>PVBE010065192.1_pt1 | contig 19740 bp, 19 predicted proteins | sample 1631181 | NCBI WGS metagenome assembly PVBE01 (sample SAMN08397723, study PRJNA350692) | Marine metagenome, whole genome shotgun sequencing project. | isolation source: water | place: Pacific Ocean | collected 2012-04 | reverse complement strand
GCCGTCCGCGCCAGCGGTCCACGACAGCCACAGGTCCTGGCCCACAGAGGTGCAGTCCTGGTTGGCGGAGGTCGTGTAGCCCGTGGTGTCGAAGGCAAAGGAGCCGTCGCCCGCGATGGCCGTGGCACAGTCACATTCGTCATTGTTGGCACAGCCGCCGGCGCAGTCGCCGGCCAGATCGCTGGTGATGCTCATGTGGAAACCGCCGAAGGGGACGCCTCCGAACCAGTAACAGCCCGCTCCGTCCTTGACGAACAGGTTCTGGTTGCCAGTACCGGTTCCGTCAGCGCCCGGGTTCTGCCAGACCGTTCCGTCGCCAACCGCGCAGGCGGCGTCGCCCGAGATGAAGGGGCCGGCGCTCGCGCCAGCGGCATCGGGGAACGTGTAGGTGAAACCGAAGTTGTCCAGGGTCGGGTCGCCACCGTAGGTGCCGTCCGCATCACCGAGGATACAGAACTCACTGCCGGTCAGGTCGATCGTGACGATGTGGCAGGAAAAACCTGAGGGGTCCGAGCCAGGGAGTCCGGTGAGGTCGAAGGTCACCAGGGGCGCTTCGCTGCTGGCCAGGTCGGCGCAGGGATCGTAGTTCTGGATGATGCTGACGATGATGCGGGTGCCGGGGCCACCGATGGCCACGTCGTCCGCGCTCGTGCAGTACCCGACATCGAAGGAGGTGATGTTGTAGGAGTCCTGGCTTCCGCCGGAACCGGTACTGAGGATCTGACCCTCGTCGATGACCGTCGAGCCGTCGGCGAGGTTGTAGTAGTAGCCGGAGGGACAGGTATTGTGGTACACGACGCCGCCGGTGCCGGCGTTCTGCGTGTTGCCCAACTGCTCGGCCTTGGCCTTGGTAAAGGTGCCGGTGGCGTAGTGGTACACGCCGTCATAGACGGGGGCGGGGCACGATTGCATCGCCTGGGTTGTGGTTTGGGCAGATGCCGCGCTACAGAAGAGCAGGGCGCCACCCATGAACATGGAAGTTCGGAACATGATTTGAGTCCTTAGTAGTTTCTGGGGTATGCGTGGGAGTCACGCGCGATGCCGGCCGGGTGCCCTGCTTGCCGCGCACGCCGTGTCTTGGCCACCCCTAGTGGGAGCAGGCCGGAGCCATGGCGCCGGACACCCGGGAACCGCCGGGGTTTTCCAATCTTCTGGAATCATCCCACAGAAATGGCATTTGTGGGGAACATTAGGGGGATGGGCTTCCATGACAAGTCACCTGGCGGGGGACGAATGGGCGCAGTGCGCTGGCGACAGAGTGCCGGAAGTCATTGAGGGGTAAATGCTTATGTCAATGATGACGAGCTTCCGGGGGGGGACTTGGGCCGGGGAATCAAGCCCGAGGTTTTCGTTGAAACCCGTGGGCATCAAGCCCGGACGGTTTCCGTCCGAAAACAGGGCATGGCCGGGCCTTCCGAGGGCTCCGGCGGTAGCGCGGGAACCCCCTAGGAGTCAAAGGAAAACAGATGGCAGCCACCCCCGAGAACCAGCCCCGATTCCCCCAGGCCAGGCCCCAGCCCGCCCCCGACGGCCCGGACCTCGCGGAAGAGCGCCGGGTGGATGGGCGACGGGCTTGCCACGGCAGCCTGCGCCTCCGGGTGGATTCCCCTCACCTTGCTGGCCAGGCGGAGAACATCTCCGAAACCGGCATCCTGTTCTTCACGAACCAGCCCCTGCGCGTGACCGTCGAGGTCGAGGAAGACGGCGTTTTGAGCTCCCGATCCGGACGCCTGGTGCGCGCCCAGCGTGTGGGCGGCGACAGCACTGGCTGGGCCGTGGAGTTCGACGTCCAGGCCTAGGGCCCCGGGCGCAGCTCAGCCCAGGAGAGCCAATAGGGTCCGGGGGAAGCAGCCCAACCAGATCACCCCGGCGGCGCACAGGGTGGCGGCGATGGCCGCCGACAGGCGCCGGGTGAGCGGCGGCAGGAGCTCATCCGGGCGCGGGCGCATGTACATGGCCACGATCACGCGCAGGTAGTAGGCCAGGGCGACCACGGAGAAGAGCACGCCGATGACGGCCGCGCCCACCATGTCCGCGCGCACCAGGACGGAGAAGACCAGGTACTTGCCGAGGAAGCCGCCGGTGGCGGGGATACCGCCGAGGGAGAGCAGGAAGAGGGTCAGGCCGGCAGCCAGGAATGGGCGCTTCTCCGCCAGACCGTCCAGGGACGAGAGCTCCAGGCGTTCGTCGCCATCGCCCTCCAGGATGGAGAGCAGGCCGAAGGCTCCGGCGCCGCTGACCGCGTAGGCGGCCATGTAGAAGAGCACCGCCTGGACCGGCGCACCGGCGCCGGCGCTATTCAGGGGATCCCCCGCCAGGGCGCCGGCCAGGGCCAGCAGCACCGTGCCCGCATGGGCCACGCCGGAGTAGGCCAGCATGCGCTTCACATTGGTCTGGACCAGGGCGCCGAGGTTGCCGAGGGCCATGGTGACCAGGGCCAGGAGGGCCACGACGCCGGCGGCGGCCGGGGGCAGTAGGAAGGCGGCGTGGAGCAGGAAGGCGAAGGCGGCGGCCTTGGTGCCGGTGGCCATCAGGATCGTCACCGGGGCCGGGCTTCCCTGGTAGACATCCGGCGCCCACAGGTGGAAGGGGAAGATGCTGGTCTTGAAGAACAGGCTGGCGGCGATGAGCGCCACCCCGGCGGCGGCCAGGGGGGTGCCCAGGCCGATGGCGCGCAGTTCGGTCAGGGAGACCGTGCCCGTCGCGCCGTAGACCAGGGCTGAGCCGTAGAGGAAGAGGGCTGCGGCGAAGGCGCCCAGGATGAAGTACTTGAGGCCCGCCTCGACGGAGTCGTTTCGCGAACGCCGGAAGGCGGCCAGGATGTAGAGCGGGACGGAAAGGGTCTCCAGGCCGATGAAGAAGACCAGCAGATCCCGGGCGCCGGCCATGACGAGCATGCCCAGGCAGGCCGTCAGCAATAGACAGTCGTGCTCGGCCATGAAGGGCTTCTCGCGCCCGTAGTAGCCCCGCCCGAAGGCCCAGGCCAGAGCCGTGCAGGTCAGGAAGATGAGCCCCCAGATGGAGTTCAGGCCGCCGCTGTCAAAGGTGCCCGAGAAGGCCTGGGCCGCAGGCTGACCGAGGCCGGCCCTGAGCAGGCAGGCGGCGCCCAGGAGCGCGGCGAGGAAGATGCCAGCGCGAGCCCGCCCGCCCAGGTTGATCATGTCGCCGATGAGCAGCAGCAGGATGCCGCTGGCCAGGATGATCAGCGGGCCGCCGGCGGTCAGGTCGGAGACGGGAGGCAGGCTTGCATCCGCGCCACCTGCGGCCGCTGTGTTGAGGATGGAGAGGATCACTACCGGTCGTCTCCGTGGAACGGGGTGGGGGAGGCTTCGAGGGCAGTCACCTGGGGGGCAGCTCCCATCTCGGTGCCGAGGGCCAGCCGGTGGCGGGCGTGCTCCAAGCGCTCCACGATGGTGTCCAGGGCCGGAGCGCTCTTCTCCAGGAAGGGAGTCGGAGCCACGCCGATCCAGAAGATCAGGGCCACGATGGGGAGCATCAGGCCGATCTCGCGCCGGTTCAGGTCCTGGAGCTGGCGGTTCTCCTCATGGTGGATGGGACCGAAGAGCATGCGGCGCGTGGCGCTCAGGAGGTAGACGGCGCCGAAGATGACGCCGGTGACGCCGACGGCGCACCAGAACGGGCTGGCCTCGGAGGCGCCCAGGAGGATCAGGTACTCGCCCACGAAACCATTGAGGCCCGGTAGGCCTACGCTGGAGAGTACGGCCAGCACCCAGAAGAAGGCGAAGCCGGGCAGGACCGCGGCCAGGCCGCCGAACTGGTCCAGGGCGCGCGTGTGGCGGCGCTCGTAGAGCATGCCGACCAGCAGGAAGAGCAGGCCCGTGGAGAGGCCGTGGCTGACCATTTGGAGCAGGCCCCCACGCAGGCCGGTGGCGGTCAGGGCGAAGAGCCCCAGGACCACATAGCCCAGGTGGCTGACGGACGAGCAGGCGATCAGGCGTTTGATGTCGGTCTGGGCCATGGCCAGGAAGGCGCCGTAGACGATGCCGACGGCGCCCAGGGCCATGAAGAGCGGGGCGGCGGCCACGGCGGCCAGGGGGAACATGGCGATGCCGAAGCGCAGCAGGCCGTAGGTGCCCATTTTGAGCAGCACGCCGGCCAGGATCACGGAACCGGAGGTGGGCGCTTCCGTGTGGGCGTCCGCCAGCCAGGTGTGGAAGGGGATCAGCGGCACCTTGATGGAGAAGGCCAGGGCGAAGGCGGCGAAGAGCCAGCCCTGGGTGGACAGGTCCTGGGCCACGGCCCACTCGGTCAGGGTGGCGATGTCCGCCGTACCCGCCTGGCCGATGGCGTGAATCACGGCCACCAGCATTACCAGGCTGCCGGAGAGGGTGAAGAGGAAGAACTTGAGCGTGGCGTAGAGGCGCCGCTCTCCACCCCAGATGCCCACCATGAAGTAGAGCGGGACCAGGCTGATTTCCCAGAAGAAGTAGAAGAGCACCAGGTCCTGGGCCAGGAAGACGCCGAGCATGCCGGTCTCCATGACCAGCAGCCAGACCATGAACTCCTTGACGCGCTTTTTGATGTGGCCTGGTGTGGAGAGCACGACGATCGGCATCAGGATGGCGGTCAGGCCGACCATCAGGACCGAGAGGCCGTCGAGGGCCAGGCTGAAGCGCACGGGGATGCCGCCGGGCAGGGTGAACCAGGCCGGGCCGCCGGCGCTCACCGGGGCGCTGGGGTCGAACTCCCAGCAGAGGCGGGCGCCGAGGAAGGCGATCACCAGGGTGATCAGGAGTGTCAGGCGGCGCTGGAGGCGGGCGGCGCCGGCCGGTGTCGGGAGCAGCAAGGCCACGCCCAAGAGGGGCAACAGGGTGATCAGGAAGATGTCGTTCATCGGGCCGCCCACATCCAGAAGAAGGCCAGCAGGACTGCTCCGGCACCCATCCACAGGCCGTAGCTGGCAATGGTGCCGTCCGAGAGGCGGCGCAGGCGCGTGCCGCAGGCGCGGGCTCCGTAGCCCAGGCCGTTGACGAGGCCGTCGATGGCGAAGGCGTCAATGACGGCGGAGACCATAAAGGCGATCAGCTTCACCGGTTGCACGATGCAGCGGCGGTAGGCGGCGTCGACGCCCCAGGCGTTTTCCAGGAAGGCGAAGAGGCGCGGGTTGGCGGACCGGGAGCGTTCGTCACCGGCCGTGCCGGCGGCGTGGCCGTGGAAGCCGCGGTGGGCGAAGGCGAGGGCGATCAGGCTGCCGAGGCCCAGGAGGATCCATTCGGCCTTGTGTGAGAGGTGCGGCAGCTGGCCGTGGGCGCCGGCCGCGTGGGCCGCCAGGATCTCGCGCCCGGGAGCTACCACGGGTTCCAGCCAGGCTCCGATCAGGTGTGGCAGGTGGAAGACCGGCGGCAGGCCGAGGATGCCCCCGGCGACGGCGAGGACGGCCAGCACCATGAGCGGCACGGTCATCAGGGAGGGCGACTCGTGGGGGTGGAGGGCTGCGGCGGAGAAGCGTTCGGTGCCGAAGAAGGTCAGGGCCACCATGCGCCAGGAGTAGTAGGCGGTCATGGCGGCGGTCAGGATGCCGATTGCCCACAGGCCGTAGTAGGCTCCCCCGTGGGCGAAGGTGTGGGCCAGGATCTCGTCCTTGGAGAAGAAGCCGCTGAGGATCGGCAGGCCCGAGAGGGCAGCGGCGCCGGCGGTGAAGGTGATGAAGGTGCGCGGCATGTGGCGGCGCAGGCCGCCCATCTTGTGCATGTCCTGTTCGTCGTGCATGCCGTGGATCACGCTGCCGGCGCCCAGGAAGAGCAGGGCCTTGAAGAAGGCGTGGGTGACGAGGTGGAAGATGGCGCTGGCGAAGGCGCCGGAGCCCAGGGCCAGGAACATGTAGCCGAGCTGGCTGACGGTGGAGTAGGCCAGGACGCCCTTGAGGTCGCGCTGGGCGAGGGCTGTGGAGCCGGCGATGAAGGCGGTGATGGCGCCGACCGTGCCGATGGTGAAGAGCACGGCGGGTTCGGCGGCGAAGAGCGGGCACAGGCGCACCACCAGGTAGATGCCCGCGGTCACCATGGTGGCGGCGTGGATCAGGGCGGAGACCGGCGTGGGGCCGGCCATGGCGTCCGGCAGCCAGACGAAGAGTGGGGCCTGGGCGGACTTGCCGCAGGCGCCGCCGAAGAGCAGGAGGGCCGCCAGACCCAGGCGGCCTGCGGCCTGCGGGCGCGTGAGTTGCTCGGCGACCGAGGCGCCGATGTCCGACAGGTCGAGCGTGCCGAAGGTGTGCACGAGTACGAAGGAGCCCAGCAGAAAGAAGGCGTCTCCGATGCGGTTGACCACGAAGGCCTTCTGGGCGGCCTCGGCGGGCCAGCCCTTTTGGTACCAGAAGCCTATTAGCAGGTAGGAGCAGAGGCCCACGCCCTCCCAACCGACGAACAGGCCCAGCAGGCTCGAGGAGAGCACCAGCAGCAGCATGGCGAAGACGAACAGGTTCAGATAGGCGAAGAACTTGGCGTAGCCCGCATCGTCTTTCATGTAGCCGACGGCGTAGATGTGGATCAAGAGGCCAATGCCGGTGATGACCAGCGTCATCACGCTGCTCAAGCGGTCGAGCACGAGGGCGATGTCGAAGGTAACGCTGCCGCCATCGATCCAGGCCCAGGCCGTGGACTCCAGGGCCGGGCCGTGGAGGTTGGCCAGGAAGCCGTTCACGGAGAGAGCGAAGGAGGCCCCCATGGCCAGGCAGGCGATCAGGGCGGCGATGGGGGCCGGGCCCAGGGCCAGGGCGTCAGAGCGGCGGGCGCGCAGGGTTCCCCAGTGCACGAGTCCGGCCAGGGCGCTGCCGATCAGGGGCAGGAACAGAATCCACCAGAGCCAGTCGGTTTTCATGGGTCAGCCTGCGAGCTCCCGGACTTGTGCGAGGGAGGCGGTCTGCTTCCTGCGGTAGATGGCGATCACGAGCGCCAGACCCACGGCCGCTTCCACGGCGGCAACCAGGATGACGAAGAGGGCGAAGACCGGGCCGGTGGCATCCGGGCCGCTGGCGGTCTCGTGCAGACGGCCGGCTGCCAGGAAGGTCAGGTTGGCGGCGTTCAGCATCAGCTCGATGCACATCAGGACGATGATCACGTTGCGGCGCAGGAAGAAACCGCAGGCTCCGATGGCGAAGAGGATCCCCGCCAGGATGAACAGGTGTTGGACGGGGACGGTCATCGGCTGTCTCCCGGGGGCTGGCTCTCGATTCCCGGGCGTTCGCGCTTGGCCAGCACCAGGACACCGACGGCGGCGGCCAGGAGCATCACCGAGGCCACCTCGAAGGGCAGCACATACTTGCCAAAGATGGCGTCGGCCAGGGTCTCGACCATGGCCATGCCGCTTTCGGGGGCGGGCGGGGCGAGGGTCGTGGCCGGCAGGGCGTGAGCCGCCAGCAGGCCGAGCAGCAGCACGCCCCCGGAGACCGCGATGGCGACGGCCGTGGCCAGGCCGGGTTTGAAGAGGGGTTCGGCGGCGGCGACCTCCTCCGGCTGGCCGAGGTTCAGCAGCATGATCACGAACAGGAACAGGACCATGATGGCGCCGCCATAGACCAGGATCTGGACGGCGGCCAGGAACTGGAAGCCGGCCAGGAGGTAGATCACGGCCAGGGCGAAGAAGGTGCCCAGCAGGGAAAGTACGCTGCCAATCGGGCTGCGCGAGGCGATCACGCCCAGGGCACCGGCGATGGCGGCGGCGGCACAGATGTAGAAGATGGCGTCTACCATCGCTCGTTGATCCCGTGGATGTAGTCGATGCGCGGCTGCATGGCGGGGCGCTGGCGACGCAGGCGGTCGAGGCCGTAGACCAGGCTGAGGCGGTCGTAGTCGGCGAGTTCCAGTTCGCTGCTCATGAAGATGGCGTCCTTGGGGCAGGCCTCTTCGCAGAAGCCGCACAGGATGCAGCGCAGCATGTCGATCTCGAAGTGCTCAGGCTCGCGCTCGCTGGGGCGATCGGTTTCCTGGCCGTCGATGGTGATGGCGTAGGCCGGACAGGCGGCTTCGCACAGGCCGCAGGAGACGCAGGCCAGGTTGCCGTCTGCGAGCTCGACCAGGCGCGGCTGGCCACGCGTGATGGCGGTAGTGGGCAGGGGCTCCTCCGGGTACTGGCGCGTGATGCTCTTGCCGAACATCTTGCCCAGGGTGATCGACAGGCCGCGGGCGATCTCCGGCAGGTAGAGCTTCTCCGCGAAGGTCAGTTCCTTGCGCTTGACGAGGGCCACGCTCAGGCTCCTGAAAGGGAGAGCACTGCTCCCGTGATGAAGAGGTTGAGAAGTGCCAGGGGCAGCATGACTTTCCAGCCGAGCCCCATCAGTTGGTCGAAGCGCAAGCGCGGCAAGGTCCAACGCACCCACAGGTACAGGAACAGAAAGCAGGCGGTCTTGGCCATGAAGGCGGCCAGGCCGAGCAGCCAGTGGGCCTCCGGCAGGAAGGGCACTGACCAGCCGCCCAGAAAGAGGGTCGTGGCCAGGCAGGCCATGACTACCATGGCGGAGTATTCGCCGAGGAAGTACAGGCCGAACTTCATGGAGGAGTACTCGGTGTGGAAGCCGCCGACGAGCTCCGGTTCGCACTCGGCGAAGTCGAAGGGGTGGCGGTTCGTCTCGGCGAACATGGTCACCACGAAGAGGGCGAAGGCCAATGGCTGGCGCCAGATGTTCCAGTCGGTGACGGCGGACTGGGCTTCGGCGATTTCGCGCAGGTCGAGGCTGCCGGTGACGGCGATGACCGCCACGATGGCCAGGATCATGGAGAGCTCGTAGCTGACCATCTGGGCCGAGGCGCGCAGGCCGCCGAGCAGCGAGTACTTCGAGTTGCTGGCCCAGCCGCCGAGGATGATGCCGTAGATGCCCAGTCCTCCGACGGCCAGCAGGTAGAGAATGCCGATGTCGAGGTCAGCGATGGAGAGGTTGGTGGTGATGCCGGCAACGGTCAGCTCGCCGCCGAAGGGGATCACCGCCACGGTCATCATGGCCGGCACGGCGGCCATGGCCGGGGCGAAGCGGAAGAGCAGGCGGCTGGCGCCCTCCGGCAGAACCTCCTCTTTAAAGAAGAGCTTCAGCCCGTCGGCCAGAGGCTGGAGAATGCCGCAGGGTCCGACGCGGTTGGGACCCTTGCGGTGTTGGATCCAGGCCGAGACCTTGCGCTCGGCCAGGGTCATCAGGGCGGCGGTGCCCAAGAGGCCCCCGTAGATCACGGCCACCTTGATCAGCCAGACGAGGAAGATGGTCATTGACTGACCTCGGTGCTCATGTCATGTGCAGCCACCTGAGGGCTGCCGTTGATCGGGATGACGAGGTCGGCCAGAACTGCAAGCGTGGCCGCCAGGGGGCGCGTGCCCGCCGGTGCCGGACGGGCCGGTAGCAACTGGCCGTGGTGGCCGTCGATGTTGCGCCAGGTCCCGCTGCGCTCGCTCCAGTCGGGGATGCCCAGGCAGGCGTTCAGGGCGGGGATGGCCGGCTCCGGCAGGTGCGTGTCGAAGAGCACCAGGCGCAGTGTGGTGGGCAGGGCGGCCAGGGCGTCCGGGCCGATGGTTGCGGCAATGCGCTCGCCCAGGAGCAGGGCGCTGCCGGCCCCCGCCAGGGCCGCGGCGGCGGCGGCCGGGGAGAGTTGCTCCAGGCCGGCCTCGGTCAGGCCGCGGCGGTTGGGGCAGGGGTCTCCCGTGCGCAGGATCGTGTCCGCAGCGGCGCTCTCGGCGTCGCGGGCCACAAAGGCGGCTCGGCCGCCGCTGGCGACGGCCAGTTTTTGGAGGACGACGGCCTCCTCATTGGTGATGAAGGGCGAGGCCAGCAGCAGAGCCGGGGGGGCCGTGGCCAGCAGGTCGACGGTTACTTCGATCACGCGGGCGGCGCCGGTGGGGTCGAGGTTGCCGCCATTTGAGAGCAGGGCGCCGGCGAGGCGTGCGAGCTTGGCGTCAGTGCGGAAGGCAAGGCGCCCCTCATCGCACATCCAGAAGCCGTTGACATCAGCGTTGCGGCGGGGTCGCACGCGCTTGATCTCGCCATTCCTCAGGACCTCCACGGTCACTGAGCAGCCGCGGCTGCACTCGGGGCAGGTGCTGGCGGTTTTGCGCAGGTTCCAGACGCGGGCCTGGAAGCGGAAACCCTTGAGCGTCAGGGCGCCCACGGGGCAGACGTCCGCCAGGTTGCCCTGGTAGTTGCCGCTGAGGGGCTCGTCCTGCCAGGTTTCGACACGCGAGTGCACACCCCGGCCGACGATGGCCAGCTGGGGTGTCTTGGGCACCTCCTCCATGAAGCGCACACAGCGGCTGCACAGGATGCAGCGTTCCTGGTCGAGGACGATCACATCGCCGAGGGACTTGCGCTTGGCCAAGCCCCGGCGGGGCTCCACGCTGCGGCACTTGTCTTGCCCCTCGGCGTAGGCGTTGTCCTGCAGCGTGCACTCTCCGGCCTTGTCGCAGATCGGGCAGTCCAGCGGGTGGTTCTTGAGGATGAACTCCAGGCACTCCTTGCGCGCTCCGTGGGCGCGCTCGGCCTCGGTGTTGACGACCATGCCCTCTGCCACGGGCGTGCGGCAGGCGGCCACCACGCGGGCCGGCATGTCGCCCTGTTGAACTTCCACCTGACAAATGCGGCAGGAGCCCACCGGCGACAGGGCGCGGTGGTAGCAGTAGTGCGGCACATGGGCGCCGTTGTCGTGGCAGGCATCGATCAGCGGGCGCGCCGGGTCGGCCTCGACCTCACGGCCATTTACGGTGATCTTGATCATGCGGAGACCTCCGCCCGCTGGCCGGAAGTGAGCGGGCAACAGCCAGCGCCCGCGTGGGCTTCGAACTCGGGCCGGAAGTGGCTGAGGGCCACCTGCAGGGGGATCGCCGCCGCATCGCTCAGGGCGCAAATGGTCTTGCCCGGCGTCATGCCGCCGGCGATGTGTTCGAGCATGTCCACATCCTCAAGCGTGCCGCCACCGGACTCCAAGCGAGCCAGGATCTGGGTCAGCCACTGCGTACCTTCGCGGCATTGGCTGCACTGGCCGCAGCTCTCGTGCTCATAGAAGTGCGCCAGCACCAGGGAGGCTTCGACGATGCAGGCGGTCTCGTCCAGGATGACCATGGCGCCGGTTCCGAACATGGAGCCGATGGCCTTGATCGAGTCGTGGTCCATGGGCGTGTCGATCAGGCTGCCGGCCACGAATCCCGTGGAGGAACCACCGGGAATCCAGGCTTTCAGGCTGCGCCCCTGCCAGACTCCTCCGGCGTATTCCTCGACGATGGCCTTGGCGGAGATGCCGAGCGGCAGCTCGTACACACCGGGTTTCTCCACATGGCCAGAGATGCCGCACAGGAAGTTACCCGGGCTCTTCTCGCTGCCGAGGGTTTTGAACCAACCCGCCCCGCGCTCGATGATGAAGGGCACATTGAAGATCGACTCGACGTTGTTGACGGTCGTCGGGTTGCCCCAGAGTCCGAAGCCGGCGGGGAAGGGGGGCTTGGGCCGCGGGTGGCCGCGCTTGCCCTCGAGGCTCTCCATCAAGCCGGTTTCCTCGCCGCAGATGTAGGCGCCGGCGCCCGGATGCACGTGGATCTCGCAGTTGAAACCCGTGCCGAGGATGTCAGCACCGATGAGGCCAGCGGCGCGCGCCTCGTCAACGGCTGCTTGCATGCGCCGGTGGCATTGCAGGTACTCGCCGCGAATATAGATGTAGACGCCTTCGAGGCCCATGGCCCAGGCGGCGATCAGCGAACCCTCGATCAGCCCATGGGGATCTTCCTCCATGAGCACGCGGTCCTTGCAGGTGCCGGGCTCGGATTCATCGGCGTTCACGGCCATGTAGCGCGGCCGTGGATCGGTCTTGGCGTCGGGCATGAAGCTCCACTTGAGGCCCGTGGGGAAACCGGCGCCGCCGCGCCCGCGCAGGCCCGAGGCCTTCATCTCGTCGATCACCTCGCCAGGCGTCAACGGCTGGCGCAGGACGCGTTCGATGGTCTGGTAGCCGCCGCTGGCGCGGTAGACGGCCAGCGTATGGGAGTCCGCCACGCGCGCGCGGTCGAGGAGGTAGGTCTCGTGACCGCTCATGCGAGTTCCCCCAGAATCCCGGCCACCTGGTCCGGGGCGATGTTCTCCACATACTCGCCATCCACCACGATCATGGGCGCGGCGGTGCAGGCCCCCTGGCATTCGAGGGTCTCGACTGTGAAGCGCCCGTCTTCCGAAGTGCCGCCGACCTCGGCTCCCGTGGCGCTCTGGACTTCAGCGATGATGGCCCGGGCTCCGCGCAGGTGGCAGGCGATGTTGCGGCAGACGCCGACCACATGTTCTCCCACCGGCTTGAGGTGGAACATGGGGTAGAAGGAGGCCACCGCGTAGACCTCCACCGGTTCGAGCTCGAACCACTCGGCGCAGTCTTCGATGGACTCCGGCGAGAGCCAGCCGTCGCGCATGGACTGCAGGCGGTGCAGGGCCGGGATCAGGGCCGCGCGCCGTTCCGGATACTTGGCCGCCAGGGCGCTGAAGTCCTCCGCCAGTTCCGCCGAGAGCGCCATTAGCGGTCCACCTCACCCATCACGAAGTCCAGGCTGCCGATGATGGCCACCGTGTCGGAGAACAAGCGTCCGCGGGCCAGCAGCGGAATGACCTGCACATTCATCAGGCCCGGGGCGCGGATGTGGCAGCGTACCGGGCGGCTGGTGCCGTCGGACACGGCGTAGAACCCGAGTTCGCCCTTGCTGGATTCGACGCCCTGGTAGGCTTCGCCGGCGGGCAGGGGCATGTCGGTGACGATCTTGAACTGGTGGATCAGCTCCTCCATGGAGCTGTGTACGGTCTGCTTGGGCGGGAGCACGTAGCGACGATCTTCGATGAGCACCGGCGCTCCCCGTGTCTGCTTCAAGCGCTCCAGGGCCTGGCGGCACAGGCGCGTGGCCTGGCGCATTTCCTCCACGCGCACCAGGTAGCGGTCGTAGCAATCTCCGATGGTCCCGACGGGCACCTCGAAGTCGTAGTCAGCGTAGCCGCTGTAGGGCTCGTCCTTGCGCAGGTCGCTGGGCACGCCGGAACCGCGCAGGTTGGGCCCCGTCAGAGACCAGGACTTGGCCTCGTCGGCGCTCAAGATGCCCACGTTCCGGTTGCGGTCGTGCCAGATGCGGTTGCCCGTCAAGAGGCTCTCGAACTGATCGATCTTGGCCGGGAATTGGTCGATGAAATCAGAGAGGGCCTGCTCGACGTCCGCATCCACGTCGGCGTAGACACCGCCCAGCCGCACGAAACTGTGGTTCATGCGATGGCCGGTGTAGGCGTCCAGGATGTTGTAGGCGTGTTCGCGTTCCTCGAAGGTGAAGAAGAACATGGAGACCGCACCCAGGTCGATGGATGTCGTACCCAGGTAGATCAGGTGCGCCATGATGCGCGAGAGTTCCATCAGGAGCACGCGCAGAACCTGGGCGCGCTCCGGCACTTCGACACCGGCCAGTTTTTCCAGGGTCAGGGCATAGCCCACGTTGTTGAGCAGGGGCTGCACATAGTCGAGGCGGTCCGTGTGGGCGAAAAACTTGCGCCAACCCAGGCTCTCGGCGGCCTTCTCCTTGCCGCGGTGCAGGTAGCCCACCACGGGCTCCATCTCGTGGATGGTCTCGCCGTCGAGGGTCACCATCAGGCGCAGCACGCCGTGGGTGGCGGGGTGCTGGGGGCCCACATTCAGGCTCAATAGCTCGCCGTGCAGGGGATCGTCGGGGTCAAAGGTGCCCGGAGACCCGGGGATCGGGCCCGCCGGGGGCAGCTCGTGGGAAAAGGTGTACTCGCGCGTGACGGTCATTGCGCTGCACCTTTGCCGGTGGTCGTGCCGCGGCCAGCTTCCCAGGTGCGGTAGAGGGCGTCCGGCTCGATGCCCTGGTGGGGGAAGTCCTTGCGCAGGGGGTGGTGCGGGAAGGCGTCGGGCATCAGCAAGCGCTTGAGGCCCGCGTGTCCTTCGAAGCCGATGCCGAACATGTCGAAGCACTCGCGTTCGGAGTAGGCCGCGCCGGGCCACAGGTCCGCGACGGTGGGAGCGCTGGGCTCTTCCCCGTTGACGAAACTGCGCACGCGGGCGCGGTCACCGCTTTCCACATTGCGCACCTGATGCACCAGGTCGAAACGCGGCGTGCGCCCCAGGCGGTCCACGGCGGTGATGAAGGTGCAGGTGTCGAAGCCGCCGGGTCCGGCCAGGGTCTCCATGACCGTCCGCAGCGTGCCGGCGGGGGCGCGCTCGGGGATGTCGATGAGGGCCGTGCCGTCCGTCTGTTCCGACAGATTGCAGGTCGCATTCGCCAGCAAGGCCGTGAGCTGCGAGAGGGAGCTCATGGCCGCTCTGCCCGCCTATTCGACTCGGCGTCCAGCACTTCGCCCATGCGGCGGGTGGGATTGGCCCGGTTGGGGGGCATCTGGAAGGCGCCGGTGCCCGTGTCTTCCCGCGTGGCCGTCTGGCCGAAGTTGGCCATCAGGCGGCGTACGGGCTGCTCGCGCTCGACGCGCTTTTGCAGCTTCATCAGGGCGTCGATGACCGCATCCGGGCGCGGCGGGCAGCCGGGCACGTAGACATCCACGGGGAGCAGCATGTCCACCCCCTGAACCACGGAATAGGTGTCATACATGCCGCCCGTGGACGAGCACACGCCCATGGCGATGACCCACTTGGGGTCCGGCATCTGGTCATAGATGGTGCGCGCCGCTTCGGCCATCTTCCAGGTCAGCGTGCCAGCCACGATCATCACATCGCATTGGCGCGGGGTGAAACGCGCGGCCTCTGCTCCAAAGCGCGCGATGTCAAAGGCGGGCCCGAACATGGCCATCATCTCGATGCCGCAGCAGGAGAGTCCCAGGGGCATGGGCCACAGGCTGTTCTTGCGTCCCCAGTTCACCAGGGCGTCGGCTTGGGTGGTGAAGAAGCCGCCGCGGGCACCGGCGTCCTCGAAGCCACCGGAAGCCAGGTCGCCGCTGACGGGGGTCAACGATCCCATTCGAGACCTCCCTTGCGCCAGACCCATGCCAGGGCCACTACCAGGACGCCCACGAAGACGGACACTTCCGCGAAGACCAATGCGCCCCGGCCGGCTGCGGCGAAGGTGTTGGCGGTGGCCGCCCACAGCACCAGGAACAGGGACTCCACATCGAAGAGGATGAAGAGCACCGCCACCAGGTAGAAGTGAATCGAGAGGCGGATGCGCGCGTCGCCCGCCGGGGCCAGGCCACACTCGTAGGCCGTGGCCTTGCTCTTGTTGCTGCTGCGGCCCCCGAGCAGTTCGGACACGAAGATGTTCACCAGCGCGAAGGCGAGGATGACGCCGAAAAGCAGGAGTACGGGGCCGTAGTCGGTGAGCATCAGGCAACCGCCGCGCGGCTGTCGTGAATCAGGAGAGGAGGGAGGAGGGGCGGCCCGCGATTCCGGGCTTTTGTGTCCGGTCAGGCCGCTTTTTCGCGTGTGAGTCTAGCGGCGGCGGGCCGCAGGACAAGGGCAGCGAGCCGGGAAAGGGGCGCCGGACCCCAGTTGCTAGATTCTGCTACCCGTCCACATCCACACAGCGGCCGCCGGAGCCCAAGGCCAGGGCTTGCAGCGTGCCGTCGCCGGCGCCGCCGATGCGCACGGCGTGGAAGAGCAGGCGTGCTTCGCTGTTGATATCGCGCAGGAAGGGCTCGACCCAGGCGGACCCCGTATCCGTGCCTCCATCGCACAGGATGACCACCGTGTCCGCCTCCAGGCGCTCGAGGTCCAGATTACCCCTGGTGTTCATGCGCAGGGCCTCTTTGACACCCTGGCGCAGGCCAGTCCCCCCGGAGGGGGCGTGATTCCTCAGCCAGGCCTTGGCCCCCTGGATGTAGCTGTTCGTGGCGGGCACCAGGCGCTTTTTCCAGGATTTGCTGCCTGAGCTGAACAGCACCAAATCGAAGCGTGTCTTTGGTCCCAGGAGCTTCAGACAGCCTTCGAGTTGCTCGATGGCCTCCTTGTAGCGGGTGTGGCTGGTGGTGCCCGTCCCGGTTCCGCCCAAGAAGGCCGCATCCATGCTGCCCGAGTTGTCGATGACGAAGACGATGCGGTCGCTGGCTGGGCGAATGCCGAAGAAACCGGCGGTGGTTGTCTCGGCACCGCCTTGGGAGGGGGAAGCCCGCCGCGAGACGGTTCCGTTCTGAACTCCCCGCCACCAGACCTGCCAGCGCCGGGGATCGGTGCCGATGTTGCGGCCGGAGCGGTCTTTCAACTCCTCGGAGATCTCGTGCATGGTGCGGCGCACGGGCACGCCGGAGTCCGCGCGGCCCTGCCACAGGCCCAGGGCTTCGATCAGGGCCGGCACAACCGCCTCGTCCGCCAGGCCGCGGCAGAGGGCCACGGCGCGGCAGGCAGCGCGCCAGCTTTGGCTCATCAGGCGCCCGGCGATCCAGTCCGCCAGTTTCGCAGCGGAGGGGGAGTCCTCGGCCAGGGGGACCACGGAAAAGTGCTGCTCCGCCCGGGCGAGCTTGCGTGGGTCCACCAAGGGGGTCTTGCCGCGGGGCTCCAGTTCGCGCATGAAGAGGGCGTGAACCGGCTCCTCCCGGCGTCCCACCAGGGAGTCGAGGCAGGTGTTGGCCAGGAGCTCTGAGGAAGCCCGGTGGGAGGCCAGCAGGGCCATGGTGGTGCGCGCGGTGCGGTCCTCGGCCAGCAGGCGGGCAACCGCGGCGCGCAGGGCTGAGGGTCCGCCGCGCTCGGACATCAGCACCTCCTCCCGCAGGCGGTCCAGTGCTCCCGGGAGAAGCGTCTGCCCCATGGCATCCTGGACCATCTGCGCCAGGAGGTCCCAACGCTCGCGGGCCTCGGGCTTGCGGTCCCCCTGGTCCAGGGCCGTGCCGAGCAGGCTGAGCAGGGTGCTTTCCAGTTCCCGGGGGAAGTCCGGATCGCTGCTCTGGCTGCGGGTGAGGCGGTCGAGCAGCTGGGCGATTTGAGACCGGCGTTCCTGGTCGAAGCTGACCCGGGAGGTGCGCAGGCGCTTCTCCTCGTGTTGCAGGGATTTCAAGTCCTGGCGCGTGCTGCGGATGAGGCGGCTGGAGCTGCCCCGCCTGACCTGTGATTGGACGGGCTCCGGGAGGGGCCCCGGGGCGGTGGCACGGGGGGTGGCGGGCAGCAGGCCCGCGCAGAGGACCAGGAGGATGATGGGCGAGCTTGCCATGGGTACCGGGAGTAGTCCTACCGGCCTTGGAATCGGATGTAACTTGTGGGCAAATAAAACCAAGGCCCTAGGGCTGCTGGTTGTGCCTAGTCACCTGATTCGCCGGCGAGATCCAGCGTCATGTCGAGGAACTGGAGCGGGGCGCCGCCGCCGTGGGGATGGTGCGTGGCGGTCAGCTGCACGCGCACATTTCCCACGGAAGCCCGCGCCTCGGGCAGGGGCAGTTCGGCGGAGCCGTATGCGGCTATGTGCGAGCGTGCGTCGATGGTGTGCTCGGCCTCGGCCAGGGACTCTCCCGCTTCGCCCAGGACCGTCGTGTGGAAGACGAAGCTCTGCTCCTGGAGGCCGGGCAGGCGATGGGCAGCCTGGTTCACGATGCTGATGGCCGCCCCGTCGCCTTTTCCAATCAGCGTGACCGCGAAGGCCTCGGCCAGGAAGGCCGGATCTCCAGGCCCGCGCAGGCGGTGGCTGCGGCCCGGGCGGGGCAAGGCCTCCTCGTCCCCCTCGTCCCTCTCATCCCCCTCATCCAGCGGCCCCACCGGGCCGTCCTTGTCCGGGCGCGGGTCGCGTTCGACGAACGCCATGTGGCACCCGACACAGGAGCGCTGGCGGCCGTCAGGGCCCTCGGCCACAAAGCCCTTGGCGATTCCGATGACCGGGCCGACGGTCACCCGGTGGCAGACGATGCAGAGGTCGTTGGAGCCGGGCTTGAATGAAGCGCCCCGAGCCGTGGCGTGTGCCTCCGAGGAGCGCCCGTGGGGGCCGAGCATGGTCTCCCCCGGCCCCAGATGGCAGGCCAGGCAATCGACCCCCAGGTGCCGATATTCAGCTCGTACGCGGGGTTTGGCGCCGATCTGTGCCAGGTGTAGCGGCTCCGGCGCGTGGCAGCCGTGGCAGCGGGCGGGCCGGCGCAGGTGGGGGAGGCCGGCCTGGTAGGCGGGGCTCTCCCAGGCGAAGGCGTGGGCGCTGCCGGCCCACTCCTCGACCTGGGCGGCGTGGCATTCCGTGCAGCGCAGGTCTTGCCAGCCGTCGAGCAGGGCCGGTGTGGAGCTGGTCTTGGGGCCGCTGGAGCTATCCCGTTGCTCTTCCTGGGGAGTCTGGCCGCCAGGCGCGTCGCCGGGGGCGTCCGGGGCAGCGAGCAGGCCCAGGGCGGCGAGCGTGGCGCAGATGAGCAGGGCGTGCTGGAGGGGGGTGTGCATGGTTGGATTATAGGAGGGGAGAGGGGAGCCAGAAACGGTGGGCCCCAGGCGTCCAGACCGGAGGGGTGCGGCCCTGCCGGGTTGGCCCGGGTCGCCGGGAGGGGGGCCGGGGCCGCCGGCCGGGGCCCGTGGGGCGGCGCCCCGGTCCGCTAGGAGCGGTGATATGTGTCCCGGAAGTGGCGGAAGAGATCCAGCGGGGCGAGGCGCAGGCGGGGGCCGAAGGCAGCGCGGGGGTGAACGACGAAGGCGTCCTGTTCCTCGGGCTCATGGCCCCCGTGGCAGCCGTACTCGTCCAGGAAGTTCCATACCAGGCCGTCCTCCCGGGCGGCGAAGAGAATCAGGTCGCCGGAGTCCGGCAGGTCCAGGAGGGCGAAGAGGTCGGCCAGGAGGGCGCTATATCGGGGGGCTAGTCCCAGTGGGGTGTGCGCTGCCGGTGGCCGCCGGGCGGGGATTGCATGCCTGCGAGGAAGGGCAAGGCCGCTTCGACGGCGGCGGCGTTGCGCCGCGCGCCGACGGGATAGCGCGTGATCAGACGCTGCCTGAGATCCATGGCCTTGGCCTGGGCAGCCTTGCCGTTGGTGTCGATGTGCAGCAGCTTCTTCAGGCCGCGCGGGCGCAGGGCCAGGCGGATGCGATCAATGGAACTCTCCTGGAACCGCCCCAGGAAGCCCCGGGAGAGGGTCAGGCGCTTGATCGGGTGCAAGCGCGCCACTCCGCGCCGCCAGCGGTTGCGCTCGCTGATCAGGAGGAAGTGGTTGAAGATCAGCTTGTTGGTGCGCATGGAAAGGGCCTTGCGCGGGACCGAGCGGTTGACGAGTTCATCGAGCTCGTCGAGCTCAATCTTGCTCTTGAGGTGCGTGACGAAATCCCAACGGGCTTTCGCGACGAAGCGGTCCGCGGACAGCTCCCAGTACATGTGTCCGAAGCCCCGCGTGCGCGCGAAACGCGTCAGGTGATAGGGCACAAAGTGATTGTGGGCGATGGTGTCTGCGGCCAGGTGGGCCAGGTAACCCAGGACAAAGGCCTCTTCGCGGGGGGTCTCCGCGTGCTTGCCCATGGCATCGATGATCGTCCAGCGATGGCAGTGGTTGTAGTGGCCGCCGACGGTTTTCAGTTGGATGATGTCCGCGGCGATGTTGCCGTAGAAAAACGCGTCGCGCTCCTCGGCGATCAGGCGCGCCGTGCGGGCCGGCAAGAGCTCCCGCCGCCGCCGCCAGGTGCGCTGGGCGAACTCCAGGTGGTGCCCGGGCCCCCAGTGGGCGCCCGAGAGGGCGCCGACGGCGAAGAGCAGGGCGAGGAGGGTCAGAGACATCGTCGGGCATCATGCCACAGTCGGAGGGCGGCTGGGAGATGGCGGCCGGGAGAGGGCGACTGGGAGATGGCGGCTGGGAGATGGCGGCTGGGAGATGGGCGGCTGGGAGAAGGGCGGCTG
>PVBE011386096.1_pt1 | contig 19742 bp, 23 predicted proteins | sample 1631181 | NCBI WGS metagenome assembly PVBE01 (sample SAMN08397723, study PRJNA350692) | Marine metagenome, whole genome shotgun sequencing project. | isolation source: water | place: Pacific Ocean | collected 2012-04 | reverse complement strand
CTCAACCAGGTCCATGCCGGCTTCGCGCGCCAGGATTTGTTCACCTGCGTGCATGAGCAATTGATGACCGAGAGCGCCAAGATGGCCGATATCGTGCTGCCGGCGACGGCGTTTTTGGAACATGGCGATATCTATCAGGGCGGCGGCCATCCGCACATTCAACTGGCGCCGAAGGTCGTCGAGCCGCCGGGCGAGGCGCGCGACAATCATTTCGTGATATGCGAGATCGCCAGGCGCGTCGGCGCCCAACATCGCGGTTTCGAGATGAGCGGCGACGAAATTCTCGCGGCGACGCTCGGCGCCTCCGGCCTTCCCGACCCGGCCAGCCTCGAGGAAATGCGCTGGCTCGACTGCCGGCCGGCGTTCGAGGAAGCGCATTATCTGAACGGTTTCGCGCACGGTGACGGCAAGTTCCACTTTCGCCCCGACTGGCATAATTTCGCCGCCGCCGCCTGGACCACGGCCGGCTGCTCGCATGGCCGCGCCGACGCTACCGGCATGCCCGAATTCCCCGATCACTGGGCGGTAATCGAGGAAACAAGCGCCGAGCTGCCGTTCCGCCTGGTCACCGCGCCGGCGCGCAATTTCCTCAACACCACCTTTACCGAGACGCTGGCCTCGCGGCAGCGCGAAGGCCGCCCGAGTGTGCGCATCCATCCCAGCGACGCCGCCGAACTGGGCATTCAAGACGGCCAACGCGTGCGCCTCGCCAATCGACGCGGCGAGTTGACCCTCATCGGCGAATTGTTCTCCGGGTTGCAGCCCGGCGTCCTGGTGGTCGAGGGCATCTGGCCCAACGGTGCCTTCGAGGGCGGCATCGGCATCAATGCGCTGACCGGCGCCGATGCGGTGCGGCCGATCGGCGGCGCCGCGTTTCATGACAATGCGGTGAGCCTCGCCCCGGCCGGCGGAAAATGAGCGAACCGGCGGCGCCGCCAACTCGCCATGTCGGGCCGCTCGCGGTTTTTCTGCTTCTCATCGCCGGGCTCATCTATAGCCTGCTTTTCCCGGTCAACCGCATCGCCACGGAGAACGGCGTGCCGGCGCTCGGCTACGTCATGTGGATGGCGCTCGGCGGCGGCGTGATGATGTTGATGGTCTGCGCGGCGCGGCGAAAAATGCCGCTTCTGGGACGGTGCTACCTGCTGATCTATATCGTCGGCGGCGCCCTCAGCGTCGCCATACCGATGTCGCTGCTCTCCCTCGCCGCGCCGCGCCTGCCATCGAGCATTATCGCCATGATCGTCGTCCTGGCGCCGTTCCTCAGCTACATGTTCGCCCTGCCGCTCAAGCTTGAAAGCTTCCGCTGGCTCAGCCTGGCCGGGCTGTCCTGCGCGATGGGCGGCATGCTGTTGATCCTGCTGCCCGAAACCAGCCTGCCGGAGCCCGGCATGGTGGGCTGGGTGCTGCTCAGCCTGCTCGCTTCCGTCAGTTTCGCCCTGTTCAATGTATTTATCGATTTCTATTCGCCGCCCGAGGAAATCGACACGCGATTGGCCACCGGCATTCTGTTGTCGGCGGGTTTGTGGATGCTGCCGGTCGCCGCCATCAGCGGCGATATTCACCTCTTCCCCGGGGCCAGTACCGAAGGCGATCTCGCCGTACTTTACGCCACCCTGATCAACGTTTCGCGCTGGTGGCTGACCTTCAACATCATCCGCATGGCCGGCGCGGTGTTCGTGTCGCAGGCCGCCTATATCATCGTGCTCGGCGGCTTCGGCTGGCAGGCGCTGTTTTTCGGCGGCGCGGTGAGCGACTATATCTGGGCCGCCGCCACGCTCCTCCTGCTTGGCCTCGCCGTCAATACGCTGAGCAAAATGCGCCAGCAGCGCGCCTTGCTGCCGCGCTACAGGAACTCGATATAGGCCTTGCGCTCGGTATCCGGAACGGTGCGGCGGAAAGCGTCATATTCGAAGCGTTTGATGACGCTGAAGTTGCGGCAGAATTCCTCGCCCAAGGCCTCCTTCACCCAGTCGGAGGCGTCAAAGGCATCGAGCGCCTCGCCCCAATCGTCGGGCAGGCGGGCGACATCCTGCTCGTCCAGATCGCCGGCCGACGCGGCGCCCGGGTCGGTGCCTTTGCGAATGCCGTCCAGGCCGGCCGCGAGATAGGCGGCCATCCCCAAATGAACGTGAATATCGCCGCCGCACACGCGCAGCTCGGCGCGCGTCGATTCGGGCGCCTCGTTGAGCACGCGGACCGCCGAGGTGCGGTTGTCGACGCCCCAGACCAGCGAAATGGGAGCGAAATTTCCCGGCACCAGGCGGCGGTAGGAATTGGAATTGGGAAAGAAGATCGCCGTCAGCTCCGGCATATGGGCGAGCACGCCGCCGATGAAATGGCGGCACGTGTCGCTGATGCGCTGCGGCGCCTCGGGCGCCGCGAAGACGTTATTCCCCGCCGCGTCGGTCAGCGACAGATGCATGTGGCAGGAGTTGCCGGTGACGCCGTCAAACGGCTTGGCCATGAAGCTGATGCGCCGGCCGATATTCCTCGCCGCCTCCTTCAGCGTTGCGCGGAACAGCTGCCCGTCATCGGCTATGCGGCGGATCTCCTGATAGCGCAGTGTCACTTCATATTGCCCGGGGCCATATTCGTAATGGCTGTTTTCCAATTGGCCATGCGCCGACGCCGCTTCGAGAAGAGCCAGTTCCTCGGCCAGGAACTGGTTGCGCTTTTGCATCGAATAGCATTGCACGCCTTCGTCGATGAGCTCGTGATTCTCATCCAAGAGGTAGAACTCGAACTCCGGCGCCGCATAGGCGGTGTAGCCCATTTCCGCCGCCTGTCCGGCGACGCGGGCGAGAACATTGCGCGGGCAGCCTTCGACGGGCGAGCCGTCGGGCCATACCAGGGGGCCGGTCATCTGCGCCGTGCCGCCTTCATGGCGCAGCAGCCTGAGGGTGGAAAGGTCCGGTTTGACGATGAAATCGCCATAGCCGATGGATTCGGCATAATCGGTCCCCATCACCACATCGGCGGTCACGGTAAAGGCGAATATGGTGGCGCAAAAAGCGACGCCGTGATGCAGGACATGTTCGAACTGCGCCAATGAAACGGCCTTGCCGCGCGCGAGGCCGCCGAAATCCATATATTCGACCCGGATGCGCTCCACACCATGGCCGCGCAGCCAGGCCATGACTTCGTCTTCGCCGCCGCTGAACAGCACCGGCCAATCGCTCCCTGATGACATGGTTCGTGCCTTCCCGTTTACTTTTTTTGGTCGGCGGAAGATAGCGTAACCGGCGGCGGCGCGTCGAGCCCGCGTTGTCGCCGGCGCTGGCTGCGGATAGGCTGTGGCGCGGCGCCGAACAGTGCCGGCGATTGCTGAGGGACATCCAATTTGAAGGCGAAAGAACGGCTCCCCATCCGCCTCGAGACGCGCGCCGGCGCCGTTGCGCTGGCGCTGATGATGGCCGGCGGAATCATCGGGCCGCTGCGCTTCGTGCTCAACAAGATCGCGGTGGAAGGCGGCGTGCCGCCCTTTGCCTTCGCTTTCTGGCCGATGCTTTTCGCCGGCATCCTGCTGCTCCTGGTCGCACTTCTGAGAGGCGAGACGCCGAGCCTGAAAATCACCTATCTCCGCGCCTATCTGTCGGTCGGCATATTTGCCTTGGGCGCGCCGATGGCGGTGCTGACTTTTCTCGCCGACAAATTGCCGCAAGGGTTGATCAGCATGGTCGTCATCCTGGCGCCGACGATGACCTATCTGTTCGCCATCCTGTTGCGCGTCGACCGGCTGAGAGCGCTCAGCAGCGCCGGAATGGCGGTCGGCATCGGCGGCATTTTGGTGATCGTCCTGCCCGATGTGAGCCTGCCGGAGCGCGCCATGGTGTGGTGGCTGCTGCTCGCCCTGTTGGCGCCGGTGCTGCTCGGCCTCGGCAACGTTCTCACCGTGCTGGTGCGCCCGTCGATGATGCCGCCGACGGTGCTCGCCGCCGGCATGTTGCTGACGGCGGCGGCGCTCCTGGTGCCGATCATGGCTTTGAGCGGGCAGTTCTATCTGTTCGACGGCGAGGCGCCGGGCGTCAATTGGAATTTCCTCTACGCCACATTGTTGAACGCCGTATTCTACGTCTCCTTCCTCGAGGTCATCCGCCTCGCCGGCCCGGTGTTTTTCTCGCAAATAAATTATCTCGCCGTCGCCGCCGGCTTCGGTTGGGGAATGATTCTGTTCGGCGAACGGTATAGCCTTTACGTCTGGGGCGGCACGGCGCTGATGGCGGCGAGCGTGCTGCTGCTCACCTTGAGCGCAACCGCCGGAGGCGGAGCGAAAAAATGAACGCGCGGCAATCGGATATCGGCGAACATACGCTTTCGGCGGTCGACGATATAGTGTGGCTGGCGCTGCCCGGGCGCGACGGCGCCATGCTGCTCTCGGTGCTGTTCCAGCTCGAACAATCGCAATGGTGGCCGGCGGATAAACTGCGCGCCCGTCAATTCGGCCAGATCGAACGGCTGTGCCAATTCGCGCGCCGCAATATCCCGTTTCTCGCGGCGCGCCTCGACGCCGCCGGTATCGCCGCCGATACCCCGCTTGGCGATGAAAATTGGAGCCGATTGCCCGTGCTCACCCGCGATGAGCTGCAACAGGCCGGCGCCAAGCTGCAATGCAGCGAGACGCCCAAGGGCCATGGCAGGACCGCCCAATCGACGACGACGGGTTCGACCGGCAAGCCGGTCAGCGTGCGGCGCACCGAGTTGACCAATTTCTACTGGACCGCTTTTACGCTGCGCGACCATATGTGGCGCCGGCGCGACCTCAGCGCCACATTCGCCACCATCCGCTACGACCGTTCGGCCCGCGCCGCCTACCCGCAAGGCATACTGAGCGACAATTGGGGCTCGCCGGGCGGGCTGTTCCGCACCGGGCAGGCGGCCAAGCTCACCATCACCACGCCGGTCGCCGATCAGGCCGAGTGGCTGGCGCGCCAGAACGCCGCTTATCTCAGCACCAACCCTTCCAACCTCGGCGAATTGCTGCGCCACACGGAAGAAAGCGGCATGCGCTTCCCGACGCTCAAAGAGGTGCAGACGCTTTCGGAAGTGCTCGACCCGGCGCTCCGCGAAGAGTGCAGGCGCCTGTGGAATGTCGAAATTGCCGACATGTACACCACCCAGGAGACCGGTTACATCGCCCTGCAATGCCCCGAGACCGAGAATTATCATATCCAGGGCGAAACCGCGCTGGTCGAAATATTGGACGGCGACGGCCGGCCGTGCCGGGCCGGCGAGATCGGCCGCGTGGTGGTGACGCCGCTGCATAATTTCGCCACAGCGCTGCTGCGCTACGATATTGGCGACTATGCGGAGGTCGGCGCCGAATGCCCGTGCGGCCGCGGCCTGCCGGTGCTGACGCGCATCATGGGCCGCGCCCGCGCCATGCTGACGCTGCCCGACGGTGGGCGCAGCTGGCCGCTGATGGGCGGCAGCCGCTTCGCCGAAATCGCCCCGGTACGGCAATATCAATTCGTGCAGAAGAGCCGAGAGCGCATCGAAGCGCGGCTGGTGGTCGAACGGCCGCTCCAACGGCGCGAAGAGGAAAAGCTACGTGAACGCATGTTCTCCCGCCTCGGCCATCCCTTCGAAATCGAGTTCAGCTATGTCGAGCGGATCGCGCGAAAGGCCGGCGAAAAATACGAGGAGTTCAAGTCGGAACTCTAATCACGAGTTGCCACGATCAGGGCATAGGCGCCGCCTTGGGCGGTGCCGGGCCCGTTTTCACCGGCGTCGACCGGCCCGCCGATATGCTGCAATTCCATTCTGTCGAGGGAAAAACCGCCGGCCTCGAACAGCCGGGCGACTTCCTCACGTGAACTCGAATGATGGCGCGCCGCGCCGGCGGCATAGCGCGCCGCATGATCCGCCAACACGCCGGGCTCGATGTCGAAGAGAGCGCGATTGCGCTCCGCCTCGCGCAAAACCCTGGCGCGGAAGGCGGCGCTTTTTGCCCCGTCAAACGCGTCGCCGGATTCGATACGCGTCACCGTCACGACCTTGCCGCCGGGGCGCAACAGGCGATGCCAGCGCGCCATTAAGGTTGTCCGCTGGGCGGGCGTGAAGAATTGCAGAAAGGAATGGCTGCAAACGACGTCGAACGGCTCGGCCGCGTCGAAGGCAAGAATATCGCCGACCGCCGTGGCAATAGTTATTCCCCGCCGCTCGCTATACCAGCGGCATGTTTCCATCGGCGTGCGGCATATATCGAGCGCCGAGAGCGCCGGCGGCGCCCGAAACCAGCACCCGGCGGTATCCGCCATCCTCGGCCAGGGCGCCGAGCGCGCCCTTGAAAAACGCTCGGTGCCGGGCGGCGCTGGACACCAGGCCCAATATGCGGAGATACTGCCATATGCCGTGGTGCCAACGACAAGAAGAAGTGCAATACCGGCCCGCCCAGGCAAAAGCTAGCGGCGCGCTCAGGCGTAGCAATTCGTCTCCGCTTGGCTTCATTTCTCGTTGCAGCCTCCGCCGGAGGTCATAACATGCCATTCGACGCGCCGTTTCGCGAGCTTGTCGCGGCCAACGCGCCGCTATGGGCGGGCGAGGCCGAAATCATACGCACCTATTGGGATTGGCCGGAGCGCAGCCGGGAAAGCGATCTTCTGTGGTTGGCGCGCCAATGCCATAAGGAATTCTGGGGCGGCGGCGATGCCCAGCGGCGCGGGCTGTTCGCCTGGCCACTCGCGGAGTTGTCCGCCGCCTTCGACAAGATCGACCGCGGCGTGCCGCGCCGCGAGGTGCTGGCCATGGCGGCGCTGCTGCATGAGGAATTCGCCCATTATTGCGTCCTTGCCGACGTCTATGACCTGCTCAAAACGGCGGATGAGCCGGGCCTCGATCCGCATGGAATAAAACACCGGTCATGGCCGGAAAACGACGATTTGAGGGCGCTCCGCACCGCCCAGCGCGAGCAACATGGTGAGATCGGCCGGCGCGCCCACCTGTTTACCGAAGACGGCTATTGCGCGCTTTTTCGCGAAGGCATGAAGCTCGGCGGCCGCGGCGGGGTGGATGATGCGATCGCGGCGGCCTGCGCCGAGATCCATGACGAAGAGTTCGATCACATGATGTCGGGCGTCGCCGGCCTGGCGAGCGGCGCCATCTCGGCCGACGATTTGTCGCTCCTCGCCGAGCTGACAACGGCGCAGATGTGCCAGCGCATCCATATGCGCAACGGCCAGTTCGGGTATCCGGTGGGCGAAGCGCGCCTCGCGGAAATTCTCGCCGGCGACATCGAGCCCGTTGCCTTCGATTATGAAAAGGCGGAAACGCTGCTGCAATGAGCACCGGGCCAAACCGCCCCGTCGCGCCGGGCGCGGCGCCGATCCATGTTTTTCTCATGCTCTTCAGCGGCGCCGTCTATCCGCTCTACTTCGTCCTCAACAATTACGCCGTCGGCTCGGGAACGCCGGCCCTCGCCTTCGCCTCCTGGCAGCTCTTCGGCGCCGCGCTGATGCTGATCGCCGCCGCCGCCCTGCGCCGCGAACTGCCGCGCCTGCAATGGCCGCATCTCAGGGCCTATCTGGCCATCGGCGCGATCGGCATCGCCGTGCCGATCGCGCTTCTGACCTGGCTCTCGACCAAGCTGCCGATCGGCATCCTCTCGATCATCGTCATTCTGTCGCCGCCGATCACCTATGTTTTGGCCCTGACGTTCGGCCTCGAGAAGGTGAAGCGGATGAGCGTCGCCGGAATCATATGCGGGCTGGGCGGTATTCTGCTGCTGATCATTCCCGAACTCAGCATGCAGGAATCGGGCACGATATGGTGGCTGCTGCTGGCTCTCCTGGCGCCGGCATCGTTCGCGCTGGCCAACAATCTGGCGGCGCTGTTACGCCCACCCGACGCGCCGGCGGTGAGCCTCTCCTCGGGCATGGTGAGCGCCGCGGCGATCATGCTGCTGCCGGCGATGTTCCTGTTCGGCCACGGCTATGTTTTTCCCGGCCCATCGGTCTGGGCCGATATCGCGATCCTCGGCGCCAGCGGCTTGACCTGTGTGATGTATGTGACCTTTCTGACTATCGTCAAGGCGGCGGGGCCGGTGTTTTTCTCGCAGTTCAACTATGTCATCGTCGTCGCCGGCCTGGGCTGGGGCATGCTGCTCAAGAATGAAAGCTATGCCCTCCATGTCTGGCTCGCCGCCGCCCTGATGATGGCCGGCGTCGCGCTGCTCACCTTCTCGGGCCGGCGCAAGGCCGGCCAAACGGCTGGAAGCGCTTGACGGCGAACGGGTAAAACACCTAAACCTCAAGGCACCGGCACAACCAGGGGGCGGGAACATGACCACGGGCAACATTAAATTTCTATTCGATGGTCCGGAAGATTCGGATGTGACCGTCGTTCTCGCGCACGGCGCCGGCGTGCCGATGGATGCGCCCTTTATGAACACCTTCGCTGACGGAATCGCCGAACGCGGCTTCCGTGTGGCGCGCTTTGAATTCCCCTATATGCAGAGACAGCGTGCCGAGGGCAAACGCTTCCCGCCGAGCCCGACGCCGGTGCTGGTGGAGCGCTATCTCGCCGTGGTCGGCGCGCTCGGCGGCGGAGCCGGGCTGGTGATCGGCGGCAAATCGCTGGGCGGGCGCATCGCCACCCTGATCGCCAACCAGGTGCAGGCAAAAGGCGTTGTCTGCCTCGGCTATCCCTTTCACCCGCCGGAGAAGCCCGACAATGTGCGCATCGAATATTTGAAAAACATCAGCGCGCCGACGCTGATCCTGCAAGGCGCCGAGGACCCCTTCGGCGCACCCGACGAGGTGGCGGGCTACGATCTGCCGGACAATGTGAAGATCACCTGGCTAGACGGCGGCGATCACCATCTCGCCACGGCGGAAGGCTCGGAGGCCAGCGACGAGCAAAACTGGGCCGAGGGCGCCGGCGCCATCGCCGAGTTCGTCGCCGGACTGTCGCCGAGCGCTGAACCTGATGATGGCGACGAATCCCCACCTGATTAAGAAATGAGTCCGGTTTGCGCCGCCTTCGCCGCTTGACTGGCGGCGGCGGCTTGGCTATTCACAGGCCGGGTGGAGTGAATGTGAAAATCGCCCGGGCAGCGCGCCCGGGTAGGGAAGGAATTACATATGCCTTGGGATTTGGCGCTGCCGCTGCTCGTCTGCCTGGTGACGGGTTTGCTGTTCGTCGGAATTTATTATTCGGCCAAGAAACTGATCACCGATCCGCGCCGCGCGGAATAAAGCAAGTAGCCTCTCTTTTACGAAATTTGTTAGTCTGCCCGCGGTAAACCCGCGGGAGGACCTATGAATATCGACGTCGGCTGGGCATTGTTGGGCGATTGGAACTATCCGACGGCGATACGCTTCGGCAATGGGCGCATCGAGGAACTGCCGGACGCCTGCGCCAAGCTCGGCATCGCGCGGCCGCTTCTGGTCACCGACCCCGGCCTCGCCGAGAGCGCCATGGTTGAGAACGCCCTCGCGCTTTGCGCCGCCGCGCGCATGCCGGCAAAGCCGTTTTCGGAACTTACAGCCAACCCGGTTGGCGCCAATGTCGCCGAGGCGGTCGCCGCCTATCGCGCCGGCGGCCATGACGGAATCATCGGCTTCGGCGGCGGCAGCGCGCTGGATGTCGCCAAGGCGGCCGCCCTGATGGCCGGACAGCGCCGCCCGATTTGGGATTTCGAGGACCGCGAGGACTGGTATCTGCGCGCCGACGCAAATGCCATCGCCCCGGTGGTCGCCGTACCGACGACGGCGGGCACGGGCTCCGAAGTGGGGCGGGTGGCGGTCATCACCGACGAGGACGCGCGCTGCAAGAAACTCATCTTCCATCCCCGGCTGATGCCCGGCGCCGTGATCCTCGACCCGGCGCTGACGCTCAGCCTGCCCGCCGATTTGACCGCGGCGACCGGCATGGACGCGCTGGCGCATAATCTCGAAGCCTATTCAGCGCGCGGCTTTCACCCGCTGGCGGATGGCATCGCGCTGGAGGGCATGCGCCTGGTCCGCGAATGGCTGCCGGTGGCGGTGCGCGACGGATCGGACCTCTCCGCCCGCGCCCATATGCTGGTCGCTTCGACCATGGGGGCGACGGCCTTTCAAAAGGGCCTCGGCGCCATTCATGCGCTGAGCCATCCGGTCGGCGCGCTTTACGGCGCCCATCACGGCCTGACCAATGCCGTGTTCATGCCCTATGTGCTGGCCTTCAACCGCCAGGCCATCGAGCCGCAATTGGCGCGCCTGGCGCGCTTTTTGGATCTGCCCGGAGACGGCGCCGACGGCGTCATGGAATGGGTATTGGCGCTGAGAAGCGAGATCGGCATTCCGCACAGCCTCGCCGATCTCGGGGTTCCCGAAAGCGGCGTCGGTGAATTGGTCGCCCTGGCGGAGATCGATCAGGCCCGTGCCGGCAATCCGCGCGACCTCGGCAAACAGGACCTGACGCAACTTTTCATCGACGCCATCCGCGGCGAAGTGGCGGCGCGTTAGAGCAAATCCCGAGCAGGTGGAATCACCTGCGACGACGCATTTGCTTGAATCAAAGAGAGCAAATCCCGAGTAGGTGGAATCACTTGCGACGACGCATTTGCTTACACCCAAAGAGATAGAGCGTGGCGGGTGAGCGCAAGCGAACCTGACATGCTCTATAGCGCCAGATTGTCGATCAGGCGGGTCGAGCCGAGCCGCACCGCGGCGAGCAGGCGCGCGCCTTCTCTGGCGTCGGAGAGCGGCTCAAGGGTTTCGCCGTCACAGAGGGCGATATAGTCGACCCCGCCAAAGCCGGCCTCGCGCAATGAGATCATGGCGCGCTCGATTTCACCGATGACATCGCCGCCGGCCTTGAGACGGGCCGCCGCCTGGCACAGAATTTCATAGAGCCGCGCGGCGACAGGGCGTTGGCTCGGTGTGAGATAGTCGTTGCGCGACGAACAGGCCAGGCCGTCGGCCTCGCGAACCGTCGGGACGGCGAGAATTTCGCTCGGGATATCGAGATCGCGCACCATCCGGCGCACCGTCTGGAGCTGTTGGTAGTCCTTCTCGCCGAACACCGCGATATCGGGCAGGCATTGCAGCAGCAGCTTGCATACCACGGTGGCGACACCGGCAAGGAAGTGCGGCCGCATCGCGCTCTCGAGCCCGGCGCCGGGGCCGGTGACATTTACCGAAGTGGCGAAATCGGCGGCGTACATATCGCCGGCCGCCGGCATGAATACGAGATCGACGCCGGCGACCGCCAATTTGCGCAAATCCTCGGCGTCGTCGCGCGGATAAGCCGCGAAATCCTCGCTCGGCGAAAACTGTGTCGGGTTGACGAAGATGCTAACGACGGTGCGCGGGCATGCCTCGCCGGCCGCCTCGATCAGCGCCATATGCCCGGCATGCAGCGCCCCCATGGTCGGCACCAGGGCGACGCGATGTTCGTCGCTGTGGAAACCGTCGACCGCCCGGCGCAAATCGCTTACGCCCTTAACAATGGGCGGAGAGCCGTTGCCGGGCATGGTCTCAGGCCATGTCTCAGGCGTCGTGCCGCCCCTTGGCATTGGGCGCCCCGGGGGGGGCGCCGGCCGGCGGGGAAGAAACCGCCGCCAGGCGCGGCTTGGCGCCGCTTCGTTTGGCCTCCGGGGTGAAGCAATGCTCGGCGGCCGGGAAACGCCGGGCGCGCACATCCTCGGCATATTGGCCGACCGCCTTGTTCAACTGTTCACCGAACTCAGCATAACGCTTGGCGAAACGCGGCGTGAAATCGCCGCCCAGCCCGACGATATCCTCGGTCACCAGAATTTGCCCGTCGCAGGCCGGCGAGGCGCCGATACCGATCGTCGGCACCTTCAACTCCTCGGTGAGAGAGCGCGCCAGAGCCTCGACGGTGTTTTCGATAACGATGGCGAAGGCGCCGGCATCGGCGATGGCGCTGGCGTCGGCGCGGATGCGCCGGGCGCCATCGTCGGTCCTGCCCTGGACGCGGAAGCCGCCGGCGGCATTGACCGATTGCGGCATCAGGCCGATATGACCCAGCACCGGCACGCCGCGCGCGCTGAGAAATCGCACCGTTTCGGCCATTTCAACGCCGCCTTCGAGCTTGACCCCGCTACAGCCGGTCTCGGCCATCACGCGGGCAGAGGTGCGGAACGCCGCCTCGGGCGATTCCTGGTAGGAGCCGAAGGGCAGATCGACGATCACGCAGGCGCGGCGCGTCGCACCGACCACCGCGGCGCCGTGCGCCACCATCATATCGAGGCTGACGCCGACCGTGGTATCCATGCCGTAGAGTACCATGCCGAGCGAATCGCCGACCAGGATCAGGTCGGCATGGCCATCCAGAGCCCGCGCCATCGGGGCGCTATAGGCGGTCAGGCTGACGATCGGGCGGCTTCCCTTCATGGCGGCCAGATCGCGCACGTTCAAGCGGCGCTCTTGGTTTTGTGTTGACATTGGAATCCTCTCCTTTCGGGACGGTCCACAATATTGCAACGCAAAAAATTATAACCCGTCATTTTTGGCCCAAACCGGGACAATGTCCACCTCATTGTTGCGCCGCAATATATTTATTTTGCGAACGCGAACTCAGACCAGCTTGCGCTCCACCAGGTAGCGGCCATTCTCGTATCGCATCACGCCATGCTCGAGCAGGCGATGCCGGATCGGCGCGAGATCGCTCGCCGGCTCGAGGTTTTGCTCCGCCACATAGGTATGGTTGTCGGATTCATCGACCAGAACATGGTGCCAGGGTTTGTCTTTGGGCGGGTGCGAGCGCGCCATTTGCCGGTACCACTCCTCACCACCCTGGAAATCTGCATCGACATCCAATACCACGCCGCGATAATCGAACAGGCGGTGATGCACGATTTGCCCGATTTCAAACAGGGCCGTCGCGCTGGTGCTGCTGGCGTCGTTCATTGGCGGGCTCAGCCGAAACTCGCCTCGGCGACGCCCAGATCACCGAAATCCGCCACCACATTGTCGCCCGGCTCGACCTTGACGACATTCGCCGCACTTCCCGTGCTGACGGTCTGCCCCGCCTTCAGGCCGATGCCGCGCGCCGAAAGTTCGTTGGCCAGCCAGACCAGCGCATTCGCGGGATCGCCGAGAACGTTGGCGCCCGAGCCCTCTTCAACCGCCGCGCCATTGACTCTTATCGTCACCGACTGGCGCGACAGGTCGAGAGCGCGCCAATCATCGGCCGGCGGGCCCATGACCAGCAGCGCGGCGGCGCCATTGTCGGCGGTGATTTGCGCCATCCCGGCGGCGGGCAAATCTTCGTATCTCGAATCCGGAATCTCGATGGCGGGATGCAAATCGGCTACCGCCGCCATGACCTCGTGGCGCGAATAGGCGGCCGAAAACGGCGCGTCTACATTCAACATGTTCTGCACCGCCTGGTTGGTGGCGCCGATCTTGTAACCGGCCTCAGGCGCCTCGTGCAGCGCCGCCAGCGCCGCCTGAATGCGATAGCCGTCATCGAGGCTTTGCGGCCGGCATGATTCGGGCAGGCCGGGAATCGTGCGTTGCTCGCGCCACGCTGCGAACAGCAGCCGGGCGGCCTGTTCAACCTGCGATTCTTCCATGCGCCTATCTATCCCACCTCGGCGCCGGCGCGCAAGACGCGCGGCGGTGATTACGCGCCCTCACCATCGGGCACGGGCTCGATACAGGCCGGATCGTCATTGCGCGCATTGTTCACATGTTTGCTGACGGCGTGGAAATCGACGGCGCCATCGGGCGCCGGGCGAAGCAGCTCCAACGCATCGTTGGCGGCGAGATCGGGCGACAGCCAGCGCTCGAAATCCACCGGGTCGAGAATCACCGGCATGCGGCCATGCAGGGGCGCCAGTTTGCAGTTGGCTTCGGTGGTGATGATGGTGAAGCTTTCGAGCGCCTCGCCGCCGCCTTTCTCCCAGCGCTCCCACAACCCGGCAAAGGCGAACAAGCCGCCATCCGCGCTCAGGATACGATAAGGCTGTTTGGCGCCCTTGGCGCCGCGCCATTCGTAAAACCCGTCCGCCGGCACCAGGCAGCGGCGCTTCGCAAAGGCGCTCCGGAACGACGGCTTTTGCGCCACGGTCTCGGCCCGCGCATTGATCATGCGCGCCGCCATGGAGCTGTCCTTGGCCCATGACGGCACCAGACCCCAGCGCAGAAAACCCAAGGCGCGGCCTTGCGCGGTATGGCGCACCACCTGGGCGTCCTGGGTCGGCGCAATATTGTAGCGCTGCGGCAAATTGCGCGCCGCGCCGAAAATATTGAGAAAGGCGTGGACTTCCGCCCAACTATGAAACTGAGAAAAGCGCCCGCACATATGCTTGAAAAAAATGGTCGGAGCGGCGGGATTTGAACCCACGACCCCTTGTCCCCCAGACAAGTGCGCTACCAGGCTGCGCCACGCTCCGATATACCGTGCCGCGAGATTGGGCGCGGAAGCTGGTTACTATACTGGCCCGCCGCCGCCGGTGCAATTTGGTGGGCCGACACTATTGGCTGGGAATGCGGCCGCGCAGCATGTCGCGCAAGATTTCCAGTTCGCTCAATATCTCCTTGCCGCGATCGCCGATGCCGTCGCCCGGTTTCGCCGCCGCCGCCGCTTCGGCCGGCTCGGGCTCGGGCACGACGCCCGGCACCTTGCCGCCGGTCTCGCGCATGAGTTTCTGAACACCCCGGATGGTGTAACCGTCGGCATATAAGAGGGAGCGGATTCGGCGCAGCAGATCGACATCCTCGGGGCGGTAATAGCGCCGCCCGCCGCCGCGTTTTAACGGCCGCACCTGGTTGAACTTGGTCTCCCAAAAGCGCAGAACATGCTGCGGGACGTCAAGTTCCTCCGAGACTTCGCGGATCGTGCGAAATGCGTCCGGCGATTTGCTCGCCCGCTCCGACACCGCGTCGGTCGATTCTACAGTCGCCATGATTTAGGGGGCCGGGTCGTCCACGGGAGAAAATCCCAATGGTCCGCTCGCCTCTTGCGCCTGCCCTTCGCCGTTGATCTGATCCTTCAGCACATGCGAGGCGCGGAACACCAATACCTTGCGCGGCAGGATCGGCACTTCCTCGCCGGTCTTCGGGTTGCGCCCGATCCTTTGTCCCTTCATGCGCACGGAGAAGCTGCCGAAGGACGCAATCTTAACCGTTTCGCCTTTCGCCAAACTGTCGGTGATCAGGCCGAGAACAGACTCGACGAGCTTCGCTGACTCATTGCGTGACAGACCCACTTCGCGAAACACTGCTTCGGCCAGATCGGCGCGCGTGACCGTATTGCCGGTCATATTCGGATCGCCCCCTCAAATTGCGGTCGAAACGGTAGCGCCTTGGGGCGAGATCGTCAACAAGCGCGATGCCTATTTTTTTTGCCGTCTCAGCGCTTTATACCAAGGAGCGATGGTATTACCAGCGCACTACAGCCGAACCCCAGACGAATCCGCCGCCGATGGCCTCCATCAGCACCACGTCACCGCTCTTGATTCGGCCATCTTCGATGGCGTCGACCAGCGCCAGGGGAATGGAGGCGGACGAGGTGTTGGCGTGGCGATCCACGGTCACCACCAATTTCTCGGGCGGCAGCTCGAGGCGCTGGGCGACGGCGTTGATGATGCGCAGATTCGCCTGATGCGGCACCAGCCAATCGATCTCACCGAGCGCCAGCCCGGCGGCTTCCAGGGCCTCGCCGGCCACGGCCGCCAGTTTTACCACTGCATGTCGATAAACTTCTTTTCCTTTCATTCTAAGGTGGCCGGCCGTTTGGCTCGATGAAACACCGCCATCGACATAAAGCGCATCGTAATTGCGGCCATCCGAGTGCATTTTGACGGATAGAACGCCCCGATCGGCGTCGTTTCCCGCCGATTCTTCGGCGCGCAGCACCGCGGCGCCGGCGCCATCGCCGAACAAAACACAGGTCGAACGGTCGTTCCAATCGAGGATTCGGGAATAGGTCTCGGCGCCGATGATCAGAGCATTTCGCGCCTGGCCCGAAAGCAGGAATTTATCGGCCACCGAGAGGGCACAGATAAATCCGGCGCACACCGCCTGAACATCGAAGGCAACGCCGTGGCGCATGCCGAGACGGGCCTGAACCTTGGCTGCGGTCGCCGGAAAGGTATTGTCGGGGGTCGAGGTCGCGAGGACCAGTAAATCAAGCTCGCTGGCGGTGATGCCGGCCGCCGCGATCGCCCGCTCGGCCGCTGAAAAGGCGAGATCGGAGGTTAGCTCGCCGTCCGCCGCGATATGGCGCCGGGCAATGCCCGTGCGCTCAACGATCCAATCGTTCGAGGTATCGACGGTCTCCGCCAAATCGTCGTTTGTGAGCACTTTTTCGGGTAAATAGGCGCCGCAACCGAGTATGCGAGAGCGCAGCATCTAGTGCCCCCTACGAAAATTCGCGGGCACTATATCGCGGCCCTCTTCGGCTCGGGCGATTCTTCGATATTCATGCGCGACAATTCCTCGATGATCTTGGGATTGATGCCCTGGCTGACCATGTCCGCCGCCACGCCCAAGGCATTGGCAAACCCCTTGTGATCGGTGCCGCCATGGCTTTTAACCGCGACGCCGTTGACGCCGAGAAACATGGCGCCGTTATAGGCGCGCGGATCGAGGCGATCGCGCAGCATCTTGAACGCCGGGCGGGCCAATAGATAGCCGGCGCGCGACATCACCGAGCGCTTGAAGGCGCTACGGATATAGCCGCCATAAAGGCGCGCCGCGCCCTCCGCCGTTTTGAGGGCGATATTGCCGGCGAAACCGTCGGTGACGACGACATCGACGGTGCCCGCGGCGATATCATGGCCCTCGATAAAGCCGTGAAATTTGATCGGCAGGCCGGATTCGCGCAACGCCGCCGCCGCGTTGCGAATGGTGACGTTGCCCTTGCCCTCCTCGGAGCCGATGTTGAGCATGCCGACGGTGGGTTCGTTGACGCCCAGCACATTTCGCGCGAACACCTCGCCCATGATGGCGAACTGCACCAGATTGGCGGAACTGCAATCGATATTGGCGCCCAAATCGAGCATCACGCTCTCGCCGCGCTGGGTCGGGAAGATCGAGCCCATGGCGGGACGGTCGATGCCGGGGAGCGTCTTGAGGACAATCTTGGCGAAGGCCATCAGCGCGCCGGTATTGCCGGCCGAGACGACGCCATGGGCCTCGCCCCTGCCGACCGCATCGACCGCCAGGCTCATGCTCGATTTTCGCCTCTGGCGCAGCACCACGGCGAGCTTATCGTCGCTCATGACGGTCTCGTCGGTATGCTGGACGCTGCATATCGAGGCCAGCTTCTTGAAGCGCTTGAGCACCGGCTGGATGGCCGATTCATCGCCAAACAGAATAAAACGCAGATCGGGATAGCGCAGCCGGGCGATATTGGCGCCCCTGAGGACGATGCCCGGCGCCTGGTCGCCACCCATCGCATCAAGAGCGAGTACGATCTCCTGGCTCATGATCAGGGCGCCCCGACTGAATTTACCCGCCTATGCGACATCCGCCGGTTCAGCCACTTCGTGCTCGCCGTAAAAACCGCAAGCCGCGCACACGTGATGCGGCCTTTTCAATTCACCGCAATTGGAGCACTCGACCGCATTGCCGCGTTTCAGCGCATCGTGAGAGCGCCGCTGATTGCGCCGGGAAACAGAGATTTTCTTCTTCGGAACAGCCATAACCAATCTTTCTCTAGCGTGATTCGGCGCCGCCCGCCGCCCGCCGCGCGTGCGGCGGCAAACCTGTTGCTCGGCGCCGAGCCGTGGGGTCAGAACATTACATTTTGTGTTTCAGTTGTCCAAGTTTTGCGAACGGGCTGTAAGGCGGTGGCGCCGTGTCCGCGTCCGGCGCCGCTTCGCCGCCCAGTTTTACCGCCGCGCCGGGGCGGCGGGGATGGGGATCGAGGGCGAGCACCAAATGTTGCGCCACCAATTCGCCGACATCGATTTCCGGGCCGTCCAGCGGTTCGGGCGAATCGCCGGACATCGTTTCATCCGTGACGCCCGCCGGCCGCGGCAGATCGGCCGCCAGCTGGAAAAGAATGGTGAATTCCTCATCCACTTCATGCGCGAAAGGCTCCAGCGTCACGCCGCAAATCTGCACCACCTCGGCGTGGAGCGCCGCCTGCACGCGGATCGCCGGGGCGCCCTTCCCGTCATGCGCGCGGGCGACGCGAACCCGCGCGGTAAGGGCGCGCAATTCCTCCAATTCGAAGCGCCGGCTGAGCGCCGCGCATTCGGCGCGCGTCGCCCGCAGCGAGATGGTGCGGCCTTGGCCGGGCAATTCGCTGACGTCCAGAAGACGCGAAAATTCGATATTGGAGACTGTATGATCCACGACGGCGCGAACCTCTTGTCGGAAACGCGTAGCGCCGGCGCCGCGACGCCGGAAATCAGACTTTATGCCAAGGAGCGGGCGCGCACCATATGGGCGCCGGCCTCGGAGGTCAATATGGCTGCCGATTTTTTTCGCGGCCTCCTTCAAGCCTCCGGATGCGGCTCCCTTGCCGCCGCTTGCGCGCCGGCGCTCTCGCCCGGCGCGGCGGGGAAGGCGGCCTCACCGGCAAGCAGAGCCTCGTGCGGCTGGCCGGCCAGCGCCTCTTCGGCGCCGCGCACATAACGCAAAAGCCGCTCAATCTCGCCGGGCTGGGGTTCCTCGGCGCCGTAGATGTTGCGCCTGAGCGCCGCTTCAAGGCCTTCCTCGTCGCCATCGCCATCGCCATCGCCATCGCTTGTGGCCGCGGCGCCGTCCCGATCGGCGTAGAAGGCCGAATCATAGGCGGCGGCGCGGCCATAAAAGGCGCGCGCCATCGATTTGACGCGCTTGCCGACACGCAGGTCGCCGACGCCCATCTCGCGCAAATTCATGTCCATATCGTCCATCATGATCTTGAAAATGAGATCGGACAGGCGCTTGCCCGGCTCGGCCGCGCGGCGCAGCGCACGGATCACCAGAAAGACATGCAGCACGATCAAATCAAAGCGGCCGTCGACGCTGTCGGCGACCCCGCAATCGGTATAAAAGCCGGGCCGGCGCGCCTGCTCGACCGCGGCGATATAGAGGGCACGCGCCCGCTCACGCTCGCCCGCGCGCTGTTTGGCATGGCGCATCAATCCGCTCAGCAATTTCATATTTCCCGCCGCCTCGATAGCGTTGACAGTTTGGCGCGGTGCACGCATGTTCGCTCCTTGGTATTATACGGCACAGGCCGCTCACAGGCGCTATAATATCCCGACGATGATGAACTTCGTGACATACCGCCGCCGCCATCCGCGCCGCGCCGGTCGCGTCGCGGCGATAGCCCCGGTTGCGGCGATCGTCATGGTGGCGGGGCTGGCCATCGGTGCTTGCGCGCCGGAGGTCAATATGCGCGGCCATGTGCCCAATCCGGAATCGCTGGCGCAAATCAAGCCCGGCCAACAAACCCGCGATCAGGTGCTGGATATGCTGGGCTCGCCCACCGCGATCGGCACCTTCGAGGACAGCAACTGGTACTACATTACGCGCACCACCGAGCAGCTCGCCTTCTACGATCCGGATTTGATCGAATCGCATGTCGTCTGGGTGGAATTCGACCAGGCGGGATTCGTCAAACAGGTGGCGCATTTGTCGAACGAGGAAGCGCGCGAAATCGACCCGGTCGAAAGAACCACCGCGACCAAGGGCCGCGAGTTGGGGTTTTTCGAGCAAATTTTCGGCAATATCGGGATCATGACCCCGCGCTGAGGGCGCAATATCAGGGCGCATAGAGCATGTCAGGTTCGCTTGCGCTCATCCGCCACGCTCTATCTCTTTGGGTGTAAGCAAATGCGTCGTCGCAGG
>PVBE010542521.1_pt1 | contig 19750 bp, 9 predicted proteins | sample 1631181 | NCBI WGS metagenome assembly PVBE01 (sample SAMN08397723, study PRJNA350692) | Marine metagenome, whole genome shotgun sequencing project. | isolation source: water | place: Pacific Ocean | collected 2012-04 | reverse complement strand
ACCCGGCCGGATTCATCCGGCAACGACGTAAAACTTCCCTGTCGCATCTTCGCAGCCTCCTTGCTAGCGTTACGCGTTTCACACCACGTAAACTAACAGGAGGCTGCGATTTAGGCTTCATTAAACGGTATTGGGGCTAACGGTGCCATTCTGGCGCGAAAAAACCGATTGCTTCTTGAAAAGTCGGCCTGCGACGGAAGTCAACCGGGTTGTATGAGGGAACGCCCGGATCCTCCTTGGCCCATTTGAGATGATGGCGGCCATAGTATGTTCCGTAGAACTGATAGTTCGAGTCGACCCATCGGCTCAGAACCATCATCTCCGTATCCGTGAGCATTTTGCTGTGGTCGTTTGTGTCATTCTTCGGAAGGTCCGAATTCGTCAACAGGTCGATCATGGGACTCTTCGCGCACCCTAAGTTTCCAGGCGGCAGAAAGGCACCGTTGTAATTGCCCCGGTCGCCGCGTCGGAACGAGGTGAACTCGGCAATGATGGGACCAGCCAACTCCTTACGGGCAAGTTCCTCGTAGGAAGTGCTGTAGTAGGTGGTGATTTCACCTGTCAGCCTGAGATTGCCCGCCGGATCGGTTTTGCCGTGACAGGAAATACACTTGGCAGCGAAGATCGGCTGGATATCGCTCGGGTAGTGGATCACCTGTTCGGCCAGGCCGTCACCGCCATTTTCGACCAGATCGCACGGTTGTGGCTGCGGAACGCTCGGCTCCCGTGTTAGTGCAAATGGTGCCGTGGAGCTTTCCGGTGATGAACTACGTCCGGTGTGGCCGTGGCAGCCGGTGCACGAACGGACTTCGCCAGCGGCGTAATTCACGTACGTTCTTTCACGTTGAATCTCACGAAAGTTCTCATCGAGAGCTTGATAAAAGATGCTCCGATTGGCTGGCACCAGAAAGTGGGCCGAACCATCTTTCTCCACCGGCACGACACCCCATTGCACGCGTGGCCAGAGGGCTGCCTTCCAACTGGAACTGCTCAGCGACGTTTTCCAACGTCGGGCCGTATCCCAATAGCGGGGCACCGCTTCATTGATTCGCAGCCATTTGACTTCTCCATCTTTGACGCCCTCCATACCCGAGTGAATGTCCGTTACAACGCAAACTGCCTGGTCGCTCTTGGCATATTCGGCATAACGGATCGATCGGGGGTTTGGCGGTACGGGACGCGCCACCAGCGGTAGCGGATGCCAGCACGAGAGCTCATCATCGGCGTGAATGAAACGGTGGTTGCCGTCGACGTCGATGAGAAACAGAGAGTAGGCGTCGGACACGTTTTTGTAATGGTCGGCAGGGTCAACCTTGCACGAAACGAGGAATTCTCGCTGGCTGATGGGGTAGGGATGTGTGTAGAGATGCCCCTGTTGACCGTTGCGGTCGTGAACATAACTGCCGTCGGCAGTCTTGAAGTGCCATCCAGGTTCGGTGCGTCGCTCGATGAATACGTGAGGCGTGACATTCGTGACAGCATATCGGTCATCTGTCTGTCGGTAATCCGCCTCGTCAGGATCTGGACCGCGGGCACGGTTTTCGTTTTCGTAGTCGATCACCATCACCGCCCCAAGGCAACCACCTTGCGGAAAATGGCACGTGCCGACACACACCAGCTGATTATCACGGCCAAGAATCTCCTGCGGGTACATGTAAACAGTCGTGGTATCATCGTCGACACCGTATAGTTCCTGTGGCTTGGTACCGTCTGGATTGACCGACCAGATCGTTTTGCCGACTCGAGCTCCCTTGTCGATGTACTCCCAACGGTGGTACATGACGCGACCATCGCTGAGAACGACTGGGCAGAATTCACTGACTGGGCTGCGCGTAAGTTGCTCGATACCAGTACCGTCGGCATTCATGCGGTGTAGCGCCGGAGCAACCAAAGCAGCCGAGCCGCCACAGAGAACGGTGTGTTCGCAACGGGTCGACGAGAACACGATCTTGCCGTCAGGCAGATAGCACGGGTGAATGTCGTCGGTGTGCCACGGCTTACCCCAACGTGAGACCTTCGCCGCCTCGTCTTCAGGTGGCCGTGATATCTGACGCAACTCGCTGCCGTCGACGTTAACTTCCCAGATGCGGAACCCGGAACTGGGATCTTGGCGAAAATCAAAGATGATCTTTTTGGCGTCAAACGACGTGCTGATCTTGCCAATGAATCCCTTGCCGCCCGGCATGTCGGCTGCCGTTACGATCGCTCGTTCTGTTCTTGTGTGCAGGTTGTATACGAAGATGCCGTTGTTGCGATGAAAACGATCTGCACTGGTTCCGTTAGTGATGTCGGTGTAGTAGTGATCCGAAGAGTATGGCTTGCGTTTGACAAAGACAATTTCATCAAAGGCCAACTCATCTGGATCGATTGCAGCAGCCGTCGCGAGCGGGCTCTTGTTGATCGCTGGCTCACCTCCCGAGGCATTTCCATTGATTGCGACAACTATCAATCCGAACAGAGTCAGATTTGAGGCCATCTTCCAGGCCGTCGAATTCGCTTGCATCTGCCTTACCCTGCCAAAGTCGATTTGGGGCTAATGTTTGTTGCTTCATCTGCTTGTGACTTCACTACCCAGGCGTCCAAAGTCGCCCTAAGCCTAGCGATCAGAACGATTAAAGTCAATAAAGTAGTGCTCTTTTATGAGGTTTGTTGTCGCGCTGGTATTTGTTGTTTTTGCTCTTGAGTCAGAGCTCATCGGCAACGCAAAATGTACGGAGACCTTCCCGCCACCCTTACACGTTTGGAGATCCCACGATGAGCCCCACCACGTCGCGGCGTAGTTTTCTAAAGACTGCCACTGCCGGTGCTGCTGCGGTGTCGATGAGCACCGCCAGCTACGCCCGGGTGGTCGGTGCCAACGACCGGCTTTCGATCGCTGTGATTGGCTGTGGCCAACGTGGCTTTGGTGCGCACATGCCCGGCGTGCACAAGTACGCCGATTCGGAGAACATGGAAATCACGGCCGTGTCCGATCCATGGCGACTCCCGCGCGAGCGTGCCTCAGCGCAGACCAACAAATGGTATGGCCGTCCGGCCCGCCAGTTTGTTTCTCACCGCGACATCATGACCTTGAAAGACGTCGATGCGGTGATGATTGCTTCGTGCGATCACCAGCACACAACGCAACTGATCGCGGCCGCCAAAGCCAACAAGCCTGCCTACTGCGAGAAGCCGCTGGCACGCGATATGAAAAGCCTGCTGGAATGCTATGACGCGGTGAAACAGAGCGGGATCGTCTGCCAGATCGGCACCCAAGGCCGCAGCCGGCCGGGACCCACGGGCTGTAAAAAGTTGTACAAGACCGGCGTGCTGGGCACGGTCTCGCGCATCGAACAGCGGCGAAATTCAACGAGACCCTACTGGTACAGCCGGCTAAAAGAAGCCAAAAAAAGCGACGTGGAGTGGGGCGAATTTCTCATGGACGAGCCGGCGCGACCGTTTGATGCCGAACTGCTCACCGGCTGGTTCGGATATCGAGATTTCTCCGACGGTCCCGTGCCACAGCTGGCCACACATTTTCTGGACATGGTCCACTACGTCACGGGTGCCACGTTGCCCACCTCGTGCGTGGCCTTGGGTGGCATATTCACCTACAAGGACGAGCACAACTTCACTTGCCCCGATCATGTCGAGTCGACCTGGATCTATCCTGAAGGATTCATGGTCAGTTATACGACCAACTTCGGCAATTCGAGCGGCAGAAGTTACCACTTCTATGGCTCGGGTGGAGTGATGGACTTGAGCAGTCACGATGCCCCGACAGTTTCCGGCGAAGGCGCTGCCATCCGCGGAGAACTGCGCGACAAGGTCGCCGTTGATCCGGTCGAAGTACCCGACCACTTTCTCAACTGGCTACAGTGCATCCGAAGTGGCAAGACGCCCAACGCGTCCATCGAAGCCGGGTATCAGCACAGCATTGCGTCGATCATGTCAGTTCAGGCCATGGACACAGGACGCCGGCAAATCTACGACCATCAACGTCGCGAGATCCGCGCTGGCTGAGTCGCATTTTCAGCGCGAACAGGTCGGAACACGTTACCTCACAAGGATCCCGCCGATTTCCTGCAAAATTTCCGCCAGTAGAATACTGAGTTGGTGAAGCGGATAAAACTTGACATGTTGGGTCTAGTTTAGATATTGAAATGATTGGCAGGTATGGAAGTCGGGTATCGGCAGACCGGCCGGTGGTTCGCTCACCGTTGGAGACACTCATGATAGACCTACTTTCTCAAGGGCTTGCGAGTTCTGCGAGACGGAGGGCACTGGGTCGCAAAATGGCAACCTGCTTGCTCGCGGCGGCCACAGCTTCACTCTCCACACTCCCTGTTCATGCCGAAGCGCCCGGAGGATCTAGTAGGATCTTGCACATTGACTGCGGTGCCTTCTGCCCAGGCGGTAGCAAAGCATGGGATTCCCGCTGGGATGATTCCATGTTGGCCAGAGGATATGGCTACTCGGTGGTCGGAGAGACTTACATGGGTGGTGCTGCCGATTCCCACTGTTGGTTCTTCACGCGCCGCGGCAGCATCAGTATCGAATGCCCGCCGAAGGTTGCCGGTTCGCTGTACCTGTTCTTCCTTGACATCGACAGCGGCAGCCGGCGGCAAGAGGTCACCGTCGAAGGAAGCAAGCGTGAGGAGATTGCGAACTTTGCGCGACCACGCGGGGCCTGGCGCCAGTACGAGTTGTCGGCGGACGACACGGAGGACGGAAAGGTCTTAATCGAAATTGCCAGAATTGCGGGCGCCAACGCGGTCATCTCGCGAATCGACTTTGTGCCAGAGGGAGCCAAGGATGTATTGCTACCGGAACAGAGTGCTTTCCCCCAAACAACTAGAGGGCTGATTCAATGGGATTGGCGTCGACAAGAGCGGCTGAAGCGTCGCCAACCGGGCAGCCAGTCGGCGGTTTCCGATGCGATCATGCGTGGACAAGCTCTGTTAAGTGACCTGCGGCGTTTGGGTTTACATGATGCCGATGCGGCGGCCGCCAAGCTCGACGTCTTTCGCAGACGGCACGACGAACTTGCCAAACGCGAGCAAGACGAAGAAGAGGTTCTTGATGATTGGAACAAGCTGTATTTCGAGACTCGATGGGCCGTGAGAGATCTCGCCTTCCAAAACCCATTGCTCGACTTCGAAGAACTGCTTTTTGTCAAACGTCACACACCGCAGTTCGGGCATCAGTGTTCGCACCATGTTGGTTCGGCACAACGTCGTGGCGGTGATTTATGCGTCCTCAAAGGCCTGTCGCCCGACGGCGAAGTACGCAGCTTGATCGGCGATCAGCTCGCAAGCGGAGCTCTCGGGCGCCCCGACCTGTCGTTTGACGCCACGAAGATCGTTTTTCCCTACGCTGCGCCACGAGCGACATCCACGCCCTATCCCATCGGCAAGCCAGGGCAAGTCGGCGGTGATTGCGTGGACTACCAGCTCTATCAGATCAATGCTGATGGCACCGGACTGCATCAGTTAACAGATGGTCCTGGGGAAAACACGGAACCCTGCTATCTGCCCAATGGACGGATCTGTTTCACCTCGTCTCGCTGCAACCGACTGGTGCAATGTGGTGACTGGGCGATTGTCTTTTCGATGTTCACCATGAACGCCGATGGTTCAGACGTGCTCGCCATTACCGAAGCCAAGGAGGGCGAATGGTTTCCCAGCGTGTTGGATGATGGGCGAATCATCTACATGCGTTGGGAATATGTCCTCAAGGCGTTCAATAACATCCAGTACCTGTGGACAGTCAATCCGGATGGCACGGCGGCGAAGCTGGCGTACGGAGACCACTACTCTTTCAGCCCGGGCCCCCGATCGTTTATTGAAGCTCGACAGATTCCCGGCACGAGCAAGATCATCACAACCGGCGCTGCACACCACAATTGCGGCGTCGGTCCCATCTGCATCGTTGACTTGGATAAGAATCGAGGCGAACCGAGCGGTCTTGTGCGAGTGACGCCCGAGGTGCGTTACCCGGAGACGCCAGAGCCGGAATCCGCGGAACATACTGCTGGTTGGTACAACGCTCCCTATCCGTTGTCGGAGAATTTCTACCTGGCCTGCTATAGTTTCGAAGGAGCCCATAACGCCGCGGCAGGCTACGGCATTTACTTGTTGGACGTCCACGGCAACAAGGAACTGATCTACCGTGACTCGGAGCTATCCTGTTACAGCCCGATCCCGCTGAAGCAACGGAAGAGCCCGTCGCAATTGGGGAAGCAAATCGCATCCAACCAGCCCGATGCCAAGACGGGCACTGCTCTGATGCTGGATGTCTATCGCGGCTTGCCGGGCGTTGAGAGAGGCACGGTGAAGTATCTTCGCGTCCTGGAGACGATCCCCAAGTTAGCGCACTCGAATCCGCAGCGGCTTGACATGGGCGTCGGTTCAGGCTGGGACCCGCGAGCCATCTTGGGGACTGTCCCCGTGGAGCAGGATGGTTCAGCCCATTTCGAACTTCCCGCAGGCAAGTCCCTCTTTCTGCAGGCGCTCGATGAGAACTACATGAACATCCGGGGAATGCGGAGTTTCATGAATCTACAGCCCAATGAAAGGATCAGTTGCGTTGGCTGCCACGAGTCTTATGGGAGCGCACCGCCCAACCGCTCAGCCATAGCGTTCGTGAACCGACCCTCGAAAATCTCGCCGCCGCCCTGGGGCGCTATTCCCGTGAGCTTTCCCAAACTCGTACAGCCCGTTCTCAATCGGCATTGCGTGAGTTGCCACGACGGGAGCAAGGGTGCCAAAAAGAGCATCGATTTGACGAGCAATCACTTGGTCGTGGCGAAGGGAGCCAACAACGAGCATCCCGGTGATCCCTGGCCATTCCGCACATTCGAGGTCACCGCGTCATTCATGCATCTGCTCAAGCACGTCGACTACGCTCGGCTTGGAGGCTACGAGGGCGAAAACGTGCCGCTCCGGCAGTACGCGATCGGCTCCCACCGCAGTGCATTGCTGAAACTCCTTGACGCCGGGCACCACCAAGTGAAGCTCTCGGCGAATGAGCGGCGAGCCGTTGCCGCCTGGATCGATTGCAACGCGCCTTACCTAGGTGGCTGGGATGAGTACTTTGTGAGCAAGGAATAGGGCGGTAGGACCGGCAACCAAAGTAGCAGGCACACTCCGTTTGCCGCAGCGGCGGACGCCACACGGCGTGTGCCTGCTTCCGTGAAACAGGCGCGCAGATGGATAAGTTCCGGAGGCCTTCTCTTGTCAGCCGGATGATGTGGCCGCGTCAATACGGATTCGACGGCATGATGTCCCAGGCGTCGAGTCGTGGGACAGTGACTGGGCCGCCGTTGGAAAAAAGTGTTACACCGATGCTGTCTTCGCCTGCTGGATAGATTCGCCGCATCACCGCCTGACGATCGTTGGCAAACACCTCAACGACCGACTTGTCCACAAAAATACGTAGCCTCAGTGGCTCACCTTCGTTCAACTCCAAAGGGCCGGCCTCAATGCCTTTGGCCCCTTCTGCTACGCTCGACGCGCGGGTGTCAATTTTCAGCTTCCTGTCCGTCGCGTCGTAATAGATCAGGGTCTGCTCGTTGCCGTCCGGCGAGCAGCACACCTTGACGCCGAACTGTTTGGCGTCTTTGTGTTGCATTTCGACGATCAGCTCGAGGCTGTTTCCACCAATGTCCGCCAGAACCAGCTCGGAGTCGGCCTTTACCGTGAGCTGTTCTTTGCTCTTCGGATTGTATCTCAGTTTCTCGATCTCTTTCGGCACGTTCATGCGCAGGTTGCCGTCCTCGCCCAGCGCGAGAACGCGGGGCAGGCTCATCGTGCCCGACCATCCGGAATCCATGCGCGTTTTGAACCCGGGTCCGTCAAAAATCCAAGCCCACATGATCCTGCGGCCCCTGTCATCCAACAGGCTCTCGGGAGCGAAAAACGAGTTGTCCACCCAACTCATCATCTCGTGAGAAGTTGGATGAAACGCTTCGCCTTTCCAGTCTCCGAGGTAATAGCGGCAGCCGAGCGTGTGACTGATGCATAGCAGCATGTGTTTGTCACCGATCTTAAAAAGGTCGGCACAGGACACGTCTTCGGTAATTGATACGCCTTCGACGGTGTTAGCCATCAGATCGCCAACATACTTCCACTCGCCCTCCAGGCTTTCGGACTTGGCAATCGCAGGCCGTTTTCCGCCGAAGATGGCGTAGTATGTGTCGCCTTCGACCCAGCCGAACGGGTCCCACGATCTATATTTGTCGTGATGCGGATCGCCCGGTTTGGTCACTGGCGTGATCGGGTTGGATTCCAGTTTCGTCCAGTCGTTGAGTTCGTCATCAACGGCGACAGCCATGGCGTTACCTTGACCGACCTGGTGGTAGCACATCGTCGGCCGGCCATTTTTGTTGATGAAACAGTTTCCACTGAACATGCCCGAGACGAGTCCCGTCGGATGGTGTCGCCAGTGGAATAGGTCCGTGCTCGATACGTGCCCCCAGTTGTGACCTCTCTCGTCCTGGAAGATGTAGAACAGGTGGTACCGTCCTTTCCAGAAGACGGCCCCGTTGGGATCGAACGGCATACCGCGTCCTTCTGGGATTGTGAAGTGGTAGCCCGGGCGGTACGGGTCGCTGAGCAGTTTCTCTCGCAAGCTTCTCGCGGTCGTGTTTACGTTGTCGAAATCGAACGTCGCTGGTCCCAGCTTCGCGACTGCTTTTGTTGCCATCATGTACGCGCCGGTACTGTCGAGATGAAGTTTACCGTCCGCAATTCTCGCATCGCCAACAAGCGTGGTCGTGGGAAACAGATTCATCCGGTCTGCCACGGTGCCGTCCTCGAAACTCCACCAGGCAAGAGGCTTGTCGTCCGACAGTTCGTTGGGCTTCAGTGCGGCAATCGAGTTTTCGTCGAGCGCGACATTGTAGATCCGCGCATCTTCGACGCTTCCCGTGAAGAATCGATTCTCCGCCTGTGCATCGCGGTGGCGCAAGCCCATCAGAACCATGCTCTCACTATCAAAGCGTTCCGAATCCTCCACAACATACTTGGCGTATTCCTCGCCGTCACGATAGATCGTGACTTGCTTGCCCCTGTAAGTGATGGCGATCTGAACGAGCGTCCTGGCATCGGCAGTTTCCGCGGAATTAGCATCCTGTTCTTTTGCCGTCCGGCTAAAACCGTTGCTTCCCGCCATCCATTTTCCCGTCGCGCGTTCGCCAAACACAATCGCGTCAAATACGCCGGCTGACTTCTCGATCGTCAGCACACTGCCGCCTCTCTGCGTGAGGTTTCCAGGGCTGACCCAAGCAACCAAAGTCTTGTCGGCAATCACCGTCTTCTCTGCGCCGATTGCTGGGAGTGTCGCGAGAATCACGGACGAGAGCGTGAACGACAGCTGCAGACTCTTCTTCCACCTTCGTACCTCAATCATGATCCGACTCCTCACTTTAATTATCTTTTGCTCAGTACTCAGCACGCATGATTCAAACGCCGTGTGTCATTTTGTGTGGGGTCCGACGTTGAACTCAAAGGTCGCTGGAAGAGACCCCTGCACATACAGTTGACCCAGCAGATGCCTGGTTCCAACAGTAGGCCATTCTAGCCAGAAGACGAGCGAAGCGAAATTCTGTCACTGTTTCAAAATAAGTGGCTGAATGCCGACCATGGGAAACGCTCCCTACGATTGAAAACCGCCTTGGACATCACTATTCTATCACTCTTCTGCAGGGGAATTCGCACCCGTGTTCTTTCTATTGAGGTTCATCATGACTTGGCGATCGAGATCCGAACGCAGTTGGCGACGTCTGGAACAAAGGTGTTTATTCCTTCGAAAGCTACGAGTAACGGGGGGGCGGAATGGGCTGTGAAGTGCAAGTTCGCCGATCCGACGGAAATGGGTAGCCAGCGGTCGAATCGCGGGTGGATCCGAGCGGATTGCAACGGGCAAACAACGATCATGCAAGACGGACCCGAGACCGAGTGCGTTCTCACGATTACCGGACCGGGGGGAGGCAGTTGGACGTTTGATGGTAGAGATTCAGGTCGAGTGCGTGTTTGGGAAGGCCGATTCGATGGTGCACCGGAAATGTGCGTTAGTCACGAGACGTTGGAACGTATCGTTGCGCGGAAAACGACCATCGAGGCGGCTGCCCAGGCGGGCGATCTCGTGACTGTCGGGCGGGTCGGCGACCTCACTTCCTGGGAGAGGATTCTAGCCGCCGTGCGAGCTCAGCGGCCCAGTGCTTAGTCGGCGCCGAATCTCGTCACATCAGAATTCGGCTAATCGCGCCGTCATTTACGCGAAAGAGGCACGAATCTGAATTCCGGCCGGCGCCAATCGCCAGGCACTCGGGTACACAACGCTGCTGGCGTGTTAGACTGCTTGTTGAGAAGGCACCCACGCACGGCCCATGCTCAGCCACGACAGACCGTGACCAGCCCTCCTCCTGTGGTACTGGATCGATAGTTCATGAAAGAACAGGACTGATGAAACATGCGACGAGCCCCGATCTTCCTTCTGATCACCGTGCTGACTGGCAATGTTTTGCATACCGCCAACGCGCAATCTGACGACGACATAAAGTTCACACAGATTTTCGATGGAAGAACACTCAACGGATGGAAGGGCGAAGCCAAACGGTGGCGCGTCGAAAACGGTGCGATCGTCGGTGAGATACCAACTGGCCAGAAACTTGACCACAACACGTGGCTTGTCTGGGAAGATGGCAACCTGGAAGACTTCGAATTGCGTCTCGAGTTTCGCCTCTCGGGAAGGCCCACAGCCAATTCAGGCATTCAGTTCCGTTGCCAGGCCGATAGCGTCAATCGTGTGTCGGGCTATCAAGCCGATCTGGACCAGGGAGCGACATGGCTGGGACGTATCTACGACGAACACGGCCGAGCATTACTCGTCGAGCGAGGCAGCCGAGTGCTTATCAAGGAGGATGGCGAGCGAGTGGTTGAACAGATTGCCATGGCGGACCGATATCGAGTGCTTTTTCGAACAAACGACTGGAACGACTACCGCATTCGGGCGTGCGATGAACAGATGACGATCGAAGTCAACGGCACTCTGTTCAGCGAACTAGTGGACCGACAGAAGGGAGAAAGGGATTTGTCGGGGCAGTTGGCTTTTCAGTTGCATTCCGGTCCCGAAACAAGAATCGAATTCCGTAACATTCGAATCCGCAAGCTCAAACCCGGAGAGCACAAAGTCAAGTTCAGGACGCCACCCATCAAACGTGACGAGAAAGTCACGGGCGTGTTTCCCACGGGAGACGATGGCAAGCCGCTTAATTTGGGATTCGAGGACGGAACCCTGGAGGATTGGACTGCCTCAGGAACGGCTTTCCAGGGCCAACCCGTCAGTAAAGACGGAATTGCCTCGCGCTGGCCGGGACAGACCAGCCGAAAAGCGGGACGGTACTTCATTGGCGGGTTCGAGATCGGCAAGGACAAGCCAGTCGGTCAGTTGGTGTCAGTTCCATTTGCGACATCCAATCCTTATGCCAGTTTTCTGTTTGGTGGCGGCACACTTGCCTCCACTCGCGTTGACATAATCCTGGCCGATACGCCAGATAAGGTGATCCACACGGCCAGCGGGGCCGACCGCGAAGAAATGAAACGTGTCGTTGTGGACTTGAAAGCCTATGCAGGGAAGAAGATCCAGGTGCGGTTGGTCGACGAGAATCCCGGGGGTTGGGGACACCTGAACTTCGACGACTTTCGCTTTCATGCCACAAAGCCAACCTTCGCCCAGACAACGTCGTCGCCGCTCAACGTGAATCCGATCCTGAGTCAACTTGTACGAAACCCGGCAGCGACGTCACAAGGCGGTGCCGCGGCTGAAACGATCAAAAAGATGCACCTGCCTGCCGGGTTCATTGCTGAGTTGATTGCCGCTGAACCGCAAGTGTATCAGCCCATCGCCTTTACTTTCGACGCACGGGGTCGGATCTGGGTCGTGGAAGGTCTCAGCTACCCGCAGAAGCGTCCTGCCGGGCAAGGCTTGGATCGCATACTGATCTTTTCGGATGAAGACGGCGACGGCCAATTCGAAAGTCGCAAGCTGTTTATCGAGGGACTCAATCTGGCCAGTGGACTGGAGGTCGGATTTGGCGGTGTGTGGGTTGGTGCCGCACCGCAGTTGCTATTCATTCCGGACCGGGATCAGAACGACCAGCCCGATTCGGCGCCGCAAGTTCTGCTGGACGGTTTTGGCTCTCAGGACACACATGAGACGCTCAACAGTTTTACCTGGGGCCCCGACGGCTGGCTCTATGGTAACCAAGGTGTCTTCAACTACTCACAAATCGGCAAACCTGATTCGTCCGATGACGAACGTGTGGAACTGCGCGCCGGCGTCTGGCGATATCATCCCATCCGTCACCAGTTTGAAGTCTTTGCCCACGGCGGTAGCAACCAATGGGGACTGGACTTCAACGAATATGGGCAGCTCTTCATGACTCACTGTCGCAGCCGTTGGGGCGGTGGTCCCACAACACACGTCATCCAAGGCGCGCATTATTGGAACCAATCCAATCGAAACTATGCCGACTTCGTGTCCGGTACCGCGCCAGCCGGCTATCCCTTTCTACGCAACTATCTGCTGGCTTCGGCTCGTTACGGTCACGGGGAAGGCGGAGCTGGAAAGCCTGGAAGCCGGGCCGTCTACGGTGGCCACTCAATGGTGGGCACCATGATCTATCTGGGAGATAACTGGCCCGATACCTACCGCAACCATCTGTTCACACACAACCTGCACGGTCACCAGATAAACCACCAGGTCAACCGTCGCGATGGATCGGGATATAACACCGTCCACGAGGGAAACGATGTCTTCTTCTGTGAAGATCTGCGGCACATCGGAGTAGACCTGCGGTACGGTCCTGATGGTGCCGTTTACACGATCGACTGGCATGACCAACGACTGTGCCACAATCCCAATGTAGACCAATGGGACCGAACCAATGGACGGATCTACCGGATCGCGTATGCCGAATCGTTCATGCCCGTTCGAGTCAACCTCGCGCAGTTGGACGATCGAGCGCTGGTGAAACTGCTGTTACACAAGAACGACTGGTACGTACGAACGGCACTGCGGCTGTTGCGCGAACGAGCCGCGGAAGGAAACATCTCACCTGCCATCCGAGACGAATTGTTCAGCCTGGCCCAAAACCATCCTGACACATCACGTCGATTGCGTGGCCTCTGGGCGTTGCACGCCGCTGGCGGGATGGACGATCGGGTTGCCCTGCAACTCTTGCAAGATGATAGCGATTACGTGCGCGCCTGGACCATTCAACTGGTGACGGACGACCGTCAGGTCAGTGTCCCACTCCAGTCACGGTTTGTAGAACTGGCCGAAAATGATCCGTCCGCTGTGGTGCGATTGTATTTAGCATCAGCCATGGGTCGCGTGGGGGCCGAAACAGCCTGGCAAATCGCCGAGGCTTTATGCCGACACACCGAAGACGCTGGCGACCGAAACCTGCCGCGCATGATCTGGTATGGGATAGCACGGTTGGTGCCCCACGACGTAGAGCGGGCGTTTCGACTGGCTGGCCAGTCGCAGATCTCCGTGCTGCCCCACTTTGTACGTTGGTACGTTGCCAAAGGGAAAGGCGATGGGCTGAACCGAATCATTCAGATGATTGGCAACACCGATGGCAGGCAGCGGCAGGACCTTTTGGAAGAGACATCCTTGGCCTTGACCGGTGAACACCAGGTAGCGATGCCCCGAGATTGGTCGAAGATCGCGCATGATCTGTATCAAGACGACAGTTCGCGCAATCGGCGGCTCGCAGAGATCTTGGGTGCTACCTTTGGAGACGAGTCCCTTTACGCCGGGAAACGTCGTGTGTTAGCCGACCGCCGCGAAAAGTTGGGGGAACGCCGACATGCATTTCGCATCCTCTCGCAAACTTCCGATCCCGATGCTCTTCCCTTGTTCCTGACGCTACTGGACGAAAGCGCGTTTCGGTCCGATGCGCTTGCGGCACTGGCGGGTTATGCGGGGCCCGACGTCGGTGTGGCACTGGTCAATCGATTCGCATCGTTTTCAGCAAAGGACCGTACGGTCGCGCTCAATACGCTGACCAGCCGAGAATCCTGGGCCCATGCGTTGTTGGACTCTGTGGCTGCCGGCCAGGTCAAAAAGGAACACCTGTCAGCGTACTACGTTCGTCACCTGTCAAATCTGAACAGCAAGACGATCAACGAGAAGCTAGCCAGACAGTGGGGCAAAGTAGAACGGTCCTCCGAAGAGAAACTGGCACAAATCGCCAAACTGGAGAAATCGTACGGGGAGGCTCCTCTCTGGGCTTACAGTGCCGGAGAGGGTAAAGGGCACTTTCAAAAACTGTGTTCTTCCTGCCACCGCATTGATAACGAGGGCACGGACATCGGCCCCAAGCTTGCCGGATCAGGCTCGAAAGGCATTCGTTACTTCGCCGAGAATGTCGTCGACCCCAATACAGTTATTGGCGCCGACTTTGAGACGTCGATCGTTGTTACGATGGACGGTCGAGTGGTTTCGGGTCTTGTCGAACAGTCCACTGATTCGGCCGTTACGCTCCTAACGCCGACGAACCCACCCAAAAAGATCGTCATCCCGCGTGCGGACATCGACTCGATGAAAAAGACCGGCCAGTCCCTCATGCCCGAACGGATGCTCGAATCGTTAAACGGACGTCAGATCATCGAGCTGTTTAAATACCTCAACATGATGTGACGGTCTGTCGACCCGAAATCAGCCGGTTGTTCGCACCTACCGAGCGACTCGAACGATCGAAGCATTCTTGATTGCGCAACAGGCCGATGTCGCCGATCTCCCGGACAGTCGTCGCCTGCGAGAAATCGAACGCCTGCGTGAGCGGTTTCAGGACGACGTGAGGTATCAGAAACTCGTTGAACAACGCGATGCAAGACAACAGCAACTAGAGAACAGGTACTCGAAGTTGTTCGTGACCAATGAAGAGATCACGGCGTCCAGGAAGGAACGCCGAAAGGCCATGGAAGGTGATCCTGCATTCCGGAAGCTCGTCGATCAACGCGCCATGGCATGGCGAGCTCAGCAGGCGTATCTGCTGGAGCACGATGAACTTCTGGGCGAGTTGCAGCATCGGATGACTGTCGACGTCGACGGACCAGGTCGACAGGACAACTAGCGAAACTGTGACTCAGACCGACCCGAACTGGTTGTGGCTTGGTACCCCGGTCGGGAGACTGGGGCACAGCAGCAGTCGCATTTTGTAGGACGGGCACTCCTGCCCGTCGCCAACCACCAGACGGGCAAGAGTGGCTGTCCTACAATCGTTTCGCGATGGTTGTTTCTTGGCTGATGCTGACGCATCGCGTTAGTGAATCATCTGGTCTAGCGCATCAGGAACCGCTGTTGGTTCGCGTGTCAGATGTCCGCTTCAGAAACGTCGCCAGCCTGGGCGTGTCGAGTGTCCTCGTGATTCGGAACACTCCCGCCGGACCGTTGGGATGACCAGCATAGACAAAGATGTGCTGCACGCCGCGTTTCGTGTCGATGACGGCGCTAGCCGGATGAAAACCGTCTGCGTCTCGATAAAACGCACCTTGTCGTGTCAGCAACCGGCATTCGCGTCGCCACTTGCCGGTTGGCCAATCTTCCGGTGCAGCACTCCAAATCCACAATTGCATACGGTGACGCTCAGAGCGCACCACTTCAAAGCGCTTCGTCACCGGGTTGAAGGACAAATCGACCGTATCAACATAGCGAGAATTCTTCATGTTCGTCACGATGGCAACTGGCTTCTCCCCTCGCGACCATGTCATCTGTTGATGGTCGCGACCGGTGGTCTGGTCGCGTGTGACGAAGAGAACCTTGTTATCGTGCACGAGTGCAGCCGGCTCATACTGTTGAAATCCGGCGTTCTGAGACTCGACACCCCAATGCGCGCCACCATCGCGGGATTGCAGCACCACAAGTTGGTCACTCTTTTTCGGTCCGGCGGCCGATCCGAACCAGTTGCCGAATACCAGCCAGCCATGTTCGGGGTGGTCGATAACTTTCGGGCCGAGGTTGACAATCGGATGAGGAAATGTGTCGTCACGCAACGCCCGGGAAAAATGCTTCCACGAGCGGCCCTGATCGCGAGAACGAAAGACGCCGTGATTGTTGATCGCCAGAACCATGCCGTCACGACTCGTCCCGATCGCGTGCAAATGAATCTTGTAACCTTCGCTTGACTTGTTCTCTTTGTCGAACTTAAAGCGATGAGAGAGCGGCACGATACCGCCTCGCAACCGATCTGCCGGTAACATGCAATCTCGCAAGTCGTATGGTTCTGACCACGTCTTTCCCCCATCGTCACTGCGGAGCACGATTCCGTACGACATCTTCTCATGCGGCCCACCGGCCCCGCGTGGATTGTGACCGGGGATCCTGCGATGCATCACGATGATCGTATCGCCGGTCATTGTTGCAATTGGCCAACCGTAATGATTGCAATCACCCGGCGGATCGACGGGCAGATGAACAGGAGCGATCTCGATCAATCCCGCCTGCTGACCGGCCTTGAGCTTCACCAACTGTTGCGTTGACGCGCCCAGCAGTTTCTTAGCCAACGGACTCAATTCTGCCGACGTTCCTTCGACAGCCTGATGCCCTCCAGCGGCGTGGCAAGGCAGCAAAACGGTTGCAGCAATCCAGAATGCTATACTCGGTGCTCTGCGGTTTGACTGAATCACCATTCACTCCCGAATTCTCACTATCCCGACTACTAAATCCCCTTCAAGTCGTTTCCAATACCAGGGCAGTGGTACGCCCAAAAATTTGTACCATCGGTATTATCATAAAACATCTTATCCCTGAATTTGAAAGATGCGACCTACATGCCAGAGTTTGATTACGATCTTTTGATCCGCGCCGGACGGGTCGTCTGTACCCGGACCGGCTTGGACGGGCCCGGCGCGGTCGCAATTTGTGGCGATCGAATCGTGGCGGTCGGCACACATATTGATGGGGCGGCGAGGCAGTCACTGGATTTCCCCGAGGCGTTGGCGCTGCCCGGGCTGATCGATATGCACGCCCATCCCGCCAAGAGTGGATCCAAGTACGGCGTCGACCCTGATCTGGAGTTCCTGACGCGAGGAGTGACAACCGTGCTTTCACAGGGAGATTCCGGAGCAGAAAACTGGGATGCATTTCGAAGTGAAACAATCGAAAGAAGCGACACTCGAATCCGGCTGGCGATCAATCTGTCGAAAAAGGGAGAGCCGCAAGGTGGACCCTGCTTTCGCGACAGCGACTGGATCGACTTGGATGCTTGCAGGCAGTCCATCATCGCAGGCGGAGACCTGATTTGGGGCATCGCTGTCAACGTCAGCCGTGCCTCGTGTTCGCTTGACCCTCAGGATGTCTTGCGCAACGCGTTGGACGTGGCCCAGCGAACGGGTAAGCCGCTGTTGTACGGGATGCGTGATCCGACTGACTGGTCAATCGCCGCACAGCTCGCGTTGCTCCGTCCCGACGACGTCGTGACGTACATTTTTCGTGACGGCGAGTGGAGCATTATTGGCGACAACGGTCGGGTACGGCCGGAGGTTCGCGAGGCGCGCGAGCGCGGTGTGCTGTTTGACGCCTGTCACGGAATGAACAGCTTTTCATTTCGCGTGGCCGAAGCGGCCATTGCAGACGACTTCTATCCTGACACAATCTCAACCGACCAATATGAAAAACATGTCGGCTCGCAGCCGCCGCACGACTTGCCCCGAACAATGAGTAAGTTTCTGGCCGCGGGTATGCCCGAACACGACGTCTTTGCCTGTACTGGCAGTCGACCTGCCCACATCCTCCGGCTCGCCGATGAAGTCGGCACCCTCGCACCGGGCAGTTGCGCTGATCTAACGGTGCTCGAAATGAATGATTCAGCGGCACCTCTTATCGATACCCAGGAAGAGACACGTTCCGGGGGTTGCTGGGAAGCAAGACTGGTCGTGCGAGACGGAGAAGTTGTGGCGTAGTCCCTGGCCAAGGGAGTTTGCGATTTCTGGGGGCTCGCTGCGCTCGGCGGTTTTTCCGCGTTGTTCACTTGGACGCAGCCTTCTTCTTTCCCTCCCTTGCATTCTTCCTCTTCTTGGAATCCTTCAGTGGTCCATAAGTTTCGAGGAGGACTTTGTCGACAGCCGCTCGGTCGGTCCGGTTCAAGAACGCCTTTAGCATCGGGTCGCTCGTTCGCTTCATGTGGGTAACCAGTTGGTCTTGCAGTGCATCGATAGTCCCCTGGTGGTTCGGTCTGTCGATGAGATTGTGAAGGCAGTCGGGATCGTGCTCGAGATCGTAAAGTTCTTCAGGCACGCGATACCGAAACAGTTTGATACGAGCTGCAATCTCGACGTCGGTCTTGGCAGCCACTTGCATTGCCGCCATGGTCTTGCCTTCGTTGTTGTTCCGGTACCAGTGTTTCCCATCGCTGAAGGGATTGTAGATGTACCCGTACTGTCCGTTCTGCACGCAACGCATTGGGACTGAATCACCACCGGCTTTGGAATCGATCTGCGTGAAAACGTGCTCGCGACCATCCTGTGGCTTTCCTTCGATCAATGAAACAAACGAACGGCCGTCCAACCCGTCGGGTCCCTTTACTGCGGTAACTTCGAGGAAGGTCGGGAAAAAGTCGACTGTGGAGACGAAGTCACGATCGTTTGTCGTTCCGGCTCGAACCGTTCCCGGCCAGCGAACCAACATCGGCGTCCGAGAACTGTGAAACCAGGCGTTGCATTTTGCGAAAGGCACCGCGATGCCATTGTCCGAAATGAAGACGACCAACGTATTGTCGGCGAAGCCGGATTCTTGAAGCGCCTGCATGACTCTTCCGAACGTATCATCCAGGCGTCGCGTTGAATTCAGATAATGAGCCAGTTCGGCGCGCACGCCAGGCAGATCGGGTAGAAACCCAGGCACGTCGACTTCGGAAGGTTGATAGGTGCGCGAGGGCATGGCCGCACCGCGAGTCAGCTTGTCTGGATTACAGTACGGACGATGCGGGTCGTGTGAGTTCACCATGAAATAGAAGGGCTTTCCAGCTTTCTTGCTCCGCTCCAGAAATGCCTTGCTTCGCTGATAGTAGATCTCCGGGTTGCGACCGTTTCCCAACTCTTTTTGGTCGAACTGATAGTCCCACTTCATCGAGTTCTTTGGTGTCGAGTGGCCGACTTTGCCGAGAATTCCTGCCAGATACCCGCCGTTCTGCAGGGTCGTCACGATGTCCGGTACGTCCTCTCTAGCTTTCATGAACCCCATCGCGCCTGAACGGTGACTGTAGCGACCGGTCGCGATGATGGCTCGACAAGGCGCGCAGATTGCTGCATTCACGTGAGCCCGAGTAAACCGCATCGCCTCGGCCGCGAAGGCATCGAGATTGGGCGTGAGATCCACGGGACGTCCACCGTAAACGCCCAGCGATTCCGCGTGTAGATCGTCGGCCGTAAACAGGAGGACATTCGGTCGCTCGCTCGCCAACGCCGCGCCTACGCCGCAGGCAAGAAAGCATGAAAGAACCATGTAATGAAGGGCAAAACAGCGTCGCATTGGATGGCCTCGTAAAATGTTTGGTTGCGCCCACGCAACGGACAATGTGGGCATGGAATTCAATTCGAAATATCATGGGAACTCATTCACTTTCGTAAACCACCAGCTCTGCCAGCCATTTTCACGGGTGCATTTATTTGACCCGACTTTGGCTCAACGAAAGCGGAAATCGAGCTTGTAATTGTACAGCCACGGGACCTCTGGTTGCACACTTTCTTTGAGGAGCTTT
>PVBE010996275.1_pt1 | contig 19756 bp, 19 predicted proteins | sample 1631181 | NCBI WGS metagenome assembly PVBE01 (sample SAMN08397723, study PRJNA350692) | Marine metagenome, whole genome shotgun sequencing project. | isolation source: water | place: Pacific Ocean | collected 2012-04 | reverse complement strand
GTTGCGGCTGGCTAAACACGGTGAGCCCGACGGTCTTCCCATCCACGCCGAACTCAACGCGGCCATAGCGTTCGTAGCTGGCAATCTGCCCTGTGCTGGTTTCCATCTCGACGAGGTCGATCTGGTCGAACGGGGCGATGGTCACCTCGAAGCGGAACGCGACGTTGGGGTCGTAGTAGCGCAGGCCGGTGAATTCGCCCATCGCTTCCGGATCGAGCGGCGACTGTCCTTGCTGGGCGAAGGCGGCGTCCTTCCCCTCTCGCCACTGGAGTAGGGCTCGATCTGACATCGCGGGACCTCCTGGCTTGCGGCTTCAATACCGCGGCTTCAGTACCGTGGCTGAGATGTGGTTGGAATGCAGGCGAGACTCAGGTGATCTACGTCAGGGCGCCTCTTCCAGGATGGCCGACATACTTCCCGCCGAGTGGGTGATCCGGGGGTCGGCGCCGAAGGCGTGCACCAGGCGCTGATGGCGAAGGGCGATGCCCCGCGACACCGTTTCAATAATCGCCTGACCTTGAGCATCGACCAGGGCGGCCAGCGCGAAAGACTTGTCCTTGCCATAGCCGAAGATGCGCCCGAGCATCTCGACGACGTACTGATACGTGTGGTCGTTGTCGTCGAGCAGGATGAGATGAAAGCGCTTCTCCAGGTCAGACTGGGAAGCGATCTCTTCGAGAACCTCGGTGTCGGGCATCTGCACCATGCGGCGGAGCATAGAGCGACTGGGACGTTGGCGAGAACCGCCGCCGTCGCCAGAAGGAGAGAGCAGACAAGATGACAACAGACGACGGACCCGCGATGGCGCTGAAAGGCTTGCGGGTCGTGGAGGTGGGGAGCAATGTCTCGGCGCCCTTCGCGGGGAAACTGCTGGCCGACTTTGGGGCGGATGTCGTCAAGATCGAGCCGCCCGGCACGGGAGATCCCAGCAGGCGCCACGGACCCTTCCCCGATCATGAGCCGCACCCCGAGCGATCGGCGCTGTTCCTGGCGCTGAACACGAACAAGCGCAGCCTGACCCTGGACTTAGATTCCGCGGCGGGACAGTCCATCTTCCGCACGCTCGCGGGCGAGGCTGATGCCATTGTGGAGAACACCAAGCCGGGCACCATGGAAGGACGCGGGCTGAGCTGGGAAAGCCTGTCGCAGGCGAACCCCAAGCTGGTGATGACGTCCGTCACGCCATTTGGCCAGACGGGTCCATATGCGTCCTATGAGGGCCCGAACCTGGTGGAATTCGCGACGGGCGGACAGATGCACATGACGGGAAGCCCCGATCGTGAGCCGCTGAAAAACGGCGGCTACATGTCCGACCACCAAGCTGGCCTCAACGCCTTCTCGGCGACGGCCGTGGCGACGCTCGGCGCGTCGCTGCATGGCGAGGGTGAACACGTGGATGTCGGAGCCATGCAGTGCCAGGCCTCCGTCCTGGAGGGGGCGATGCCGTATTGGTGTTACCTGGGGATGGACTCCAGCATGCGCCGCGGCAACATCATGGCGTCGTTCGTTGGGATCTATCCTTGCGCCGATGGGCAGATCGGGATCCATGCGATGGCCAGCAACTGGCTGCCGCTGCTGGAGACGATCGGGATGCCGGAGTTGGGCGACGATCCGAAATTCGCAACCCAGGCGGCCCGGATCGAAAACAACGACGAGCTGATGGGGATCTTCTACGCCTGGGCCGCCGACCAAAACAAGAAGGAGGTCTACGCCCGCGCCGGCGAGACGCGCGGTCCGATCACCTACGTCCATGACATGCAGGATCTGATCGACTCTCCCCAACTCCAAGCCCGCGGCTTCTTGCAGACGATCGACCACCCCGAGACCGGACCGCTGACCTACGTGGGGCCGCCGTTCCAGATGTCTGAGACGCCGGCGCGGTTCGACCGCGCGCCGCTCCTGGGGGAGCACACTACTGAAATCTTGACCGAGGCCGGATTCGACGAAGCACGGACCGACGAACTACAGGCGGAGGGGGTGATCTGATGTCGAAGCAGCTTCCCTTGGAAGGAATTCGCATCGCGGACCTGACGATGGTCTGGGCCGGGCCCTACGCCACGCGCCTCTTGGGCGACATGGGCGCTGAGGTGATCAAGGTGGAATCGGTGCAGGTCTGGGACCAGCTCCGGGGCCTCGGCAGCCTGCCTCCGGAGACGGAGCGGCCGTACAACAAATCGGCGTACTTCAACCACAACAACCGCAATAAGTACGGGGCGACGCTGAACCTGCGCCATCCGCGCGGGAAAGAGCTCTTCCTAGACCTCGTCAAGCAGTGCGATGTTGTGATGGAGAACTACCGGGCCGAAGTCATGGACCGGCTCGGCCTCAACTACGAGGCGCTGCGGGCCGTCAAGCCCGACATCATCATGGTCTCGATGCCGGGGCACGGCAAGACAGGACCGGAACGCGACTACGTGGCCTACGGGACCAACGTGGAACAGCTAGCCGGTGTCGTTTCTCTGACGGGCTACGACGGCGAAGAGCCGCAGAAGACCGGCATCTCCTTCGGCGACCCCATGGCGGGGACAGCGGCCGCGGGCGCCGTGGCCTTGGCATTGCACTACCGAAATCGAACCGGGCGCGGCCAGTACATCGACCTGGCCCAGCGCGAAGCGCTGAGTTCGTTCGTCGGAGAGCAGATGGTGGGCTACTCCATGACGCACGAAGCGCCCGGGCCGCGGGGAAATAAGCATCCCTTCCACGCTCCCCACGGCGTCTTCCCGTGTGAGGCGCGTGGTGAGGAGGACGACCCGTGGGTCGCGATTGCGTGCGAGTCCGATCAACAGTTCGCGGCGTTGTGCGAGGTGATCGGCGAAACGGGCCTCGCGACAGATCCTCGCTTCGCCACAGAAGCGGACCGATATCGACACCAGGACGAACTCGGGGATCCCATCACGGCCTGGACGCTGGGGCGAGACAAGATGGCGGCGATGGAGACCCTCCAAGCCGCGGGCGTGCCGGCGGGCGCGGTGCTTTCCGTCCAGGATCTCACCGCGAGTCCGCAGCTACGCGCCCGCGGTTTCTGGGAGGCCGTGACCGATCCGGAGGCCGGCACCTGGGAGATGGAAGGGCCCGCCTGGGTCCTCACGTCGAACCCGGCCCATGTGCGATTGCCGGCCCCGAACTTCGGGGAGCACAACCGGTACGTCTTCGCGGAGCTGCTGGGACAGAGCGAAGGGGAGTTAGCGCTACTGGAGGCCGCGGGAGTAATCGGCACGGAGCCGGACATGGGCCGGCATACATAGGGAGACTTCCCACAAAACGCAGTCTCGGCGGCGATTTCGAACGCGTTGGGTTCGAGCAGGACATTACCTGAGAGCCGCTAGGAGGTGATCCCAGACGGGGATTAGCGAAACACCTGATACGGCCTGCCTAGCCGTCGGGCGATTCTCACTCTGTTGGGATGGTCGCGTCAGGATGACGGCCGGATATCGACTGGAGTGAGGCATCATGGCGCGCCCCCCGGCCCGACGGCCAAGATTCCGACCAATCAGCCAAACGCGGTCCGCGGGAAGCACCGGTCATCTGCGCCTGGTGCAAGACCGTACTCAATGCGGGAGAAGGTCCTCCCAGTCACGGCGTCTGCCTCGTCTGCCTCGAACAAGAACTCAAGATCGCCCTCGTCGACCTCGACGAGTTCCGGCGCGGACAGTCTGACGTCGCCTAGCCAAATCGCTTAGCTGAATCGTCAAGCCAGACCGCCGAGCCGGATGGGCTAGACGCGCGCCGTCGCGGCCCCATCGAGACGAATGGTCTGACCGGTGATGAAGCCGGAATCGCTGGCCAGCATGACCACGAGGCCGGTCACATCGTCGCTTTTCACCAGCGCCTTGGCGGGCAGCATCTTGGCCAACTGGGCCGCGGTCACCGGATCGTCGCCGACCCCCGCTTGGTCCTCATAGAAGCCGATCTGGATGCAATTCACGGCGATCCCTTCGCGTGCCCACTCCTGCGAGAGCGCCCGCGACAGCGACTCGGCGCCGCCCTTGGCCGCCGCATAGGCCGCCATATTGCTGACACCGCGCTCCGCGGGCACCGTGACGATGTTGATGATCCGGCCGTATCCGTCGCGCATCATGAGGCGACCGGCGGCCTGGCAGCTCAACGCGACGGAGCTGAGATTGGCCGCCAAAGTGGCGTCCCACTCCTCCAGCGCCGTCTCATGGAAGGGCTTGGCAAAGACCAGATCTTGGGCGTTCACCAGAATGTCGAGATGGTCCCACTCGTCATCGATGCGCTGGATGGCGGCTTCGACGGAGACGGGGTCGCGGGCGTCCATATCGATCGGCAGATTGCGGCGATTGAGCGACCAAATCTGATTGGCCGCGGAGTTGACCTGCACCACTTCCTGGGGAAGATCGGTGAGCCCGGCGATCGCGACATCGGCGCCGGCCTCCGCCAGCGCATTAGCAATCGCCCGACCCAGCGGTCGGCCAGCCCCGATGACGAAGGCGGTCCGACCCTCCAGGAGAAACGGTGTCTCAGGCTGGATCGGGTCCGGCGTCGGGGGCAATGAATCCGGTGTCGTTGGACCCTGTGTCATTGAACAATGCCGTCCGCGATGGGGATCATCGGTTCCCAGCCGGTGGGGCCGATGCCTCCGGCAAGTCCGCCGCCGTCTTGGGCGATCGTTTCGCCGTTGATCCCAGCGGCCGCTTCGGAAGCCAGGAAGACCGCTAACGGCCCCATTTCCCAAGCGCGGCCCACTCGCCCTACTGGAATGTACTTGCCGCCGCGCCAGCGCTCCTCCGCCTCGGACGTGTGCGGGAAGATGCCGGGCGCAATGCAATTGACCCGAATCCCCTGAGCCCCGTAGGTCACGGCCAACGAGCGCGTCAGATTGACGACGGCCGCCTTGGCGGCGACGTACATGTAGTTGTCGCGACCGCCACGCAGGCCGAAGCCAGAGGCGACGTTGATGATCTGCCCCTGCCCCGCCTCGACCATGTGTGGGATCACGGCGCGGGCACAGTAGAACTGGGACGAGAGATTGACGTCGATGCCCGTCCGCCACTCGTAGTCGTCGATCTCGGGGAGGGTCTTGTCCATCCCCGGCGTGCTACCACCGGCGTTGTTGATCAACGTGTCGACCTTGCCGAACTCGTCGCGCGTCGCTTCGATCAGCCGATTGACGGCGTCGGAGTCGGAGACATCGGTCGGGACGGCGATCGCCCGCCGCCCCTTGTCCTTGACCAGCGCCGCCGTCTCTTCGATCTCACCGGAGGACCGGGCGGCACAGACCAGATGGGCTCCGGCGTCGGCGAAGCTCAGCGCCATCGCTCGTCCCAAACCGCGACCGGCGCCGGTCAGGATCACGACGCGGTCGTCGAGGCGGAGCTTGTCGAGGACGGTCATGCCGGGCCCCCTCGCTAACTATGCCTTCGCGGCTTTGGCGCGGGCGGCCTGCGCTTCCTTGCGAGCTTGGTAGTCGGGCGTGGCCCGGCCATCGCCGAACTTAGTGTCGCGCCATTCCAGAGCCGCCTTGAGACCTTGGTCGCGGGAGATCTTGCCGAACTCCTTGACCGAGGGAGCAAGGTGGGCGCGGGCGTCGTTCTCGGCCGCGAGACGCTGCAAGGTGCGCGCTCCTTGCATCTCCAAGCCGAGGTTGACGATGCGCTTCTGGGACGCCAGCAGATCGACGTCGATCATCGCCAACTTGTCGGCGAGTTCCTCAACAACTGTGTCGAGATCCTCGTAGGGCACGGCCTGGAGAACCAAGCCAATCTTGGCGGCATCGGCGCCAGTGATGCTGTCGCCGGTGAGGAGCATGCGCTTCGCCCACTGCGGACCGACGTGATAGAGCCACATGTGCGCCGGCGGCGTGCCCATGGCGCGGACGGGCGGGAAACCGATCACGGTGTCATCGGCGGCAATGATCATGTCGCAGAGCAGGACGAGGTCAGTGCCACCGGCCAAGCAGTAGCCGTGGATGCGGCCGATGACGGGCTTGTGCATGTCCCAGATCGCCATGCGCTGACGCTGCGCTTGCTCCAAGCGCCAGGCATCGTCCTCGAAGCTGACAAAAGAGCGATAGACCTCAGCGTACTTCTCGTTCGTGTCCCGGGGAGACGGGGTCAAGTCGTAGCCCGCGCAGAAGGCGCGACCGGCACCTTGCAGAATGGCGACGTGGACGCGGGTGTCGTTGTCCGCCTCCCACATGGCATGGCTGATCTCCTCTTGCAGGGCCGAGGACAGCGCGTTGAGCTTCTCCGGCCGATTCAGCGTGATGTAGGCCTTGCCGTCTTTGACCTCGTAGTTCAGGTTTTCGTACTCAAGCGGGGGCATTGCCAGATCCTCTTCTTTATCCAGAACCCTGTTGTCTGGGCGCGTCTTGGTCGGCGCCGGGCTCGGTCTCGGCCGATTTCGCGTTGCAGAGTCTAGCGCGCGCACGTCCGGAGTCGAGCGGGACGTCGGGGCAGCACCCTAGGCGCTCGCGTCCCGGGCTAGAGATGCTTCAGGGCCCCGCCATCGACGCTGACGATATGACCGTTCACATAGCCGCTAGCGTCGGAGCAGAGGTACACGGCGAGCAGCGCGAGGTCCTCGGGCGTGCCAAAGCGCCGCGCCGGGATGTAGCGCTGCAGGAGGTTGTCGTTGATCTCGTCCGGCCCGCGCCCGGGCGTGTCTTCCATCCAACCCGCCACGAGGGCATTGGTCGTCACGCCGCGACCGCCTAGCTCCTGGGCCAGCGCTCGCACCAGGCCCACGACGCCGGCTTGCGCGGCGGCGTAGGCGGAGACGTTGGGCAGGCCGCGCAGCGCCAAGCCGGATAGGACGGCCAGCAGACGGCCATCGTCGGTCTTCCCTGCGAGCTCTTTCGAGGCGCTGCGAAAGGCGTTATAAGTCGCCGTGAGGTTACCGCCGATCACCGCGGACAGGTCGGCGTCGGAGGTCTTCGCGATCGGCTGCGCCAGATAGCTGTCCGGCGCGACGACGGCGATGTCGAGTCCGCCCAAATCTTTGACGAGCTTCTTCGTCGCCACCTGCACGTTGGTGCCGTTGGCTAGGTCGACCGCCTCGGATGGACCGCCTGCCGCGACCTTCTTGAGCGCGAACAGGGCATCACCTTGTGACGTCGCGCTGGTCACGCCGACGTCCGCGCCCGCTTCGCGGAATGTCTCAACCAGGGCGGGGCCCACGGATGTCTCCGCTCCGTAGATGATGGCGCGCCGGCCAGTCAGGTCGAAGCCGCGCAGCTTGCCTTCGGAAACCTTGGGCGGGGCAATTGGATTCTGTGCCGCCATGACTAGCTCCCCAATCCGCCGACGCCGGCCGTCACGTCCCAGCCACTGGGAGCGAAGCCACCCGCCAGTCCGCCGCCGTCGATGACAAACGATTCACCCGTCATATAGGACGAGGCATCCGAGGCGAGATACAAGGCGAGCGGTCCCAGCTCCCAGGCCTCCCCGACACGCTCGGTGGGGATGAAGCGACCCCGGCTACGGGTCGCGCTGATCTCGTCGGCGGATTCCAGGGTTTTCTGCAGAACAAAGCCGGGGACGATGCAGTTCACGCGGATATTGTCACGCGCGACTTGGTTGGCCACGGACATGGTGAAGGTCATGACGCCGGCCTTGGAGGATCCGTAGACGATGAGCCGGGGATCCCCGCGCATCCCCGTGCCGGACGCGACGTTGATAATCACGCCACCGCCGTTCTCGCGAAAATGGGGAATGATCGCCCGCGAACAGAAGAAAACACTGGAGAAATTGATGTCGACGGTGTCGTACCAATCATCGTTGGAGATCTCCGTGACGTCCTTGAGCGAGGCTTTTCCACCGCCTCCGGCGTTGGCGATCAGCACGTCGATGCGCCCCCACTCATCGATCGCCGCCTTGACGAGCTGATCCACGGCATCGGACGAGGCGACATCGGTGGAGATCGCCAGCGCCCGCCGGCCCCGCTCGCGAATCTCCGTCGCGGTCTCGTCGATCTGGTCCTGTGTGCGGGCGGCACAAACGATGTCCGCCCCGGCGTCGGCCAGCGCGAGGGCCATCTGCTTGCCCAGGCCCCGGCCGGCGCCGGTGATGATGACGTTCTTGCCCGCCATCGAAAGTCGTTCCGGCATTCCAGGCTCCGTTCATTCGGCGACGGCGTATGCGGCCAGCCGAAGCGCGGGAATCGTAGCGGACGAGCGGGGCTGGGGAACCCGTCCCGCCGAACGATCGGGAACGGTTGAGTAAGATGACGGGAACCGGGCGGCGGGCCAGAACGTCTGGCTGAACATGTCCGTGCTCCGTCGGTTCCCCGCTCTTCGCATCGCGACTGTGCTGATCCTCAGCGCGGTGCTCCTTGGCGCCTGTTCTTCAGCAAGCAGCGACGACGCTCTCACCTCCGCGCCAGATCAAGCGGCGGGGGTTCCGCCCCAGGCTGCTGACAGCGAAGCCGAGTCCGAGGCCTTGAGTAGCAGCGCGGCCTCCAACCAAGAGCCGGTCCCATCGGATTCACCTGATCAACCCGACGCCGTTCAAGGAGTCGCGGCGGGCGAGGAGAGCGCAAGCACATCAGAACCGGACATCGACACCGATCGAGAGCCGGCGGCACAGGCCAGCCAGATCGACGCCGATTCCGCGGGCGGTGACCCGCCACCGGACTTGCAAGAGACCCTCGCCCTCAGGTTCCCCGAGCACGAGGGCTTCGCGACGTCGCTGATTTGGAATCGCGAAGGGCGTCCGCTGCTGGGTGCCGTGAGCACCGGCCTGATCCCCCTCCCCACGCCACACATCTTTGCGATCTACGAAGCGGTGCCGGGTGGATTCATCGAGCTTGCAGTTCTCGATCTCGATCCGGACTCTTTCGCTTTGCTCTTCGACGATTCGCTGAAGCAAGTCGTCCGGCGAGAGGGCGATGATGGAGCGGACTCGGTGACCGGAACGGCCTGGGGCGATGACCTCTGGTTCGAGATATACGGCGGGGTGGGAGCTCACGGCAGTGCGTTCGCCATTCTGCGATTCGATGGCACGATGCTCCGGTCCGAGCTGGCGGGAGACTCCGCGACGCCGTTCCCGGGGGAGACAATCGATCTCGACGACGACGGCATACCCGAGGTGCTGCTGAACCAGACGAACGCGTACGTGTTTTGCTATGCCTGCGCAGTTCAGGAGGTGGGGTTCGAGATTGCGAGGTGGACGGGCACAGGTCTGACAATCGTCAACCTCGAGTCACTCCCCGAGGAGGCGGCTGCTGCGAGCCGGGAGGCAGTGGACTTCGCAATCGCCCTCGCGGAGGCCGACTTGTGGCGGGACGCGGTGGCGGCCATCGACTTGGCCGAACGGCTGGAGCCCGAAAGTGACGTCGTGAAGTGGGATGCAATCTTCATCCGGATGATGGCGGACGCCAGACTCGGCGCGGCAGAAGACGCCGCCAACACGATCTATCCGTTCCTCACACTGGTCTTCGCTGGGGAGCATGCGGAGGCGACGCGATTCCTCTCGAACTTCGATGCCTTCGAGCTGATCGATCTGTTCGGCCCGATAACGGCCGGGACCGTGGCTGAAGGCTGGGAGGACCAGGTGGCGGCCCACATGGTGGACTACACGGATCGGGCGCTGGTCATCCAACCGGATCTCGCACCCGCGCTGTTTCTGCGCGGGCTGGCGCGGTTCTGGCTGTCGCCCGACCAAGCCAATCAGTCGATCACGGACATCAACGCGGCTTCGGCGCTGGCGCCGGAGGAACCCCTGTTCGAGATGGTCGCGAACCTGCTGACGCCGTAGTCCCCCGGGCCCGCGCGCTTGCCCGCTGAGACGGGGCAGACTGAGGCAATCCTCAGCCGCTATTATGCGTCAGCTTCGGGGCGTGCCGCCCTGCGGCGTTGGAGCCAGACGGCTCCGACTCAGCGGGTCCGTCGCGAATCGCGACGCCCCCGGCCCGGACCGCTCCCACAAGGACCGGGTCCACCCAGGACTATTGCCCGAGGAGGAACGCCAGATGTCGAAACGATTGACCGTGCTTTTCAAGACCAAGGACGGCGAAGCCAAAAACTTCAAGCAGGCTGCGGGCGCCGGGATCAGCAAGGTCAAGGCCGAGGACGAAGGCTGCGAAATGTACGACCTCTTCCAGAGCGTTGATGACGCGAACCAGTTCGTTCTAGTAGAGAGCTGGGCCTCGCAAGATGCGCTGGACGCGCACGGCAAGTCCGAGGGCATGGCCGAAATGGGCAAGATCGGTCCCTTCATGGACGGCCGACCCACGCTCTACCGTTACGAAGACTAGGTCTGCGCTCCGAAGACCAGGCTGGCGCTCCGAAGACTCAGTCTGGCCGCCGGACGGCCGGCGACGAATGCCGCGCACCGACTTGGCTCAGACCGCGACCGCATCAACGACAAACAGGGGGACACGATGGTCGACAAAACCGGAGGCGAGCTGCTGGCGAAGCAGATCCGCGACGAAGGCGTCGAGGACTTGTTCTACATCATGGGCGGACCCGTGATCCAAACGGCGGGCTATATCGCGGATTTCGGTGTGCGCACAATCGACTGCCGGCACGAGCAGGGCGCGGCGATGGCCGCGCACGGCTACGCGCGCGTCAAGCGGATGCCCGGCGTCTGCATGGCGGCGTCTGGCCCGGCGACGACGAACCTCTTGACCGGGGTCGCGAACGCCTACCTCGACTGCGTGCCGATGGTCGCGCTGGGGGGCGCCGCGGCCTTCCCCTCGTTCGACACGGATGCCTTCCAGGAGTACGACCAACTGGCGATGGCCAAGCCGGTCACGCGCTGGGCGGGTCGCGTCACGTCGAACACGCGGATGCCTGAGTACTTCAACATGGCCTATCGCAAAGCACAGGCCGGAAAGCCCGGACCGACGTATCTAGATCTCCCTGGCGACGCCCTCTATCAGAAGGCGGACGACGAGCAGGTCTTCTTCCCACGATCGGGGGAGCGGTCCCGCCCCATCGCGGATCCCAACGACGTCAAACGCGCGATCGAGCTCCTCACGAACGCCGAGCGGCCGATCGTGCTGACCGGCAGCGGCATCTTCTGGTCGGACGCCGCCGCCGAACTGCGCGAGTTCATCGACGCCTCCCAAATCCCCTTCTACACGACGCCGCAAGGGCGGGGAGTGGTGCCAGAAGATCATGATCTGTGCTTCCTGGGAGCGCGCAGCAAGGCCTTCCGCGAGGCCGATGTGGCACTGGTGGTGGGGACGCGGCTCAATTTCATCGTCTCCAGCGCGCATCCACCACGCTGGGCGGCTGACGTCAAGATCATCCACGTCGACATCGACGGCACGGAGATCGGGCACAATCGGCCCGTCGATCTTGGCATCGCGGCGGACGCCAAAGCGGCGCTCGGTCAGCTCACGGTGGAGGCCAAAGAGCAGGGCTTGCAGGGCCCCAAGGATTGGGCGGCCGCGCTGCAGGAGACCGACTCCGACCGTCGGGCGCAATCACTGGAGGTGGCGGAATCGTCGACCTCGCCGATTCATCCCCTGCGCGTGGCGAACGAGATCGTCAACTACATGGACCGCGACGCCATCGTCTCAGTCGATGGCAACGCCACGCTGGCCTTCGCGCGACAGTGGATCCCTTCCTATACAGAGGGCGCCCGCATCAACCCCGGCCCCAACGGCTGCATGGGGGTTGGTATCCCTCACGCCATGGGAGCGAAGGTCGCGGCCCCGGAGCGTCAGGTCATCGCCTTCGTCGGCGACGGGTCGTTCCTCATGAACGTGCAGGAGTTCGACACCATGGTGCGCCACGATCTGCCGATCGTGGCCGTGATCAGCAACAACGGCGGCTGGACCTCGGGGACCAACGACACGCCGGGACGCACCTTGGGCTTCACCCAGAACTACCACGATGTGGTGATCGCTCTGGGCGGACACGGCGAGCTGGTGACCAAGGCGGAGGACATCCGCCCCGCGATCGAGCGGGCCTTCGCCAGCGGCAAGCCGTCGTGTGTCAACGTGCACGTGGAGCAGCACGCAGACGCGAAGCAGGTGGCATTCGGCGGCTACTCGTCAATGCTGACGCGCTAGGGGCAGAGGAAGGTCATTCTGTCCCGCTAGGGACACAAGTGAAGTCAAGGCTGTTGCGTTAGCACTTAACGTGGTCGTGGCGGTCGCTCGCCGGGCCCGTGGATGAGGAGTCCCAAATGACGGAGATCCCGCAGTCACACATCGACCTGATCGGCGCGCCACATCTGGCGCACTTGGCCACGACGAACAAGGACGGCTCGCCGCAAAACTCACCGATTTGGCTAAAGCTGGACGGCGACCAGATCGTCTTCAGCACGACGGAGGAGCGGCGCAAGACCAAGAACATGCGGCGCACGCCGTCGATCTCGCTCTCCATCGTGGATTCGGACAACCCGTTTCGCTACATCGAGCTTCGCGGCCCCGTGACGTTCGAGCCCGACCTGGAAAAGACGCTGCCCCTGGAGCTCTGGCCCTTGTATGTCGGCGAAGGACAGTATCCGATCGAGACCGATCACGAGACGCGGGTCATCGTGCGGTTCACGCCCAGCCACATCGTCGCGCAGGGCTAGCGGCAGCGCGGCCCGCGAAGGGACAACCGAATGGCCACCATTCCCGCCGACTTCCGCGATTTGGTGGGCGCGCCCCATTTCGCCCATCTTGCCACCATCAACACAGACGGCAGTCCGCAGTCCTCGCCGATCTGGGTGAAGCGGGACGGCGACGATGTGCTCTTCGCGACCGACCTCAGCTATCGCAAGGGCCAGAACATGCGGCGCGACCCCCGCGTCTCCATGAGCATCCAGGACGAAGCGAATCCCTATCGCTACCTGGAGTTGCGCGGCACCGCGGAGATGACCCCGCGCGATGACTGGTCCTTCGTCGACGAGCAGACCCAGGCCTACATGAACCTCGCGGAATACCCCGACAAGCGCGCCGACGCGCAGGGGGTCATCGTGCGCGTCAAAGTGGTGAAGGTCGTCAGCAGCGACTTCCAAGCGCCGCCGGATCAGCCACATCCCGCTGAGATCGGCGACCTCCTGAGCCCACCCCATTTTGGCCACATCGCCACGATCAATCCCAATGGCTTCCCCCAGACCAGCCCGGTCTGGATCAAACGTGACGGAGACGACGTGGTCTTCTGGACCAGCGCGGAGACGCGCAAAGTGCAAAACCTGAGCCGGAATCCGGACATCGCCGTGAGCGCCCGCGACATCACGAATCCCTACAAGTACGTGGAGGTGCGAGGAACGGCTGAGCTGGAACGGGTGGGAGCGGACTACTCGCTCCTCGATGAGCTGGCGAGGGCCTACTGGCAGGTGGCGGAATACCCGGAGAAATCGGCGGACGCGCAAGGGATCGTGGTGCGTATCAAGGTCACCCACCGGGTGGGACAGGGCTGACAGAGACGGGGCGCGGCCTCAGGTCTAGAGGGCTGGTCAGAAGGCGGTCGATGGGCTAGCCTCGCGTTCGTTTCGGGCCCCAACCAGATGGCGGCGCGATCACGCGTGTCGGCGAACCGCCGCACCGATTAGAGGAGTACAACATGGATCTCGGCCTTTCCGAAGAACAGGAAATGCTCAAGAACTTCGCCCGTGACTTCCTGGAGAAGGAATGCCCGGAGAAGCTGGTCCGGGACATGGAAGAGGACGAGCGCGGCTACACGGACGCACTCTGGCAGGGCATGGCCAACCAAGGCTGGCAGGGCCTGATCATCGACGATGAGTACGGCGGCAGCGGGATGACGTTCCTCGACTTCTGCGTGCTGCTGGAGGAGTTCGGACGGGCGCTCGTACCGGGCCCATTCATTGGCACGGTGCTGGGCGGCGCCTTCATTCAGGCCGTCGGCAGCGACGACCAGAAGAAGGAACTCCTGCCGAAGGTTGCCAGCGGCGAGTCCATCATGACCCTCGCCTTCACGGAGCCCAGTGCCCGTTTCGATGCGGATGGGGTGGAACTGACCGCGACCAAGGACGGCGGCGACTACGTCCTCAACGGCACCAAGCTGTTTGTCCCCGACGCCCACGTCGCCAACAACCTCATTGTCGTGGCCCGCACCGGCGGCAGCGGCGAAGACGGCATCAGCCTGTTCGTCGTCGACGCCAAGACCGACGGCATCACGAGCACCGTTCTCAAGACCATCGCCGCCGACAAGCAGTGCGAGGTGAAGTTCGAGAACGTGAAGGTTCCCGGCAGCGCGCTGCTGGGCGACGAAGGCCAAGGCTGGCCCATCATGCACGCCGCCAAGCGCTACTACACCGTCGCCTATTGCGCGTACCTCGTGGGGTTGGCGCAGCGCGACTTTGAAATCAGCGTGGAGTATGCCAAGGAGCGCATCCAGTTCGGTCGGCCGATCGGATCGTTCCAGGCCATCCAGCACAAAGCCGCCGACATGGTGACCGACGTGGATGGCTCGCGCTTCATCATGTACCGCGCGGCCTGGGCCGTGAATGAGGATGAGCCGGATGCAGACCTCCAGGTCAGCATGGCCAAGGCCTGGTGCTCGGACGCCACGCGCCGCGTCGTGGCCCACGGCCAGCAGATCCACGGCGGCATCGGCTTCACCAAGGAGTACATCATCCAGCTCTTCTTCCGACGGCAGAAGATGGCTGAGTTGATGTGGGGCGACGGCGATTATCATCGCGAGAAGGTCGCTGAACTGCTGGAGATTTAGACGGCGAACGGGCTTCGTGCCCACTCAAGCTGCGGTGGCGGGGTGTCCAACGACACCCCAGAGACCCCTCTTCGGAGGGGTTTCTCTTTTCCCGCCTACACTGCTGCGGCCCCGACACCAGGCTCGCTGTCGAAGACTCCAGTGACCCGATTCGGAACGGAGATGGCCCATGCCCCGTGATGTGACGAGCTACAATGTCTACGCCCAGATCCAAAGTCAACCCGCTGAACTTGTTCGGGTACTCACGGCGGACGAGCCCGTTGCGGAAGCTGCCGCCGTGATCGCCGGTGCCGGGCGCGTCTTCACGATCGGTATCGGCACGGCCTTCAACGAAGCGCTGAGCGGCGCCTGGCTGCTTCGCGCCGCCGGCGTCGATGCCAATGCCTGGCAGTCGCCCGATTTCGTCCAGTATGGACCAGGTTTGCGCCCGACAGATGCGGCGATCGTCTTTAGCCACACGGGACGCAAGAACATGTCGCGAAAGGCGCTCCGCGTCCTGGCTGAAGCTGCGGTCCCTTCGATCTGGATTGCCGGGACGGACACCGAGGAAAACCCGGCGAAGGTGACCTTGCGCACCGTCCCGCCGGAGACGGCGGCGCCGTACACGGTCTCGCACACCACCGCGATCCTCCTGGCCGCCCGCATCGCTGATGCGATCAGTCCCGGCAGCGTCGGTGACCTGACGGCCGTACCGGGCGCGGTCGCTGAGGCGCTCACGCTGGAGCCAGCCGCCCAGTCCTTGGCCACAGCCTGGAAGGACATCGGCGCGATCGTGGCAGTGGGCGCCGGGCCGCAGGAACCGAGCGCCCTAGAGGCGGGCATCAAGATTGATGAGGCGGCCTGGATGCGCGTGCGAGGCTACGGCGTCGAGTACTTTCTGCACGGGCCACAAGCCCAGATGCAGCCGGGCGATGCCATGATCGCCTACGCCGCCGCCGGAGCGGGGCTGGAACGCACCCGGGCCGTCGCCCAGTTTGGACTGGACATCGGAGCGCCCGTCGCCTGGGTCTCGCCGGAGACGGGACCGGAAGGCGCGGAGGCCTTCACCCTCCCGGATGTGGGCGAACAGCTTGCCCCAATCGTGCAGGTCGTTGCGACACAGCTCCTCGCCGTTCATTTGGCGGCGCAGCGCGATGTCGATGCGGACAAGTTCCGGCTGGACGACCCACCCTTCGCCAAGGCCTTCGAACGCTACGACCTCTAGTCGCGCCCGCGGCGACGCAGCCAGGCGGAGTAGCCCAGCGCTGCCGCGACCGCCGCGCCGGCGGAGCCTCCGATCGCCCCCCAGACCCAGTCCGGGATCTCATCTTCGTGATCGGAGGAGGTGTCTTGGTGCGGTTGGGGTGCAACCGGCGGGACGCTCCGCTGCTCCGTCGGGTCCCGCGCCGGCTCCAACGAGGTCGCCATTCCCTCCGCCCGCATCAGCGCTGGCGCGAAGACCAGCGTCACCGCAACGCTCGCGAGGAGCGAACGGACGACGACGCTCAGGGTCCCAGGCAAACCACGCATCACCCTATTGTGGAGGCAGGATCGACCTAGCGGTAGTCGCGCCCCTGGGCGCTGCCCGGTCGCGCAGGTAGACGAGCACCGGACAACGCCGATAGCCTCGACCGATGGCACAGCGCGAAAAAAAGAAGAAGCGCGATCGGCAGACGCAGATCGCGATCCTCACCCGTCCAGACCAGGACACTCTCTACCTCCGCACATTCTGGTCTCCCTTGCCGAGCTGGATCTACGGCACGGTGGGCGCCGCCGTAGTGGCCGGCGCCGCGGCGCTGATTGGGGCCGGCAGCGGCGCCAGCGGCAGCGACATCCAGACGATGGCCCTGATCGGCGGCCTCATTGGCTACTTTGGCGCGGCCTTGAGTTGGGCCGTCGTCGGAATCGCCGGCGGCGACTTGCAGGAGGTCACCTTCCATCGTCGCGAAGATGTCGCCCACGTCCATCAGTCGCTGCTTTGGATCTGGCGGCGAAACTGGTCGTTCGAAATGGACGAAGCCTTCCGCCTGCATGTCTGGCAAAAACGCGGCGGCCTCATCTTCAAGCTCTCCCAGCACGAGATCGTCGATCTGACGTTCACGGACGACGCCGACAGCGCTAGGTTGCCCAATCTCAATCTCGGGCGCTACCCCACCGAGATGGAAGGGATGGCAATCGCGAAGCAGCTCGCTGACTTTCTGCAGTTGCCGATCAATCGCGAGAAGCCCGAGAGCTGACGTGGGCGACGCTCCCCCAGCCCTGATCGATCTCTTTCGTGAACGGGCGGAGACGCTCCCGGAATGGCTGCGCGCACACACGGCCCGCGTCGTCACTGAGGCGCGGCGGCTGGCGCAACGCCATGAGCTCGACTCCGAGCGTATGCAGGCGGCGGCCTGGGGACACGACCTCTATCGAGCTCACTCTTCCGACGATCTGCTGCGTGCAGCTGTGGAGTTCGAGATTGATGCGACGGTGGAGGAGCGCGCCGCCCCGATCCTCCTGCACGGGCCCATCGCCGCCGCCCAGGCCACCCGCGACTGGGGCGTCAGCGACGCCGAGATCCTGGAATCGATCCGTTGGCACACCACGGGGCGGGCGGGAATGTCAGACGTGGCGATCGGCGTCTTCGTCGCCGACAAGATCGAGCCGGACAAGGTCGCGGATGACCCCGGGCTGATCCCGATCCGGGCGTTGGCCGATCATGATTTGCATGCGGCGCTGGCGGCACTGCTCGAACGTCGGACCACGCAGCAATTGGCGCGAGGTGGGGTGGTGCATCCAGCATCGGTGGAAGCTCGGAACCAGATCCTGCTGCGTCTCAAGAAGTCTCCAGACTGACGGACCCGGTTGGAGCTGCGGGCCTCCGGCACTAGAACACTTGTGCGTGTATAGTGACGCTCATGGATGAGCGCGCTCCTGATCTGCCCGACGATTCCGACGAGTCCCTCTCGGTTGCCGAGATGCCCGATCAGATCACGATGCACGATCTCCCCAACGACACCGGGCTCCGGGTCGTCGGGCCGGAGGAACAGAACACCGAACCGGATGACCGCTCCCTGCGGCCATCACGGCTCGACGAGTTCGTCGGTCAATCGTCGATCAAGGAGGCGCTGGAGATCGCCGTCACGGCGGCTCGCGAGCGCGCCGAGCCGTTGGATCACGTGCTCTTCTACGGACCGCCGGGCTTGGGCAAAACAACGCTGGCGCGGATCATCGCGGCGGAGATGGGCGTGAACCTCCGAACGACGTCCGGCCCCGCCTTGGCCCGCGCCGCCGATCTCGCGGCGATCCTCAACTCCCTGCGGGATCATGACGTGCTCTTCATCGATGAGATTCATCGGCTTCCCCGCGGCGTGGAGGAGATCCTTTACCCCGCCATGGAAGACTTCGCGCTGGACATCATGATGGGCAAGGGGCCAGCGGCGCGCCCCTTCCGACTGAGCCTGAAGCCCTTCACGCTGGTCTCCGCCACCACGCGCTACGCGCTCCTCAGCTCACCACTGCGCGATCGGTTCGGCGTCGTCCACCGACTGGATTTTTACTCGCCCTCGGAACTCACGGGGTTGGTAGACCGCAACGCCGCCAAGCTCGGCGTCGAGATCACCGGGGATGGAGCTGAGACACTGGCCCAGCGATCGCGCGGCACGCCGCGGATCGCGAATCGGCTCTTACGCCGTGTCCGGGACTACGCCCAGGTCCGCGCCGATGGCGTGATCACGGAGCCCGTCTGCGATGAAGCGCTCGAACAGCTCCGGATCGACTCGCTGGGGCTGGATGAACAGGACCGCGAGCTGCTGCGATCGATCGTGGAACGCTTCGGAGGTGGCCCGGTGGGACTCGACACGCTGGCGGCGTCGATCGCGGAGGAAGCCGACACCGTCATGGACGTCTACGAACCGTTCCTCCTCCAGCTCGGATTCCTGGACCGCACGCCACGAGGCCGCGTCGCGACGCGGGCCGCGTATAAGCATCTCGGTCTGGACGGATCAGGGGCCACGTCGCAACGATCGCTCTTCGCAGACCCGTAGCAGCCCGGGCGCTGGATGAGCGCACTACGGCGAGCCGGCGCTGCTAGTCGCCGCCGGCAATCGCTGGGCTATCCGCGATCGGAGGTGTGGCGGGGGCGGTCTGCTTCTGCTGGCGCACCCGCTCCCGCATGCGATCCAAGATCGCCAGCGACTCCGTCTCGTCGAAGGCCTCCTCGTCGTACTGGGCGTAGGTCATCTCATAGAGATTCGCGTAGTAGCCGCCGCTCGCCAAGAGTTCCTCGTGCGTTCCTTGCTCCACGATGCGGCCATCGTCCATGACGATGATCCGATCGACGGATCGGATGGTGCTCAGACGGTGCGCGATCACGAACGAGGTGCGGCCGTCCATGACGCGCGTGATCGCCTTCTGGATCAAGGCCTCCGTCTGGGAATCCACGTTCGCCGTCGCCTCATCAAGGATCAGGATGCGCGGATTGGACAGGATGGCGCGGGCAAATGCCACGAGCTGCCGCTGCCCCACCGACAGGTTCTGTCCCCGCTCATTGAGGAAGGTGTCATAGCCCTCTTCCAGACGCATGATCCACTCGTGCGCCCCAACCACCTTCGCGGCCTCGATCACCTCATCACGCGTCGCGTCCAGTCGCCCGTACTTGATGTTGTCCATCACCGTCCCGGAGTAGAGGAAGGCATCTTGCAGCACGACGCCCATCCGCTTCGTCAGGGAGCGACGCGCGATGTCCCGGACGTCATGCCCGTCGATCAAGATGCGCCCCTCGGTCACGTCGTACGCCCGCGACGTCAGCGCGGTCATCGAGGTCTTGCCGGCACCCGTCTCACCCACGAAGGCCACGGTCTCGCCCGGCTTGACGTGCAGGTTGACGTTGTGCAGGACGCGAATCCCTTCGATGTACTCCAGGGAGACATCGTCGAACACAATGTCGCCGGCGATGTCCTCAAGCTCAATGGCATCCGGCTTGTCGACGATGGCGGGCTTGGTATCGAGCACCTCGAAGATTCGCTCGGCGCCGGCCATCGCCCGCTGGAACATGGTGTACTGCAGGACCAAATCACGCACGGGATCAAAGAACCGCTGGATGGCCAAGGCAAAAGTGATGACCGCGGCAATGCCGGTGGCGGCATCGAGGCTCCCGTTGGCCAGCCGAATTCCCGCGACGACGATGACCAGGGCGGTCGC
>PVBE012977494.1_pt1 | contig 19757 bp, 16 predicted proteins | sample 1631181 | NCBI WGS metagenome assembly PVBE01 (sample SAMN08397723, study PRJNA350692) | Marine metagenome, whole genome shotgun sequencing project. | isolation source: water | place: Pacific Ocean | collected 2012-04 | reverse complement strand
GGATCTCTACAACCTCGACTACGTCCCGGACCGCTTTGGCGACGAGTAGCGCCACGGATCTGTCCCCTCAGATCGATCCACCCCGAATCTGAGTGCCTGTGGGTAGGATTGCGGAAATGGCGTCGGATGGCCCGGCATTGCCCGGCATCAAAGGAGAGAGTAAAGATGGTACGCGACCCCGAGTCCTTCCCTTACGCGATGACAGAGCCGAATAGCATACCGGCCGCACGCTACTACGACCGCGAGTTCTACGAGCTCGAGTGCAAGCGGCTGTGGCCGCGGGTGTGGCAGATGGCTTGCCGCCTCGAGGAGATCCCGCAGCCGGGCGACTTCGTCGAATACGAGAACGTGGGCCAGTCGATCATCGTCCTGCGGCTCGACGAGGACACGGTCAAGGCCTTCTACAACACCTGTCCCCACCGCGGCATGAGCCTGCTGGAGGGCCGGGGCAGCTGCCGCGATGGGATCGTGTGCTCGTTCCACGGCTGGTCCTGGAACATGGACGGTTCGAACCGCTCGGTCTACGCGCCGGATATGTTCGAAGCGTCGGAGCTCGATGCCGCGTTCCTGGCGCTTCGGGAATGTCGAGTGGAGCTCTGGGGCGGCTGCGCGTTCATCTGCATGGACGACGAGGCGCCGCCTCTGCGCGAGTCGCTCGAGCCCTTCGCGAGCTTTCACGATGCGCGGGGTGTGGACAAGATGCGCGTCCAGTGGTGGCACTCGACCGTGCTGCCGGTGAACTGGAAGCTGGCCATGGAGGCCTTCATGGAGAGCTACCACGTAATGCAGACGCATCCCCAGATGGTGACCCGCAGCACCGCCGAGGGCGAGTCTGCCCGCTCGGAGACGGGCCTGGCTTCGCGGAAGGTTGGAGAGATCTCGTCGCGAGCCTCGTACGGGGGTCGGCCTGAAGACGTGATTGCGGGCTCGCTTCACTACCTGCGGACACTGAGCGAGGGCATGTCCAGCATGGTGCTCGAGAAGGACATTCGCGTGGCCGAGGGTCTGCGCGACACCAAGCTCCCCGCGGATGCGGAGCAGGCCTACCGGGAGTGGAATCTTCTTCTGAACGACCGGATCACCGCATGGAACCAGGGCGCGGGCATTCCCGTGCCGGATCAGAACGATCTGACGGAGCGTGGCCTCACCTCGGTGGTCAACTACTGCTTCCCTCACTACTTCCTGCTTCCGATGTACGGGAACGCGGCGTCTTACCGCATTCGTCCGCTGGGCCCCGAGGAGTGTCTGTTCGAGATCTGGGGCCTAACGATGTACCCGGAGGGGGAGGAGCCGAAGGAGCGGCTGAGCACGCCGGTTCCGATGGCCCCCGACGATCCCCGCTGGCCGACGATTCCGGGCCAGGACTTCTCCAACCTTCCGCGCCAGCAGGCAGGCCTACGCTCGAATGGCTTCGAGTCGATGCGCCTGTCCCGCGAGATCGAGGGTATGATCTTGAACTACCAACGCTTGATCGATGGCTACCTCGGCCGACTCGGATACGAGAAGCTGCTGCCGGCGGTCCAGAAGGTGTCTGGCCCCATCGACGACCACATGAAGGATCTGGGCTTCTAGCGAGCCCCCTCTGCGTCAGGTGAGTATGCACGGCTTGCGCGACATTCGGGTGATCGATTTCTCGACCGGGATCGCGGGCGCGTACTGCACGAAGCTGTTGGCGGATGCGGGCGCGGACGTGATCAAGGTCGAAACCGGAGACGGCGACCCCCTGCGCCGCTACTCGGCCACGAGCAGCGTCCCCTCGGACGAGGACGGCGCGCTGTTTCGCTTCCTGAACGCATCCAAGCGCTCGGTCGTCGGCGATCCGGAAGATGACGAGGTGCAGGCACTCGTGGCGAGCGCCGATCTCGTGGTCGAGAGCTTCGACACACCGCAGTTCGACGCCAGCGCCTGGTGTGCGCGTGACCCGGGCCTGGTGATCCTTTCGATCACGCCCTGGGGACGCACGGGACCCTATGCCGGGCGGCCGTGGTCGGAGTTCACGCTGCAGGCCGAGTCCGGGTCGCTATCGGTTCGCGGCCTGCCCCAATACCCGCCACTGCGCGCGGGGGGGCGCATCGCGGAATGGGTCGGCGGCACCTTCTCCGCCGTCGCCGCCCTGGCAGCGGTCCACAGCGCGCAGCGCACGGGTCACGGTGAGCAGATCGACTTTTCACTGCTCGAAGCCATGAACATCGCCGCATCCCAATATCGCGACCCCCAACGGCAGCTTGCCGGGGACAGCGACCTCACAACACCGGCCCGCCACTGCGAGACCCCTTCGATCGAGCCGACCGCCGACGGCTACATCGGCGTCAACACCAACTCCAACGAGCAGTTCCAAAGCTTCCTGGTGCTGATCGAACGCCCGGACCTGATCGCGGACGAGTCGCTGTCGCGCTGGCCCGAGCGCCTGGCGCGCTGGGACTGGTGGCACGAGACCGTCCACGCCTACACCCGCACGCAAACCACCGCCGACCTGATCGAGCGCGCCAGCGCACTGCGCATTCCCGTGGCCCCCGTCAACGACGGAAAACGCGTGCTCGAGCACCCCCATCTGATCGAGCGCGGCATCTTCATCGAGGACCCGAGCGGCGGCTTCAAGCGTCCGGTCGCACCCTACCTCGTTGACGGCGAGCGGCCTGCCCCACCCCGCGCGGCTCCGCGACTCGGCGAGCACGATGGACGCATCGAAGCTCGAAGGCCACGGCGCCCGAGCCCAAGCGACGAGCGACGTCTACCCCTCGACGGTGTACGGGTGCTCGATCTGACAGCCTGGTGGGCCGGCCCCGTATCGACCCACATGCTGGCGACACTGGGGGCGGACGTGATCCACGTCGAGGCGATCCAGCGCCTCGACGGCATGCGCATGACCGGCGGCACATTCATCGAACGCCCAACGTGGTGGGAGTTGAGCGTCTTCTTCCTGGCGGCCAACGCCAACAAGCGCGGAATCACGCTCAACCTGGGCGATGAGCGTGGCCTCGAAGCGCTGCACAAGCTGATCGCGCGCAGCGACATCATCATCGAGAACTACTCACCGCGCGTGATGGATGCCTTCGGCGTGACCTCCGAGCGCATCCGAGAGCTGAATCCGCGGGCGGTCTACATTCGCATGCCCGCCTTCGGCCTCGATGGGCCGTGGCGCGACAACGTCGGCTTTGCACAGACCATGGAGCAGATGACCGGCATGGCCTGGGTGACGGGCCTGCCCGAGGATCAGCCGCGCATTCCCGGCGGACCCTGCGATCCGCTGGCCGGCATGCACGCGTCTTTCACAGCGCTGGTCGGTCTGCTCAACAGCGAGAGGACCGGCCACGGCCCGCACTTCGAATGCGCGATGATCGAGGGCGCACTGAACGCCGCAGCCGAACAGGTCATCGAGTACACGGCGTACGGCCAGATCCTGGAACGCGAGGGCAACCGCGCACCCGAGGCGGCGCCACAGGGGCTGTACCCCTGCCAGGGCGTGGAGCGCTGGCTGGCCATCTCGGTAACCACGGATGCCCAGTGGGAGACGCTCAAGCACGTACTCGGGCAGCCCGACTGGGCCGAGGCGCCCCAGCTCACGAGTCACCGCGGCCGCCGCGCGCAGCAGGATCTGCTCGACGCACAGCTGGGAGCGTGGGCGGCGACTCGTGACGCGGAGGCAGCGGCCGAGCAACTGATCGCGGCGGGCGTGCCCGCGGCGTGCATGGTCGACGCGCGCGTCTCAGGCGACCACCCGCAGCTCGTGGCGCGCGGCTTTGCTGAAACCGCTGGCCATGCGGTCGCCGGCGACCTCCCGATTCCCACGGTGCCCTTCCGCTACGCGAGCGTCAAGCACTGGACGCGCAGCCCCGCGCCGCTGCTGGGCGAGCACAACGAAGAGGTGCTCGCGGAGCTCGGCTACTCGCCGGAGGAGATCGCAACGCTTCGCGAAGCCGAGGTCATCGGCACGCACCCGAAGGGCCTGTGACTGTGGCCTGAGTGTCGGTGCCACCCCCTGTGTTCGCGACAGCGCGTGGCCGCCGGCGATAGAGCATTTCGGCCACCCCGCTCATCTACCCCGTGCGAGTTTGGCTCACGAAATCGGCCCGGTGATCGCCTTTCTCGCGTCGAAGGCGAACTCGTACATGACGGGTGCAGACGTGAACGTCGACGGCGGGTCCGACTTTACCTGAGTCGACACCCGAGGCAGGTCGAACTCACGACGCGCCGCGTGCCGTCGATGGCAGCTGGCGACACCGCTGCGCGTGCTCGCCAGCGCGAATTGACGCAGATCAAGTGGCTTCTCTCTCCCGAAGGGCTTTGAGCTCCCGCCGCACCTCGTCCTCCACGATCGTTCCCTCGAAAAAGTCCGGGTTCATGCCCGCAAAGAGGCCGACGGCGTTGGAGAACGTGAAGTCGCGGAAGTTGTCCTCGGTCAACAGGCCATCTTCGACCAGCTCGTACGCCTCCTCCACCACCTCGGTTGCATCGATCACGTCGAAGTGGGAGATATCGGAGCCCAGAACCGGCTTCAGAATTGGTGGGCTTCAGGTTCGCTTCCAGAAACTTCCGGTTGCGCTTTGCCCAATGCTCCTTGAGGTCAGCGGACAGGCTGCAGGCCCAGCCGACTCCGCCTTCCAGAAAACCGAACTTCAGATCCGGAAAGCGCTGCGTCACGCCGCCGAGAAGCAGGCTGCGCGCGAAGAGATGATGGCTCTCGGCGAAATGGCCGAGGTGGTTCGCAACGAAATTAGTCGGTGAGCTCCGGTCGGGCCAGCCCATGCTGCCACTGTGGGTCGTGACAGGGATCCTCAGCTCGGAGAACTTCGCCCATACGGGATCGTAGTCATGGGGGCTATCGAGACCGAGGCCATCGACATAGACCCGGCGCTTCGCCGGGTCCGGCTGCCAGGCCGCATCCGCTTCCACCGTGCGAACGATCGAGCCCCCGGTGACCACCTGCCGCAGGCCGAGAGAGTGGGCGTGCTCGAGCTGAGCGATCGCGTCCTCGGGCACGGCGAGGCTGACGACACCGACGGGAATCATGCGATCCGAGAAGGACGCGAAAAGATCGGCCACCATCACGTTGTACGCGCGAACCACGCCATTGACCAGCTCCCGATCGCTGACATCCCGGGCGAGGGTGAGGCCGATGGTGGGATACACGACGGCGACGTCGATTCCCCAGCTGTCGAGGCTGTCTCGATAAACCGAAGGAATGAGGCCTGCGATGCGATCCCGGCTGGTGGGAACACCCCAGTAGGAGGGGCGCCGCATTCGATTCCGTCGACGGGTTTCTGCGTCCGCCTCGTACCAACAGTGGAAGCGCTGCCCATAACCGGCTCGGAACCGGTCCAGGATCTCAGATCCCGCGACCTCGTCCACATACTCGAACAAGATTGGGAACAGTTCCGCCCAATGGCCGTCCGAATCGATGATGGGATGATTCAGCTTGGCCCGAATTTCGGCGCTTCTTGTCGATATTCTGAGGACTCCCTTCAGCCAACTGGTCCGGGGTCGACCCAAATCAGGTCAGGCGGTTCACGCGTTCTGGTCGACCGTCGGCTTCACCTGGGTTTCCAGGATCAACTTCGCCAACTCTTCTGGCATGTCGTTGTAGTCGTTGACGGCAATCCGTCCCTCACGGCCCGGAACCGGATCATAGCCGAGTCGTCCGCCCTCATTTTCCATGTGAAAGAATTCGCGACCCATCGGGAGTCGCCGGTCTTCCGGCGGGAGCTCGGTCCAGACGCGGAGCAACAGCCGTCGTTGGTCCGGCGCGTCGCCATCGACATAGCCCGAACGCGAATGACACATCGCAAAGTTATTCGCGAGCATGATTTCACCCGCGGCCAGCTCGAACTCGACCTGCTGACGAACCAACGTGTTCCGCACGATCTCCAGGGCTTCGGTCTCTTCGTCGGTCAGGGTGCGCCCCTGCGCGAACCGTGCCGGGACGATGCTGCTGTAGGTGAAGTTCATGCAGATCTTCCCTCCGTTGTTCGAGAAGATCGGAACGTCGTAGGGGGTCACATCCGGCTGGTCGTCCGGCTGCTCACTGCGCCGGTGGTGGGGAAAGCCGCGATACAGGATCGGCAGAATATCCGGCCGGGAAGCCAGGATCGTATTGTGGGCTGCGATACCGCTCGAAAACTGGCTCTGGCCACCGGAAACCGGCTCGTGCACGCACAGCAGCCCGAGGATGTCGCCGGCGTCGTTGTGCATCGCCAGCTCGGCCCTCGATTTGGTTCCCCACAAGGCCTGGGAACCGTCCGATAGCCGCTCCTCCTGGACCGGCACCATCCGGTGGCCCAAGCTGGTGTTGGAAAGAAGCTCTCCGAAGTGGGTCACGACGACCCAATACATCTTCTCGATCTGGTCGAGTGGATGGTCCCCGACCGGGATGCCGCGAATCACCGCGAGGCCGCGTCCGCGGATCAGCTCCTCGTAGACCTTTGCGAGAACTCCGTCGAGATTCGGGTGCCTGGACATCTCGGCGCTGATCTCGTCGCGGGGAACGTCCTGAACACGCCCCAGCACCTCCCGCAGCGCTGCGAGATGAACCGGAGAAAGCTGGAAGACAAAGTCCTCCTTGGTGAGGCCGTCCTCTCCCTTCCATGCCATCGGGTCCGTGATCTGCTTCCTGTAGATCGGTGTCGTCATCGCACGCAGCTCCCTCGCCCAGTGATAGCCCCTCGTCGTCGATCGAGACCTTTACACTGCAGAAGATGGTGCAGATCCCGCAGAACGACTTCTCCTCGTGTGCGCTCATGCACCCCCGAGGTACTCGTGATACACGCGGTGGAAGTTGATGATCGCCGTCTCCTGCAGCGGGTTCGGCCGTGAGATGGTGCGCCTCGCGAGGGCCCTTCCGCTCAACATCGCGATGCGCTTGGCGCTGATGGGCAAGCACGAACGACTGCCCGTGGATCGCGCCTACGACCTGGGGCTGGTCAGCGAAATCGTCTCCCACGCCGGGTTGATGGACCGTGCCTGGGAGATCGCTGAGATTGTCAACCTGAACGCTCCGCTGGCGGTTCGCGGCACCCGTCTCGCGATCCGCAAGGGGCTCTCGCTGCCGATCTACGAAGCGGAGCTGCTGTCCGAAGGCTACCGACTCCGTGTATCGCAAACGGCCGACGCTCAGGAGGGTCCGAAGGCGTTCCTGGAAAAGAGGGAACCGAGATGGCGCGTTCGATAGACGCAGTTTCCTTCCGCGCCGGGCGATCTCCGCGACGAGCTCCGCATGATCAAAGCCCGCGAGATCGCACGCAACGACCTCTGGAAGACCCCGATGCATCCAGCTTCGGATGGTCGAGCGGGGAATGTTCAGCTCCGGGAGGAGTGGGCAAAGCCCTCGAGCATCGGGGTCTCCGGATGCGCAGATGGTCTCTTGAACGCAGTTTCGTAAGTCCGCCGACAGTGACGAGTTTGCTTCTGAGGTGTGTCGGCAGTCTCGACGCGACGGCTGACGGGGCGCGGGGAAAGGCCCTGTGCTTTCAAGGCGTCGCAAGTGCAACGCCTCGACTCCAGAATGTCTTGGAACGTACCTGGGCGGGAGTTCACGGGGCTGAAATCGCTCGGCTGGAACTGAGTTGCGAGTTCCCGAGACGTCGCAGGATGTCGATCGCGGCGCTCGCAATCGATGGGCGATGCAATAATTCGTCATAAAAGTCAAATACTTAGGTGGATCACCGGGCTGCGGCGGCGTTTCAAAAAGAGAACACTGGGCAACAATATTATTATATTGATAATTTATGACCCTCAGCAATCCCCGCGCCCGAGGAGCCCACCATGGAGTTCGATCCCTACTCGAATGAGTTCTTCAACGACCCGTTCGACGTCTACCGACAGCTGCGCGACCACGCCCCCGTCTACCACAACGAGAAGCGCAACTTCTACGCACTCTCTCGTTTTCACGATGTACTCGACGCATCGGTGGACCACAGGACCTTCAGTTCTGCCAAAGGCATCTTGATCGAGGATCTACCGCCGGAAGCCCTCGAAGCCAGGCCCATGATGATCATGATGGACCCGCCTCGCGCGACCCGGCTGCGCAAGCTGGTCAGCAAGGCCTTCACGGCGCGCAAGAGCGTGGCATTCGAACCCGAAATCCGGGAGCGGGCGCGCCGCCTCGTGGGTGAAATCGTCGATCGCGGCTCCTGCGACTTCGTAAAAGACTACGCCGCCCTGCTTCCGATGGAGGTCATCAGCTCCCTGCTCGGTGTACCCGACGAGGACCGCAACGAGGTGCGCCTGCGGGCCGATGCCTCGTTGACTCGCGACGCCGGCAGCCCGAACCTGCCCCCGGCGGCCTTGCAGGCGATGGCCGAGATGAACGCCTACTTCACCGATTTGATTGACGAGCGCCGCAAACGCCCGAAAGAGGATCTGATCAGCCAGCTGATCGCGGCGGAGCTGACGGAGGAAGACGGCAGTCGGCGAAAGCTCACCGAGCCCGAGCTGCTCGGGTTCGTGGGCCTGGTGGCGGGCGGCGGGAACGAGACCACGACCAAGCTTCTGGGCAGCGCAGCCGTGCTCTTCTGGCGCCACCAGGATGTGCGTGCGGCGATGGTGCGCGATCCCTCCCGCATTCCCGACGCCTGCGAAGAGGCGCTGCGCTATTGGCCGCCTTCTCACATCCAGGGACGCTCGGCGACCCGCGACGTCGAGCTCCACGGCCGCGTGATTCCCAAGGACTCCCGGGTTCTGCTTCTCACCGGTTCGGCCTGCCGCGACGAGCGCGAATTCGAGAATCCCGATCGCTTCGACATGAATCGAAAGATCGCGATCCAGATCGCCCTTGGACACGGTGTCCACAAATGCCTGGGCTCCTATCTGGCACGCCTCGAGACACGCGTCGCCTTCGAGGAGTTCTTCGCCCGCATCCCCGAGTACGAGGTCGACGAAGAGAAGTGCGAGCGGGTCCACATGACCAATGTGGCCGGATATTCCTCGGTTCCGATCCGCTACTAGCCTGGATGACTCGCTCCCATCGATCGCAATGAAGAACACGAAGAGGAAGGAAATGCCGTGAAAGTCATCATCGATTCCGATCTCTGTGAGGCCAATGCCATCTGACAGACGAGCCGCCCCGAGCTGTTCCGGGTAGACGAAGACGACACATTGACGCTGGTCATCGCCGAAATTCCGGAGGCTGCACGCGAAGCTCGCGGAGGCTCGGCGTCTCTGCACGCGCCACCTTCGAGCTCGAGAACTGAGGAGAGAGACCATTCCCGATTCCAGTACCTTGGACGCGGATCAGCCGCAGACGAAGCAGGCGAGTCGCAGTGCGCAGACGCGGGCTCGCATCGTCGCCGCGGCCGTGGCTTGTGTCGACGCGGACGGCTTTCCGGGGATGACCTTCCAGCGGGTCGCCCGGGAGGCGGGCGTGACCGTGGGTGCCGTGCAGCACTACTTCGCGTCGAAGAAGGAGATGCTGAATGCCGTGCTCGAGAACTCCTTTCAGCACTTCACGCAATGTCTTGGCGACTTGCCGGCGGAGGGGCTGCCCGACCTGCCGCTGGACGAGCGCATCTCGATATTCGTCGATCGGGCATGGCTTCATTGCAGCAGCCCCGCCTATCAATCGACCATTCAGATCCTGTTGGCAATCCGAAGCGATATCCGCGAGAGCCGCGAGCACTGGAGCAATCCGCCGCTGAACGACACGGCCGCCCAGGCCCAGGATCTGTGGAGATCGATCTTCCACGATCTCTCGATCAGCGACGAGGACCACACACAGTTGTTCGGATTCGTGGTCTCCACGCTCAGCGCCATCGCCATTGCGGATCGCCTTGCGCCGAACTCAGAGGGGCTGGAGACCCAACTCACCTATTTGAAGGTCCTCGTGCAGACGCTCTTCGAGAAAGCCCCGGAACGGGTCAAGAGAGCCTCGCTCGGAGCCTAGGAAGACCCAGGACTCGCCAGGGTCACTCGCATCCAGCCTGCATAATAATTCCGCAATGAGTCAGGTCTGACGGGTTGTTCTACACCGACAGACGTTCATCCCGAGCATCACTAACGGGCCGGCCGGAGCATCGGGGTGATGACCGGAAAGGAGTCGCCCCCGACCTGCCCGAGCACCCGAAAGCCATGGCGCTCGTAGAGGGGAATATTTTCGGGCCGGGAGGATTCCAGGTAGGCGGGGAGATGGTCCTCGTCGCATTTCGCCAACGCGTGGCGGAGCAGCGCCGACCCGATCCCCCGGCCCTGCTGGGCGGGGTCGACACCGATCATGGGGAGGTACCAATGCGGCTCCTCGATGTGGTAGTCCTCCATTCCCTTCAGGACCGAAAAGGCGTCGCCCGCGATGTCGGGGTCCAGCGCTTCCGCCACGACCGCCCCGATCCGCTCGTTGTCGGCGTGCACGCCCGGTGGCAGCCACATCGCTGCCCCGCTGAACTCCCCCGCCACGTGCGCAGTCCCATGTTCGAAGGCCGCGCCACCAAAGGCCTCGGCGAAAGCGGGGAAATGCTCCAGGTAGGCCTGTGGATCGGGAAAAAGGAAGCGCATGGGAGGATCCGCCGCAAAGGCCAGGACCTCCACTGCGATGACCCGTTCCAGTTCATCCGAAGAAGCCTCACGAACGACGGCTGAGTCCACAGCTCTCCCCTCGCTTTGCACCGGCGCCAGCGCCAGGCGGCGAGCGAGAGGGTAACCCCGCGCCTCGAGAAGTCCCAGCCGTAGCGAATATGGGGGTCAAATGTGATGGGCTGGATCGGGCTTCCCCTCGAAATGTTCTCACTCTCGATCGGAAGCATCGACCTCGGCCTGGCCGTGGACGACATCCTGATGATCCCGCATCGATGGCGCTACTGATCCGCTTCGGCTCTGTGCAAAGAACCCCCCGGTAGCGCCCGCGCGCCATCCGTTCATCAACTCTGTCGAGCTCCGAATCGAAGCGGAAGGTCGGAATTCGCGGGGAGCCGAAGTGCGTCCGATGCGGACCGAATGCCACGCAAGGAGCGGCCTGCGCACTGATTGCTAGGAACGCAGCGCGTCGAACTCGGCGCGAATCCCTTCGATCAGGATCCGAAGGCCCAGGCGGAAGTGCGCATCGTCGAGCCACGGGGTGTTCTCGAAGGACTGGAGCTGGGTCAGAGTCGGAGAGGCGAGCGGATCGAGCCCTGCGACGAGGGGATCGGCCTGCTCGTCCACGCTGCCCTTGGGATGTTCGTCGACCAGGCGGTGCTCGAGCAGCACGAAGCCCCCGGTGTAGGTGGAGCAGATGCTATGGACCTGCGACGCCTGCTCGGCTGAGAGTCCCGCTCGCACGAGCACCAATTTCTCGTCTTCCAGCCGCTGGACCAGGGTCCTCGCCACCGCCGGCGGCGAGAACAGGAAGCGAGGGTGGTGGGCGAACAGCTCCAGAAAAACCGGCGTCCTCCGCGCCTCCTCGCGAAACGCCAGGAAGTAGTCCTCGAACTCTTCGTCCCACGGCCGGCGGCTCACGGGGGGAAGCCGGGCGCAGAGCTGGTTCGTGACGTGCTCGACCAGCGCGACCAGCAGCTCGTCCTTGCTGCGAAAATACCAGTAGATACTGGTGACGCCGGAGCCGAGGTGGCGCGCCAGACCGGGCATGCTGAGGGGGCGCAAGCCGTGCCGCTCGATCAACTCGCTGGCTCCGGCGAGGATTTCCTCGCGGCTGAGCGAGCCACGCGCTCGCCGGACCCGCTTGCCCTTGGGCTGCGTCGTCGGCATCTCAGCTCGCCAGTGCGCTGGAGAGTTGCGGCATCACGGCCCCGGCCGTGATGAGTCGGCGCTCGCCTTGCAGAAGTCGCCGCGCGCCCTCACCCACGGTGTGGAGGTTGAAGTCTCCGATCTTCACGACTCCCTCGAGTGAGTCTGGTCTGTGTCGGCATCCACACTCTAGTGCAGGTGAGTGGAGACGCTACAGGGCGTCTGTTTCGAGAATTGGAGCTCCGAGCGATCACTGTGGATGAGCGGTCGCGTGTGCACCCACTGCCGTCGGATCACTTCTCGTTGGCGCACGGGTCCAACGCCCGTGTCGATGCTGCGGCGAGGCGCGGACGGGATCACGGCCATCGGCGCAAGCAACCAATGCCGGGCTGGACGCGAACGCGCGGTCGAGCGCACTCCCGTAACCGGGCCAATGCGCCGCATCCGAAGCCTACTCGTCAGATCGGCACGTTAGCCGTGGTATGAACGAAGAAGGCAACCTGAATTGCCGATCCGCGATGGGATCGGTGCAGTGTGATCCTGCTCGGTCAGGCCGGAGCGAAAGGGTTCCCCATCTCATGGACCGTCGACGCCGCGAGGACGTTCATGTCCTTGTCCAGGGTCTCGAATAGCTTTCCTTCCGCCGAGTGTAGCGCGAAGAAGACGATCGCGCCCTCTGGGCCACCGCGCTCCATGTGGGCCTCGCCGGCCCGGCTGAATACGTAGGTGCCGGCGGGACGCACCTTGTGGGCACCCTCGCTGCCGTCGTCGTTGATCACGGTGATGTGCTGCTCGCCCTCGATCACGAGGATCGCGGTGTCGGCGACGTGCCGGTGGAAGTGGCAGTGGGAGTTCGCCGGCCACTTCACGATCAAGTCGAGGCGTCCCGCTTCGGGGTCTGCGCCCAGGACCGCCATCTCGTAGTCGCAGAGATAGCCGGCCTCGGGGTCCACGATATGGGTCCACTCGATGCGGCTCGTGTCGAAGTTGAAGTCGATGCTCATGGGGCCTCCTCGTCGCTGCATCCTAGCAAGCCACCCACGACCCGTCAGGACGCCAGTCTGCTGCGCGCCGCAGCGCCGCAGCGGACCGCAACGGGGTCCTCCCCAGGGCCCCACTTTGACCGACTCAAGGGCGGAGAGCGGACCTCTCTACTCTAGTCTTCTACTCTTTGCTCTTATCTCTGGAGATGATCGGACATCTGTACTGTGTGGCGACAGCTCCGGAAACGCGGGCTATCCATCCCATCCTCCGCCGGGCGCAAATTCAGGGATGGGATCCCTCTTCGAGCGAAGCGGAATCCCGCAGATCTCCAAAGCGGAGGGGGCCCGCGAGCGGAGCCGGCCCGCGCGGGAGATTGCACCCCAGACCTGGGAGAGGAGTCCGACCTCCGGGCTCAGCCGCGCGGGGCCAACTTCTTCAGCGGAATGTCGTAGAGCCGGCTCCAGTTCTCGCCGAGGATCTTGACCTTGGAGTCGTAGGGAATCTGGAGCTTGTCGAAGTTCGCCACCGAGTGCGGGTACTTCGAGTCGCCGTGCGGGTAATCGGTCGAGAACACCAGGTTGTCGTCGCCGAACCACTCGATGTACTGGCGTCCCGGCTCCTCGTCGACCTCGAGGGAAAGGAAGCAGTTCGACAAGAAGTACTCGGAGGGCTTCTTCGTCAGGTCGGGCGCCTCGACGGCGCCGACCCACTCGTAGTGCTCGTCGAGCCGGTGCATCAACCAGGGAGCCCAGGCACAGTTGCCCTCGAGCAGAGCCGCCCGCAGCTTGGGGAAGCGCTCGAAAACACCGCCCGCACACAGGCTGACGGCCACCGTCATGATGCCCAGCGGCTGCGAGAAGGTGTGCCACATCATGAGCTGGTCGAAGACCTGGAGCGAGAAGTCGGGCTGCAGCTCGTTCTGACCGCCGCCGTGGAATGCGATGGGTACGTTCAACCGCTCGCACTCCGCCCACAGCGGATCGTAGTCGCGGTGATGCCACGGGCGGCGACCGACGGTGCCAGGGGCGAGGAACGCCGTCTTGAACCCGTATTCGGTGACGCAACGCCGCAGCTCCTCGACCGCCGAGCTCACGTCGTGAGGAGCGATCATGGCGGCGCCGAACATCCGATCCGGCGCGACGCTGCAGAAGTCGTGCATCCAGTCGTTGTAACCGCGCGCGATCGCCGCGGCGAAGTCGGGCTCGAGGCCGTCGACGCCCGAGATCTCGACCGTGTCGAGTCCCAACACGAACAGGCCGCGTGACGGGAACATCAGCGCGAGGTCGAGGCCCTCGACGTCCATCGCGGCGAGCTGCGACTTCGCGTCCCAGCCGGCCGCCTCCGAATCCGCATAGGCGGAGTCGTGTTCCGGGCGCCAACCCCGATCGGCGCCGGTGTTCTGCGGTCGCACGAGCCCGGTCTTCAGGAGCACCCGGGACTTCACCATCACGCGCAGGTCGCGCTTCATGGACGTGAGCCCCACCGGCGCCGCGTGCCGATAGCGCGGGTCGATGTAGCGCTCCCAGAGGTCCGGGGGCTCGATGACGTGCATGTCGCTGTCTGCGATCGGATTCTCTTCGATGGACATGATGACCTCCCGGGCGGGCTCTCCCCAACGGAGGCCACCAGCGTCTCGCACCGCGGCGCGACCTCCCGAGCCTGGCAGGGGCCGCAAGATCGATCAAATGAATAGATTGCATAGGCTATATTCATCGTGTGAATAAACCTCGAACGAAGCTCGCCGCGGTCGACCTGAACCTGCTGGTCGCCCTGGATGCGCTGCTGAGCGAGTCGAACGTGACGCGCGCGGCGCGCCGGGTGGGCCTGTCGCAGCCGGCCATGAGCCACGCGCTGGCGCGCCTTCGCGATCTACTCGGCGATCCGCTGCTGGTCCGCACCGGCGAAGGCATGCTCCCGACGGCGCGGGGCGAAGGGCTCGCGGCGCCGGTGCGCCGCATCCTCGAGGACATCGACCGCACGCTCGCACCCGACGAGACCTTCGAGCCCGAGCGCTGCTCGGACACCTTCCGGATCTCCATCGAGGGCGGAACGCTGCCCTTCGTCGTCCGGCGGCTGCGCAGCGAGTCGCCGGACGCGAAGCTCGAGATCTCCCCCCGCGACGCCGGCCTGCAGTGGGACGCACTCCGGCGGGGCGAGGTCGATCTGGCCTTCTCGACGTCGCCGAGCTGTCCGCCGGGCTTCCATGCCGAGCCCGTCTTCGAGCTTCCCTACGTCTGTCTGGTGCGCAGCAATCACAGCGAAGTCGGCCGCCGCATGACACTGCGCCGCTTCGCGCGCCTGGGCCACATCGCGATCTCGCGCGCCCCCATCGCGGACGAGGAGCTCGACCGCCTGCTCGAGGCGCATTCGCTGAGGCGCCGCGTGGTGGTGCACGTGCCCTCTCTCTTAGCGGTGCCGTGGCTGGTGGCGAGCAGCGATCTCGTGGCCACCGTGCCGATGCCCCTGGGACACACGAGCCCTCACCGCATTCCGATCCGGGCGCTCAAACCGCCGCTGCCGCTCGAACCCCAGGCGGTGTGGCTGGCTTGGCACGAGCGCGGCCACCGCAGCCCGGCGCAGCGCTGGTTCCGCGACATGGTGCGGCGCGCCTGTCGCGACGCGATGCCGCGCGGGTAACGCGATCATCGCAGCGGCCTCGGGCGGGGAGATGTCTCGGCCTACACCATCCAGAGTGAGAGATCGCGGCCCAAACCCGGGCGATGTTGTCCCTTCTCTTTCCAGCCCGACCAGATTCGAGACACAACGACCCAGAAGGTCCGGTCGCGTCGATCGGCCCGAACACTCATGACTGCTTCTGGCTGGCCGGGTTGGCGACGAGCCGCTGATCGCGCAGCGCGGCCCGCCGGACTTTGCCGGCATCGTCGCGCAGCGGCTGGTGCACGAGCTCGAAGGTCCTCGGAATCTTGAAACTGGCGGTGTGCTCCCGCAAATGGCTCTGGAGATCGTCGTCGGACACGAAACGATCCTCCGCGACATCGACGATGGCATGCACTCGTTGGCCGAGATCGTCGTCGGGCAATCCGATCACGACCGCTGAGCGCACGACCGGATGTGCCTCGAGGGCTCCCTCGACTTCGGCGGGATAGATGTTGGCCCCACCGCTCACGATCATGTCGGTGCGCCGGTCGGACAGGTACACGTAGCCGTCCTCACCGATGTGTCCGAGGTCGCCGTAGCTCCGCCACCCGTCGCGGTCATGGTCGTCGGCTCCGATGTAACGGTGCTGCTGGTCGGCGGGAGCTTGGAAGTACAGCTCTCCCAGCGTACCGGCCGCGACCTCGTTGCCATCCTCATCGAGTACACGCAGGTCGTCGTGTGCCTTTCCCACGGACCCGGGGTGGGCGAGGGCCTCGAGACCCGTGATGAAGAGCCCGCCCTGCTCCTCGGTGCCGCCGTAGCCTTCGAGAATCTTCTCCGGACCCATCCAGCGGATCCACTCCTGCTTGAGCCAGGGAGCCCACGGCGCGCCCGTACTCATCACGATCCGCAGGCTGGACAGATCGAAGCGGTTGCGTACGTCCTCGTCCAGACGCCAGATGCGATGGCTCATCGTCGGGACAAAGTAGGTCCACGTCACGTGGTGTCGCTCGATGAGGGCGAGCGTCTCCTCGGGGTCGAAGTGCGGCATGACCACGACCTTGCCACCGACGAAGAGCCCGCCGGTCGAGAAGATGAACGGGCCCTGGTGGTACATCGGGCCAGGCACCAGGACGATGTCACCGGGCAGGATCGTGTACTGAGGCTGCGCCGGATCGACGACCGCCGGCCGGCCGGCGACGATCAACTTCGGCCGTCCGGTACTGCCACCAGACCCGATCGCCTTCCAGGGCTGTTTCGGTTCTGCGCGGGGGAGCGGTGCGTCGCCGGCGCCGGTGGGATGGAAGTCTGCTGGGATGCGCGTCCAGGCCCCCGTGGATGGAGCATCGAGTCCGACGACGAGCGTCGGTCGAGCGAGCTTCAACATGTCCTCGCGCTCGATCTCCGGCAGGCGATGCGACAGCGGCATCGGCGTAGCACCGAGCTTCCAGGTCGCGAAGGTGGCGACGAAGAACTCGATGCCGTTCGGTAGCAAGATGGCCACGATCGATCCGGGCGTAACACCCCGCTCGAGGTAGTCGTGGGCCAGAGCCGTCGACCGCCGGTCGAGCTCGGCGTAGCTGATGGTCTCGTCGCCGCAGGCGATTGCGGTTGCACCCGAATGGGCATGCTGGGCCAGCACCTTCGCCATGGGGATGTGCATCTGAGAAACCGCTCCTCGCATCAGAGGGTAAGGCAATCGCCTGCGGCGACGAGACCATCAGCTACGGAGATTCGCCAATGGTACGAGCTCGTCCCATATGATCCACAGCTCGCCGCAGGCGATCTGGAGCCCGTCGGAAGTGCTGCGCAGCTCGGATCTTCGATATCGAAGAGAGATGTAGGTTGAACGCCAGCCGAAAGTCAACTGAAGGTCGGTTGGCTGCGCGGCCCGCTGCCCGGGCCACTGTAGGCGAGGGTGTAGCCTGGCTCATTCCCCTCGCGCCAGGTCGGCATCGTGATACTCGCGATCGCCTCGCGATAGCGATCCACTAACAGATCCTCCGCCGCGTAGTCGAAGGGATCCTGAATCACGAGCTCTTCCATGCCACCCGGCTCCGGACTGTTCTCGGCCAGCCAACGCCCCGTCCGGCCAAGTCCCTCGCGCGGCGAAACGATGTCGCGATAGCCGAGCTCGGCTTCGATCTTGGCGGTACTGACGACGCGATGAGTCGTCCACGGCTGGGCGACCAGCGGGCGCGCCGGGATGGCGATCTCCCAGGGCATCGACACGACTTCCCATTCATGGCCCAGGGCCTGAGCAAGCGTATCCACAACCTGGCGAAGCGTGAGGACTTCCTGATCGCCACAGTTGTAGACCTGGCCCGCAGCCTTCTGCGGTTGGTCGACGGCGAGCAGCACCGCATGGGCGAGATTCTCGGCGTATCCGAAATGGGAAAGGCTCAAGCCGCCGTCGGCCAGAATGATGTGCGGGCGGCGGTCGAGGATGCGACGCACGATGCTCCACTCGCGAGGGGCGGGCTGCCGTGGACCGTATACCCAGGGATATCGCAGATGCGTGGCGTCCGGCTGCGCTTCGAAGACCAGCTCCTCGGTTCGCGCGACCCGGTAGCCCTTCTCGTCCTCGGATGGATCGCTGACCTTGGGTCCGTCCTCCCGCGTCGGCAACGGCATTCCAGCCGGCTGGAAGAGCGGCGCGTTCATATAGCCCCGATATCCCGGAAATCCCCCGATCGAGATGAATTGTCCCACACGCCCCTTCAGCAACTCGGCATGGCGCCGCAATCGCCCGTAGGTCACGAGCGCCAGGTCGAAGCTGCGGCCTTCGAGAGCCTCGCGGACCTTCTCGGGGTCGTAGGCGTCCGCATGGATATGTTCTACATCCCGGGGGACTTCCGCCGGCTCATGCGCACCGCTGTGGAGAATCGTCGTCTCGAATCCGCGCTCGCACAGCCCGCGCAGGACGCTGGGACCCGTCGGCCCCGTCCCACCAATCACCAATGCTTTCATCTTATTTCCCTTGCCTGCGAATTGAAAACCACGGGGTCGGCCCGCCAATCGACTCCGGGTGGGATACCGTGTCCCGCCCGAACGCTGTGCAGCAACTCAGGAGGAATCGCGCCCATGTCCCGAAAAGACGATATCAGAATGACCCGGGACGAGATCCAGAATTTCCTGAAAGAGGGACATACGATGACCCTCGTGACGAACGGCCACAACGGCTTTCCGCATGCGGTCGCGATGTTCTACGCCCTCGGTGACGACCTCACGATCGATTTCGCGACCTACGCGAACAGCCAGAAAGTGAAGAACGTCGAGCGGGATCCGCGCGTCACGCTGCTGGTCGAAACCGGGACCGCTTTCAGCGAGTTGCGCGGTGTCATGATCGAGGGACGCGCGTCGATCAGTACCGACACCGAGCGAATCGTCGTGACGATGATCGAGGCCAATGCGGTCACCGGCAGCCCGCTGCCCGACAGCGAACTGATTCCCGATGACGTCAAGCAGAAGATGGCGGGCAAGCGCGTCCTCGTCTCGGTTCAACCAGAGCGCCTCGTCTCCTGGGACCACAGAAAGCTCCCCAGCAGCAAGACTCCCGAAGCGCTTCGTCGGAGCCTTCGCTAGTCGAGGAACAATCTTGACCGACTCCGTTCAGACCGACTCCGTTCAGACCGACTCCATTCAGACCAGAGTCGAGAGGCTGCTCGCATACGAAGAGATCCGGCAGCTCGCATCGCGCTATGCCATCTATGTAGACGCCCGAGATGTCGAGAAGTTGATCGCGCTCTTCATTCCGGATGTCCGTGTCGGTCGCGAGAAATCCGGGCGTGAGGCGCTCCGGGCCGATTTCGACTCGAGCCTGCGCGGCATCGGCGTGAGCTTCCTCCAGATCGGAAATCACGCGATCGAGCTGGTCGACGCAGATCACGCGACCGGCATCGTCTATTGCCGGGCCGAAATCCAGGATGGCGGACCCACCAGCGATCGCTGGATCATCCAATGCATCCAGTACCACGACACCTACGAACGTCGCGACGGGCATTGGCTATTCGTGCGGCGCAAGCATTTCCTCGTCTATGGCGCCGAGCTCGGGACGAACCCGCTCACGCTTGCGCCAGCAAACTGGCCTGCCCACCAGACGGGAATGGGATCACACCCCGATGCACTCCCGACCTGGCAGTCGTTCTGGGCAGACAAATCGCGGTAGACGATGCCGGGACCGAACCACCAGAGGAGACGACCATGAAACGAGTCCAGATCCACGGCCCCGGAGACCTTCGAATCGACGATGTGCCGGAGCCGCAAATCGGGCCCAATGACGTGCTGCTGGAAGTCGGCGCGTGTGGCATCTGCGGCACCGACGTCGGATACGCGAGGGTCGGGGGCGTCACCGCCCCGGTCTCGGAGCCGATGCCGCTCGGCCATGAGCTGGCTGGCACGGTGGTTGAAGTAGGTGATGAAGTAGGTGATGAAGTAGGTGATGAAGTAGGTGATGAAGTAGGTGATGAAGTAGGTGATGAAGTAGGTGATGAAGTAGGCGATCAGGTCGAGGCCTTGATGCCCGGCAT
>PVBE012269762.1_pt1 | contig 19767 bp, 11 predicted proteins | sample 1631181 | NCBI WGS metagenome assembly PVBE01 (sample SAMN08397723, study PRJNA350692) | Marine metagenome, whole genome shotgun sequencing project. | isolation source: water | place: Pacific Ocean | collected 2012-04 | reverse complement strand
ATGACAGAAGACATGGCTCACATCATCGCTGGTCCATCCAAGAACTTTTCTAGCGGCATCCCAGGTATCTCCAGCAAGCTTGCAGCCTTCATGCATCATAGTTTCTGCATCTGTATTCATAAGAGGCGACCAACTTTCGCTTCCCGCGCCAGTTTCATCATTACCACGGCACAAATCGTTAAACTGAGTTGCGGCTCGACCAAATCCACCCAGAAGAGAATGATTGGATTTGGATAAATCCTTGTGCACCAGAAGAACACCCACAGCCGCAGATCCTATGGTGAGTGAAGCAAAAGATGATTTAATTTCGTTGCGGGTAAGATCAGGTCTGCCCAACAAATTGTTAATAGTGGTATCGACTAAAGGACCGCCATTTTCTCCGGCAACGATCAGTCCGGCACGGATCTGGCCCAACTCAATCATATTGGCAACATGCACCATACCATTGAGCACACCAAGGCAGGCATTTGAAATATCGAAAACCAGAGTGTCCGGTTGGAGCTTTAAGCTATTATGAACCAGCGAAGCAGTCGCAGGTTCCAGAAAATCGCGGCAAACAGATGCATTGATGAGGCAACCAATTTCCTTCCTGTCAATTCCCGAAGCCTGAATAACCTTCTCCCCAGCTTTTGAGGCAACCTGACTTGGAAAAACTCCTTTATCCCAAAACCGCCGCTCCTTGATACCGCTCATCATTTCGAGTCTGCCGTAGGGCAGTTTTAATCGGTCATAAACAGGCGCCAGTCGTTGTTCCAAGTCATCGGAAGTAACCACATTCTCTGGCAGGTGGCAGGCTAAGCCTTCGAGGTTTACATTTTTATAACGCACCGATCAAGCATCTCCAAAATAAAATTAAATCATACGAATTAATTTTTATAAAAAATTCACTCATCATTGATCATGCTGCTATCAATAACCTGCATCTTGTAATACTTCTGGTAAAGCCCGCAATTGGCCAAAAGCTGATCATGTGTTCCAGATTCAAGGATCTCACCTTTATCCAACACGATAATTGAATGAGCGTGCTTGATAGTAGATAAACGATGAGCGATCACAAAAGTTGTTCGATGCTCCATCAGATTATGCAATGCCTCTTGAACCAATTTTTCTGATTCTGAATCCAACGCCGAGGTCGCTTCATCGAGAACAAGGATAGGAGCATTACGAAGTATCGCCCGGGCAATTGCAATGCGTTGACGTTGACCGCCAGAAAGTTTAACGCCACGCTCACCAATGGTTGTATCGTATCCTTCATCTAATGTTTTGATAAAATAGTCAACATGCGCCGCTTTAGCCGCTTGCATGATATCTTCTTCGGAAGCGTCTGGTCTACCGTAAGCAATATTTTGACGTATCGTATCATTAAAAAGAAACGTCTCCTGGGTTACCAGCGCGATATTATTTCTTACTGATTGTAATGTATATTCGGCAAGGTCGACTCCATCAATCAAAATTTTTCCAGAAGAGGGATCGTGGAATCGAAACAGAAGATCAACCAACGTGGTTTTTCCCGCCCCACTCATTCCCACAATGGCTAGTATCCTGCTTTTTCCTACTGTTACGTTTATATCGCTAAGAATGTTGGCACTTCTTGATGGATATTTAAATGTAATATTTCTATATTCAATAGAATTTTTAAAACCGGAAAGCTCCAGAGTCCCTTCCTTGAATTTTTCCTCCTCCATGTCAAGTATAGAGAAAACTCTTTCAGCCCCCGCCAGGGAAGATTGTATATTGGTATAAATTTTAAATAGCAAGCGAAGCGGCGTGTACATCATAAACAGGCCGACAATAAATGCGATGAAAGTTCCCTGACTCACCTGATCGCTCAAGACCTGGAATCCGCCATACCACAGAATGAACGAAGCGCTCATCACACCGAACAATTCCAGAAAGGGTGAGGTGATTTCCACATACTTGACGTTCTTCTTCATCACCCTGAGAAATTCATCGCTGAAGCTATTGAACTTCTTTTCTTCCGCCGACTCCATCGCAAATGCTCGCACGACTTTGACTCCTGAAAAAGATTCAAGGATCGTTGAACTGAGGTCCCCTAGAATTTCCTGTCCCTTATGGCTCAGTTTCTTCAGCTTGCGCGCGATACTTCCTATCGGCAAAATCATAATTGGAAAGGCAATAATTGAAATAAGCGCCCAATCCCACTTGAGATAAAATATCCAGCATATCAATGCCATTAAAGTAATGGCATTTTGAATCAACTCCTTTAACAATCGAGTGATCGTGGATTGCATGATACTGACATCATTCATAATCCTCGACATCAATTGACCGGTTTCATTATCCTCAAAAAAAATGAATGGAAGTCTGTGAATGTGAGCAAATAACTGCTCTCTGACACGAACCACCAACTCCCATGATATTGAAAATATGATTATATTTTGAGCATAGGACAATCCCGCTTTTATGGCGTACAAGAAAACAAGTGCCAGGGGAATAACCTTGAGCATGAAATAATCTTTTTCCACAAAAATATCATCAAAAGTTTTCTGGATCAGCGGAACAGGAGAGCTCGCAATTATTCCGACAATCACGGAAAACAGAATCGCCAGGGAAAGTTGCTTTTTATAGGGTATTAAAAACCGGAAAAGTCTTTTATAAAGTTGGATATTCATTACGAATGGATGGAGTGCCCACGAGAAAACGGGGCCTTATAGAAAAAAAGCCCCCAGACATTGACCCTAGATCAACGCCGCAGGGGCTTTTTAGATACGTTGTTAGTACACACAATCATCGAATGAACTGGTGGATAATTTCCCATGACTCAGCTCAGGTCAAGTGAATGCTCGTTAAGCATCCACCTTTTTCGGTAGGAAATCTTCTAAATTAGCTCCGTTCGCAATGGCTTCTTCCATCATTTTAACGGAATCACGGATGCCATCTTCACAGACCTGCAAAGTAATTTCCTTAATATTATGACTCTCTGCATATGACAAAACACGCTTTTTGGTGTTTTCCCTCATGAATCCACCCGGAACCAGTTCCAAGCGCTCAATTGCCTTAGCTGTCCAAGTGTAATCATCTACTTTTGGTGCGTCGTCCATGTAGCCATCCAGAGCACTATTTTGATCGCTTTTCTGAACAATCTTCTCATTTAGTATCTGATTCAAAAATGCGGCCGAAATAGTTTCAATTTTCTGAATGCGCGCATTTTTCTCAACTCTGGCTTGCGCTCTTCTCCGAATGTGTCCATCTGAATACTCTTCCAGCCTGTCGAGAGCATCCTGAGTCCATTGCACAGTGACATCATCAAAAGTAGTCACTTTCTGGATACCGCCTTTTTCCTTTTCATCAGGCTTAAATCCTTCTTTCCAGACTGGAGCCAGATTTTCTCCTTCTGCGCCACAAACAAAACATTTAATGACATCTTCTTCCATGAAGGTGTTGCAGTGTTTACACTGAAAAGTCACATTGGTCACCTGAGCGCCATTGGAGTTGCGCCCATCATCGGTTACGGCAACGCTTTCTTCAGCCATTTCTACTTTGCCTTCGTCATCGTTATCGTAGGAGCGGGGAGTTTCATTTTTCTCCTCATCTTCACCAGCATGAGCCTGAAGCATCTCTTCCTTATAGGTTTTGAGACCTTCCTCGGTATTAAGATCGACGCCTTCGGTTTTAATTTTATCACCAATTTGCCGCATGGCCTGCATCGCTCCTGCAGGCAGAATTTTTTCCACCGCTTCGGTAATGATGCTTGAGGTGATCATGCTATGCCCTCTCTCCAGCGCATAACGAAGGATCGCTGACGTTGCCATGGGACGAACAAATCCGGGGATTTTCTGTAAACGTTCTCTACCTTCAGCAGTCCACTCAATGCTTTCCTCAGCCTGCATGTCAATCGACGGCTTAAAGACGCTACTGGATAAAAGTACATTGCACGGCACCAATCGCATGAGATTCTCAGCATTTCCTCCAATATCCATTTCCGGACCACTGTGCACACCAATGCGTCCAAGGATCAAGAGATATGGATTCTCTTCACGGGCGTACTGGAGAACTTTCTCAAAAACCTTACCATCCAGCAAACGGATGGTGCATTCAATCCCTTCCTCTTCTACAATTTTTTTTGAGATTTCCAAGTGGGCCTGATAAATCTTTGCCAGGCCCTTATCAATGATGTCTTCATGAAGTTTTTCCTGCTGTTCAAACTTGAATACCTTGGACGCTTCTCTGGAAAGTACTCCAGTGAGGCTGTTGAACATCGCGTAGTGAAAATATGGATCGAAAGTAGAAATGACTTCTAAGGGCTTGTTCAATTTCTTGGATAACTCAATTCCTGTTTTTAATCCGCCAAATGACTGACCACTGCCATCGACAGCAACAACAATCTTGCCACTTGAAGAGCGCTCGCCATGAAGTTCCGGGATATATTTAATCAGTAAGGTATCTGCTTGTATTCGACGCACAACCCTCTCGGCAACTGTTCCGATCAAGCTATCCTTAATGGCACCCAAGCCCATTGCCCCCATGATTACCAAGTCGTACTTCGACTCCTTAACATCGCAAACCAGTTCTGTATAGTTTCGTCCCTCAAGGGATTTTCCCTCAAAAGGAATATTCAGTTGCTTACACTTGTCCTTGGGAACATCGAGGTATGAATCAGTAATGACTTCCATACCTTTGGTAATAAGCTGATCATGAATATTACGTTGCTTTTCCAACTCCGTTTCGTCTTGGTACTCTTCAGGCAAGCCGCTCTCCATCTGGCGGAAGCGAACATCATGCATTTTGGCCGCGTAAACATGGCTGGCTACAATGCGGGAACCAAATTTCTGGGCCAATTCCAAACCCATGTCTATACAGGCGTTAGAATAGTCGGAGTTGTCGACTGGCAAATAAATGGAATCAAACATGTTTTTAACCTCTTTCTTAGAACTGCCAAAGGGCAAAAAGATAATTTTGGGTTGAATTCAATTAAGAATACTAGAAATTATACGTTATAAGGCCACAGCAAGAAATCTGGACCTGTAGACTATTCACGCACATGCAAAAATTTTAACAAATTCTATAGCTCTGTCAATATAAAAGGGATATCCGTTAAGCCCATAATCTCCACAACTTATGGTATCAAAGAGGCCGGGAAATTTCGAATGATTTTCGATACCCGTAACTACTAAAATCACAATTCTATTATGTAGATTTTAACATTTATTTTTTTCAATACTTGCATGAAGTTGCTCGAGATGACATGATATAATAACACGTAACTAATTGATAATAAACACTATAATAAAATTTTTCGAATATGACAAAAAATTTTCACCTGAATTCATATTTTTAGATAAAATGGGGTTACGTGATCTGCCACCTGCAAATCGGCATTAATACCTACTCATACAGTTTTTGCAAATACCGAGAACCCTACATCTGGTATCTGCAAAATATTTGACGTTTACAATCCCCGGTCATCCCATCAAGTTCCAATAAATAATAATGGGATACTGTCCGTAGATAAACTTTAAGGAGACCAGTATGCTTTTTGCCAGTCAGGATGAGTTAATCCAGCATTTAAAAGGAACCGCCAATCTAGATAACGGGGGAGTAAAACTAGATAATCCTGATAAATTTAGGGCGGATTTAATAGATGGTCTGGTAAAAAATTCAGTACTCAATGAATCCGCTGATGTCAGGGGACTTTCGCGATTCATCATAAAGTCAGCCGCTCATGAAATGGGGATTATCTCTTCCTCAATACAAGGATTATATGACGCCCGTGGACGAGGCGAATGCCAGGGGTTCACTGTCCCCGCTATCAATATCCGTGGTATGTCCTATGAACTCAGCCGATCAATTTTCCGCACGGCTCACAAATTGAATGCAGGCCCGTTCATATTTGAAATTGCCAAGTCTGAAATAGGCTACACATTTCAGCAGCCGCATGAATTGGTGCCTGTCATCCTGGGAGCAGCCATTCGTGAAAATCATACAGGCCCTGTCTTCATTCAGGGAGACCATTTTCAGGTCAACGCTAAAAATTACGCCAGTGACCGGGAAAAAGAGATAACCGGACTGAAAAACCTGATACGTCAGGGCATTGAAGCCGGATTTTATAATATTGATATCGACACCTCCACTCTGGTGGATTTAAGTAAATCCACTGTCATCGAACAACAGCGCGCCAATTTTGAAGTGGGAGTGGAACTGACCAAATATATCCGCGAACTGGAACCTCAGGGGGTAACAATATCTGTAGGCGGGGAAATTGGTGAAGTAGGAAAAGAAAACAGTAACGAAAATGAATTAAGAGCTTATTTGGACAATTTCAACGAGTGTCTCGATAAAGCACTCAAGGGTGCGCGAACCATCAGCAAAGTATCCATACAAACGGGAACTACCCATGGGGGAGTGCCCGGTCCTGATGGCAAAGTGATTCAGGTAAATATGGATTTTGATTGTCTTGTAAACCTGTCACGTATATCACGCGATGACTATGGACTAGCCGGGGCCGTCCAACATGGTGCATCCACCCTGCCCCGAGAGTTATTTAAAAAATTTCCAGAACTTGAAACCGCTGAAATCCACCTGGCGACAGAATTCCAGAATATGATTTATGATCACGAACGATTTCCCGCCGATTTCAAGGATAAAATATATGCTCATCTGCGGAAAAAATTTGCCTCAGAAAAAAAAGACGCCGATAAAGACGAACAGTTTATTTACAAAACCAGGAAAAAAGGATTTGGTGAATTTAAATCGGAGTTCTGGAACCTTTCAGATGATATTAAATCTGAAATTGGCAAAGAACTGGAGAGTAAAATGGTGTTTTTGTTCACTCAGTTAAAAGTCGAAAACACCATCGACATTGTGGAGAAATCCATTAGTCCAGTGAAAATCGAACCCAACCTTGCCAATGAGGTTGCCGCCGCCTGACCATAGTTATGTATGAAATGTTCGACCTTGGGCAACCACCTCATTAGCTCCAACTCTGTTTCAACCGAACTCCCAATTTCCGGGTATTGGATCTTAACAGCTACGGCGGTCCCGCTCTTAAGCTTTCCGAAGTGAACCTGACCCAGGGAAGCAGAGTCACCAGTTTTCTCCAGGGACTTGAAAACAGTATTCCATTGGGGGCTCCATAGGCTTTTGATATTTGATCCAGTACTTCTTCATAAGGCATGGACGGTACAGAATCATTCAGTTTTTCTCGCAGATCAACATCATTATCATTCATGGTTATCATCTAACCAATCTTTGTGGGAAGCCCGCGTGATTGTCCTAGCAGTTCGACCAGATAATGATTCGCCCAGGTTTTTTTATCCTCATCACTTGCATCACGCATGGCATGAATAGCTTTACCAACCTTGGCGATGTTCTAAGCTCTCTTCAAAAGCGAAATAACTTTCAAAATAGCTCCAGCGATATAATTAATTTAATGGAGTACGATTCCTAAACTGGTCCACCTCTGAAAAAACTCCCAGAGGAACTGTCTCCTTATTCGAGGCTGACCGCATCATAACCAAAAGACGTGGCGTTTGAGAGTCAAGTAATATCCTGAAGCCAGCAGATAAGACCTCTTCCTTCGTTACTCGTTTAACAGCTTCAATAATTTTATCCTTGTAAGAAAAATCTGCGTCTTCCTCTGTGACAGAATAATAAAAATCACCCAAAACCTCAGCGATGCTGTCACCTTTCTTTTGCAAAGATATGACAAGAGCTTCACGATGACGCTCAAATTCTTCGTCTGTCAATTTTGCAAAGAGCTTACCTAGATCAGACAACCATGCATCCACACGTTTTTTCAGTTCAAACGGCCCGTACTCCCCCGATTGAATAAGAAGCTTCATAAATAATCTATCTTCGATACGTTGTTTGTAGCTAAAAACTATATATCCCAGCTGCTGATTGGTTCTCATCTGGGTATAAAAATCGGATTCTATAATTGAAGCAATCATGGATGTTATTGCCTGAAGTTCAATATTTCTTTCACCAATCTGAAAGGTGTACGTTATTGAATTATTATTATCCTTTACCGGTCGCGAAAATAATATTTTCTCCCCTTCGCCCAGAACTGTTACTTCCTGCTTGAATCGTTCGCTTTGCGGTAAAGGCTTGCTCTTAATATCATTTAGAAGAATTTGAACGCTTTCCCGAACTTTATCATCGGTCCAATTTCCATGGGCCATACCTGTAATATAAACTCTTGAGTAAAGAATTTTTGCAAATTCTTTTACCTGCTCGAGTGTTAATGGCTTCAACGCTTCCAATTGTTCTTCTTCATTATATTGTTTTGCCAGCCAAAGTTGCCGACCGTAATATCCACCTCGGGCATAAGCCTGAGATAACTTTCCATTCTGGAGACCACGAATCATTGCCTCCTTAAGATTTTTAAATTTCTCAGGGCTGATTTTGATATCCAGCAGATTCCGGCTAACCAGATGCAAAAGATCAGATATGCGCTTGGAATAACCACCAATGCTTAGAGTCATCCCCTTCTTCTCGATCCCGAGGGAATATGAAAGCCCGGCCAACTTGATGGGGTATACAATTTCATTCAATCCTTCATGAACGGCGGCGTCATACAATTTAGCCAACATGGTATGCCGTACCGTGTCATAAACCAGAGGCGTTTCTAAACGTAGCTGGAGAAAAGCTTTAGGTTGTTTGAACTTGTGATCAAATTTGAACCAGACTTTTCCCATTTCATCATCCCAAACCAAATGTGGATCCTCTTCCACCTGCTTGAGGCCATAGGGTATGAAATTGTTCTTTGCAGGATAAGAAATTCCTGTGACTCTGGACGGATTCTTCAATCGTTGGAACGAGTCCCCTCCAATTTCAGTTATCGAGTATTCGGTACCATAATATTTTTCCTTTTTATCTGTCGCGACGGAATTACTTTGCAAAATCACCAGCGCATTTTCAGGAGTCAGCGTGTCAATAAGAAGTTTACAGACAACGGGATCAAATTCTTTAAACAGAAATGGAAGCGTTTCCACATCCTCAAGTTTATAGTCATGCATCAAACCAGACCGGGATGCCACAAACCCACCACCCTCATCAGGGTCTTTATACTTAAAATCAATTTTAGACATGGTGGCTTCTTCATCAAATGTATATTTCTGAATACCCGCATCTTTAAGCAACTGAATATAAGCGAAGAGCAATTCCAGGACCCGCTCATATTCTTCAAGACCTTTTTGCGTAAGAGAAATAGACACACTAAATGAATTGATGCTTGGATGACTGTAACCACCTCCAGCGCTTAATCCAAGCGCCAATCCTTCTTCCTTTAATTTGGACAGTAGCGATCCTCTTCCCTCATAACCAATAACTGAACCAACCAGGGTGGCTGGCTTGCTTGCCAAATGATCCTTCAGGTGAATGGTGGGAAACTCAATACTGAGAGAGCGAACATCCTTAATAGTTTTGATTTTAAGCAATCGGTATTTATTATTAAGCGGATCACGATAATCAGGATCTATGACAGGCAGTTTAACGGCACGATCGGGTATCCCCCCAAAATATTCACGAGCCAGGTTGGACTGCTCGGATAGAGACTGGTTTGAAAGTATCACCAGTTTCATATTTGAAGAGGCGTAATACTTTTTATAAAATTCAAGTAAGGCCGGTCTATTGTCACCCGCCAATGTCTCTTTATTACCAGTGCCAAAATTCCTGAGTGGATGATCTTCCTTTGCCATAAGGTCCTGTAGGTAATTTCCACGCCAGCCATCACTTCTGATATTTTTATCATGCTCGCTACTGACTGCATTGACTTCTCGTGCTGAGTATTTTTTATCAAATAGAGGTGCCTTAAAAAATTGACTGAAACGATCTAACGCTCCCACGAATCCTTCATGAGAAACTTCAAAAAAGTAATTCGTAAGCGCCTTGGCTGTATAAGCATTACTGCTTCCGGAATTTTCATTGAGGAATTTTTTAAATGCCTCTACATCAGGAAACTTTTTTGTCCCCAGGAACAACATGTGTTCAAGATAATGCGCCAGCCCCATTTTCTCTTTAGGATCATATAACTGACCAGTCCCTACCGATAAAGATGCCGCGCTTCTATGAACATCCTCGTCATGGATCAGTAAAACTGCCAGACCGTTATCCAAAACCATGGTTTTAGACTCACGTTCTGCCGCCTCAGTGATCCATGGAAAGACCGAAATAAATATAATCAGAAAAAACCTTAAACCGGGAAATAAATTATCTTTGAACACGAAATACCTCCAAAATCAACGAACAAGAAACCGGAATTACTAATTTACTAGATTTAACATAATTATCATTTTTTCACAATTTTCATCCTTTGAGTTGACCCGTATCATGCATTACCTACTCACCAGGACATTATTGCAAGCCCCACAACTGTAAGGCCTCCAGCTATTAAACGCTGTCGTCCAAAAGGTTCACCCAGCTTCCAGCACCCCCAATAAACCACCATGAGTACACTCGTTTGCCTGAGGGCCACTACCGAACTGACTTCTTCATGTTGAAGTACCACACAAATGATAACATAGGACATAAGAGTTCCTATTCCAGCAAGCAATGCTTTCTTCCACTCCAAACTCCAAACGGATAGAATCTCCCGAACGGGGTGAACCTTGAAAAGATAAATATTGCAAAAAGTGAAACCGATAATCGCTTCAAGAAAGAAAAACGTAGCTCCGTTTCTGAACTCTTGCTCTGGTGCCAGTTGAAAAAACACATCCATCCCTTTCTTGTCTACCAAACTGTAACTTATGACTAGAGCAAGGGTATAAAATGCCCATCGAAGATCACGATGTAGAGTCGCATCAATAAGATTTTTAAATCCGCTAATCAAATGTCCATCAAAATGAAGCGTATAAATGGATAAAATAATCACACAAATAGCCAGCGCCATCGAAGCTGTAAGTTGCTCTCCAAGCAAAAAATAAGCGAATATGGGAACAAAAACAGGTGCCGACCGGGCAATCGGATACACATAAGAAATGTCCTGAGTGTTATATGCTCTGGATAGGCTGAGGATATAAAATCCGTGAAGTAAGCCGGAAAAAAAGGCCCAGAAATATAATTCCTGACTAATATGACCCGGGTAACCCGTGAACATGAAATACAGGAATGCCAAAATGAGAATCCAAATCCCTTTAAGGCTGGAAAAAAACTGAGAGTTTCTGCTAGTTTGGGTGAGAATATTCCAGAATGCGTGAAACGCACTGGAAATAAGAATGAGGCAAATGCTAAATGGGGCCAAGCTAAAGCTCCTGAACGGAAAGAATTAACGAACAACCACTATTAATATTAAAGTATCTTAATTGATGTAACAATCCCAGCCTAGGATTCATTAAATATGACAAAAAAAATTGCCTTTATTTCATACCCCGTTACCAACCTGCAAAAATCGATTGTCTTTTACCGGGATTTGCTTGGGCTAAAACTGCTATTCGTCAAAGATTCCTGGGCGGAGTTTAAAATTGACGACCAGAGGCTGGCAATTCACGAGGAAAAGGATGGGATACAACCTGATAATAAATCTGGAGCCACGGTCTATTTTGAAGCTGATCCAATTGAGGACGCTGTTGAATCATTGCAATCCAAGGGAGTAATTTTCCATGGAGAAATTGAGAACTATTCGTATGGGAAAATAGTCCTGTTTTCCGACCCGGATAATAATTCTATAGGCTTGTACGAACCGCCCGCAAAAGGAGCGATATAGAATCGTCCCCCTCATCAGCTACCCAGCCTTTCATCCTGTAGCTTTAGAAAAGATTTAATATCTATGGGTTTGGTTATATAACCGTTGAAACCCATCTCCAAAGCTTTATTAATGTCTTCTTTCGTTAGGGTAATTTACCTATAGAGTATAAACCTCCAAGCGGATTCATGTTGTTTGATAATAATAGATATTGTAGTATTAAATTATGTCGAATCCTCTCACACACTTTAACGAAGAAGGTCGCGCCCGCATGGTGGATGTTGGCGCCAAAAACATCACCGAGCGTGTGGCAGTTGCCACAGGTAAAGTACACTTGCAACCGGAAACGATGCGCCTCATTAAGGAAGGGGAAATCAAGAAAGGGGATGTTCTTGCAGTAGCCCAGGTTGCCGGAATCATGGGGGCAAAGAAGACTCCCGATCTTATCCCAATGTGTCATCCTCTGCTCCTTACAAATGTAGACATTGCTTTTACAGAAGAACTGGAGCCTGCACAGAAAACAGGATTATGCTGTATTCATATTAAGGCCACTGTAAAGGTCACCGGTCAGACAGGTGTCGAGATGGAAGCTTTAACTGCCGTGTCAATTGCCGCCCTGACTATCTACGATATGTGCAAAGCGGTTGACAGGCAAATGTATTTCACAAATATAGGATTGCTTCAAAAATCCGGCGGAAAATCGGGTACCTTCAGTAAAGCAAGTGTAGGCACCGCCCCTTCTGTGGATTAATTGAAGTTATAATAGTCATCATGATCACAGTAAAATATTTTGCCAGTCTGAGAGCAGTCGCTGATAAAGAAGAAGAACAGTTTGATTTGGGAAGCGAAACAACGCTTGAGAAATTGAGCGATGAAATTTCAAAAACCGCCCCCAAAATCAGCGAGATGATACGAGGAAATAATCTTATGGTTTCCGTCAATCTGGATGTCGTCCAGTCTGGCGCTATCATAAAAGACGGAGACGAAGTCGCTTTCCTCCCTCCATTTTCCGGTGGTTGTTGAAAGGAAATTATAATGAGCACTGCTTTAGAATCTAACATAAGAATTCAACAAGAAGATTTTGTCGTAACAGATGAGATTGAAGCTATAAAAAAAGCTTCCCGCAATATCGGTGGGATTGTTACCTTTCTGGGAACGGGGCGTGAGTTATCAAAAGGAGAAAATATTGTTCTTATCGTCGCGGCAGGTGAGCATCGCAAAGAAGCATTCCACGCATGCGAGTGGGCCATAACTGAACTAAAACGCATCACGCCCATCTGGAAAAGAGAAACCACTTCGACGGGTGAAGTTTGGGTGCAAGACACCCCATAAAGAGACATCACAAGCAGTTCATCGCCTAACAATTTACTTATGGCTGATTCCTCACGGGATACCCCTACCCTTACGGTCAATTCACGTCTGGCCAGACACCTCCTTTTTAAAGACAGCGAAGAGCAAGAGAAAAACGGTAAACAAGTTTGGGAAACTCCAAACATTCAGGACTTGAGGTCCTGGCTCAGGGAAAAATGGGTCGAGTCCTGGCCCCACCGCTTTATCCTCTCCGATATTCAATCCATAAAAATCTGGGAATCTATCATCGAGAATGACCTAGATTGTAGGCAGACCATTAAAAATGAAGGCATCCATAAACAGTGGAATCTTCTTAACCGCCGATCAGCCGCCCAACGAGCGGCAGAAGCATACCGTCTCATCAAAGAATACAAATTATTTATAAACCCTGATCCTCATGGACTAGTCAAGGAAACAAATTTATTCATTAAATGGGTGACACAATACAAAAGAATACTTAATGACAATGAAGCCATTGATTCTTCCGACTTGATGGATCTTGTCCGAGAAAAAATGAAGGACAGTAGCATTAGAATCCCAAAACAAATTGAATTGAAGGGATTCGAGGAAATTACCCCACAACTAGAAACGTTGCTGGATTTTCTAGGAAAACAGAATGCGAAGGTGATTCTGAATCCAAACCCAAAAAACAAACCGACATCATCTCTAAACGATATCGCAGTAGCAAAAAATATACAGATCCATTCCCTGACCGACCTAAAAGAAGAAGCTCTCTATTGCGCGCGCTGGGTTCGTGCAACTTACAAAATTGGAAAAAGTATTGGCATTATCGTACCCGAGCTGGAACAGTACCGGCAATGTCTGCATAAAGAATTAAGCGCGAACCTGACTCCTTCATCCATTTATCCATGGGAGAACTGTGAACTGCCTTTTAATATTTCCCTGGGCACACCTGTTTCTGATGAGCCAATGATCCAGGTCGCTCTGAACGTTTTATCAATTCCAAAACACGGAGTCCCTCTGGAAAGGTTTTTACATATCATAAAAAGTCCTTACTTAAACTCAGGTCGCAACAATACGGGAGCGGGGAATGAACTGGAAATCCAGCTTCACAAACAACAACTAACTACTATTTACCTGAACAGACTTGGCCCTCACTATACCCCCGGATCAGCGCCGGACCTGGCAAGCCTGATTTCCAAATTAAATATTCTTTCAGAGTCAAAGGAAGCACAATTCCCCAGCGCCTGGGCAAAGCAGTTTGCCAATCTGCTCGATTATTTAGGCTGGATGTCTAATGACACTGATAAACAATTTTCCAGCAAGGAAATACAATGTTTAAGGACATGGAATGAATGCCTTGATGACCTTGCATCCCTTGATTCGTTTTTAGGTCAAATTAAACGTCGCGATGTAATTTTTGAACTAAAGCGCATCACCTCTGAAAAACTATTTCAGGTAAAAACTAAAGAGCAACCTATACAGGTATTAGGATTGCTGGAATCTGCCGGAATGACATTTGATCACTTGTGGGTCATGGGCTGTCATTCTGACTGCCTTCCCGCTCAACCCAATCCAAATCCATTTCTACCATTGGGCTTGCAAAAAAGGAAAGGACTGCCCCATTCCAATTCAAAACGTGAACTTCACTTTGCTGAGCAAACATTACGTCGACTCCTATTATCATCCGAGAATATCACTTTCAGTTATCCACTCTGGGAAAAGGAGAACAGACTCCAGATAAGTCCGCTATTAAATTTTCTCTTAGCAACAGAAACTGAATTCATACATAAAGAATCACACAGGGTCAAGGACCTGATGCAAGCACCGGATCAACTGGAAGTTTGGCAGGATATAAATAGTATCCCACCTCACAAACATGAAATTGAAAAGTTCATGATAAAAGGGCTGGGTGCAGGATACCGAGTGATTAAAAATCAGGCAAACTGTCCGTTTCAAGCATTCGCCGCGCATCGCCTGCGTGCAGAGTCCTATGAAATACCTTCAATAGATTTTGATTCACGGGAAAGAGGAATACTCATTCATAAAGTGCTGGAACTGTTCTGGAAAAAACATAAAACCCGCGATAGTCTGAAAAAACTAAAACTTGATAATACCCTTGGAAAGGAGCTTGAGTTATCTGTTCAAGAAGCAATGAAAGATAATACCGACCGTTTATTAAGGCAAACACATTTCGCAAAATTGGAAGAAGAACGCACGATAAAAATATTACATGAATGGATGGAAGAAGAATTGCTTCGTTCAGACTTCACGGTAACCCATGAAGAAAAAAAAGACACTATCACAATAGGCAAGCTAAAGCTCCGTTTACGAATCGATAGAATCGACACAACCCCAGAAGGCGATGTCATTCTCATAGATTATAAAACAGGCTCCGTCAAACCTGCCGCATGGTTTACAGAGCGTATACAAGATCCGCAACTTCCACTCTACGCATGCAAACTATTTCCTCAGGCCATCGCATTCGCCAGTATCGCCAAAGGAAAAGTCAAATGGACTTCCGTGTTTGACAAATCCAGCTCGATTAAATCATTTGGAACAGTTCCTCGTATCCCAAAAGAAATTGAATGCTCAGAATGGAAAATGTTGTTGAGTTATTGGGATACGCAGTTAAGCATACTTGGAAATGAATTTATGGAAGGAAAACTCACAATAAACCCGGTAAAACCCAGTGAGACCTGTAGAAACTGTAGCTACCAAACACTTTGCAGAATTGGTGAATCAGAATCAGGTGATGAAAATGGGGCGCTAGAGGAATGAAAACCATTCTGGATGCGAAAGAAAGACAAGAAGCGCTGGACCCAACCCGTTCATTTCTTGTTCAAGCACCTGCCGGGTCAGGAAAAACAGAACTACTCATCCAAAGATACCTGAAATTATTAGGCGGAGTGGAATACCCTGAACAAATTCTAAGCATGACCTTCACCCGGAAAGCCGCCGGGGAAATGAAAATAAGAATCCTCGAAGCATTGAAGCGAGGCGAAAATGATGTTCCTCCTGATTCTGCTCACGAACGTCAAACCTGGAATCTCGCCCGACATGCCCTCCAGAGAGACAAATTGCTCGACTGGCGTCTTCTGGATAATCCAAACCAATTACGAATACTCACAATTGATTCTTTCTGTGCAGGAATTATCAAGCAAATGCCAATCCTATCATGGATGGGAGGTCCTCTCGATATAAAAGATAATGCGGATGACCTTTATCGGGAGACTGCAAAACGTTTACTCACGAAAGTAGAAGATGACGATGCAACGGGTGAAAGAATACGCACTGTATTAAAACACCTGGATAACTCCAAACAAGCTTTCCTCACAAGAGTTATCCAGCTCCTGCAAAAACGCGATCAGTGGATTATTCCATTTTTTAATAAATTTATCATCAATGATGACAAACGAGAAGAACTCGAGCAAATCTTTTCAAAGTTAATAGAAGCCGTTCTGATAGAACTACACAGCATTTTACCAGATGAACTCAATCATCTTCCCCCATTAGCAGAATTTGCTGGAAGCAATCTCTCCAACGAAAATCTGGAACACCCTATCGCCTGCCTGGCAGGAATGAGTTTTCTGCCAGATCCTGAAATCAGCAATCTGCCCCAATGGAAGGCAATCGCGGAACTACTTTTAACAGCCGATGGAAGCATCCGAAAAAGTGTTAATAAATCTATCGGCTTCCCTTCCGGAAAAAAGGAACCTGCTGTAGGAATGAAACAGAAATTTAGCGAACTTCTGGAAACACTCGCTGAGCACGAGACATTTATAGAAAAACTTCACGAAGCGCGAGACTTACCTGACCCATATTTCCCTGCTGATGAATGGAACGTTTTAAAATCCACTTTAATGCTATTGCCTAACATGGCTGACACACTCCGGCATATATTTGCAGAACAAGGGAGAACAGACTTCACTGAAGTTTCTCTTTCCGCACGCAAAGCTCTTGGAAATGAAGATGACCCTACCGACCTCCTACTCTACCTAGATTACAAATTCCAACATATACTGGTAGATGAGTATCAAGATACTTCATATAAACAATACGACCTTTTAATCAGACTAACCGCTGGTTGGATGCCCGAAGACGGACGCACCATGTTCATTGTCGGCGATCCCATGCAATCCATTTACAGATTCCGCGACGCAGAAGTAGGGTTGTTCCTGAAAACCAAAAACGAAGGCATTGGGTATATTAAATTTGTATTTCTTGCACTCAAAACAAATTTTCGTTCACAAAAGAAAATAGTGGATTGGCTCAACCAATGTTTTGGTTCCGTATTTCCCGAAATAAATAATCAGGATCTCGGAGCGATTACATATTCTCCTTCAGAAGCGGCTTTGGGTGAAGACCCATTACCAGGGGTGGTCCTTCACGCAACCAGTGAATTATCCCCAAACGATGAAGCCATTCAAATTGCCAACCTTGTATTGTCTCTTAAGGAACAGCATAAAGATAAAACCATTGCCATCCTCGTTCGCGCGCGTAACCATCTGATAGCAACTATAAACCAGTTTCACAAAATGGGAATACGATTCCGCGCCGAAGATATTGACCCGCTCACATCACGTCCAGAAATAATGGATTTGCTAGCATTGATGAGAGCGCTTACCTCCCTTACCGATCGCGTTGCATGGTTATCAGTGCTTCGAGCCCCCTGGTGTGGCCTGTCACTCGAAGATCTACATAAACTATGCGCCGCAGATAGAGAAAGTCCCATTTGGAAACTGTTAAATGACAACAAAAGAATCCAAACACTGAGTGCAACTGGACAAATGCGAATCAATCGCATAAAAGCCACCTTTGAGAATGCACTGACAGCTTTGCCCAAGTCCAACTTCCGTGATCTTTTGGAGGGATGCTGGATCCATTTAGGCGGCCCCGCCTGCTCTAATCCTAAAAATTTTCCAGACATAGAAGTTTTTTTTGATAAAGTCAGCGATTTCCTGCAATCAAGTGACCTCTCCCAACTACGATTTTTTCAGAACAATTTAATAAACCTATTTGCCAATCCGATGGTGGAAGAAGGTAATACAGTACAAATAATGACCATGCACAAAGCAAAGGGACTTGAATTTGATTTTGTAATCCTTCCACGACTGGAAAAAGCTTCAAAGGCCGAAGAAAAACGATTGGTTTACTGGATGCCACATGGGGACGACTTACTGGTAGCACCCATTGAAGAAAGGGGAGGACCCTCCTCAAAAATATATAATTTCTTGTCACAGTTTGATCGAGAGAAGTCCGACTTCGAAACCCTGCGCCTTCTTTATGTCGCCACCACCAGGTCAAAGGCACAACTTCACCTGTTTGGTCAATTCACCAAAAGTGATGACTCTACCCCGCGCAAAGGTTCCCTTTTAAATAAATTGTGGCCCTACATCAAAGACCAGTGGCCGGCTGATTCTGTTTCCGATGCAGATAAAATTGAACCTGCCAAATTGCCAAAAGATAATCATATCCCCAAAATCCGACGGCTTCAAGAAGATCACGAAATACCCTCCCCTCTGCACGGAATAGACACTGGAATTGTTCCTGAACTGCAACACGAGCCGGAAACTCCTGATTTTGTCTGGGCCGGGAGCGGAGCGAGGCATCTGGGAACAGTAATGCACCGATGCTTTCAATTGATGGCAGAGGAAGGAATTGAAAACCTGACCGAGGGTAAAATTAAGAATCTTGAAGACAGCTTATCAGTCGCCCTGATGGCCCAGGGTCTGCCTCCTGAAATGATTTCAAAGGAAATCAGGAAGGGGAAAATCATGCTCCGTAACATTCTTAGTCACGATAAAGGACGGTGGATTCTCAAATCACACAAAGATGCTCGTTGCGAGTACCCCTTGACACAGATTAAGAATAATACCTATCAATCAAGAATGATCGACCGAACCTTCATTGATGGAAATAATATTCGCTGGATCATCGATTATAAAACGGGCCAACACATGGGTTCGAATCTGGAGGCTTTTTTTAAAAATGAAAAGGATCGTTACCAAGACCAACTCAATCAATACGAAACACTTTTTAAAATGAAAGACGAAACAAGGTCCATCAAAAAAGCGCTTTATTATCCCATGCATAAGAAGTTTTTGGAGCTCGATTAAAAATAGCCCCCGATTCAACAGGATTCTCTACATGGATTACTGCGGTACTCTCCTTGTTTTAGAAATTTCAAATCTACAAATCGGTAGGAAGGAATCTTATTCACAGGGAACACTTTACTAACTGTTGCACTTACGAGTTGAATCCACCCCTTTATACCTGTGTGAATTACCGGGTAAGCCCCCCTGCCAAAAAAATGCCCAGCCCTATATCCTGCAATCAAAATTTCTGACAAATAACAAAACAAGGCATCAAAAAACGGGAAGAGATCCTGTCTCTCCCGCTTCTCTGTAGGAGCGAATTCAAAGCCCGATTTGAATGTCGCCCGAATATGGTGTAACCCCCGTGATACATCGCTCAAGGTAAAATTCTACTTACAATTAACTTAACTGCTAAAGGGGAGATAGTTTGAACAAGCATTTTATTCCCTTAAAGACAACATAGCTCAAAAATAGATATATTCCTTTAGTTATCAATAGCTTACAGGAAAACCACAAAAACAGCAATCCCTTGCCTGCCTAAAGGTTTAAATAAGACCTGAAAGAAATGATATCAAGGAAGGTTTACTAACAAAAATTCGTGGCGTGGTTTTTATCGATTTTATAGGTGTCAGTCTTGAACGGAAAGCCAGCGTTCGGCTTCCAAAGCAGAAGCACAACCTGAACCTGCGGCAGTTATCGCCTGTCGGTATTTATGAT
>PVBE012980980.1_pt1 | contig 19768 bp, 17 predicted proteins | sample 1631181 | NCBI WGS metagenome assembly PVBE01 (sample SAMN08397723, study PRJNA350692) | Marine metagenome, whole genome shotgun sequencing project. | isolation source: water | place: Pacific Ocean | collected 2012-04 | reverse complement strand
CGAACGAATCGCTTGGTGTCCTGGATTCGCTCTTCTGCAGCTAGGTTCTTATCTTCTGTGTTCTCGATCGCTGCTGCTCCTTCCCTGGGGACACTCTATCCCCCTGTCAGGAGCTCGCTTTATCTACCGACTGTCTCTATTAATTTCAGGCCCGAATGTGTCCCACTTTCGCTGACGGTCTACATTCGGAAAGTTCTAGAAATCTGACGGGAACGCCGCAACACGACCTTCCCGCCGTTCGGGAAAACGTAGCTGAGCCCCTGGGATACATCGACTCTCCCCGGGGGCTCGTTGCGTCACGACTGCCGCAAAACACTTATGGAAGATCTCAGATGACTCTCGGACCAGAACCTAGCGACGCACAAGAAGTAGGCTGGAAATTGCAGTTTGCGGTTAGCGAATCCGGCAGCAGCTGTTCCCGAAATTCGACCCCTCCGGCGATACACGACCATCGTTCGAGATCATCGTCTTGTCGTTCATCGGGTTCTGGATATTCCTGGCCGTGTTCATCGCAAGCATGATCGTAGTTGTCGGCTACCTGTCGTGACATAGCCGCATCGATCGAGGTATTACGCAAAAGCGAACGCCGCTCCGAGTTCACACTCAATCGGAGCGGCGTTCGTTGTTTCTCTGAGGCTGGGTTTGTGCGGGCTTAGTCGGCGACTCCCGCGGGCACTCGGGCCTCGACCGGGATCTGGAGCGGCGCGTACGGCATGACGGCGACTTTCGTGCCGGGGCCGTGGCGGCCAACGAGCTCGGACAGGGTTTCCGCCCAGGTCTTGCACCACTGCACCTTGTCGCTCGCGGGCAGGTCGTATTTGGCCATGATCGGGGACATGATAATCGCCTTGCCGATCTTGTCCAGCGCGGGGTTGCCTCGGTCCGGGTTGTAGCCGCGTCCTCCGTACTCCGTGCCGAACCGTCCCGACAGTTGATGCAGGTTTTGGCCGTCGCGGGAGTGAGACACCACCACGACATCGCCGCCCTCTCGCAAGCAGCGTGGGATGCACCAGAAGGCGCGACCGAGTTGGCTTTCGTCCGGGTAGGCGTTGCTGATCAGCACGTCGGCGTTCTCGACCATGTCGGTGGTGTACATCTCGCGGGCGAGCTCGACTCCGGCGCGGTGCTCTTCGACGAAGTCACCGGCGAAAAGGCCGATGACTTCGCGCTTGTTGTTCATCACGCAGTCAACCTTGAATTGCAAACCGGCGATTCGGGCCGCGTCCTCGAGGTCCGCCCTGAAGACATTTCCGTCGATGCGTCCGAGGCCGGTGTTCTCGCGTCTGTTGGCATGGTGGTAAGAAATGGTCTCGATCCCGCTGACGCCGGGCATGATGATTTTGCCGCCGCCGCCAAATCCGGCAGAGCCGTGCGGGAAGATGCTGCCCATCGCGATCCGCAGATCGCACGACGCGAATTCGCGGTTGACGTACACCGGCGTCCCGAGCGCCGTCTCGCCTTTGTGCACGACGTTTTCCCAGATCGAGTGGTTGTAGACCGGGTATCTTTCGACAATGTCTTGGCCGAGTTTGGCCACGAGCTCGGAGTAGACCAACGGCCGGTGCGTGCCTGGTGCGCACACGAACCTTATCTGATCGTCGGTGATGCCTCCGGCGTGCAGCTCTTCGAGAACGAACGGAACGATTCGGTACGCCGGCGTCGGCTTCGGGATATCGTCGAACAGAATGCACACCTGGGTCGCGCTCCGGGCCATCTCGCTTAGAGTCGGGGCGCCGTACGTGTTGCGCATCGCCTGACGCATCTCGTCGTCGGTCAGCGGCGCTCTGTCGTGGCCCGCCATCAGGCTCTCTTGAACGTCCCAGTTGTCCGGAAAAGCCAGCTCGATTTCGTCATCGCCGAAGAACGCGTTTACTCGTAGCTTTATCGACTGTGTACCCATTGTCACATCCTCCGGTGTTCGCTCATGATCGGCGTCGATCTCGATTCTGCTTCATTGTGTCGGTGGCCGCTGTATCCGCAAGAAGACTTGTGATGCGATAGACGTATCTGCACAAAACAATCAGCGATCTCAACGCTTCGATCATGCTCAACTCCAAGCTACAACGCCACGATTCGGACGATATCACCCGCCTCCGCTGCCGTCAACCGGCGTTCGACGCCAACGAAATCCGTGCACAGCCTTGCACCGCTGGAACCAAGGAGGCGCCACAGAACAGGCACGGGCATTCGACGACTTGGCAGTGATTCAATGAGCCGTTGATCTGGCGCCATCGCAGAAGTACTACTTCGACCGGCCAGAATGGTTACTCTGCAATCACCCGACTTGCTTCCCCGAGATCAATCTGCCCGACGATGACGCGACGTTGGCCTGGCACTACTATTCGATAAGAATCCGCATCAGTCGAAGGCAGGTGGAGCGATGTTTATGCCAGGTGCAAATCCTAACTCCGCGTACACAATCTCAAAACACCGCATGAGCGAGTTTCGTGGCGGCTCCGCGAGAGCGCTAATCGCCAAATGAGCCGCGTCTGACGGGTCCAGGTCTCGCCGTCAACGTCGCGCATCTTTGGTCGAACTGTTGCATTTCGACGCGATGCGCCCGGACGCCCAAGTGTAACATGGTAAAGGCCGATTCTTACGCCCCTTGCCTGGGGGGCGCCCACCGAGCATTCGTGAGTGACCGATAGACTCGACCACGAGAATACGGCAAAGGCTGTCGATGCCGATCGTTCGCTCGGATTTTGGGCCGTGGCGACGGTCGTTTTGACACGTGCCTGATGGAGCGTGATTTGAACGTTGCCTTGAAGTTCGGGACGTCACCGAGGTCTATGACCGAAAGACGGTCGTAGATCATGTCTCGCTCGAGGTCAGCCGAGGCGAGATATTCGGTTTGCTAGGCCCAAACGGGTCCGGCAAAACCACCACGATCCGGATGGCGCTCGACATAATCCGCCCCGATTCCGGCGCGGTCAACGTGCTGGGAGCGAGTTCGGTGCGCGACGCGTTGGCTCGAGTAGGCTACCTGCCCGAGGAGCGCGGTTTGTATCAGCGATCCCGCGTTATGGAGATTCTGACCTACCTCGGCAGATTGAAGCGAATGGAATCCGTCAACGCCGCGAAACAGGGCGAAGCTCTGCTCAAACGCGTCGGTCTGTACGAGCAGCGGGCGATGAAAGTCCAGGCGATGTCGCGCGGCATGTCGCAGCTCGTCCAGTTCGCCGGCGCGTTGATGCACGGGCCGGACCTGATCATCCTCGACGAGCCGTTTTCAGGACTCGACCCGTTGAACGTTCAACTGATGAAGGAAATCATCAGAGAACAACAGGCCCGTGGCGCGGCCACCATTTTCAGCACACACCAGATGACCGATGTCGAGGAGCTGTGCGAACGCGTCCTCCTCATTAACGAAGGCCAAACTCTGTTGTACGGGCGTTTGGACGAACTGAAGCGATCGCGGGGGACACACAGCGTCAGAATCGACGCCAAACGAGCCCCGAACACGGCGCCGGGCGCAACCCAAGTCAACGGCGCCGACGGACATTACGACTATGCGCTGGCCTAGGGCGTCGCACCCGAGACCGTGTTCTCCACCTTCGTTGAAGCGGGCATTCAGGTCGAGCGATACGAAGTCGCCCTGCCATCGTTGAACGACATCTTCATCGAGGAGGTCAGCCGTGCGCGGGGCGCTCGATGAAACAGTTGTAATCTTCGCCGAGGAGTTGCACAGGATTGTGCGCAGGCGCGGTTTTTTGATCGTCGCCGCGTCAGTGCCCGCCATCTTGCTGCTGCTAACGGCCGTCGTTCCTGCAATTCGCGCTGTTGTGGACGATGACGACGAAGACGACCCGGACATCATGGGCGTCGTGATGCTCGCGGACGGTTTGTCTCTCCGAACGGATGCCGTGCCGGACGTCACCGCTTTCGAGACCCGGGAATCGGGCATCGATGTGCTGGCCGCGGGCGACTTAATAGAGCTTTTCGTCGTGTCTTCGGATTACCTGGCATCGGGCGAAGTGGAATGGCTCCACAAAGGCGGCGGCGCCAATCCGGGCGGAACGAGCTCGGAGACGATCAAGGCATTGCTACGGCTCGCGCTCGCGGCGGACGATCTTTCGCCCGGCGCACTGGCGCTCGCAATGTCGCCTCCGACATTCGGGCGAACGCGACTCGCCGCCGCCGGCTCGCCGATCGACGAGGACGAAGACGAGGCGTTGGGCAAGGTCATCGTCTCTCTTGCGGCGACCGGTTTTCTCATTTTCGCGATCATCATCGGCGCGAGCGGGTTACTCCGGAGCGTCGCTGAAGAAAAAGAGAACCGGATGATCGAGGTGCTGCTAACCTCCGCGAAGCCGCTGTCGGTCATGACCGCGAAGGTGCTGGCTTTTGGAGTATCGGGATTTGGCATCGTGATGGCCTGGATTGCAGCGCTGCTGATTATCGCTCCCCTGATATTAACGACGTTCGACGACGCCCCGATTCTGTCGGCCAATCCTGTGACGTTCGTATGGGTTGGCGCGTTTTTCGTTGCGGGTTACTTCTTCAGCGCAGCCATCCTCGCGGCTGTTGGCGCCGCGACTGACAGCGTTAAGGAAGCCGACCAGCTCTCAATGATCGTGATACTGCCGCAGCTTTTGACGCTGGAGGCGATTCCTCTATTCTTCAACGATCCATCAGGTCCCGCGCCGACCACCCTGTCGCTCATCCCATTCACCGCGCCGACCGCGTCGACGATGAGATTGGCTATCGGAGAGCCTTCGAGGGTCGAATTGTTGTCGAGGCTCGCGATTACGTTGTTGTTCGGCGTCGCGTTGTTGTGGGCGGCGGGCCGTATCTTCCCCGCCGGGATGCTGATGTACGGCCAACGCATGGGCATCCGTAAGATTGTCGCTACGCTGAGGGAGGCGGGGTAGTGTTGCAATTTCGCCAACCGACCCACCTAACTGTCCCGCTACGGTCATACGATTTAGCGTGGCGCCAAGGCGCTTCCCGTGGCTGCTTCCGGGCAAATGACCCCGATGGCTTTGGGGCATCAAGGAGGACTGCCATGCGCCGTAATTCTCGACCACATTCATGGTCCCGTGTTCAGGGTTGTCTTGTCCCGCCCACACGCCCTCGAAGGTGTTCTGGGGAGGCCTCAAAACCCGCCGGGACCTGGTCCCTGACTCCCGTTTCACAGCAGCCAACGACAGCCGATAGACTCGAAGCTAGACATCGAGCGGAATGGAAATCCGATTTCGGCCATTGTCCCTTCAACGCGGCCACGGCCGTTCGTGAAAGTTCGGTCTAGTCGACCATTGCGATAATTTCGACCCTCTTACCACACGCAATCGGTCGACTTCAATATTCGAACGGTCAGAAACGATGATTGGCACTCGCGGTTTTCGGACGATTATGATCGAGGAACTCCGGCGCGGCAGCGGACGTATTTCGTTTCGTATTACCACGGCGGCTGTGCCGGTCTTGTTGCTGATACTCTCGATCGCCGTGCCAATAGTCCGAAACGCGATCTCCGATGATGAAGGGGATGACGCCGCGAGCGACGCTGACATCGCGTTGGCAGACGAGTCGGGTATGTTGACCGAGGACGACATCGCGCAAGCCGGGCTCCTGCCGTTCGCGACTCGTGATGCGGGCGTTGACTGCCTGTCGAACGGCGACGTCAAATCGCTCTACGTTGTGTCCGGGCATTACGCGACGACAGGTAACGTGGAGTGGTTCTACACCCAGTCGTTCGTCGCTGCCGGATTCTCGAGGGACAAAAACAGCGTCATCGATCCGCTCCGCTCAGGGGTCATCGGCGATGCGCTGGACAGCCAAATCAGTGCAAGGTTCATCGATCCGGCTCAGTTCACTTCGACGGTCGTGACGGATGACAGCTCCACCAAAGAAGGGGTCGAGCAAGCCAGAATTCTGTCGGCTTCGTACTTGTTCATGATCTTGATGGCTGTCGGCGTCATGTCCGTCGGCGACTAACTCTTGGCGTCCGTTACCGACGAAAAATCGAATCGGATGATGGAGATACTGCTGACCTCGGCCACTCCACTCGAAGTGATGGCCGGCAAGGTGGTCGGCCTGGGCGTTCTTGGGCTGGCACAGATGCTGGTGTGGGCGAGCTCGGTCGCGATCCTCGGTCCTCGCGTCGCTGAACGGTTCTCCGCCGCCGGGGACTTGGCCGTGGACGGGTCGCTCGTGGTTTGGGCGGCGATATTCTTCGTCGCCGGGTGCTTCGTGATTGGCGTGATCTCCGCGGGCATAGGAGCCGCGACCACCTCACTGCACGAGGCTCGTCAACTGTTCCTGCCGATCGCGCTCCCCGCCTACGTACCACTATTCCTTTGGCAAGTCTTGATCGAAGACCCGGACGGCCCGTTGGCTCGGGTACTGTCGTTCATCCCGATGACGTCCGCGATGACGATGACGCTCCGCCTCGGAGCAACCGACATTGCTCTTTGGGAGACGCTGGCAAGCCTGGCAGTCACGATCGCGGGCGGAGCGGTGCTGCTGTGGGGCGCGGCGCGCGTCTTCCGAGCCGGGCTGCTCATGTACGGCCAACGGATGACGGTGCGACGCATCCTGACCACGCTCAGGCAGGCGGGCTAGCCGCGACAAGATCGAGAGAGTTTGCCTCGAACGAGGTTTCACGCCGTTCCGCCAGCAAAGTGGGGTAGGGCGCCCACTCGCGCGCCATTATCGTCAAAGCCGGTTGGCAGTTTCCTATCGCATCCTGTCTACCCCACGCCTTGCTGAGTTGAGCGTCGTGTCCAACTATGATCTAGCCGAGACCACTCGTCTCATGACATCTCGTCCTTGATACTGCCAGCGAGGGTCGCCGGTTAGCACTGGCCTGCTCTGCAGATCGGACATGTCGGCGTGGCACGTCGCCGGATGCAAGGCATCGCACGTCCAACGTTTCCGAGCCATCGTCATAGCATTCGCAGGCGCGATAGCGGCAATCGCGTTGTGGACCTGTCCTCGCCTCTCGGCGTCGCCGGTGGGCCGCCATTAGTGGCCCCGCGGTGTTGACCTCGCTGGGCGCCGGACTATCGTGGACGTTGGCATTCGCCTGATTGGGGACGGCTCTCCCGGCCGTTGGGTCTAATGAAGTCGACCCACTGAACTCGCTGAAAATGCTCGACCTCTACCCCGCGATCCAGCTGCACATGACGGAGGTCCGGTAGGCACCCGGTCACACAGGCGGCAGCGGCGCGTCGTCTCCTGTCGCGTGTTGCCATCGCCGGATCCGTTCCGCCATTTCGTGGATGCGGTCTCGCTGATCGGATTCGTTGAACAGATTGCGTTCTTCGTACGGGTCTGAGTTCAGGTCGAACAGCTCGCACTGATCGGTGGCGCACAGGTTGAGCTTCCATCGGTCCGACGTCACGACGGTCCGCCACGGCAGTTCGTTCAGCCGGTTGATCCTCGGGTTGCCCAGGTCCCTATCCCCTACACCATTATGTTCGATGAACACGTCGTTGTCGTCGAGCGTCGCTTCGCCCTTCAGCACCGGAGCGCGGCTCGTGCCGTGAAGCCCCGTGGGCGTCGGCTCGTAGAGCAGGTCGAGCATCGTCGGAACCAGGTCGACGTGGCTGAAGTTGCCGCCAATCGAACGCTGCGCCGAGCTCAGCCACGGAACGCGCATCAGCAACGGCGCTCTCGATGCTTCTTCGTACGGCGTTCGCATCTCCAGCATCCCGTGCGTGCCAACGAGATCACCGTGCTCGCTGGTGAACACCACGATGGTATCGTCCGCTAAACCCGCCTCGTCCACGGCGTCGACGATCGTGCCCACCGCGTTGTCGACCACGGTCATGTTGCCCATGTAACCCGCACGAAGTTGACGCCAGCCTGCCTCGGTGCTGATGTCATGGCCAACCAACATAGGGGTTGCATTGTACTCGTTACGACGACGCTCCCAGTCGACTTTACTCTCCGGGTCTATCGCATCCGAGAACTCGGTCTGCATGAAAAAGTCCGCCCTGACCCTGTTGAATATCGAGCCGCCTTCCGGTTTCTTCATGAACGTCGGGTCCACAGGCAGCGTAGCGGGGTCGTACAAATCGTCGAAAGGTCCGGTGAACGGAGGGTGGGGCTCGAGGAAGCTCACATAGAGCACGAACGGGTTGTCGGCGTTCTCGTGGATGAAGTCGCGAGCGTGGTCGGCGAAAAACGACGCCATCTGGTGCTCCGCGGGTAGCTGCGAGCGGAGGTGATCGGAGAATATCCGGCCAGGAGGAGCGTCCTGATCCGGCTCGTACCCGTTCGCCACGAGATAGTGGTGGTAGTCGGTGCGGAATGCCAGGTAATCGTCGTTGGTGTACTCCTCCCAAAGGCGATCCATGCCGCTGATCCAGCGATCGAAGCCGCGCTGAGCCACGACTTCGTCGCCTAGGTGCCATTTCCCGAAGTACGCGCGTTTGTAGTCCGGTGAGACCATCTCCGCTATGGTCTTGGCGTCCTGTCGCATGACCAGCTTGTTCCTGGGCACTCCGGTGGCATGCGGAAACAGTCCGGTCATGATCGACGAACGAGACGGCGCACACACGGCCTGGGTCACGTACGCGTTCTCGAAAACGAAGCTTTGCTCCGACAACGCGTTGAGATGCGGCGTCTGAATCCAGTCGTTGCCGTAACACCGCATGGTGTCGTATCTCTGGCGGTCACTGAACACGAAAACGAGGTTGGGTCGTTCGGGCATCGGAAGTCCTCCGTGGGCGGCAAAGCTTCGTACGTCGGGATCATCGCACCATGCGTGGCAGTCTGCAACCTGCATCCAAGTACAGCGTCGCAATGTACACGGAGCAGATGCGCAGTCAGTTGTTCGCAACGCTCGATAAACGTAGTATTGGCGAGCAGGCGCAATGAATTCCGGAGGCTGCTTATGACAAACGACCCAGGCTACGACCCGGAAGGCGTGGCTCGCTACTTCGACGAGCTCGCCCATGGGGAATGGGACCGGCTCGACGCGACGCTGACAGGACGGATCAGTTTCCGGATACATTTGAAGCAACTGCTGGGCGTTGTGTCTCCAGGGACGCGGGTGCTCGACGCCGGTTGCGGTCCTGGCCGATTCGCGATCGCGATGTTGCGCGCCGGAGCGCACGTCACGCTGGCTGACATCTCGTCGACTCAACTGGATATCACCCGAGAAAAGATATCCGAAGCGCGGTTGCTCGATCGTGTCGAAGGGTTCCACCGAGTCAATATCACGAACCTGACCGGATTTGGTGAAGAGTTCGATATCGTGGTGTGCTATGGCGGGGCGCTGTCGTACGTACGAGATCGTCATCGAGCCGCGATTACCGAACTCGTTCGCGTGACCAAGCCGGGAGGCTCAGTCATCGCCAGCGTGATGTCACTTTACGGGATGCTGAAGTTAATCGGAATTCTAGACGTAGCGTCGTTCTTGGTGGATATGGAGTCCCACTGGGAGTTGGAGAACATCCTGAACGGCACAGGCTACGCTCTAACGCGGTCTGGTTCCGACGAATTTCACGTGCCGTTCGCTCTTTTCTCAGCGAAGCACTTGGCCGACACGTTCGAGGAGGCAGGGTGCAGCGTTGTGACGTTAGCCGCCGCAAACCCGCTGTCCGCGGGGGGCATGGAGATGCAACGAATTTCCGCTAACGCTGGCGTCACCAGCCGGCTGCTCGACCTCGAGCTCGCGCTATGTGACCGTCCGGAATACGTTGATTCGGGTGAGCACCTGATCATCGTTGCCCAAAAGCGATAGGCAACTGCGCTAGCGGACGGTGAGGTCTCGCCCCGCGCAGCGGCTGTAGTCGAATGCCCGTACCCGGAGTACAATTGCCCCATCGAAGCCGACACACCTAACACTGCAGACCACGAGGGAGGCCGCCATGGCTTTGAGTCCCGAACTCATGCTCGAAATGTACCGCAAGATGGTCACCATCCGCACCTTCGAGCGGTTCACCGTCGAGGAGTTCCACGCCGGCAACATTCCGGGCGTGGTCCATGCCTACATCGGAGAGGAAGGCGTCGCGGTCGGCGTCTGCACCGCGCTGCGGGTCACTGACAAGATCGTGAGCACGCACCGCGGCCATGGCCACACGATCGCCAAGGGTGCCGACATCAACCTGATGATGGCCGAGCTTTTCGGACGCAGCAACGGCTACTGCCACGGCAGAGGCGGATCGATGCACATCGCCGATTTCGGCGTCGGGATGCTCGGCGCGAACGGCATCGTCGGCGCGGGCATGCCGATCGCCACCGGTGCAGCGCTCGCTGCCCAACTCGAAGGCAGCGACGGCGTGGCCGTTGCGTTCTTCGGCGACGGAGCCTCCAACGAGGGCGCCTTCCACGGCTCGCTGAACCTGGCTTCGATCTGGAAGCTCCCGGCGATATTCGTCTGCGAGAACAACGGCATGGCCATCGGCGTGCCCGCGTCCTACGCTCTGTCGGTCGAGGACGTTTCGTCGCGGGCGGTTTCGTACAACATGCCCGGCATTACGGTGGACGGCTCGGACGTCATCGCGGTCCACGAGGCTGTCGAACTGGCCGTGCTCAGGGCTAGGGCGGGCAGCGGTCCAACCCTTGTTGAGTGCAAGACTCATCGGTGGCGCGGACACGCGGAGCAGAAGACCACCTCTGAAGAAGCGCCTCCCGACGCTTCCAACAACGAATTCGACCCGATCCCCAGGCTGGCGAAACGGTTGCTGGAGCAGGACATCGCGACAACAGCTGTATTGGACGGCATCGAATCCGAAGTTGAGACGGCGGTCGAGCAGGCCGTCGAATTCGCCAGAAACAGTCCGATGCCGAAACCCGAGGACGCCCTGTTGGAGGTCTTCGCACCTTGATCGCGAGACCGCGCACACCCGACGCTGCCGAACTGGGTCAAGCCATCGCCCGACGAAAAACAGGGTCGGCGGCCCTTCGACAGGTCCCGACAAGGCCGGGATCCCGATGCGTCGGGACTTCGGAGCAACGGCGCCAAAATTGTTTCCCTGCGGGGCCCCAGATTCTTCGGCTGCGGCCTCAGAATGACAGGATTTTGGAGCGCCGTTGCTGTCCAATACGTTGCCTTCCCGGCGGGCATAATCCCGATTGCATCGGGACTCACGGTGGCCGGAAATGGGCCGAGGTCCCCTCGGGGTGAGTCCCGACGAATCGGGATCCCGGCTTTGTCGGGACCTGTCGAACCCGAACTTTGCGTAAGATCACTTATCACCAATCCGGAACCAGCTTGCAACCCGGAATACCAGCCCGAAAACAGAGCGGAGATCATGAGAGAACTCACCATTGACGATGCGATTTTGGAAGCCTTCCAAGAGGAGATGAGGCGCGATGACCGCGTGTTCCATCTGGCGGGCTCCGTCGGAAACCTCGACAGTCTAGCCGAAGAGTTCGGCGAAGCTCGGATTCGAGTGTGTCCGATCTCCGAAGAGGCGTACGTCGGCGCGAGCATCGGCGCTGCCGGAAGCGGCTTCCGGCCGATTGTCAGTCCGGGGATGATGACGTTCGCCTTCACCGCGATGGACATGATCGTGAACCAGATGTCGAAGATTCACTACATGTTCGGCGGTCAAGCGGCGTTCCCGATCGTGTTCCGGGCATCGACCGGTGGAGGCCGATCGGCGGCGGCGCAACACTCGCAGAGCCCGCACCCGATGTTCATGGGATTGGCGGGATTGAAGATCGTCATGCCCACAACGCCATATGACGCAAAAGGCCTGATGAAGAGCGCGATCCGCGACAACAACCCCGTAATCTTCTTCGAGGACCAGATGCTGCCCCGAATGGGCATCACCGGACACGTGCCCGAAGAGGAGTACACGGTCCCAATGGGCGTCGCCGACGTCAAACGCGAGGGCACGGACGTGACAATAGTCGCGATATCGAAGATGGTGGTCGAGGCGATGGCCGCTGCTGAAACCTTGGCGGTGGAAGGCATCTCCGCCGAGGTCGTCGACCCAAGGACGCTTGTCCCGATGGACTCGGGCGCCATCCGCGCGTCGGTGCGAAAGACAGGGCGCATCGTCATCGTCGACGAAGCGTGCATCACCTGCGGCGCGGCGGCTGAGATCGCGGCTCTGGTCACCGAGGACACCGAGACGTTCCACGCGCTGAAGGCGCCGGTCAAACGAGTGTGCGCCCCGGACGTGCCGATTCCCTATGCGCCTATCATGGAGCAGTTCTGCATTCCGGACAGGGACCAGGTGATCGCCGGTGTCCGCGAGGTTCTCGGATAACGATTAGGCAATGAAAGGAGTTGCGACGAAATGAGCATACGAAAGCTGGTCGTTCGAATCGTCATCGTGCTCGTCGGCGTGCAAATTGCAGCGTATGTCGGCTCGCTCCTCCTCCGCGCTCGATACCGCGCCCAGAACTACGGTGAGTGCTCCGTCAACGCCGTCGCGATCTTCAGCGGCGCCGAGGAACACATCGACAGCCAGGCGTTCACGGGCGGGGCCGTGCGCGCGATCTGTGGCGGCGTCGACATCGACCTGACTGCTGCGACCATCGCCGAAGCCCCGGCCATCCTTGAAGTTACGGTGATTTGCGGCGGCGTGATGGTCCGAACGCCGTCCGACTGGAAAGTCGCCCTCACTCCATCGGTCACCATGGGCGGCGTCGATGACATCCGCGAGCAAACTCAGGCGTCGGACGATTCCCCGCTCGACCTGATCGTCACCGGCAAAGTCGTCTGTGGCGGTCTAGCCATCGGCGACGCGGAGACCGCCGTACACGAGCACGTCGAAGTCGAGTAGTCAGCGACGACCGGCGCCAGACCTCTCGGCCACACCCGGCGGCATGACTTTCGCCAGGAACCGGTGCACGAGTTCGTTGAACGCGGCGGGTTGCTCGTAGTAGACCGAGTGGCCCGCGCCCGTCATCGTGACGAGCTTCGATTGGGTGACCAACGACGATGCGATCTCGATGGTGCGCGGGGCGATCAGCGCGTCTTCGTCGCCTACGATGTAGAGGATCGGGACGCCTGAGTCGGTGAGACGCTCGTGCGTGGAGCCTCGGAAGCCCTGAGGCACCGCCAGGAAGTCCGGCTCGTGTTTCGGGTTGAGGCGCATGAGCTGTCTGTAGAGGAACGCCATTTCAGGGTTGGCTTCGGCGAATCCGAGCGATAGAGCTCTAAGCATGCTCGGCGGACGGTCCGGCGGAAGTTGTTGGTGCGCCTCTCTGACGGCTCTCGCGTCGTCGTTGACCGCGCCACCGTTCGAGCCTGACAGCACGAGCGCCCAGACCCGTCCGGGATTGCGCAGCGTGAAGCCCACCCCGGTTCGGCCTCCCATCGAGTGCGCGACCACGGCGGCTCGCTCAATGTCGAGGTGGTCGAGCAACCCTTTGAGATCGTCCGCGAATGCGCTACGGCCTTTAGGTTCGTCCTCGTCAGCGGTCAGGCCGAAGCTCCGATGGTCGAAGATGACGCAGGTGTAGTGCTCCGCGAAGTACGGAACTTGCTGCCACCAGGCGAGGTGGTTCCCGCCGGACCCGTGAGCGAACACGACGGCAGGACCATCGCCGTGGACCTCGTAGTAGACCTCAGTTCCGTTGACGCTTGCGAATGGCATACGACTCCTGCTGTGATTTCATGGGATCCGGCGCGATCGACGGCCGCCTTGACGCGTGCCTGCGCCAATCCTCATACTATCATCTGGTCAAACGCCAATCACTTCGCGCTCGACGGTCTTTACGACCCACGAGGCGATTCGCCGAACGGTCAACAAGCTCCTTGGCAGTAATTCGTCCCTTCAAGGGGATTCGATACAACTCATCCGTGGTCGGCAACTCGTCGGATTTCGTGTATCCGCCGTTCGACATTATTTCACCGGAAGAGGCTGAGGCGCTGCGACGCAGGAGCCCGTACAACGCGGTCAACCTGGAACTCACCGGCCCCGACTCGACTCGGCAACCCGGGCGCGCCGTGTATGAATCGACCGCCAAACTGTTTGACGGTTGGGTGCGCAGCGGCGTTCTGAGCGCGGTCTCGAGCCAATGCCCAATCAGACCGGGAGATCGCTTCATCAGCCTCGTCGAGCAGACGCTCGATGTTTCGCTGGCCCCGTTCGCTTGGCATAGGCAACCCCCGGTGTTGGGGGCTGTTTAGCACGAGCATGTGGGCGGTCAAGGGCTAAATAGGGACGCGTCAACATGAGAAACGTTGGATCGGGTAGCCGGAGGTTCTGACGATCTCACCGGCGCTCATGCACTCGATCGAGCCGCGCTGAATGCGAGAGATCGGTACTCTGGGCGTCACATGGTTCATCGATTGGCGTCGATGCTGCACGTCAGTTCTTGCGGCACACGAGTTCGGCCGGGCCTCGTTGTTCCGCAGCACACAAAACCGAAAGCGACCTCGGTTAGAACACGCCGGGCCTTCCAACGCCGCTCATAGGCGATTGCGTTTGTTGCGCCCGATATGGACACCACATACCCGTGGGCGCATATCAGATTTCGTTGCCTTTTGTAGGTATGCCCTTCGGACTCACTGCCCTCGACAACCGCACTCGATGCCGTCTACTTCACCGGGTGATCCGATAGCCATCGGGATACGTCTGTCCCAACCGTAAGCCCATAGCACGTTCGGCACGTACGCGCCAACACCACGCACCCCTCAAACGCCGATGGGTGGTCACATCTATGCCGTTTTGCCAGCGATCAGCCAACATCACGTTCTCCCACTCCAAGTGCGTTCCGCGTGCCATTCACCGCGAGCGAAGTCGGTGACGCTCCATTTGTCCAAATGTGCTGGCTGTCGTTCGGCATGTCCAGTGACCGAACGTCCACACGGCCGCGGGCTATTTGACCGTGACGCTCCGATTGACATCGCATACCGTCCCGGCTACCGTAATAGTCGCGCTGCTCAGCCACCCACTACGCGTCCAACATCAACCATAGGAGGCCCCAGATGGACACAAAAACGCTTTTGACCGAAAGCGAAATGCCTACTCATTGGTACAACATCCAAGCTGACTTGCCCCGACCTGCCGAGCCCCCGTTGCACCCAGGCACCCATCAGCCGGCCGGACCCGACGACCTTTCGCCAATATTCCCGATGGGCTTGATCGCTCAGGAGATGAGCCAGGAGCGGTACATCGAGATCCCTGACCAAGTCCAAGATATTTACCGTATCTGGCGACCAACTCCTCTTTACCGAGCTCACCGACTGGAGAAAGAGCTGGGCACGCCGGCCAAGATCTATTTCAAGTACGAGGGCACCAGCCCGGCAGGAAGCCACAAGCCGAACACGGCTGTTGCCCAGGCGTATTACAACAAACAGGAAGGCGTCAAACGCATCACCACCGAGACCGGTGCCGGTCAATGGGGCAGCGCGATGGCCATGGCTTGCAGCTTCATGGGCATCGAGTGCAAAGTCTACATGGTGGGCGTCAGCTACGACCAGAAGCCTTACCGCAAATCCATGATGGAGACATGGGGCGCGGAAGTGCTGTCATCTCCCACCGACACAACCAACTCGGGGCGAGCGATTTTGGCCCAGGACCCCAACTCACCCGGGAGCCTCGGAATCGCCATCAGCGAGGCGGTCGAAGAGGCAGCCGGACGCGATGACACCAACTACGCGCTGGGCAGCGTCCTGAACCACGTACTGATGCACCAGTCGGTTATCGGCCAGGAAGTGAGAGCCCAAATGGAGAAGCTCGACGCGTACCCGGACACTGTCATCGGGTGCGTGGGCGGAGGATCCAGTTTTGGCGGCATCAGCTTCCCCTTCATCAAGGACAAACTCGACGGCAAGGACATCCGGTTCATCGCGGTCGAGCCGGAGGCATGCCCGACGATCACTCGCGGCAAGTACATCTACGATTTCGGGGACACGGGCCAGATGACACCATTGGTCAAGATGCACACTTTGGGCCACACTTTCGTGCCGCCCCCCATCCACGCAGGCGGCTTGCGGTACCATGGCATGGCCCCGCTGATCAGTCTGTTGGTCGATCTCGGTTTGATCGAAGCCAGAGCAATACACCAGAACGCTGTGTTCAGGTCCGCGATTACACTGGCCCGCACCGAAGGGATGATCTCCGCGCCCGAGCCGGCCCACGCGTTGGCCGTCGCCATCGACGAAGCGCTCAAATGCAAGGAGACCGGTGAAGAGAAGAACATTCTCTTCCTGCTCTGCGGCCACGGCAACTTCGACTTGAGTTCCTACGACGCGTATCTGTCCGGAAGCCTCAGGGATTACTCTCTGCCGGACGAGCAGATCGAACGGAATTTGGCGGCCGTTCCTCAATTCTAGTCGGAGCCAACTCCAACCGGTAGAATGAGACAGTCGAGAGGCCGACGGCGAGTGTGGGAGCCGCGAAATGGTGGCGGTTCGCCGCGGTCCAGCATCCGAGAACCGCAAGGAGTATCGATGCGACACTCGATGAGCGTGCTGCTCAAGCCCACTTCCAGCCGGTGCAACCTGGATTGCACGTATTGCTTCTACTTGTCGAAGCAATCGATCTATCCGTGGAGCGACCGGCCTTCAATGTCTCTCGACACGTTCGAGACGTTCCTGCGCCAGTACGTGCCGATGTCAGCGCCGCACTTGAGCTTCCTCTGGCAGGGCGGCGAGCCGACGATGATGGGCTTGCCGTTCTTCGAGGCCGCCGTCGAACGCGAGATCGCCGTGACTCGAGAACTCATCAGCGGCCCGATGCCGCCGGTCAACAACGCCATCCAAACCAACGCGACGTTGCTGGATGAAGACTGGGCACGCTTCTTCAAGGAGCGGCGATTCCTCGTCGGCGTCAGCATCGACGGACCGCCCGAGTGGCACGACCGTTTCAGGATCGATCCTGTGGGCAGGCCGTCGCACGACAACGTCATGCGCGGAGTCGAGCACCTCAAGCGCGAACGCGTCCCGTTCAACGTCCTCAGCGTCATCAGCCAGTCGAACGTCGACAAGCCTCGGGAGCTGCTTAGATGGCTAGTAGATCAGGGATTCCACGATCTCCAGTTCATCCCCTGCGCCGGACCGGCCGAAGGATGTGCGAGCGTTGCCGAGGGCGGCATCACTCCCGAGTCAATTACACCCACCGAATACGGAAAATTCCTCAATGAGCTGTTCGATGAGTGGATCGAGATCGGAGTCGACAAGGTCAGGATTCGCTGGTTCGACAACCTGATCCAGATGCTGTGGGGCTACCCGTCGGAGATGTGCGAGCTCGCCGAGAACTGCGGGTACATTGTCATGGAGCACAACGGGGACTGCTATCCGTGCGACTTCCGCGTCGAAGAGGACTGGCTTCTCGGGAACGTCCACGACACGCCGCTGGACCAGATCGTCGAGGGTGAGATGTTCACCCGATTCAGCCAAGTCAAGAGCAAGCTGCACGCCGACTGCCAACGATGCCGGTGGAAGACTCTTTGCTACGGCGAGTGCCCCAGCTACCGGATAGTGAGCACGGGCAACGCCGAACACGAACTGCCGTACTTCTGCGGTTCGTTCATCGACTTTTTCGGCGAGAGTTACGATCGCATGGAAGCGCTGGCCGTTCGCCTGGGCAACGTAAGGGGCTTGGCCGTGCCGCGTGAACAGATGTCGCCCGCTCTGCGAACCTCGGTCCCCGCGCGCCCCGTGCGCGCGCAACCCGACCGCCGGGCGCCCGCCGCCAAGCGACCCAAGATCGGCCGCAACGATCCATGCCCGTGCGGCAGCGGCAAAAAGGTGAAACGCTGCTGCGGAGACCGGGTGCTGCTGTAGACTGGATTTCCCAGAGAGCGTGTCCCTCAACTCCGTTCCCTTAGGGGTTTGATTGGTCTCTCAACCAAGAAGAGTCAGTTCAAAGCCTCGGATCTTCGGCTCGATGAGTCACCGGGAGTTTCGAAAGTACTTCTACAGCATGCTGTGGCAATCATCCGGCCTGGGGATGCAGTTCCTCGTCGTTGGGTGGTTGGTCCTGGAGCTTACGGACTCCGCCCCGCAACTCGGGTTGGTAATCTTCCTTTATGGCATGCCCAACCTGGCGCTGATGCCTTTCGCCGGCATCGCCGCCGACCGTCTGGATCGTCGCATGCTGCTGATTGTCAGCCAGTTGGCGATAGCCTTCATTCTCGTGGCTCTGGCGACGCTGGCGATAACGGACTCGGTGGCGATGTGGCACGTGTACCTCGCGGCGATCGTTCTTGGAGCCATACAGGGTTTCATGATGCCCGCCAGCATCGCGATCGTTGCTGACCTGGTGGAACGTGGCGACATGCTGAACGCCAACGCTCTCATCTCCTCGGTATTCAACGGCGCACGCATCCTCGCTCCTCCTGTCGCAGGAGTCATAGTCGAGATGGCGGGCATCGGCGAGGCTCTGTACCTCAACGCCGCCTGTTTCGCTCTGGCAGTCGCTCACATGTGGGCGATGCGAAATATCCCTTCGCACGGTTCGGTCACCGAAACAAACATCCTGGGCAACCTTCTGGAAGGGTTTAGATTCACCCTCAAGTCTCCCGTCGTGTTCAGCGTCATCGGGATGAGCTTGGCTTTCGGGTTGCTCGGAGCGGCCCACTTCCAGATCCTGCCAGCCTTCGCCAAAGAGGTTCTGAGCCTCGAAGCCGCTGGTGCTGGTTTCTTGCTCTCCGCCGCCGGCGCAGGTTCGCTTGCAGGCAATCTGGCCCTGGGATCGCTGGGGAACTCGCGTCACAAGAGCCTGCTTCTGCTGGGCTCTATCATTCTGTTCGGAATATCTCTGCTGCTATTCGCCTGGTCAACGTGGTATCCAGTCTCGCTGATCTTCATGTTTTTTGTGGGCATGGGTTTCGCCGGATTCATATCGGTGGGAACGACCGTGCTCCAGCTCGCCACCCCGCCGGCCATGAGAGGCCGAGTAATGAGCATGATGCTCCTAAGCGCGGCCCTGCACTACCTCGGCGCGCTGCCTCTGAGCATATTGGCGGACCTCTACGGCTGGCCGTCTGCCATCACAGTTGGCGCGCTGTTGATGCTGGCCGTCGTGGTGTGGCTGGGAGCGCTGTCGCCAACGATTAGACGCATGCAGGTGGATTAGGTATCTGATCTATCGCTAGCGCCGGATCATGCTCGGAGATCGGAGGGCATGTTGTCTACGAGCCGCGTCCACAAAACACTAGGCCAGACTAACCGGTGGAGTGCCTTGAAGCTCAGTCAACATTGCGGAGACGCCGGATTTCAATTCGCAATCCCACACCGTAAGAACCTTCCAGCCCAGGCTTTCCAGCTCGTCGAAATTCGCTTCGTCCCTGTCTATGGTGCGTTGGATCTTTGTCCGCCAGTAGTCCGCGTTGGCAACCGGCCACCTGAAGCGCTAGCACTGATGCCCATGCCAAAGACAACCGTTGACCAGAACTACGGTCTTGAATCGTGGCAGCACGACGTCGGGTTTTCCGGGCAAGTCTTTTCTGTGAAGGCGGAACCGGAATCCGGCGGCATGCAGCGCTTTGCGAACGGCGAGCTCGGGCGACGTGTTCTCCGAGTGCACACGCGCCATGATCCGGCTCCGCGCCTCTTTCGAGAACTGGTCAGGCACGGCTACGCATCTTCCGGCACCTGTTCCAACCGCTGTCGAGCGAGATGCTCCAGTCTGCGGGCCTGAGTGAGCAGCGTTCTTCGCAAACCCGATTGGACGAACCGCTCGCTGATTACCTGAGTGAGCTTGGCGATGGTGCTTGTCGAGGGCGGAGAGAAAGTGTACCGGCGGGGCGGAGCAAAACTGTACCACCGAGCGCCGCAGGTTGAGCGTCAATGTCTGCGGTGCGTAAGGGCCGGCGCTAGGCGGTTGCCAGAGGTTGGTTGGACTTCCGGCTGTGCTTGAGGCGGAAGCTGTCGCCGTTCATCTCCAAGATGTCGACATGGTGAGTG
>PVBE010229189.1_pt1 | contig 19768 bp, 23 predicted proteins | sample 1631181 | NCBI WGS metagenome assembly PVBE01 (sample SAMN08397723, study PRJNA350692) | Marine metagenome, whole genome shotgun sequencing project. | isolation source: water | place: Pacific Ocean | collected 2012-04 | reverse complement strand
GTCGCCTGCCCGTCATTCTGAACTTCCCGTATACACGCCGGATCAGCCGTGACGTTTCTACACAGCCAAGACCCGCAACATCCTCAGCGATCAGATTATCCGCCTCACCGGCGTCATGGCGGCCACCAAATGCCCACATCTGCTGCGCCGCGTTGTGGTCTGGGACGCCGATAAGGGGCGTCAGATCGTGTTGCTCACCAACCATCTCGACTTCGGGGCCACCACCATCGCCGCCATCTACAAAGAGCGCTGGAAGATCGAGCTCTTCTTCAAGGCGCTCAAGCAGAACCTCAAGGTCAAGACCTTCATCGGCACCACCGAGAACGCCCTTCGCATCCAGATTCGGACAGCCCTCATCGCCATGTTGTTGCTCAAATGGCTGCACCACCTGTCCAAGGCGGGATGGTCGCTCTCCAATCTGGCTGCCATGCTGCGCATGAACCTGTTCACCTACCGCGATCTCAAGGCCTGGATCGACCGACCCTTCGAAACTCCACTCGCAATCCCGATAACGCAGCAGTTGACGCTCGCGCTGCCTGGACTTGGACAGCCGCCCGTCGCCCGCGCACAGGGGGCCTCAACTCAAAATCCCGCCGTTCCGGGCACGGCCGGCTTGTAATCTCTGGGAAAAAGCGATTAGCGCAAAACGTTTTGGACAGCAGTGATATTCGCGATATTATTGCGTCCTATTTCGCCTCCCGCCGGGTGGCACCGACGAGTGATTTCAAACGGGCAAACGTGGCCCCCACTGCCGCCATGGCGTCGTCATAAAGAATGGCGTTTTCCATATCCTTGATTTCCTCCAGGCGGGCCGCCAGCACTTCGGCCGATATGTCGCCGGGGTTGTCGAAATCGAGGCCCACGCTTTCGCGGGTCTGGGCGGTGGCGAAGTGGCCGCCACCGGCTATGAACACCTCGCCGTTCTCGCTGCAGGCGTCGCTGGCCAGGTAGGCCACCAGGGCGCTGACCTGTGAGGGCTGCAGCTAAGGCTCGAGCTCTTGGGGAAAGACCCCCTTGGCGGCCCGTGTCAGGGCAAAGGGCGCCACCGCATTGACCGCGATGCCGTGCCCTGGCGCGGTCAGGCGCAGCGTTGCCAATAGGCCCAGGATGCCGCCCTTGGCGGTGCCATAGGCCGGCAAATCGCCCTTGCCCTCCCAGGCGATCTGCGAAGTCGTCATGATGATGCGGCCATAGTGCCGCCGCGCCATGGCGCCATAGGCGGCGTGCAAGACGTAAAGCGTGCCGAACAAATGCACGGCCAGGATGGCGGCGAAATCCTCGAGCCTGGAATCGCCGAATTCAGCCAGACGGTTGATGCCGGCGTTGGTCACCACCACGTCGAGGCGGCCGAATTCCTCCACTGTCCCGGCCACCAGCCGGGCGGCGCCGTGCGCCTCGGCGACGTCGTCCCAATTGGCCAGGGCCCGGCCGCCGGCGGCGCGGATTTCCTCGACCACATCGTTGGCCGGATGCGGCGTCGGCCCCCCACCGCCACGCTCGACACCGATATCGTTGACCACGACGCAGGCGCCGCGGCGGGCCAGTTCCAGGGCATGGGCCCGGCCCAGGCCGCGGCCCGCCCCGGTGACGATGGCGACGCGGTCTTCGAGGCTGATTTTCATGGCGACCCGTTAGATATGGCCGGCGTATTGTTTGTCGGTCTCGAGGATGTGGTTGCGAAACCAGGCCTGCAAGTATTCGTTGACGTGACCGAGGATCATCGAGCGCGATTCCTGAGAGTGGCTGAAGGTCATCTGCACGGCGTCCAGCCAATTGACGAATTCCTGGTGCTCCTCGTGGTGCGCCGCCAGGCCGGCGAAACTGGTCGCCGCCATCAGTTGTTCTTCCTGGGCAAAATGCTGGCGCGCATAGTCGCGCAGCTCGTCGAGCAGCCTGGCGATGTCGACATCGTATTTTTTGAAGGCGCTGACCCGGTTGATGATCTCGACCATGCGCTGGTGATCGCCGTCCAGCTCGGCGTCACCGACACTCCAGTCCTGTGTCCAAACAAGAATTTCCAAGGCCGCTCTCCGAATGCCCTCAGCCGCCGGCCCGCTGACGTTCGCCGAAAAGAGTGGACCACTGCGCTTCCGTCAGCGGTACCTTGTCGCTGTTGACGATGCGTTTCCGGAAGTCGTTGATGATGTTGCTGCCAACCTCGACGGCGGGCCGCGCCTCGATGGCGCCAAACCAGCGCCCCAGGTTGGGATAGGGCTCGAGCGCCATGTCGATCAGGGCGGCGGAACGCACCCAGGGCCAGCACGCCATGTCGGCGATGGAATAGTCGCCGGCCAGGAATTCGGCCTGGGCCAGGCGCAGTTCCATCACGTGCAACAGCCGTGCGGCCTCGCCCAAATAGCGCTGGTGGCCGTAGCCGCCGTCTTCTTCGGCCGGCGCATAGCGCACGAAATGGTGGGCCTGACCGTGCATCGGGCCCAGGCTGGCCATCTGCCAGACCAGCCACTGCAGGGCTTGGTAGCGGGCCTCGGGCTGGGAGCTCAGGAACTGCCCGGTCTTTTCCGCCAGGTAGATCAGAATGGCCCCCGATTCAAAGACCGTTATGGGCGCGTCCGCGCCAGCCGGATCCTGGTCGACGATGACCGGCAGCTTGTTGTTGGGGTTGAGGGTGAGGAATTCGGCCGAGAACTGTTCGCCCTCGAAAATATTGTAGGGGATGACCTCATAGTCGAGGCCGACCTCCTCCAGCATGATGGAAACCTTGTGGCCGTTGGGGGTCGCTACGGTGTGCAGATCGATCATCGAAATCTCCTTCCCCGCGGCCCTTGCTGTTCCGGCTAGAGCGAGACGGTTTCGAACTCGGCCGGTACGTTGATTTCAAAGACTTCGAAATCTTCCGAGAACGCAGTGACGTCATGCTTGTGGCGCGAAGGCACCACCATGGCGTCGCCGGCATCCATGTGGAATTTGCCCAGGCCCTCGAGTTCGGTCTTGACCCAGCCCTTGAGGACATAGACGAACTGGACGTCGAACTCGTGGTAGTGCCAGCCGGTGCTGGCATCGCAGGGGCCGTTGGTGCGTACCACCTGGGCCTGCACGCCGCCCTGCGTGGCGGCGCCCAGCCCGAAGTCGCGGTATTCGAGAAAGGCCCGCGGGCCCTCGCAGCGCAAGAACGAATCGTCCCCCAGATAGTCAACCACCATGGTGCTGTCGGGGCGGCCGCTCCGGTCCTCGGGTTTCTCGGTGAGCGTCGTCACATCAGCCGGCATGGTCACTTCGATGACCTCGAAATCGGCCGAGAATTCGGTTTCATCGTGCATCGTGAAAGGCGGGGTGTGGGCGCAATCGCCGGCCTCGAGGACGACGTCGCCCCAGCCCTCGGCGGTGAAGGCGACGCGGCCACGGAGGACGTAGACGAGCTGGAACTCGAGATCGTGGCAATGCCAGCCGGTGACGCCGTCGATGACGCCCGCGCATTGGATGTGTTCGGCCCGCATGCGTCCGCCGCTGGCCAAGGTGACCCCCCAAGTCGCGATAGCGCAGAAAGGAGCGCAGACCCTTCTCGTGCCACTGGGTCGAGACCAGATGGTCGATGGAAAATCCCGATGCCGTGTTGACATCCGCGTTCGCAGACATGGGCGCTCCCCCCGCTTTGGACAGTGCGTACGACGATAGCATGGCGGGCAGGCCACCGCGAAACCGGCCCCAGCCCGGGTCGGAACTTATTGCGTCAGCGGGCTAAGCTCGGCCTCGCCGATACGCTGGATTTGGTCGCGCAGCCAGATGTGGCCGGGGTCTTTCTGCAGGCGCTCGTGCCAGACCTGGTCAAGGGCATGGCGGGGGATGTCGAGGGGGAAGTCGATGACCTCGAGGGGGAACATGCGGCTCATACGCTGGGCCAGATTGCGGGGCAGCGTCAGCAGCCAATCGGTGGCGGCGGCGGCGGCGGCGGCCGAGACCACGTTGGGCACCGACAGCGCGTCGTGCAGCTGGTGGCCGTGTTCGCCCATGATGCGCCGGACACGGCGGTTGCTGGCGGTGTCGAGGCGTATGTGGGGCCAACCCGCGAAGGCCTCGAGATCGAAGCCCTGTTCCAGCGCCGGATGGCCGCGTCGCACCAGGCAGGCCAGCCGGTCGCTCATCAGGGTGCGGCTGAAAAAGCCCCGGGGCAGGTACTCGAAAAAGTCGATGGCCAAGTCGATCTCGCCGCTCGCCAAGGCCTCCAGGCGACCCGTCGGGAAGTTGGTGATGACCAGGCGCAGGTTGGGCGCGGTGGGGCAGAGAAAGCCGCAAACCTTGGTCAACACCACCAGCGTCGTGGCATCGGGGGCGTTGATGCGGATGACGTCCTGGGCCTGAGCCGGGTCGAAGCGGCGCGGATTGATCAGGGCCCGGGTGTCTTCCAGGATGCGGCCCAGGGGCTGGCGCAGTTTATCGGCCAGCAGTGTCGGCACGAAGGAGCGGCCCGAGCGCACGAACAGGGGATCGCCGAAGATGGTGCGCAAGCGGCCCAGGGCCCGGCTCACGGCGGGCTGGCTGAGACCCAGGGCCCGGGCCGCGCGCGTCGCGTTTTGCTGGCGCAGCAGCTCGTCCAGCACGGTCAGCAGGTTGAGGTCGATTTTTCTTAGATTACCCTGACGCATGAATGCCATGCTAATTAGTCATTTTTCGTATGTCCACCCAGACTCTATTCTGTCCGCCGGACAACCGGACGGGAGGCACCGAAAACCCATGGACATCAAATCGTTTCACCACGTTGCGTACCGCTGCAAGGACGCCAAGGAGACAGCCGACTTCTACGGCGACATCGTTGGCCTGCCCTACACCTTCGCCGTGGCCGAGGACCGCCAGCCGACGACGGGCGAGGATCACCCCTATATGCACCTCTTTTTCCAGCTCGGTGACGGCAGCTTCCTGGCCTTTTTCGAACTGCCCGGCGAGCAGCCCATGGGGCGCGACGAAAACACCCCGGCCTGGGTCCAGCACCTGGCCTTCGACGTCGGCGACATGGAAACGCTGATGAAGAAGAAAAAACACCTCGAGGACAACGGCATCGAAGTGCTCGGGCCGACCGACCACACCTTCTGCCAGTCGATCTACTTCTTCGATCCCAACGGCCACCGGCTCGAGTTCCTGGTGCCCACGACGACCGAGAAGATGGTCAACGACTTGGTCGGCGTGGCCAAACCGATGCTGGACGAATGGGCGGCCAACAAAAAGGCGCCCAGGCACGCCGATTGGGTGCACGAAAAGGCCTTGGCCAGGTTCTAGTGTTCCGACTCATTTATGAGTTACCCGATTTCACCTGGATAAGCGCCTGTCGTGCCCGAACGAGCTTTCCGAGAATGCTTTGGGCTGTGGCGGTCCAGACGAAGGGTTTGGGTGTTTGGTTGTGCTTGGCGAGGTAGTCGTCGATGGCCGCCTCCAGTTCGGGAACGCTTTTGAATACACCGCGGCGGATGGCATCGCGGGTGATCTCGGCGAAGAAGCGTTCCACCTGGTTCAGCCAGGAAGCCGAGGTCGGCGTGAAGTGGAAATGGAAGCGCGGGTGCTTTTCCAGCCACTCCTTGATCTTAGCGTGCTTGTGGGTGGCGTAGTTGTCGACGATCAGATGGATGTCGAGCTGTTTCGTCGTCTCGCGGTCGAGCTTGCGCAGGAAACGGAGGAATTCCTGATGCCGGTGGCGCTTCATGCATTGACCGATGACCGTGCCGTCGAGCACGTTCAGCGCCGCGAACAGCGTGGTCGTGCCGTGGCGTTTGTAATCGTGGGTCATGGTGCCGGCGCGGCCCTTTTTCATCGGCAGACCGGGCTGGGTCCGATCGAGCGCCTGGATCTGGCTCTTCTCGTCCACCGAAAGCACCAGCGCCTTGTCCGGCGGGTTCAGGTAAAGACCGACAACGTCCGCCACCTTCTCGGCCAACCTGGGATCGTTCGACAGCTTGAAAGTGGAAACAAGGTGCGGCTTCAAGCCATGCTCGGCCCAGATCCGTTGCACGCTGGTGTGGCCAATACCCACTGCCTTGGCCATCGTGCGAAGGCTCCAGTGGCTTGCGTTCGGCGGCTTCTCCCCCACGGTCTTCGCCAGCACCAGCGCTCTCACCTCGGGGCTCAAGGGGCGTTTGCCGGTTCCACGGTTCCGATCCCGCAACAGCCCGTCAACTCCTTCCTCGAGGAAGCGTTGCTGCCAGCGCCAGACCGTCGGCTTGCTCTTGCCCACTTGGCGCATGATTGCCATCGTCCCAACCCGATCTCCCGACAGAAGCACGACCCGCGCACGCCAGACATGCTTCTGCGCCGTATTCCGGTTCGAAACCAACCGCTCCAATCGCCGCCGGTTGCCGGGGCACAGCCAAATACTTGTGTGCGTTCGCATCAATGTAGAATCGCAGGGATTAGCTCTCTTGGGAATCTTTTAAATGGGGCTGAACACTAGTTTTCCCCGCTCTTGTTTTCCGCGACGCCCGGCCGGACGCGCAAACGGCAACAGCCTGATTGCCCGGGTTTCCAGGTTTCGCCGGCGAAAGTGAAACCGGCCGACGTGAACATACCGGCATCGATGGCGCCGGCGAAATCGCAAAGATGTTCGAGGTCCTCGTCCGATCGGTCCAAGTCCGTCCAGGCGTCCTTCAAGGGGCATTTTTGAAAGTAGATTTCCAGTTCGTCCTGATCGCATTTGACGACTTCAGGGATGAACAACTCGCCTCCGCCCGGGATAGCGCCGAGAAAAGCCTCCTTCAACCCTTGCAAGTCATCAGGACCGTATTGGCGGTAGTTTCCAGCCATCTCGCTGCCCAACCGGCGGGTTGCCTCTTTGCCGATCTCCAGGGCCTTTTCCAAGCCAAGCTGTTCGCGCATGACGTCGAACATGTGCGCATAGGCTGCGGCGCGCATTTTCAAGGCTGCCCGCAACGTGGAAATGAGAACCATGGTTTCTTGCGTCATTGCCCGAGGTCCTTTGTCGTGTTGTCAATCAGCGAGACCAGCGATCACCGCATCTCCCGTTGATCGCGCCAGCGGTAATAGGAAAGGGTGAACGGCGGGGCCACCCGGCGGGCCAGGCCTTGGAACGGAATGGGCTCGATGTCCGTCACCGGGAAAGGCAACTCCTGCCCCTCGGGCCCGGCAATCGCGTCGGCAAGTGCCCAGCCCAGGGAAACCGACAGCGCAACGCCGCGACCGTTGCAGCCGATCCAGGCCCAACCGTTGGGGCCGAGCTTGTGAAAATGCGGCGTGTGATCCCGGGTCATGCCGACATAGCCGGTCCAGTGCTGTTCGATTCTGGGCTCGGTAAACTGCGGGAATACCTTTTGCAGCCGCTTGATAATGCGGGCCTTGATCCGCTGTTCCTTGTTGAAGGGCAGCACCAGAGCGCCGCCGGTGACCAGCCGATTGCGGGCGTCATAGCGGAAAAAATGCAAATCACCCTGTGTGTCCGACACCGCCTGGCGGCCGGGGATCACCGATTGGCGGACGTTGTCGGACAGCGGCTGGGTGGCCATTTGCCAGGACATGACCGGCACGATGCTGCGCGCCATCTTTGACGCCAAGGCGGGGCGGATTTCGCCGGAATAGGCATTGGTCGCCAGCACCAGCGCCTTGGCCTCGACCGCCCCGTTGTCGCTCTCGACCCGCCATCCGTCGGCGGTTTGCGCATAACCGTTCACCGGCGAATTCTCGAAGATCCGCACCGACCGCTCAGCCGCCGAACGGCCCAGCTCGCGCGCCAGCGCCAGAGGATTGATGTGGCCGCCGGTCCTGTTCATAAAGCCGCCGTGAAAAAAGGGACTGCCGGTCAAACGTTCGATATCCGCCTTGTCGAGCAGTTCCACCTCAGCGCCGGCGCGCTGCCATTGGCGATGACGGTTGGCGCTAATGGCGTGCATGCGTCCGGGCGTGTGGGCAGGCTGAATCCAGCCGTTTTGCTCGGCCTCACATTCCAACTTCGCCTGGCGCACCAGATCGAACAGATAACCCGCGCTGCCGCCGATCAGGTTGACGAAGCGCTCCCCGGTTTCACCAAACCGCTCGATCAAAATGTCGGGATCGGCGCGGGTCATGACCGGGATGACCTGCCCGTTGTTGCGGCCCGAGGCGCCATAGCCGATGTCGACGGCTTCCAGAACCACCACGTCCAAGCCATGACCCGCCAAATGCCAGGCCGTCGAGAGACCGGTAAAGCCGGCCCCCACGACGACGGCGTCGGCGCGGATATCACCGTCCAGCGGGGCATGGCTTTCCCCCGCCGGCGTTACGCTTCGCCACAATGAATTGTCAGCCACGCCGCGATCCCTCCCAATAGGGGCCAACTCGCCCCGGTCTACGCTACCCCCAGGTATGCCTTTTGCATGGACGGATTGTTCAGCAGCCCTTGCGCCGAATCCGCCAGTACGATCTCGCCGGTCTGCAGGACATAGCCGCGCTGGGCGATACTGAGAGCCATATTGGCATTCTGCTCGACCAGCAGGATCGCCACGCCCTGCCCCTGATTGATTTTGGTGATGACTTCGAACACGACCTCGACAAAGCGCGGCGACAGGCCCATCGAGGGCTCGTCCATGATCAACAATTTGGGCCGCGCCATGAGCGCCCGGGCCATAGCCACCATCTGCTGTTCGCCGCCGCTGAGCGTGCCGGCCATTTGCCGGCCGCGCTCGCGAACCAACGGAAAAATCTCGCGGATACGATCCGCATCCGCTTCTATTTCGCGCTTGTCGCGGCGCACATAGGCGCCCATAAGAAGGTTTTCCTCAACTGTCAGAAAGGGAAACAAACGCCGGCGTTCAAGAACCGGGGATATGCCGGCCTTGACGACATGCGAGGGTGGCTTGCCGTCGATGCGCTTGCCGACGAACTCTACGGCCCCCCGTTTCGGCTTGAGCAGACCCATGATGGTTTTCATGGTCGTCGACTTGCCGCAGGCGTTGCCGCCGAGCAGCGATACGATTTCGCCTTCGTGGACCTCCAACGAGATGCCCTTCAGGGCTTGGATGGGGCCGTAGAAGGTATCGATGTCAGTCAACTTCAACACGCCGGTCCCTCCTTCCCATATAGGCCTCTGCCACCTCCTCGTTGGTGGCGATTTCGTCCGGCGTTCCCTCGGCGATCTTTTCGCCGTGGTCGAGCACGATCACCCGGTCGGAGACCGTCATCACCACGCGCATCTTGTGTTCGATGACGAAGACGGTGTGCCCGCGCTCCTTCAGCTCATAAATCAGATCGACAATGCCCTGGGTCTCATGCGGGTTCATGCCCGCGGTGGGTTCATCCAGCAGCAAAAGGTCGGGCTCGGAAACCAGGGCCCGGGCAATTTCCAGGCGCCGCTGATTGGCATACGACAGGCTATCGGCCCGGTCGTTGATGCGCGGCAGCAGCCGTTCCTTGAACAGCGCCAGGGTCCCGAGCGCTTTTTGCCGCGATTCCTCCTCCTCCCTGCCCACCCATGCGGGACGCAGCAGGGCACTGGCCAGGCCGGTCTTGGTGCGGTGGTGATTGCCGACCAGGAGGTTCTGCAGCACCGTCATGCTCTTGAACAGCCGGATATGCTGGAAAGTGCGCGCCACGCCCATGGCCGCCACGTCATGGGGACGGGCCCGGGAGATGTCCTGGCCTGCGTAACGGATGATTCCGCTCTCCGCCGGCAAGGTTCCGGTGATGCAATTGAACAAGGTGGTCTTGCCCGCACCGTTGGGCCCGATGAGGCTGACGATCCCGCCCTTCGGCACGCTCAGGGACAAATTTTTGAGCGCCATCAATCCGCCGAATTCCTTGTGAACGTCCTCGACTTGCAAAATCGTCATGACCGGCCCCCCGCCCCTTGAGGATCGGCAGAGGGTTCCAGATCGTCGCCATCGCCGGCGCCAACGTCGTCGCCGACGTCGTCGGGCAGAAACTTGTCACCCTGTGTGTATTCGGGCTCGGGGTCGTCGAGGAAACGGAGCCTCAAACTGTAATCGCGCCCGCCCAGCAGCCCCTCCCGGCGCACCAGCATCATGACGACCAGCACGGAGCCGTAGATAATCATGCGGTATTCCAGAAGTCCCCTGAAGACCTCCGGAACGACGATCAGGATTGTCGCGCCGACCACCGGTCCGAACAAATTGCCACTGCCGCCGAGCGCCAGCATGGCCAGCATGATAAACGATTCCATGTGGGTGAAGCTGTCCGGGCTGATGTATTTGACGAAGTGGGCATAGAAGCTGCCCGCTATCCCGGCGTAAAAAGCCGAAAGCACGAAAGCCTGAACCTTATACCGCGTGGTATCGACGCCGATGGCTTCGGCCGCCAATTCGTCCTCGCGGATAGCCACCAGCGCCCGGCCGAACCTGGAGTTCACCAGCCTGTTCATGCTGAAGAGCGTCAGGACCACCAGCGTCAGTATCAGATAGAAGTAGTCGGAGCGGGTTTCGATCTCGTAGCCGAAGATATTCGGCGGCGGGATAGACATGATCCCCAGCGGACCATTGGTGAAGCTCATCCAGTTGAGCAGCAAGAGCCAGACAACGACGTTGAACCCAAGCGTCGCCAAGGCCAGATAAATACCCGTTAGCCTCAGCGTGGGGCGGCCCAGAAGGTAGCCGAAAATGCCGGCCACGATGCCCGAGCCGAGCAGCGAAAGCAGAAACGGAAACCCCAGCTCAAGACTGAACTTGGCCGATGCGTAGGCGCCGATGCCATAGAATCCGGCGTGTCCCAAGGCGATCAACCCGACATAACCATTGAGCAAATTCAGGCTGAGCGTCAGCATGATGTAAATGCCGACGAAAATCATGACCTGCAGGATGTACTGATTTTGGATCAGTGCCGGAGCGATGACGAGAACCGCCAACAACGCCCAATAAGGCGAATTTGCGATCGCTTCGCGTAGCGGGCCCGTCATCGTCAGTCCCCACGCGCCCTGATCAGTTCCTTCTTGCCGAAGAGGCCGGCGGGCCGGGCAATCAGGACAACGATCATGAACAGGAACGATACCATGTGACGGACGCCGGCATCCCAGATCTCGGTGGCGAAGGATTCGACGACGCCGATGATGAGCCCCGCGACCACCGCACCGGGCAGGCTGCTGAGCCCGCCGACCACGCTGGCACTGAACGCCTTCAGGCCAAGCAGCGTCCCCATGGTCGGGAAAAAGACATTGTAATAGAGGCCGACCAGCAGGCCGGCGACGCCGCCCATCATGGATCCGATGGCAAAGGTGATGGTGAAGACGCGATTGACGTTGACGCCCATGGCAAACGCGGCTTCGTGATCCTGCGCCGTGGCGCGAATCGCCATACCGATTTTAGTGCGCTCCATGAACAGGTACATCGTCACCATCAATCCGATGGCGACGCCGAGCACGGCGAGCTGCAGGTAGGTGACGTAAATGCCGTTGAATTCGATCTCGGAGTAAGCCAGGTCCTCGATGATCGCCGGCGGCACGGCGCGCGTTCCCGGGCCCCAAATCAACTGGGCCACGTTGATCAGCAGAATGGAGAAACCGATCGTCACCAGAAGCGAGGAAAAGTGCGGCGCGTCACGCAAGAACCGGAAGGCGACGATTTCCATAACCGCGCCCAGTATGAAGGTCGCCAACAGGACGACAGCCAGGGCGAAAAAGAAGTTCGGCGAAAAATAGGTAAAAAGGCTGAGGCCGATATAGGCGCCGACCATGAAGATCTCGCCATGGGCAAACGTCACCATACGCAAGGTGCCGAAGATAACGGTAAAACCCAGGGCCAGCAGGGCGTAGACGCTGCCCTGGGTCAAACCGTTGATCAGCTGCTCGAACAACGCGATTACTACGCCCTTAGGCGTTCAGCCTTATTTGCTGTAGGGCACCCACTTTCCGTCCTTGATCATGATCCGCGCGAATTCCTTCTCGGTATCATGGGACGTGGAGTAGTCGAAGGGGCCGGTGACGCCGACGAAACCTTTCAGCGATTCAAGCGCCACGCGAATGGCCGCGCGGTCCTCGGTTCCGGCCATATGCATGGCGGCAACCACCAGGTTGGCCGCGTCGTATCCCAGGGCGGCGAAGGTGCTCGGGTCCTTGCCATAAACGGAACGGAAATCGCGCGTGAATTCCTGTGCCGCGGGGCGCGGATCGTTGGGGAAATAGACGGCATTGGACAACAGGCCTTCAACCGCCTTGCCACCCAGTTTGATCAGCTCCGGCGAATACAGCGAGCCGGTCGACAGCACCTTCGGCTTATAGCGCATACGCCGCGCCTGGGTCATGATCGAGGAGGCGTCGGCATAGAAGGTCGGCAGATATAGAAGGTCCGGATTGGCCCTCTTGATCTTTGTCAGGATCGACGCGAAGTCGCGCTCACCCGTAACAAAGGCTTCCTCGGCAACGACTTTGGCGCCCATTTTTTTCGCTGCCTCGACGAAATATTTGTTGGCGGCAACGCCCCAGTCGTTGTTGATATAAATGGTCGCCACGGTTTTGGCGCCAAGATCGTCAATCGCCCATTTCGAGCTGAACGGCCCTTCGGATGCCTGGGTGGCACCGACGCGGAACATGTTCTTGCCCTTCCTGGTGAAATCCGGATGCGATGAGGTCGGCGACACCTGGGACATGTTGGCCTTTTCGTAGATCGGTGCGGCGGCCATGCAGCTGGAGGAGGAGAAATCACCGATCTCCACCAGAATCTCCGGATCGGCGACGAATTTCTCCGCAATCAACACCGATTCCTTAGGATCGCCGCGGCTGTCAGCAACCACGATCTCGATCTGTTTACCGTGCACACCACCCATGCGATTTGTTCGCGCGATCACCATTTCCACCGATTTCTTGATGAAATCGCCGTATTCGGCCCAGTCACCGGTCAATGGCACCGACAGACCGACCTTCACGGTCCCGCCCGCGCTCGCCGCAAAAGGCGTCAACGTCATCGCGCCCGCCAAGGCCAGGGTGGCTAGGCGCTTGGAATTGTTGCCAAGCATATTTTTCGTCTCCCCATGAATCTGGGATTACCCAGAAAGCCCCCCTTACGTGCTGGCGACGGTAGCACAGAGATCTTCCAGGTACGACCCCGGCGTTAGACCGTTCGCATCGATCCGAAGGGCGCTAAAGCATATCGATGTACGCCTTGACGGCGGCGTAGAGCGGATCGAGACGGGGAGCGAGCTCGTCGATGGTCCCCCAGTCGGCGGCCTGGCAGGTGTCCGCCAATTCGTTGGCCCCGACGCTGCGCGAGGATGACTTGAGCTTATGGGCGGCGCCTTTGATGTCGGGCGCGTTGCGCTCATCCCAGGCCGACTTGAGCTCGCCGATGGTGGCCTCGGTGGGTTCCACGAAGGATTCGAGGATTTCCTTGAAGGTTTCCTGATCGTCGCCGAATACAGCCTTCAGGGCACGCTCGTCGATAGCGCCGTCACTGGGCGGGGTCGCCGCTGACGCCTCGTCTCCTCGGCTATCGCTTTCGGCGAGCGGCAGCGCCACGCCGTCCTCGACCGTGTCCGAAATTGCGGCCACACCACCATCGCCCATCCATTTGCGCAGCGTGTTGCGCAGCTCCTTCATATCGATAGGCTTGGAAAGATAGTCGTCCATGCCGGCAGCCAGGCAGCGCTCGGCCTCGCCCTGCAGGGCGTTGGCCGTGATGGCGACGATCGGAGCCCGGCGGTCGGTGCTTTCCTCAGCCTGGCGAATGGCTGCGGTCAGTTCGAAGCCGTCCATCTCCGGCATGTGGCAATCCGTCAGCAGCACCACGTAGTCGCCGGCCTGCCACATGTCGAGGCCTTCCTGACCGTCGGAGGCGATCTCGCGGGCATAGCCCAGCACCGTGAGCTGGCGGCGGATGACTTCCTGGTTTGTCAGATTGTCCTCGGCCAGCAGGATCAGCTTGCCCTGCTCACGCGCCTCCTCGATCGTGGGCGCGCGGCCAACCCGCAGGTCTTCGGCCTCCTCCTCGTAGTCAACCTCGGGACTGGCCCGGCCGGCGGCAATGGCGACAGCGTTCAAAAGCCCAACCCGGCGCACCGGATTGCTGTCCACCAGGGTGACATCCGCTAGCCCCTTGAGAGCATCTTTGGGCCGACGGGGATCCTGGCTGATGACGAAGCGGAGCGCGTCCGCGCCGCCGCCGTCGACGAGCGACGAGCGCAACGACTGGACACCATCGATGTCATGATCCCCTTCGAAGACGACGATGGCGAACGGCTGGCCCGCGCCCGCCGCCTCCGCCAACGGCGCCACGACATCGTCAAGAGCGGCGACGCCCGTGACCTCGGCACCCCAATGATCGAGATAGCGCTGCCAGGTCGAACGCTCGCTGTCGATCGGGTTAACGACAAGAATGCGCAAACCTTCGAGGCCATCGTTTGGTTCTATCTCGGCTGCTTTGTCGCTGGCGGCGAAAGTGATTTCGGCAAAGAACTCCGAGCCTTCGCCCAAGCTACTGTTGACGCCAATCTCGCCGCCCATGATTTCGGTTAGCCAAGTTCCAGCGTCTCCTTGAAGCCAAACCCGCGGGTGTTGTCGATATAGACGATACGGGTGGGGTCGAAGCGCCAGACGCGGGCCTTGGCCAAGGCCCCGGACAGTTTGCCCCCGGCGCCGGCGAACTGCTCGAAAAAGGGGAACTTGCGGGCGAGTTCGGCCAGGCCCTCCGCTGCCTCCCTGCCCTCCAGCATTGCCGCCGGGCCCGACAGCTGGAGTCCGCGGATCTTAGTGAAATCGTCGTAGTCGGGATTGATGGTGGCGGCGATCTCGCCTGCCATGACGATCTCGTGCGAGTGCCGGGTCTCGGGGTCGGAAACCCAATAGAGCGCGAACTCCCGATGGGCGTACATCACCGCGGCGGCGTGCGGTCCCGGACCGGCTGTGGCCAGCGTCATGGCATGGTGTTCGGCGAGGAAATCGAGGATTCGGGCGCGCATGTTCAGGAGATTACCGGCCTCAGTCGGCGGCCGGCCGCCGGCGCATCTCGCCGGACCAGCGTTTGGCGAAATCGGCCTCGATGCCGAACTGGTCGAGAATGCGGGCGACGATGTGGTCGACGATGTCGTTGATGCTCTCGGGATGGTTATAGAAGGCCGGCATGGGCGGCAAAATGGTGACGTCCATGCGCGAGAGCTTGAGCATGTTTTCCAGGTGAATGTCGTTGAGCGGTGTCTCGCGTGGCACCAGTACGAGCTTGCGGCGTTCCTTGAGAATGACGTCGGCGGCCCGGTGCACCAGCGTGTCGCCGACCCCGTTGGCGATGGCGGCCAGGCTTTTCATCGAGCACGGCACGACGACCATGCCTTCGGTGAGGAACGAACCCGAGGACACCGCCGCTGCCATGTCGCCGACACCATAGACCACGTCTGCCAAGGCCCGTACGTCGTCGCCACTCAACCCCATCTCGTGCTCCAGGGTCTGCTGGGCCCATTTGCTCAGCACCAGATGGCTCTCGACTTCGCTCTCCTTCAGGGCCCGCAACAGACGCACGCCGAATACCGCACCGGTGGCGCCGGTCATGCCCACGATCAATCGTTTCACCGCTTGCTCCTCGGAAGCCCTCTGCCCAGGTATCCTAGCAGCCCTGCGAACAACAGAGAATGCACACGTCCTTGATTCCCGAGGACTGATCCGGCATAGTTCCGCTGCCGGTCCCCCCTCGTACCGCAGCAGCGGAAACGGGCGCGAGGTGATTCAGGGGCGACACCTTTCCAGCGCCGAAATCGAGCTCAAGCAACCATGGCTCCGCCCCGGGGAGCGAAAGGCATGCTGGAATCGCTATTCAAGCTAACCGAAAACGGCACCGAGGTGCGCACCGAGCTGATTGCCGGTGTGACCACCTTCCTGACCATGGCCTACATCATCTTCGTCAATCCGATGATCCTGGCCGACGCCGGTCTCGACCGTAACGCCGTCTTCATGGCGACCTGCCTGGCCGCCGCCATCGGCACCGCCATCATGGGGCTCTACGCTAACTATCCCATCGCGCTGGCGCCGGGCATGGGGCTCAACGCCTATTTCACCTACGGCGTCGTCAAGGGCATGGGGCTGGCCTGGGAGGTGGCGCTGGGAGCGGTCTTCATCTCGGGCGTCCTGTTCCTGCTGCTCAGCCTGTTTCGCACCCGGGAATGGATCATCAACGCCATCCCGCGCTCGCTCAAGCTGGCGACCTCGGCCGGCATCGGCATGTTCCTGGCCATCATCGGCCTCAAGAACGCCGGCATCGTGGTCGACCACCCGGCCACCCTGGTCGGCGTCGGCGATCTCACCCAGCCCGCCGCCTACCTGGCGGTGCTCGGTTTCGTCATCATGGTGGCGTTGGATTTCCGCCGCATTCCGGGTGCCATCATCATTGGAATTGTAGTGGTAAGCGCTATCGGCATCGTGGCCGGGGTCTCGCCCTTCAACGGCATCGTCTCGACACCGCCCTCGCTGGCGCCAACGCTTTTCAAGTTCGACCTGGCGGCGGCTTTCCAAATCGGCCTGGTGAGCATCGTCTTCGCCTTCCTCTTCGTCGACCTCTTCGACACCGCCGGCACCCTGGTTGGCATCGCCCATCGCGCCGGATTCCTCGATGCCGACGGCAAGCTGCCGCGTATCCGCAAGGCGCTGATTGCCGATTCGGTGGCCACCATGGCGGGCGCCGCGCTGGGCACCTCGACCACCACCAGCTACATCGAAAGCGCCGCCGGCGTGCGCGCCGGCGGCCGTACCGGCCTCACCGCCGTGACCGTGGCGGTGCTGTTTCTGCTGGCCATCGTGTTTTCGCCGCTGGCCACCACCATTCCCGCCTATGCCACGGCCCCGGCCCTGGTCTTCGTGGCCTGCATGATGGCCCGCGGCATGGCCGAGTTCGATTGGGACGACGTCACCGAGTACGCGCCGGCCGTGGTCTGCGCCTTTACCATGCCGTTTACCTTCTCCATCGCCACCGGTATCGGCTTCGGCTTCATTACCTACGCCGTAGTCAAGATCCTGTCCGGTCGCTTCCACGAGGCCAGTTGGCCGGTGCTGGTGATCGCCGCCGCCTTCGTGGTCAAGTTCATCGTTATTCCCGGGTAGTGCACTTCGTTCTGCAACGGGCTATCGTTCGGGTAACGAAAACAACCGAATGAGGGCGCCGTGAGCGAGGGATCGATAGTTAAAGACAAAGTCGTGCTGGTGACGGGCGCGGGGCGCGGCATCGGCCGGGGCATCGCACTCATGATGGCGGAAAACGGCGCCAAGGTGGTGGTCAACGATCTCGGCGGCGGCGTCGACGGCGGTGGTGCCGATCAGAGCCCGGCCGCCGAAGTGGTAGCCGAGATCGAAATGGCCGGCGGCCAGGCCGTGGCCAATTTCGACAGCGTCGCCGACACGGCCGGGGCAAAAGCCATGGTGCAGGCGGCTATCGACAACTTCGGCCGCATCGACGGCGTGATCAACAACGCCGGCATCCTGCGCGACCGCATCTTCCACAAGATGACACCCGAGGAATGGCACGCCGTGATCGACGTCCACCTCAACGGCTGCTTCAACACCAGCCACGCCGCGGCACCGCACTTTCGCGAACAGGAAAGCGGCGCGTTTGTCCATTTCACCTCGACCTCGGGATTGATCGGCAATTTCGGCCAGGCCAACTACGCCGCCGCCAAGCTGGGTATCGTCGGGCTATCGAAGTCGCTGGCGCTCGATCTTTCGCGCTTTGGCGTGCGCTCCAACTGCATCAGCCCCTTTGCCTGGTCACGCATGATCGGCACCATTCCCAACGCGCCCGACCAAGAGGATCGCCTGGCCCGCATCAAGGAGATGACACCGGAGAAAATCGCACCGCTCGCGGTCTTTTTGGTTAGCGACCGGGCCCAGGAGGTGACCGGCCAGATCTTCGCCGTGCGCAAGAACGAGGTCTTTTTGTTTAGCCAGCCCCGGCCCATCCGCAGCCTGCACCGCGACGGCGGCTGGACACCCGAGGCCATGGCTGACCACATGCTGCCGGCCTTTCGGCCCAATTTCTTCGGCCTCGACCGCACCGCCGACGTCTTCGATTGGGATCCCGAGTAGACGTTGCCATGACCGACGACGGTAACGCGCCGGTGCGCCACCCCGGCGTTCATGCCGATGCCCCGCCCGAAAAGCCGGCCTATATCATGGCCGGCTCGGGCCAGGTGGTGACCTACCGTCAGCTCAACGATGCTTCGAACCAGGGCGCGCAGCTCTTTCGCCAACTCGGGCTGAGCCACGGCGATTGCATCGCCATCTTCATGGAGAACAACGCCGCCTACCTGCAGCTCTGCTGGGCGGCGCACCGGGCCGGGCTCTACTACGTCTGCATCTCGTCCTACCTGACGGCCGAGGAGGTCGACTACATCGTTGCCGATGCCGGCGCTCAGGTGCTGATCACCTCGGCGGCAAAATCAGAGGTGGCGACTGAGCTCGTCAAGCTGATGCCGGGCGTGCGCGAGCGCTTCATGATCGGCGGCAACCTGACCGGCTACCGATCTTGGGAAACTGCCGCGGCCGAGCAGCCGGCTGAGCCGGTCGGCGACGAAACCGAGGGCTCGGATCTTCTCTATTCCTCTGGCACCACGGGCCGGCCCAAGGGTATCAAGATCCCGCTTTCGGGCGAGGACCTAGGCACGCCGGCGCGGATCTCCGAGCTCCTGGGCACGCTCTACCAGTTCGACAGCCAGAGCATCTATCTCTCGCCGGCACCGCTCTATCATGCCGCTCCCTTGCGCTACAACATGGGGGTGCTGCGGCTTGGCGGCACCTCCATCGTGATGGAACGCTTCGATCCCGAGGCGGCGCTCTGATTGCTGCAGAAATACCGCGCCAGCCACAGCCAATGGGTGCCGACCATGTTCGTGCGCATGCTCAAGCTGCCCGAAGAGGCGCGGGCGCGCTACGACGTCTCGAGCATGAAGTTCGCCATCCACGCCGCCGCCCCCTGCCCGCTGCAGATCAAGCAGCAGATGATCGACTGGTGGGGACCGGTGATCTACGAATACTACGCCGGCACCGAGGCAAACGGATTCTGCTCCATCGATTCCCATGAGTGGCTGGCCCATCGAGGCTCGGTGGGCCGAGCCCTGGTCGCCGAGTTGCACATCATGGACGAAGAGGACGACATGAGCGAGCAGCCGGTGGGCCAAGACGGTACCATTTTCTTCTCCGACGGCCCCGAGTTCACCTACCACAACGACCCGGAAAAGACCGCCGCCTCGAGGAACGCCAAGGGCTGGACGACACTGGGCGACGTCGGTTACCTCGACGACGAAGGCTATCTTTATCTCACCGACCGCCGCGCCTTCATGATCATCTCGGGCGGCGTCAACATCTACCCGCAGGAGACCGAAAACCTGTTGGTCACCCACCCCAAGGTGATGGACGCCGCCGTCATCGGCGTCCCCAACGCCGAGTTCGGCGAGGAGGTCAAAGCCGTGGTGCAGCCCTTCGTAGCGGGCAGCGAAGGCGCCGAGCTGGAGGCCGAGTTGATCGAGTTCTGCCGCCAGCACCTCTCACACCTGAAGTGCCCCCGATCCATCGACTTCGACCCCGAACTGCCACGCCACGCCAACGGCAAGCTCTACAAACGCCTGATCAAGGACCGCTACTGGGGCCACCACGGCACCCGGATCGTTTAGAGCCTTAGGTCACCGACTCAATAGATCGAAGCCATATTCGCAGTGAAGCGAGCTTGACGGAAGCGAGATAGTTGTCATCGCGTTTGTCATAGCGTGTTGCAACAGCGCGGAAGTGTTGAGTTTATTGAAGAAACGCTCGACGGCATTGCGCTGCTTGTAAAGCCAGTGGCTGAAGGCTGGTGCTTCGAGACGATTGGGCATAGCGCGGATATTGCCCCAGGCTCCGCGCTCCACGAGCCATTCGCGAAGTGCATTG
>PVBE011011289.1_pt1 | contig 19770 bp, 18 predicted proteins | sample 1631181 | NCBI WGS metagenome assembly PVBE01 (sample SAMN08397723, study PRJNA350692) | Marine metagenome, whole genome shotgun sequencing project. | isolation source: water | place: Pacific Ocean | collected 2012-04 | reverse complement strand
GTTTTTCTTCGCTACCTCACCGATACCTATAAGGGACTGCAGAAAACTGTGCCCGATAGTTTTTGGAATGACGACTTGGCTGACCTCACTGAATGGCTCGGTGCTTTGATACGCCAAGTTGATAGCAGCCTGATCGACGAGTGGGAGCGTCTACAAAATCCTCAGGTGTTGACCGAGGAAGTTCGTCCTCAAGTAGTTGATATAACTAGTCACACTCGCGCGTTCCAAGTCATGGTTAGGAATGCTGCCTTCCGGTGGGTCCAACTTTTCGCTCAAGCTGACTACAACGGCTTGGCCCAGGAAGCAACAGAACAACTTTGTGATCCGGAGTGGATTAGAGATCTGGTTAGTCCTTACTGGAATGACTTTGATGAAGTATTAACCGGCCCGGATGCCCGATCGAGTCACTGGTTCGCCGTTAACAGTGAGAGCGACGAGAGGTTCGACGTAGAGCAGATCATCTGCGACCCCGAAGGTTTCAACGAATGGCGGCTCAGAGGTTTTGTTGATCTTCAACAATCAAGAGAAGCTGGAGAAGCCGTCCTAAAGTTGACAGCTATCACGCCTCTGTAAACGTTCACAACCACTCAAACCACTACCAAGTACACACAAAGCCCAATGATTAATAGGGCTGCCGTCCATCCAAAGATTCGGAACTTTGCTGGCCCCGGCCAATCTTCATCAGTCACGATGGAAGACGGTAGTTGGGGGCCTCTTTCGTAATCATGACGTCGTGGGGGTGACTTTCCCGCAAAGCTGAGGCCGTGATCTTGACGAACCGGGTGTTCGCTCGCATCTCACCAATCGTCGTCGTGCCGCAATACCCCATCGCTTGTCTGAGTCCACCAGTTAATTGATGAAGAACATTGGCGATGGGCCCCTTGTAAGCAACTCGACCCTCGATGCCTTCGGGTACGAGCAAGTCTTCATCTCTTTGATCTTGGAAGTATCGGTCTTTGGAGAAACTTCGACCTTTCATAGCCCCAACGGACCCCATGCCCCTGTATTCCTTGAATCGCTCTCCTTGGTATAGCACTACCTCTCCCGGACTCTCGTCGACGCCTGCCAATAGGCCACCGACCATTGCGCAATCAGCGCCGGCTGCTATTGCCTTAGCCAGATCACCCGAAAACTGCATCCCCCCATCAGCAATAACCGGAATGTCAGAGCTAGCAGCGGCTGAGGCACAATCAAACACTGCGGTTATTTGTGGCACACCGACACCTGCCACCACTCGAGTAGTGCAGATAGAACCCGGCCCAATACCAACTTTGATACCGTCCGCTCCGGCGTCGATCAAGGCTCGTGTAGCTTCCGCTGTCGCCACATTGCCTGCAACGACCTCAACTAGGTAGTTGGCTTTGATCTTGGCGACCATTTCTATGACATCTTTACTGTGTCCGTGAGCTGTATCTACGACCAGCACATCTACGTCGCGTTCAACTAATGCTGCGACTCGGTCGTCTACTCCAGGTCCAACCCCAACTGCCGCAGCCACTAGGAGCCGGCCACGTTCATCTTTTGCTGCGTGCGGGTACTGGATCTTTTTTTCTATGTCTTTGACCGTGATCAATCCGATCAGGCGAAAGTCATCATCAACAATCGGTAATTTTTCTATTCGATGTTTTCCCAAGAACACTTGGGCTTCTTCAAGTGTCGTACCGGCCTTTGCCGTGACGAGGCCGTCAGCTGTCATGACTTCTGCAATGAGCTGACTGTAATCAGTTTCAAACCGCAAATCGCGATTAGTTAATATGCCAACAAGACGGTGCTGTTCGTCTGTGATGGGGACGCCGCTGATCTTGAAACGGGCCATCAATTCTTCAGCTTCGGCCAGGGTGGCGTCTGGGGGCAAGGTGATTGGTTCAACGATCATCCCCGACTCAGATCGCTTGACCTTGTCCACCTCCTCAGCCTGTTCATCAATAGCAAGATTTCTATGCACCACTCCGATGCCGCCATGGCGGGCCATAGCTATGGCCAGCCGGGCCTCAGTGACTGTATCCATTGCTGCGCTGGCGAGGGGAATGTTCAGTTTTATGTTCTTAGTGAAACGACATGTTGTGTCGACTCCGTCCGGGAGCACTTCGGAAGCGGCGGGGACGAGGAGCACATCGTCGAAGGTAAGACCCTCTATCGCAAATTTCTCGTCCTCTGTAGGGAAGGAAAAAGGTGAGGAGGCCATGTAGAACGATACCCCGGGTGCCTTCATAAGGTGTGCACTGGTCGTCTACCGTAGGCGCGACGACAGGAACGGCATGGCTGACTTTCATCAACAAGGGCCCATCACAACGCTGCACCGATTAACCGATGACGCGAACGATGAAGCTCTCGCGTTTGTTTCTCAGCCCTCCCTTGGGAATCGAGTGGCTTTGATCTTGCCTTGCTTGATTAGTGAATTGGAAGGCTCAGCTTTACCTGAGATGGTTGCCCAGATATCAACCCTTGATTGGTTGGGCAGGATCATCATCGGCGTTGACGGCGCTGACGCGGATTCTTTTAAGGCCGCACAAACTTTATTTTCTTCACTTCCTCAACACACCACAGTCATTTGGAATGACAGCCAAGATATGCGGTCTTTCGACCGCAACATTGGCCTCGCTGCCGGAACTGGTAAAGGACGAAACTTGTGGCGCTGTTTTGGCATTGTTGCTGGGTGCGAGGAAATCGATACCGTCGTCGTCCACGACGCTGATATTTCTACCTATGAGTCGGCTTTCGTGGCAAGGCTCGCTCATCCCATTATCGATGACCGGATGGGGTTCGATTTCGTGAAGGGCTTCTATCCTCGCTTTGACCGTCAAGGGCTAAATGGTCGGGTTACTCGACTACTAGTCGGACCACTCCTTGCTTCCCTAGCTTCATTGGGCTCGAATCATCCTGCTGTCGAGTACCTACAGTCCTTTAGGTACCCGTTGGCTGGGGAGTTCGCCGCGCGAGCGTCGCTGACAACTTCGATCATGATGCCCGAGCATTGGGGTGCGGATATCTGGCTCCTTATCGCAGCCCACACTTTGGGAGCTCAAGTAGCTCAAACTGATTTAACCAACCGCTACGACCATAAGCATCAAACACTTTCTCCAGATGATCGTGATGTAGGTCTACACCGGATGGCCCGGGACATAATCAGCACTCTTGTATCGATTTCCGGGCACGAAGGCATAGATGTAGATGATTTCGATAAGAGAGTTCATCAGGCTGTTCTCTCGCATCGCGCCAACGCCATAAGCAATGCCCTCCCGACTAATTCTGAAGACGAAACTTTGGCTGCCGAATTATTTTCAAATCTTGTTCGAGAAAAAGGGGCTGCGCTGCCGCCGGATCTGCCGTCTTGGAAACAGCTTTCAACCGAATTCCCAAACTGCGTTCAGGATTTAATGGCCGTTGTCGAAAGCCAAAGTATTTCTCCTGGGGAAACTGATAGTTCTCCGTAAAGCATGCGTTCAGATAGCAAATCGAAACTGGGTTCACTGACGTCGTACTCAACATCGTGGAATCCTAAATTCGTGATCACCGTCACCGAAGTCGGGCCGTCTCCTCGCACTATTCCCAACAACGGATTTTCTAGGTCTAGAACTGTCTGCCGGGATTCGGGATGGAAAGCTGAAATTCTTTGTCGCAAAGACAGTCTTCTTATCAGCTCATCACGACTATTTTTTGCCGGGCCGACAAGTCGTTCAGCGCGCGAATCAACAGTTTGTTTGGGTCTGTTAATCGCTCGGTTATGGCCCTCTCTGCTGACTGCTTCCAAATCGTTGGCTTCACCTTCAATCGCTGGAAGGTAGTAAGCAGGTACTCCACTAAGACTTGCTAAAAGGGTATGACCAGTCAGCAATCGATCCAGGCCAAACAGCGAAGCTGGTGCAACATTCAGCTCATAGGGTTGAACTTGTTCTCCGTTGACACGTCCCGACCAAGTGCCGCCCGCTTCGGTAGTGGCTTGAATGAGGGCACGAAAATCGGCAGGATTTAAGATGTCCTCAACCGGGCGGAGGCCAATGCCGTCATGGCTAGCTAAAAAATTGATGAGCGTTGTCCCGTTTGGTGCTTGCTCTGCTTGTCGTAACCAATTCGCCAGCTCTTTACTTGAACCGAATAGCAACGAAAAGCTAAGTAACGGAGCGAGAGTGAAGTTGTACGCGACGTGAGCTTGTTCTCCATCACGAAGGTACGAAAGATTTTCTTCGTGGGGCACGTTGGTTTCCGTTACCAAAATAGCGTCCGGGCAGTTACGTGCCAAAAGGTCTCTGAGCAACCGAACAAGTTCGTGAGTCTCTTCTAGGTGAATGCAGTCCGTACCGACAACTTTTTGCGCATACGCGACTGCGTCTAACCGGATCCAACGGACTCCTGCGTCAAGCATACGTTCGACTGCGCTGAGCATTTCTATAAGGACTTCGGGCTCAGACCAATTCACATCTACCTGATCGGAGCCAAATGTGCACCATAGATACTTGACACCAACGTCGGTTTCGGTCTCAACCAACAATTCTGAGGTTCGGGGGCGCACAACCATGGACAAGTCATCATCTGGCGAAGCCACCTTCAAACATCGAGAACCAGGTTCTAAGCCCCGACTGAACTCTTCCATCCAACGATGACTGGAACTTACGTGGTTCAGTACTAGATCCGCCATGACTCGGTTGTCGGTAGCTATCAATCCGATGTCCTCCCAGGTTCCTAGCTCCTGAGCGACTTCGGTGTGGTCGATCACGGCAAATCCCCCATCAGAACTAGACGGGAAGAACGGGAGTATATGAACTAAGGAAAAGCCATCGCGCAATTCATCCAAAATCGTGCTGAGGGTTGCAAGTGGTGAGTCTCCACCGGTTACCACTTGGTCGGGGTAACAAATTAAGAGTGCGTCCTTTTCCGACCATCGGCCTCTACTACTTGCCTTCCGAGGAGATCCCAGCGTCGAAACGCACCGTTCAAACAGAAGGCGCGCATCATGTCCGGGGTACAGCTTCTGCAAGCGGTCAGAGATTTGTTCTTCTAGCGACATTACGGCTCACCGCCGCCAATTAGCTCAATTCTTGAAAGTCGTTCAGTACTTGTTGGGCATGTTCTGCAAGATCTGGTTTGTCAGCAAAGTCATAGGACTTGGCGATAACTCCGTCCGGCTGAATCAAGTAACTCACCCTGCGAGGCCACCCTGCGAAATCATGGCCTTCGTCGCGCGTCACTTCGTAGTCCTGACCCACCGCTTTGTCAGTGTCTGCAAGTAGTCGGAAAGGAAGTCCCTCTTTTTCAACAAATGCTTTTTGTTCTTCAACAGTGTCGAAAGACGCTCCAAGGATCACGATGTTGGCTGATTCAAATTCGGAGGCTCGATCACGGAGCCCCTGGGCTTCAAGCGTTCAACCAGGCGTCGCAGCTTTCGGGTACCAGAATAGGAGCACCCACTGTCCTACGTAGTCGCTAAGAGATACTTCAGCGCTGTTCTCATCGAGCAGCGTAAAAGGTGGTGCTGCTGTTCCAGTTTCAAGCATCCGAATCCTCCACAATGTGTTTCGGCACACTAAATGTAGCTGATGTGGATGTCACGTCTTTAAGCAGACCATTCAACTGGCCTCTAGTGTTTATGCATGCACCCACTCTCGATGATGACATCTGAAGAACTTGAAACCTGCATTGCGGTTCTGCGTGAATCCGGTCGTATCAACGACACCTCCACATTTCATGGTTGTTGCATCTATGAGCCACCCAAACAAGACATCGCTTCTTGGCACGTAGGCGATAGCGTCGACCGGCGCCTCGACCTGGTGGTCCGGCATGAGGGTGAGGTCTACGAGGCTCGGGTGTCGGTTTCTCGCGGAGAGGTAGACCATTGGAACGCGATTCCAGGTGTAGTCCCCCGCGTCGGGTTCGTAGAATTATTCAAGGTGATGGAAGTCTGCAGAGACGACCCTAACTTCCAGAAAGCTCTTGAAGAGCGAGGCATCACTGACCCCTCTACAGTTCAGATAGACCCTTGGCCAACTGGCGACTACGGCTTCGAATTTGAGGATGGTCGTAGAGTCCAACGTTGCATCGCATTTCATCGTCCCCACCCCAACGACAATGGATACGCATTTCCAATCGATGGTCTGATGGTCCATGTTGATGTGGACAGCTTGACGGTCTTGCACATAGAAGATTTCGGTACCTGGCCCATTCCAACTGAGCGAGGCAATTACGACGTTGATTCAGTGGTCAGCGACTACGGTCCGATGCGAGACGACCTTAAACCTGTAGAGATCACTCAACCGGAGGGGGTCAGTTTTTCTGTTGAAGACAACGAGATTACTTGGCAGAAATGGCGTTTTCGGATGGTTGTTGATGACACCGAAGGTCTAGTGCTCCACCGAATCACCTACACCCAAGACGGAATTGAACGTCCTGTCATTGATAGGGCTTCACTAGCCGAGATGGTGGTTCCTTACGGTGACACTCGACCAAGTCAGACCTTTAAACACGCTCTTGACTCAGGCGAATATGGGCTCGGCATGACGGCAAACTCGCTCACCCTTGGCTGCGATTGTCTAGGGGAAATCTTTTACCTCGATGCTGTCCAAATGCTCGATGACGGAAGTGTCGTGACTACAGGAAACGCTATTTGTATTCACGAAGAGGACTTCGGAATCGGATGGAAACATACCGATATGAATACCGGCGAAGTCGAGGTTCGTAGATCCCGGCGGTTAGTAGTTAGCAGCATTTCGACAGTAGGCAATTATGAGTACGGTTTCTTTTGGTACTTCCACCTGGACGGATCAATCAAACTAGAGATCAAGCTAACTGGCATCATTACAACTCGAGCTCACGCTGAAGGTGACGACCTAACGTTCGCCCGGCTTGTAGCACCCAATGTCGCAGGACCCATTCATCAGCATCTTTTTTGCGTTCGACTTGATATGGCTATCGACGGTAATGAAAACAATGTTGTCGAGGTGAATACCGAAGCGTTACCCCCAGGACCGGCTAACCCCCACAACACTGCCTTTGCAGCGCGCGAGACCCTTTTGGGAAGTGAGCATTCTGCGATGAGAAACACCAATTCAGCTAGTAGCAGGTATTGGCGAATCGAGAACTCCGAGAAAACCAACCGGCTAGGCCGCCCGACTGCTTACCGGTTGTTGCCTTCGTCAACTGCCACCATGTTTGCCGCCGAAAACTCTCAGCACGCCCAACGAGCCATGTTTGCGAAACATAACTTATGGGTAACGCCTACGGCACAGTCAGAGCGCTACGCGGCGGGTGATTACCCCACTCAACGAAATGCTGGAGAGGGTTTGCCAAAATTCACCGCTAACGACCGTTCCGTAGCTGGTACGGACCTCACCGTCTGGCACACCTTCGGTCTGACCCATGATGTCCGCGTTGAGGATTACCCGGTGATGCCCACAGAGTATGCGGGCTTCATGCTCGTACCTGACGGATTTTTCGATAGGAACCCCGCTATTGATGTTGCTCCCAATGAGCCCGGACACTGTCATTAATTTGTCCAGTTGTACCTTCGATTACTGCACCCCAACATTTTGAGGACCTATTCAACATCAGAATTGTCCCGCCGATTTATAGAACCGTGAAAGCGACTTTGGAGAGCTGCTATGCGCACCATTTCTGACCCGTTACAACGTGCTGAGTCGATGCATGCCGCAAAAACAGCATTCATTTGCGAAGAGCGAACGAGAACCTTTGAAGAGTTCGTAGCCAGATGTCGGACAGTCAGTCCAGTTCTTGAACACCTAGGTGTCGAGTCTGGTGACCGTGTCGGTTTGTTAGCAGCGAACTCTGACATTTATGCCGAACTGTATTGCGGTGTACCCGCTGCAGGTCGCGCAATCGTGCCGCTGAACAGCAGGTGGGCTGAGCCTGAATTGGCATACGCCTTGGAAGATGCTGGCGTCAAGCTTCTTATTGCTGATCAAGATCCTGGCGGACTAACAAAGTCTGTCGATCAAGTCATCAGCCTCCATGAGTACGAGAGTCTTCTTTCTAAGTTTGCGCCTACAGAATTCGCTGATGTCGATGAAGACGACCTAGCCGGTCTCTTCTATACCGGGGGCACAACCGGCAAAAGCAAAGGTGTCATGCTCAGCCATAGGAATCTGATCGCCAACACTTTGCACAGTCAACTCACCATGCCTTTGAGCGGCGAAGATACATATCTCTTGGTTGCTCCTATGTTTCACGCAGCAGGGTCCAACTCAGTGCTTCAGTGTCTCGCACTAGGAGTGCCTCAAGTTGTGGTGCCCGCTTTCGAACCGAACTTGTGTCTTGACCTAATTGAGAAACATCGATGTTCAGCTACTTTAGCTGTCCCAACTATGGTCGCAGCTCTCGTTGAAGCGCAGTCAACAAACCCAAGAGACATCTCGAGTGTTGCCCTTATTTGTCATGGAGCTTCGCCGATAGCAACTCAAGTCTTACGTCGCGCCCACGAAGAGTTTCCCGAAGCTGAACTTCTGCATCTTTACGGTGCGACCGAGACTGCTCCTTTAGTCACAGGTCTTCGCCACGAAGAGGAGTTAATAGGGTCAAGTCGCGGAAAATCCGTAGGACACCCTTCGCTTGGGGTTTCTCTCATGATTGATGCTGAACCAGGCCACCCAGGTGAGGTGATGGTGCAAGGACCCAACGTGATGCAGGGTTATTGGAACAAGCCAGACCAAACGGCCGCTGCTCTCGAAAATGGTTGGTACCGCACAGGAGACATCGGTTATCTAGATAACGATGGCTACCTGTATTTAGTCGATCGTGCTAAGGACATGATCATCTCGGGTGGAGAGAACGTTTATTGTTCTGAAGTTGAAGAAGTCATTTATCAGCATCCCAAGGTCTTGGAAGCCACTGTGTTTGGGGTTCCTAATGATCAATGGGGTGAGCAAGTTCACGCTGTAGTTGTGCCCCGGGACGAAAATCTGACATCTGAAGAGTTGATTGAATTTTGCAGAGAATCACTGGGTGGATACAAACTTCCACGCTCCGTTGAATTCCAGGCATCGGAACTTCCAAAATCAGGTCCGGGAAAGGTGTTAAAGCGTGAGCTACGAGCACCTTACTGGGAAGGGAAAGATAGATCGATCAACTAACTCTTAGGGCACGCACGAAAGCCAAGTATCGGGGAAGCCACGACTAGTCAATCGCTCGTTACGGACCTTAGTGTTGCTATTTGATAGAACATCCCCATCAGAAAAGACGGGACAAAACAACGATGAAACTTGCGCTAATGCTCGGCTACTCAGGTGGCAAGCTCGATCTCCCGATGAAACAAATCAAACTGGCTGAAGAACTCGGCTACCACTCTGTTTGGACTGCCGAGGCCTACGGATCAGACGCTATGACACCATTGGCTTACATCGCAGCTCACACTGAGCGAATAAAACTCGGGACTGGCATTATCCAACTAGCTGGCCGAGCGCCGGCCATGGCAGCTATGCAGGCCCAAACGATCGATGCGCTTGCAGGTGGAAATCGAATGATTGTTGGCCTCGGCGTGTCCGGCCCGCAGATAGTTGAGGGTTGGTATGGCCAACCATGGGGTAAGCCCTATTGGCGGCTACGGGATTACATCCAAATAATGAGAAAAATTTTTGCCCGGAATGAGCCGGTTATGCACGATGGACGCGAATATCAGCTTCCCTTCGTTGGGGATGGGACTACTGGTCTGGGGAAGCCCTTAACTTCGATACTTCATACCAACGTTGATCTCCCCATTTGGCTGGGAAGCGGCTCGGAAGCAACGGTCAAATTGACTGCTGAATTGTGCGATGGTTGGCTCCCGATGCACTTCGTACCTGGACGGATGCAACATTTCCGTCCATGGATCGAAGAGGGTTTTGAACGAGCGCGACGGCGGGGCGTGAATAAGGGGTGGGAAGACTTTGAGATAATCGGTCAGTGCCCGGTACAGATCACTGATGACGTGAAACCCATATTTCGCAAAGCAAAAGACAACATCGCTTTATATACAGGTGGCATGGGGCACAAGGACGTGAACTTTCACAACCAACATATGGTGCAAAGGGGTTATCCAGATGTCGCAGCACGCGTCCAGGAACTGTACCTAGCAGGCAAAAAAACAGAAGCCGCTGAAGCAATTCCAGACGAGTACGTTGATGAGGCAGGTCTGTATGGGTCTCCCGACCGGATAAGGCAAAGGTTCCTGCAGTGGTCCGACAGCGGGTTAACTGGACTAAACATCAACACTGGACAAGAGGAAGCGATACGTCTCATGGCCAATTTGGCTAGGCCAGGCGAGGAACGTTAGGAAGAGAACGTGGAATCAGCAATATTCAGTCTTGGAGACAATCTGCCCCATCCAAAGACCGGCGAGTTGTTCACAGAAGCAGACCGGCATAGGCAGCTAATTCGTTATTCAGTTTGGGCGTCAGAATCAGGTTTCGATGCGGTCCACATCGGCGAACATCACTTCAACGATTACATGTTGAGCTCTCCACCTGTTGTGCTATCAGCAATTGGTGAACGGGTTCCAGATCTGATCTTGTCGACCGCTGTCACATTGGTACCCACTCTCGACCCCGTGCGCGCTGCAGAGGATTATTCAACCCTTGACAATCTTTTCCCGGGCAGAGTCGAGATTGTCACAGGGCGTGGCAATTTTTTCAGCCGAAGTTATCCAGCGTTTGGCCTAGATGTAGATGACGCTCGAGAGATCTTCGAGGAGAAACTCGAACTGTTACAAATTCTTCTTGATCAGCAGAACGTGGACTGGTCTGGCAAATTTCGGCCTTCCTTGAACAACGTCACCATCCGCCCTAGACCAACTGGGGATATCCCAATGTGGATTGGTGCCGGATCAAGAGAATCAGCTTTGCTGGCAGCCAAACTTGGTTGTCGTCTAATGCTGCCTTCGGTTTTTGGACACCCAAAAATGTTCGTACCAATCGTCGAACAGTACAAAGAAGCTTGGGTGCAATCAGGACGAAATGCCGATGACATTGTTATCGGTTCGTGCTGTCACACATTCGTCGGCTCAGACCACGCAGATATGAGAGAGCGCTTCGTCCCCCGTTACGGCCATTATTGGAATTTCGTTGAACAGCTCATCAGCGATAACACTGGTGGCAAAGTTCAAATGCCCTTTGATCTTGAGTCATTTCTGGCAGGACCAGCGGTAGCTGGAAGTGCGCAAGAGTGTGTCGATCGCATGGGAGAACTGCACGAATTGCTAGGGCATGATCGACAGTTGTTTATGTTTGATTTGGGCGGCGTTTCCGACAACGAATTGGAAGAAACCGTTCGACGTTTCGGCGAGGAAGTCCTCCCCCACCTTCCCGAATAGGAGCTAGCGCCTCCACCGCGAGATGTGTTCCGGAATCGCTACGCCGTCCTTAAGTCTGGGGTCGGGTAGAGGCTCCCCTACATCGATTCCGATTGGTAGCACTCCTGCCCATGTATCCAAGAGATAGTCCTCTTCCTCATCAATGGGTGGGCCCGTACGAACCTTTGCGGATGCTTCGGCTATCGACATTGCGAGCACCAAGGTTCCTTTGACTTCCTTTTCACTGTGGGGGCGCGTAGCCGCAACCCGTCCAGGAATCACATGCTCGCTTATGACATCTAATGCGCGGATCTTCTCATCGAAATCATCGATGGGCGAGGCTTCTCCCATAACTACAACGGATCGGTAATTCATAGAGTGATGAGCTAATGACCTAGCTACCACTAGGCCGTCGACAAGGGTCACCGTCACGCATAGCTGCACATCACGACCTTCACGGAGCAATCGACTAGCTGGAGATCCGTGAAGGTAAAGCAGTTCTCCATCGCGCGCATACAACATCGGGATGACTATGGGTCCCTCGGGGGTGACCATCCCGACATGGGCTAGCAACCCTTCATCTAAAATAGCGTCGATATCGTCTCTGTTATATCGGGCTCTCTCGGGCATACGCCGAACGGTAATTCTGTCGGATAGTCCCGCACCCTCATCTTGCATGGGTACAAGCTAACTCACTCAACTACTCTGCAAGTAATGGATACCGACGCTCTCACTCAATTTTTTCCGACTGATGAAGCACGGCTGTTGGTCAACCCTGTTTTGGACGCTCTTGAAGCTCAAGCAAGTAACGCAGACCAGACTAGAACAGTCGCGAGCGAGGTGATCGAGCGTCTACGGGGTAGCGACGTGATGCGAATGGCCGCGACGGCCGAAATAGGTGGGGTCGAATCATCAATTCTTGAAATGGGGCGCGAATTCGAAGCCGTCGCCGCTAGGTGCCCTTCCACAGCATGGGTTCTTTGGAATCACTTAGCAGTTTTTCACCTGTTTGCAGGAACTCTCGGCCCCGAACATCACCAGTTCCTTCAACAGATTGTTGAACGTGGCGAATGGGTCTGTTTCCCCGCTGGGGGTGGTAGCGGAGTACACGGACGAATTGAGGGAGACGAGGCGGTCCTCAACGGGAAAGCCACTTTTGGCACTGGCGGTAGATACGCAGACCACTGTGGTGTTGTTTTTGCGGTCGTTGATGAGAACGGTGAACCTGTTAGACCCATGGATTTACGGTTTTCGATAGTCAGCATCTCTACCGATGGTTTGAAGATCGACCCGACATGGGATGGGTCTGGCCTCAGAGCCTCTGCCACCGATGACTTTCATTACAGCGAGGTTCGAGTGCCTCTGGATCATTGCGTCCCATGGTACGGAGCAAACCGTGCTGAATCTCTTCGTACGGTGCCTGTTATTAACCACCGGTATCGAGAAGATTGGGTTGGAATCTCAGATCTTTGGCTTGGTTGGATGGCTGTGGGCTTAGTGCGTCGCACTATTCAAGAAGTAGCAGCTTCTACGCGTGAGCGTCGCGTCATCATGGGTGGGAAAATGGTCGAGAAACCAACCGCTCAAGTCAACATAGGGCGAGCCGCTGCTCTTTTATCTGCTGCCCGGGCCGCTGTCGAAAATGCTTGTCTAGAAATAGACCAAAGAATTGAAGACCAGACCGTTCCCAACGAAGCCGATTACCTGCGGCAAATGTCGATCATCTCAATGAGTGTTGAGCAACTAGCCGAAGCGATGCAGCTCCTGGAACGAACTCAGGGTGGCAATGGGCTGCGCGAAGGAGGGGATTTCGAACGCAGGTATCGGGATTTCCGCGCCATGCCCCTACATATCAACGTTCACCAAGATCGCGTGACTCATCAATTAGGACGTTTTGTCCTCGACATCGAGCGAGATCCTTTTTAGAGAACCATTTTCTCGGCATCTCCTCAACGCCTGGCCCTACGCTGTCTCTAGATCAGGTCTGGCTGGAGTGATTTGAAGATGAGTTTCGACATAGTTGTTAAAGACGGGTTTATTTTTGACGGAAGTGGTGCTCCACGAGTTAGGGGCGATATAGCTATTTCTGATGGTCGGGTCGTTGAAATAGGGCGTGTAAATCATCGAGAGGCAAAGCAGGTAATTGACGCCACTGGCATGCACGTAGCACCAGGTTTTGTAGATCTGCATACTCACTATGACGCCCAGGTCTTTTGGGACCCGTATTGCACTTTGTCAGGCTGGCATGGCATTACTTCGGTCGCCATCGGCAACTGCGGTTTTGGTTTTGCTCCTGTCGCACCAGATATGCGCGACTACGCAATGAAATCAATGGTTCGAGTGGAGGCAATTCCCTATGAATCGATGGCTCAGGGGATGCCCTGGGATTGGGTGACCTTCCCGGAGTATTTGAACAGCTTGGACCGAACGCCTAAAGCGATGAACATTTTGCCGTATGTCCCTGTCGGTCCGATGCTTCTCGAAGTTTTAGGTGTGGATGACGCTAAGGCTGGCCGCATGCCGACCGAAGCTGAACATACAGAGCTAGCCAACTTACTGCGGGTCTCATTGGATGCTGGGGGCTGTGGCTGGTCTGCTCAACGCCTTCCACCGACAGGTCCGGCAGCAGTTCAACGTGATTGGGATGGCACTCCTATGCCGACCGACATGATGAATGACGAAACCGCGAGGGTGCTGGCGGCAGTGTTGGCGGAACGAAATCAGGGGGTCGTCCAAATGACTTTGACTACCGATGACATCAAGCATGACCTCGCTCACCTAGAAGAAATAGCTTCGATAAGTGGTCGCCCTCTTTTGCATAATGTGGTTCAAGCATTCGAAGACAGACCTCACGTCCACCGACGTCAAATCGAATGGCTTGAGCGGTGCAGAGAGCGCGGCATTCCTGTTTACGGGCAGGGAGTAACTAGTGACGCCGGCTTCACTTTCACTCTCGAAGACTGGAATCTCTACGACGACTCCGAGGCGTGGATGGAAGCGTGCATGGGTGATAAAGCCGAACGCCTAGCTAAATTTTCTGATCCCGCACGTCGTCAGGCTTTAAAGGACAACCTGCCCTCCACAGCGACTGCTCCGCTGGGGACTGTAACTATCCTTTCTCCGCGATCAGATACCACAGAACAGTTCAGAGAGATGTCGGTGTCTCAGGCTGCTGAATTAAGTGGCAAACATGAGGTAGACGTGATGCTCGACATTGCAGTGGAGGATGGACTTGACACACTGTTTTTTGTCGCGCCGCCTCAGGGCAACAGCGAGTTATTGAAAGACATCGTGAGTTACCCTCATATGTTGTTTGGGGTTTCTGATGGAGGGGCTCACACTAAGTTCCTCACTGCTGGCCGTTACCCAACGGAAACTCTCACCGAACAGGTGCGAGAAAACCAATGGATTTCCTACGAGGAAGCACACAGACGTCTGTCGGCTCTCCCAGCGCAACTAGCCGGCTTTCGTGATAGAGGGGTCCTACGACAAGGCTGCCCTGCAGATGTTGTTGTATATGACCCGGAAAATCTCAAAGTTCTTCCAATGGAAGTAGTTCATGATCTTCCCGGCGGTGAATGGCGACGGATACAAAAAGCTTCGGGTTACCGCAATGTAATAGTCAACGGACAGGTGACCATCGAAGATGACACGCAAACCGAGACTTACAGCGGAAGGCTTTTACGCCACGGCCTGTAGAACCAATTCCTAAGATCTCGAATCGGGTGTTGAGTTATTTCAGGCCATGTTGAGGAGTTGGGCGGCTCGTTCAGCACGTTCAACAACAGAGTCTCTCATTCGCTCTAAATCGATCTCTTCGTCTTGTTCGCCTTGCTGTCCTCCCAGATAACGCGCATACACACCTTCGGCGATGCACGCAAGCCTCCATTGGGCAAAGGCCCGGTAATAGCTGATTGATGCCATATCTACCTTCATGGTTTCTGCATATAACGAAGCCATTTCATCCTGGCTAAGGAATCCCGGCAATCCGGTACTTTCAGCATCACCAGTCGGGTCGGATTCTTGGGGGTCGTGCCAGTAGCCGAGCAATCCCCCCAGGTCTGCCATCGGCTCTCCAAGAGTGCAAAGCTCCCAATCTAAGACTGCTACCACGCGACCTTCTGCGTTGACCATGCAATTCGATAGGCGATAATCGCCGTGAGCGATAGTTGTCGGATTCGGTTCAGGCATTAGCGTCAACAACTCTGACGCCACTGCGTCAACAACTGGCAGATCTCGTGTCCGAGAGTTTTCCCATTGACCAGTCCATCGTTTTACTTGCCGTTCTATGTAACCGCTTCGCTTGGCCAAATCACCCAGCCCGACTTCGTCGATATCGACACGATGCAACGCAGCGAGTGTTTCTATCAACGATTCCGACATGATCTGTCGAGCTGCGACGCTCATAGTTGACGCTATATCGAGATCTCGAACGACTATGCCGTCGACAAATCGCATGACATAAAAGTCCCGACCATTAACCTCTTCGTCTTGGCAAAGACCTACCATCTGCGGCACCGGGACGTCGCTATCGCGGAGGGCGTCCATTAGTCGGTGCTCGCGAGCCATGTCATGAGCCGATGGCAGTAACTGTCCCATCGGCGGCCGGCGCAATACAAATAGGACTTGGTCATCCTGCTCGACAGTGAAGGTCATATTCGAACGTCCGCCAGCAATCAACTGATAAGTGAGAGGTCCATCGAAATCAGCGCGCTCACCAATCCACGAGGTAACTCTTTCGGCGTTTATAACTTCAGGGGAAACATCAACCACATCAGGTATCTAGCAGAATTCAATAACTCCATGCCGATTAGTCAGCCAGAAACCGCGGTGGTCGCCCTTCTCGGATTGCCAGCATCGCCTCTTGATGGTCAGCAGACCGAGTGCTCGATATGTGACTCTCTTGAATGTGTTGTATGTCGGGATCGGTTCCACTCAAGTCATTAATCGCTTTTTTCGTCAACGCGACTGCATTTGGCGACAACTCCGAAATTGATTCACATAGCTGGTCTATCCGTGAGTGGAGCTCCTTCTCTTCAACCATCTCAGTGAGGTATCCGATTCGGAGAAGTTCCTGAGCGCCAATGGCCTCGGCAGTCAAGAAAATACGTTTGGCGGCGGCGGCACCGATTTGTTGGACGAACCGTTGAAGTCCAGTGGCGTAATACTGAAGTCCTATTCGAGTGGCAGGCATACCTAAAATGATTCCGTCTGTGCCTACCCGAATGTCGCAAGCCATCGCCAAGTCGGTTCCTCCTCCGTGGACATTGCCGCTGAGGACCGCCACGGTGGGCGGTCTCGTCAACATCAAGGCATCACAGACTTCGCCGAAACCGAACTTAGGGCGCTCACCCTGAGATAGAGCCCCCAGGTGATATCCCGAACACCATGAAGGGCCGGCAGCTTCGATAGTAACTATGCGAACCGAGGTGTCCTTTTCGATCGTGTCAAGGTGACCCATGAGAGCTTCTAGGTCGTCTGGTTCCAGCCGGTTTCGTTTTTCCGGTCTTTGAAGAAGGATTTGAGCCCGGCCATCACTGATCTTTAACTGCGGAACATCGCCTCTGTTGTTGTCTTCCATGATCTAGTCAAACACCAGAATCGAACGACCGGCAACCCTGCCACTCTCAAGGTCTTCCACAGCACGTCCAATATCGTCAATCGCATACCGTTGAGTTACTAAAGCGTCAAGATCAAGGGTTCCGTTGCGGTGCCACTCAATAAACCGAGGTAAGTCTTCACTTGGTTCACAAGAACCGCCAAGACTGCAGATGTACGAGCGTTCACCCATAAACATATGGCGGCTGTCGAGTTCGATAGGTGTTTGGGGAACTCCTACTAACACTGCCGTGCCACCTTTCGACTGACCAAACTCTCCACTCCGTACCAGTTCTGACACCTGTTTCATGGTGGAAGCGTGACCTATGCAATCGAATGCATAGTCAACTCCTGCGACTGGTTGTCGGAGAATGTCGAATTGCCCGTCAACTGGAGTGAGCGCCTTCGTCGCTTCGACGACATCCAGCTCTGTTGCGTTAAGGCCATGGGTAGCGCCGAATTGTTTCGCAAAGTCAAGTTTCGCGTCGTCGAGGTCAATGGCGATAATCGGGTTAGCTCCTAAATGTGATGCTGCGGCTACAGCAGAAAGTCCTACTCCCCCGACGCCGACTATTGCGACGCTTTCACCTCGTTTCACTCCCGCTGTGTGAATGACGGCTCCTGCTCCTGTGATAACAGCGCATCCAATGATGCTGTCTGTCTCTCGGTCGATGTCATCTGGAACCTTCACGACATACATTTCATCTGCGATCGTGTGGGTCGCCCATGTGAACACGTTGATGGTCGTGGCTACTCGCCCATCGGGTAACTCCAGGGCCGTAAAAGCCCCCTGACGGCGAGCCTGGTCTTGATTTTTGGGCACCCACGTAACCATCACCGTGTCACCGAGCACTAAGTCTGTGACTGACTCCCCAACCGCCACAACTTCACCGGTTGATTCGTGTCCAAGTACAGCGGGCGCCTGTCGGGGGTTATGAATGGTATGGAGTTGGCTGTGACATATACCCGAAGCGAATTGGCGAACGACTACTTGGTGAGGCCCGGGATCGGGAAGCGTTACATCAACTACTTCCAATGGTTGACCTTGTTCCTGCGGGACTACGACGACACGGGCCTCAGTTGACATAAGCATTCCTTTTTGTCCTGTCGGTGCCGAAAGTTAGTTCCGACGATCTTGAAGATTAGGTCGGAATGTGCAATGGGCGCCCATCTATGTCAGGTCGACTGTCAGTTGACAACCACAACTGGGTCGGTCCTGTGGCAAATTGCAGCACCGCCATCGGGCGGGCATCTAGGGTGCCATCAGTCGCTAGATCAACAGTCCCGGAAAAGACAATTTGATTTCCATTGGCACATTTCATTACGACTATCGCTTCTGCAAGTTCACCCAGGTGAACCCCAATTCGTAGCTTTCTATGGGCGTCGTTAATTTCACGTTGTACGCGCCATTGTCCGACAATCGACGCTTCTACGGCAGCGGTCGGATCCGTGAAAGAGGCGACAACGGGTAGTTCGTGGTCGATTATGGACGCGCCGCTGTCGGAGAAAATACTCTCTATAAGACTCGTTGGATCCAAACCCTTGGGTACACCATCAAGTTCGTAGTCCACACAAACGTATGTGGCTAAATCACGGTCCTTCGTGTCTGGGCTCGATGACGTCAATTGGCGGGCGCGATATTCGACAAGAAATTCAGCACAGCTGATACAAAGATGTCGTTTCGGTCCCCAGCGACCATGTGGGCTGCCTCACCAACATTTGAGTACTCAGAATGTGGCACTAATTCGAGATACGCCTGGGCTCCTTCTTCTGAGAGCACGTCGCTCAAGCCGCCGCGGACTAGCAGAGACGGACATTTGACGTTCCTAGCGGCGTCTTCTTGTCTCGGAATACGATCTGCTAGCGAGCGTTTACGTCTCATGAATTCTGGGTCCCAGTGCCATCGATATCGTCCGTCCGGCCACAGCCGAACGTTTTTGGCCAGTCCGTCCAGACTGCGCGGTCGTTTTCGATGTGGTTGATAGTTGCTAATAGCGTCGGCTACTTCTTCTAGCGAGGAGAAACCGTCTGGAGCTTGCCCCATAAAGTCTCTAATTTTTCGAACTCCACCTGCCTCAATTCGAGGGGCCGTGTCCACAAGAACTAATGCCTTGGCATCTACTCGTTCTTCTCCCACAGCTGTTAACGATGTCCCTCCGCCCATTGAGGCGCCGACGAGAATGGGGCGTTGCCCAAGGTTGTCAACCACGGCAACGAGATCTTCCACTAGGGCCTCGTTGGAGTAGTCGCCGTCGGGGGCCCAGTCGCTATCCCCGTGTCCGCGTGCATCGAGGCTGACAGCTTGGTATCCAGCTGCAGCTAGTTTTTGGCCCGCTCCTTTCCACGCGTGACGGGTCTGTCCTCCACCATGTTGCAAGATGACGAGCGGCCCTGTGTCCCCGTAGATGTCTGCCGCTATATGCACTCCATCTGATGCCGGAATCATCTTGTGTGGCTCTGGAGCTCCTTCTAAGCGAACGCCCCTATCAGCCTTTGTCACATCAACCCCTACCTCGGCCTTCAGCTTTCACTGTTGCCTGAGCTGATCGACGTTGATCTCCGGCTGCCGCCAACAGGTCACGATTTGAGTCGTCAACTTTCATGAAGTGATAACGCCAATCGTCGTTTGCTTCGGCGTCCCATACAAATGGAGTTTGCACCGTGGTTCGCGGTTCCCATGCACGCTCTAGAAGATCTAACGCAATTCCGGTTATTGCTGATTGCATTTCGACATCGCCTGGCTTCCCCGTCGGATTACCTAGCGGGAAGTCGGTGTAAACGAACCGGCTAACTCCGCATTCTTCGACTATGTCTCTTGCGCTTCCCATTACAACCGTTGGTAAGCCAGCTTCTTCGAGGTGACGCGAGACCAGACTCACGGTCTGGTGGCAAACCGGTCAAAG
>PVBE012795591.1_pt1 | contig 19777 bp, 19 predicted proteins | sample 1631181 | NCBI WGS metagenome assembly PVBE01 (sample SAMN08397723, study PRJNA350692) | Marine metagenome, whole genome shotgun sequencing project. | isolation source: water | place: Pacific Ocean | collected 2012-04 | reverse complement strand
ATAAAACAAGCTAAAGTATAAGCTACTATTTAATTTAAAGCTGCAATGCTTTTTATTTTCTGAATATTAATTAAACGTATATCTTTTCCCATTAGCTCTATAATACCATTGTTCACTAATTTTGAAAGATTTCGTATTGCATTTGCTGTTATCATATTAGATAAATTAGCTAAATCACTTCTATTTAGTGTGACTTTAATTGTTCCATTATTTGACACCCCATATATGTCAGCTAATAATAACAATGTATTACATAGCCTTGACTCCATGTTTTTTAAGGTTAAAGTAACTAGCCTATTATTTCTTTTTTGAATTTCATTAGCTTGGTTACATATTATTTTTTTTGCAAAATCTTTATTTCTGTGAATTACTTTGAATAAATCTTTTTTCTCAATCACGCAAAGATTTGATTTCTCTATTGTAATGGCAGTATCCTGATATGCTGAATCTGATAATAAGTCGTTAAAGCCAATAAAATCAACAGGTTTTTTAAGATCTACTATTACCTGTTTATCTTTTTTATTACTGCACGATTTTACAATCTTAACTTTCCCAGCATTTAAACAAAATAATTCATGTGGCTTCATGCCTTCTTTATAAATAATTTCTCCTTTATCAAAGATTAATGATTTTCTGTTACTTTCAAGAATATCAAGGTCACTTTTCAATAAACCATCAAATAATGATAGGCTTTTGAAAATACAAGTCACGCAGTTATTAGAACAATTAGTCATTAGATTCTATGTGTAGTTTGTAATCATGTTATATAGCATATTCAATTAAGTTATAAAGTGTTTTTTATTGATTAAAGTAAGTGCTAAATAACATGTCTTTTAGTGATGTTAATATGACTAAAGTGTGTTATGAACATGATTCATGTCATTTTATACGAGTTATAAGTCATGTTATTTTGTTTAAAATTTCTATAATTCCATTGAATAACACATTAAACATAGAAAATTACAATATAATTAAATGTAAAGCAATTAATTATATTGCCTTAATTAAGTTACGCTTAACATTAATGGTTGTCTTTTCTGCTGGGATTGGATTCGTTATTGCTAGTAACAACTTACTTGCTTGGGGAGATTTAATTATTTTGCTTATTTCAGGATTTTTAATTACTGGATCAGCAAACGGTATAAATCAGGTCATTGAAAGAAAGCTTGATGCATTAATGCTAAGAACTAAAAATCGTCCTGTAGCTACTAATCGAATTAAACCAATTGAAGCAATAATAATAACCACCATAATGGGGATTTTGGGTGCAATTTTACTGGGCTTGTTCCTAAATACATTATCTGCTTTTATTGGTATGCTTTCGTTAATTGTTTATGCATTTGTTTATACTCCTTTAAAACAAAAAACAAGATTTTCTGTTCTTGCTGGTGCACTTTCTGGAGCTGCTCCACCATTAATTGGTTATACTGCTGCGATTGGAAGTATTGATGAGTTATGTTTATTATTGTTTTCACTGCAATTTGTATGGCAGCTACCACATTTTTGGGCAGTTGCATGGGTGTTGGATAAAGATTATAAAAAAGCAGGATTTAGGTTATTGCCTTCAAAGAAAGGAAAGGATTCACAAAGTGCAATGTGTGTTTTTATAGCAACATCTTTATTAATCCCAATCTGTTTGTTTTTTGTTTTTTCAGGTTTTATAAACTTAACTTTTGGTGCATTAATAATGCTCTTTACTATTCATTTTCTGTATCAGGCATTTATTTTATTAAAAACAAAAAATATTAATGATGCCAGAAGATTAATGTTTGGTTCATTTTATTATTTACCTGTCGTTCAAATCTTAATATTAACTGGAATTATATTAACAACTTAAATATGAATTTATTTCCCGAAAACATAAGCACTTATGGTCAAGACTTAGATGATTTGTTTTATCTAATATGCGCTATATCTGGATTTGCTTTTATTGTAACATTAATTGTTATGATATACCCACTAATAAAATACAGATATAATAAAAATAGAAAATCTGAATATATAAAAGGTACTGGCAAAGAGCTTAAGTGGGTATGGGTGGCTTTAGTACTATTGGCACTAGGAGATTTTTACATTCTTGTAGTGGAGCACCCTACATGGGTTGAAATTGAAGAAACTTTACCTGAAGAAGACAATGCTTTTAAAGTTGCCATTTCTGGAAGTCAGTGGTATTGGGATATCACTTATCCAGGTAGAGATGGAATCTTATATACAAGTGATGATATATATAAAATGAATGAATTATGTGTTCCTGTAAATAATAATGTACTTATGGATTTAAAGGCTACAGATGTAGTACATAGTATATTTTTCCCAAATATAAGACTTAAGCAAGATGTTCTTCCTGGAAGAACTATTAGTAGATGGTTTAAACCAATAAAAGAAGGTGAATATGATATTGCATGCGCTGAGATTTGTGGGATTGCTCACTCAATTATGAAGGGAACTTTAATAGTTGAATCTGAAGATGAAAATAATATTAGAATGGAAAAATATATTCTAATAGAAGAGGGTAAAAAAGTTGGAGCTAAATTAAAAATTGAAATGCCTATTATACAGATGAATGAAATTATTGATTCAATTAATACGGATTTTGATATAGCAATACCAGACACTGTTAATGATGTTCTAATTGAGAATTAAGGTGATAGTTTATAAAAAAATAAAGATTTAATAATTTAAGTAAATATTAATGGATAATACACACAAATTAAGTTTTGCAAAAAAATATCTGTTTTCAACAGATCATAAAGTAATTGGTACACAATATTTAACAGTAGGTCTGCTAATGGCTGTTGTTGGTGGCTTTCTAGCTTATGTGTTTAGAATGCAATTGGCTTTTCCAGGTGAGTCAATTCCTTTATATGGAGAAATGGATACACAATCCTATAATTCCTTTGTTACCATTCATGGTATGATTATGTTCTTTTGGGTAGCCATGCCTATCCTTCTAGCAGCTGCAGGTAATTATCTGGTTCCAACCATGATAGGAACTGATGATATGGCATTTCCTACATTGAATATGTTGTCATTCTGGTTTTTCTTAGTAAGTACAATAGTATTATTACTTTCATTTTTTGTGCCTTCAGGCGCATTTGGAGGCGGATGGACTATATACCCCCCCTTGTCAGTTTCTGATAACGGATATGGTGGTGGAGGTACATTTTGGGAAAATTTTTGGAGTGGAAGAACTTTACTTATTCTAGCTGTTGCTTTAGAATTTACTTCAATGCTTATGGGGGGTATTAATTTTGTTGTTACCACAATAAATAAAAGAGCAAAAGGCTTAACGCCATTTAAACTACCAATTGTTATTTGGTTTATTAATATAGCCTCCGTTATTTTCATGTTTTCTGTTGGCCCTTTAGTGGCTGGTGCATTTATGTTATTACTTGATATTAACATTGGAACCGGATTTTATGATGCAGCAAGGGGTGGTGATCCTATTTTATTTCAGCATTTATTTTGGTTTTTTGGACACCCTGAGGTTTATGTTATACTCTTACCAACTTTAGGAATGGTTGCTGAAATACTACCTGCAATGGCAAGAAAAACATTGTTTGGCTATAGACTTATTATTTGGTTAGCTATAGTTTCTGCATTTTTATCAGTGTTAGTTTGGGCTCATCATCAATTTATTTCTGGTATTGATCCTATAATGGCTACATTTTTTAGTATTGGAACGATAATAATATCTATACCTTTTGCTGGAATATTTTTATCATTTATAGGTACCTTATGGAAAGGCAATATTCGTTTTCATGTTCCAATGACATGGGCATTAGGATTAATTGGCACCTTTCTTATAGGTGGTTTAACTGGATTATTTCTTGGGTCTAATGCATTCGATATTTTTGCTCATGACACATATTTTGTAGTTGCACATTTTCATTATACTGTATTTCCAATTGTGATATTTGGAACATTTGCTGGTTTTTATTATTGGTTTCCAAAATTCTCAGGTAAAATGCTTAACCGCACTTTAGGAAAATTACACTTTTGGTTAACTTTTATATTTTTCAATTGTTTTGCTTTTCCTTTATTTATTCTAGGTTTAGCAGGGCAACATAGAAGAATTGCAGATTATAGCGCATTTGATTCTCTTATGGAAGCACCTTACCCTACACTTAGAATTATTGCTACAATTTCTGCAATTTGCTTATTGCTGTCTCAGCTTGTTTTTTTATTAAACCTTATTAGATCTTTTAAGAGAGGTGAAATAGCTGGTAAAAACCCATGGCAAGCTACTACTTTAGAATGGCAAACAGAATCTCCACCACCACATGGTAATTTTGAAACCTATCCAGTAGTTAATCATGACCCATACGAATACAGTTTGCCTGATAGAGAAAAGGATTACTGTTGTCAAAATGAAAACTAAATATTTAACTTATAATAGAGAAAATAATGAGTACAAATAGACCACAAATAAAATCAGTTCCTCAGGGTAGACTAGGGATATGGATACTAATTGCTGGAGAGCTTGTGATCTTTGGCGGATTGATTGCATGTTATCTACTTTATAGAAATAGAATAGGTGTTAGTGCAGAATGGAGTGAAATGGCTAAACATACCAACACAATGTGGGGTGCAATAAACACTTTTGTGCTTTTAACAAGTAGTTATTTTGTTGTATTAGCGCATAAAGCATCTCTTAAAAGAGATACCAAAAAAATTGTTAAATACATTACCGCAACTATAATATGCGCTTTGCTTTTTCTTGTAATTAAAGGTGTTGAATATACTACTGAGATTCAACATGGTTTTACTCTTCCAGGCAATGATCTTTTAGATCAGGGTAATCCTATTGGATCAACATATTGGGCTTTTTATTATATAATGACAGGACTGCATGCATTACACGTAATTGCTGGAGCACTTGTATTATTTATAATAATGATGCAAACAAAAAAAGGTAAAAATTACCATAGAGTAGAGTTAGGAGGAATGTATTGGCACATGGTTGACATTGTGTGGATCTTCCTTTTCCCGTTACTTTATATTGCAAACTAAAATCTTACAACGATGAATTCAACAAAAGGTCTAGAACATGAAATAGCTTACCCTAAGGAAAATGATTATCATGGTCATTCAAATTATTTTAAAACATATATAATATTATTGATATTATTTGGGTTGAGTTTGGCTGCATCATTTATAGAGAATTCTTCATTGATGCTATTAACTGTCTTTGGATTATCAACTATAAAAGCAGCATTGGTAGTAGCTACTTTTATGCATTTAAAGTGGGAAGCAAAGCTAATATGGTTTGCAGTAGGGGTTGCGGTTTTTATTATTTTGGCCTTCTTCTTAGGAGTTTTTCCAGACATTTCAATCGTAGAAATAGATTTAGCATTCTTACCTTTCAATTCATAATTTATGTCAACTATTGCACAGAATACATTGTTACCTAAACAACCGCCAATTTCAAATGGTGTTTTAGGTATGATAATTCTTATAATTACAGAGTCTATGTTCTTTGCGGGGTTAATTAGTGCTTATGTAGTAAATAGGGCAGGTGTAATAGACTGGCCACCTTTTGATCAACCTAGGCTTCCTGTTTTAGTTACTGGTGTTAATACTGTTTTTCTAATTACAAGCGGTTTAACTCTTTTATTCGCTAGAAAAAGATTTTTATCTAATAAGAACCCTATGCCACTATTTTTTATAACAATGGTACTTGGTTTGTTGTTTGTTGGAATTCAAGGCTATGAATGGGTTAAACTAATTGGTTATGGCTTGACAGCTTCATCTAGTATATATGGATCTTTCTTTTATACCATCATTGGTATGCATGGTTTTCATGTTTTAATTGGATTATCATTTTTAATTTATCTATGGGTAATTGTTAAAAAGAATATTTCTAAAGAGAATACTATTAGGAAAATTAATAGCTGTAGTTTGTTTTGGTATTTTGTTGTTTTGATATGGCCAATTTTATATGGATTAATTTATTTAGATATTTAAGCATTAAATATGTATAAGCTAAAAATTTTATTCATTTTATTTTTTTTCACCTTTGCTCCATACATGGCAAATGCTTGTAGTGTTTGCAGTGGTAGTCTAAATGATGCTGAGATTAAGGCATATGTGTTTATTACAGTTTTATTATTATTAATACCAATAGTTTCTTTCATATTCTTAAGTACTTGGATATACAAAAAATATAAAAATCATCATTAAATGATTAGAACATTTATATTTTATAGTTCAATTTTATTAATATTACTAAGCTGTGAAGACACAAAAAAAGAATTACCTTTTTTAGGCAAACATGAAATTGTAGGTAAGGACACAGTATTTCATTCTATACCTAAATTCAGTTTTTTAAACCAAAATAGCCATACTGTTTCTCAAGAATTATTTAAAGGGAAAATTCATGTGGCAAATTTTTTTTTCACTTCATGTCCATCAATATGTCCATTGATGACTAAGCAGCTTATAAGAGTGCAGAAGTTGACTCGGGAGTTAAACAACTTTAGAATTATATCATTCACCGTTGATTCAAAAAGAGATACTCCTGAAAGACTTACAAAATATGTGAATAAAATGAATGTAGATACTTCAAACTGGGATTTACTTACTGGTGATCAATCTATCATATATGACTTAGGAATGAATGGATATAATTTGAGCGCTGTAGAAAATGACTCTTCACCTGGAGGGTTTATACATTCTCCTAATTTTATACTAGTTGATCAGAATTTAAATATTCGAGGAGTCTATGAAGGTACTAATGCAGCTGAGGTTAAGAAAATGGTTGATGATATAATGTTGTTAGCAAGTGATTGATCTAGATCCTATCATATTCCTTTTGCCTTAAGAATTATTATAAGTCAAATAGATTTAATGATGTAGTAATTCCATATTTTATATGAATTATTACACTTATTTAATTGAAGTTAGTTGTTTATTCAGTTTTTCTTATTTTGTATATTTAATGTATAATAACAATCTAACTATCAAATTATTACATATATGAGGTCCTTTAAAAATAAAAATGTCATTATTACTGGCGCTGCTGGTGATGTTGGTAAGAATCTTGCAAAAAAGATTGCTAAACATGAAGCAAATCTCATATTGTCTGATGTGAATCTAGAAGGCTTACAGGAGCTTAAAAATGATATTGAGTCTACATATGACACAAAGGTTAGAATAGATGGTTTAGATATAACTAATGAGCAAAAAGTAAAAATATTTTCTGAAGAAGTACTAAAGGAATTTGGTAGTATTGATTTGCTGATAAATAATGCTGGAATTGGTCATTATGCTGAATTAGCTGAAACTAGTATTGAAACATGGAAACAACTCTTAGAAGTTAATTTATGGGGTGCTTTATACCATGTTCATGCTTTTCTTCCTTCAATGATCGAACGAGAAAGTGGTCATATAGTAAATGTGTCTTCTGGTCAGGCTTTTTTTAGAATGCCTACTTGGGGAGCATATGCTGTAACTAAATTAGCAATGGGAGCATATTCAGAGGTTCTTAGGCATGAAGTAAAAAAATTTAATATAAATGTTACAACGTGTTATCCGTATATGATCAATACTGGATTTTATAATGAAATTCCAGGAGAAAATTTCTTTCAAAAATTATCTATGAAAATGTTGCCTTTTTATTCAATGTCTCCTGAAAGAGTATCAAATATATTATTTAAGGCAATCAAAAAAAATAAAGCAATTGAGATGGTTAGTCCAATGAATAATTTTGGTAAAGCTTCACATTTTGTTCCTAAAATGTGGGATGTTGTTAGTACAGCTACAGCAATGACATTAGGAAAAAAAGCAGATCAAGTAATCCCGGAAGGATTAAAAGGAAAACCCACCAAAAAGAATAAAACACAATAACTATTTATGTCACTATATAATAAAGTAATAAATAAATTACACTCAAAAAATATTGGATTTTCTATTGATGAACAAATGATTGGTCACCATGAATTTATATCAGGTCATGGCCCTATGGGAAAGCAACCCTTTTCATTTAATGTAAAATGGGGACCAAAAAACATAGTTGATTGGGCTAGCCCTAATAGTTCTACTTTTTTATTTAACCAAATGACTGGAGTTGTAAATATTGGGGGGTTAGCAGATAACATTCCTATTATAGGAAGCTTAGAGATAAATTATTTTAAGGAACAAAAAATTAGATATACTTATGATTTAGAATTTGAGGGAAAAAATTATCTATTTATTGGAGAAAAAGTAAATATTCGATTATATAACTTAACAACCTCTCATACTACATGTTTTGGCACCCTAACAAATCAAGAAACAGGTGAGCTGATTTCAAGATCAATTACTTATTTTAGGTTAAAGGATTCTTTAAGATTTCTTGGTAGCTTAAGAATTAATAAATAAGGTTTTAATCTTGTCAAATTAATTGATTGGCACATTGTGAGTAGAGTCATTAGTTAGTATTTCAAAAGCAGCTCTATTATCAGTTTTAAGCTCTATTTGTCTTCCGCATTTTAATGTCAGATTAATTTCAGCAAAAGCAATTTTAGTATTTAAGCAAGTTTTATTACCACCAGGCGGATTGTAATAATTTAAACCAACAAAACTTTGTTTTTTTGCTGTAATGACCCCTGTTAATTTTTCATTGCCGTTGTTTAAAGCAAAAGTCCATTCGAAATAATTATAATTAGCTTTATTAATAATTGACCTAATAAGAGAGTTGAATGAGTACTCTATTCCTTGGTGTCTTATAACTGCAATTGTCATTTTAGGTGAATAAACACTTCCTAGCTTTATTTGAGCAGTTGCTATCTCTAGAAAGCTATTGGCGCTATTGTCAAATCCAGCTACTTGTCCCCAGGCATATTTATCTGTATGTTGTGAACCCCAATTATGATTTTGACTTCCAATCCAATTCTGTATATCTATTTTCTTCTTATTTATTAAAAGGCAGCCATTAAAACTAGCAAATGGTAGCCCTACTAATGCTTTGGCTTTTGGAAAAGACATATCATAAAACTTATTTGGCAAAAGATATATTGGATCCTCTGTGCCTTTATACGACATATCCCATTCAATTTTATTACCTCCACTTGATGATTCACCTTTTATTATTGAGGCATTTAGAATAGCATGTTCGACATTAATATTAAATGAATTGTTGTTGAAGTTACATTTAGATATAGGCACTTCCGTTTTAACTGAAATGTGATTATTTGTATTTCCATTAAAGAAAATAGCCCATAATTCACCTATGGCTTTATTTGGGTTATTAGTAGGGTTAAATACAGTATACCTTATCCAAAATGCCAATGGTTCTAAGGGGTGATTAGCTCTTAGGAAAAAGCTTTCATAATGTCCTTTATTTTGACCTTTTATGAATTTTGAACAATTATACTTTGCCTCTTTAAGCATATTATTACTGAGATATTAAAATTTGATTAGTTTTTAGACTTATAATGTTAGTTAATTTTATAAATTTAGCAATATTTTTTATCATTAATGACTAAAATAAGATTAGTAACTGGAGCATTTGGTTTTTCAGGATCTGCTTTAATAAGAGATTTATTAAATGCAGGTTATACTGTTGTTGGAACTGATATAAAGCAACGATTAAATGATCCAAAACAAATTAATATTAAAAAAGCCATTGGATTAGATGTAAATCATCCAAACCTTAGATTAATTGAAGCTGATTTAACAAATAAGGATTCATTGATCAATTTATTTAATCAAGCTGGAGATGTAGATATTGTTTACCATACTGCTTCACTCTATAGTTATAGGGCAAAATTAGAAGTGTTACGGAAAATTAATGTTGAAGGAACAAAAAATTTAATTTCAGTAATGCCTAAAAACATTACTCAATATATTCATTGGAGTACATGTGGTATTTTTGGTAAGCCTAAGAAAAAAGGTAAAAATGCAAATATCCCTTTTACAGAAGAATCTGATTCTCCAAAAAACATGCCTAAAAATGCGACTAAACCCAGAGGTACTCATATAGTAAATGAATATTCGGTAAGTAAGTGGGAGCAAGAACAATTTCTTTGGAATGAATATAGAGAGAATAAACTTCCCTTAACCATTATTAGACCAGCTCCAATTTATGGTCCTGGAAGTTCTTATGGACATGGTGGTATTATTTTATCTATTCATAGAGGAGTATTGCCTGCAATTCCTGCTAGATCAAAACATTCGATAACTTGTTCTGTACATGTTGATGACATATCTCGTTTTGCTATGTTTGTTTCAGGAGCTGATCAGCATATAGGTGAAGATTACAATGTTGTTGATAGTAGTATTATTTCGTATCATGAATTCTTACATTACATTGCATTATTAACTGGAAAAAGTTTAAAGGACATTCCTTTTTTACCCATGACAGTAATGCGTGTATTTACGCTTTCTCTTGCTAAGATCCTTATCAAGCTAAACCTTAGCAAATACTTTGATAAAATGCACATGGTTGAACCTCAATCTGCAAAGTATATAGGTTCAAGTTATTGGATTTCAAATAGGAAAAGTCAAAAAGCAGGATTTACTTATAAATACAATGATGTTAAAGAAGGTTTAAAGGATACAGTAGCCTGGTTTAGGGAAAATAAATGGATTTAATCCTCAAGTTATTTCAGTTAAAAAATTTAAACCTTTATTAATCATAGTTAGTTTTAATGGGGCATACCCTATGAATTCCCCATCCATATCAATTGGGCAACTTTTTTCTTTAGCATCTATAGTACAAGAATTCACTTTTAGGTATGAGATCTCAGGATGATCAAGAATAATTCCTTTTTTAACTTTTGATAGATTCTTTAAGTAATCCCATATACTAACTTTTCCCATTATAATTAGCTGTATCTTACCATCAGATAAATTTGCCTGAGGGGCAATACACATACCATTTGCAAAGTAATTACCATTAGCCATACACAGACTTAGTATTTTCCCTTTCCAATTTAGTTCATAGCTGTTAAGATTTACTTCAACAGGCTTATAAGATAAAAAAGACTGAAGTATAGCTTTATGATATGTAATCTTCGGTCCAAAGTTTCGAGATGAATTACTTAAAATTTTTGCAGCAACTCCACCAATTCCAATATCAGTTATATTCATGAAATACCTTGATTGTGGTTCGCCTTGAGTATTAATAAAATCTAGTTTTCCAACATCAATAGGATAACATGTTCGATTTTCTATTAAAGTCTTAAGTTTTTTCAAGTCATTGGTAGCACCTAATGATTTAGCAAAATCATTGCCAGTCCCATTTGGTATTACACCAATCACAGCATTATTTAATAATTTAGCTTCACAAGACATACACCCATTAACAACCTCATTTATGGAACCATCACCACCAACTATAATAAGGAAATCATAATTGTCATTAATAACTTTCTTCGATAAAAGAACCGCCTCTCCAGCAAATGAGGTTATAAAAAAAGAAATTTTATAAGCATTAAATATTTCATTAATATTTTTCTTCAATTTATCAATGCCCTTTGATTTGCCATTTATTATATATCCTATTTTTATTTGTTTTGGCATTGTGTTACAGATATAAGTTTTTTTCTTTTAATAATTTTAAATAAACAGCTTTTTCCTGTAAGTGCTTTTCATCATTCCATTCCAATTCTTTTTTAAAAATTTCAGCTGTTTTATCAACTATTTTTTCTTTCTCTGTAAACTTAGGAAGTACATATGACAAAGAAAGGCGTCTACCGAGTACATCGTCAATACAATAACAGCTCTGATGCCTGATAAAATAGATTATTTCAGCAATATAAATTTCAAAGTCATTATGTAGCTTATTTAAACCTTTCCTATCTTCTTTACATATAGTAAAAACCCTATCACTTTCATCATTATATCTTTCTTTAATATTTGAAATAAATTCCTTTGGAAAATCATAAATGTTAGGATTGATTTTATTTTTTGAGATTATTTTTTTTGTAATTTCATTTGCACCTAATTTTTCATTAAGCAAGATTATGGATTTTCTGGCCATAGAATGAAAGCTGGTTAATTTACCACCATATACATTAAGAATATTTTCATTTAGCCACCATACTTTATATTCCCTTGATCTGTCTTTACTTGATACACTTTTATCTTTTAATAATGGTCTAATTCCTACAAATGAGCATATAATGTCATCTTTTGAAATATTTAAGTCTGGCACAATATGATTAATTGCATTTAAGATGTAAGTATCATCTGAAATATCTACTTTAACCTCATCAATAGCATTATTATAATCAGTGTCTGTTGCTCCAATAATCACAGTATTATGTTCCCATGGTACAGTATATAACCATCGGTTGTCATCAGCCATTGTAGAAAAAAGCAATGAACTTTCAATTGGAAATCTTTTTTTGGATAAAATTATATGACTTCCTTTGCTAGGAGCTGTTATTTTTTCATTTGAAGAGAATATATCTTTTGATATTTCATCCATCCATGGTCCACTTGCATTAACAACATATTTTGAACTTAGAATAACTTCTTTGTTTTCTATTCGGTCTATACACTTTAATTGTATGCAATCTTTTTTTTGTTCATAAGAGATTAATTCAAAATAGTTTAAAGCTATTGTTGAATATTGATCTTTTGATTTATGTATTATCTCATTACAAAGCCTAGCATCACTAGTTACGGCATCATAATACATATAGCTACCTTTTAGGTTAACAGTATTTAAATTTGGATATTTTTTGAGAGTTTTTTTTCTGTTGTAATATTTAAAACCAGATAAGCTTGAAAATAAATTCAACAATAAATAAAGTAACATAGCAAGAAAAACTTGAATTTTCAACTTTGTATTATATATAGGATATATAAAACTTAGTGGCTTCACAAGATGAGGATAGGTTTTTAAAAGATAATCTCTTTCATTTAGCGCTTCTTTTACTAACCTAAAGTGTCCGTATTTTAAATAACGTAAACCTCCGTGAGCAAGTTTTGCTGATTTGCTGCTAGTTCCACTTGCGAAATCTCCTTTTTCTATTAAAATTGTATTTAAACCATTTTTTCCAGCCTCCATTAAAATACCTGCACCTGTAATGCCTCCACCAACAATAATAACATCAAAAAGTGAAGACATTATTTCATTATTTTTTGATGGATTACGTTTCATCAAACAATTTTCCTGGATTCAATATATTATTAGGATCTAAATGAGACTTTATGACTTTTAATAATGATTTTTCATTTTTATTTAGTTGTTTGTTATACCACTTTTTGTGGGTTTTGCCTATGCCGTGATGATGGCTGATAGCTCCACCACCTTCATAGATAGCACTTGTTACAACTTCTTTTAATAAATTCCATTGCGATAACTCATTATCTTTTTCTTGGGAAGCCAACATAGTGAAATATAAAGAAGCACCTGTGTTATAAATATGAGAAATATGACAAAACAAAATACCTCCATTATTAAAAAAGTTACTTTTTTCATTTAAAGATTTTTTAATATGAATGTATAAGGGTTGTATGTTTTTCCAATAGGTTGATGTTTCAAACATATCTATAAGAATACGATGTTGTATAAGTGTTTCTCTTAAATAAGGTAATGAGAATCGTTTGTTTTCCCAATTTGCTGAAACTGAAGAAGGTAAGATTTTTGCTGAATTTGTGTAAAGTATTTTTTTTACATTTTTTGTGATTATTAGATCATTATTCTGGCCAAGAAATTTCATCATTAGAATACATGGTTTTCCATAGCCTCTTTTTTTTAAATAGGATTTATAAATCTTTTGAAGATGTTGCTTTATTGCCTTAGATTCAGAATTGTCTAATAAAGACAATAATTGAGTTTCAGAGGTGTCAGATAATCTGCAAATGGCAGGATGGTAATCCATTTGAGCCATTGATCTTAGTGCATTTGTCCCAGATTCAAAGTCTTTAAATAAAGCAGTTATCCATTTATTATGTTGAGGAATTTTGTGAATTTTCATTTTTGCTTCTACTACAACTCCGAGTGTACCTTCAGAACCAACAAATATTGAATGCAAGTCAATACCAGTAGCATGTTTAGGATAATCTTTGTTTTGAAGAACATATTTAGGTGTTATGGTTTTAAGCCCAAGTATCATATCTTCAATTTTCCCATATTTTCCAGATTCCTGTCCAGCTGACCTTGTAGCTATCCACCCGCCTAATGTAGAAAACTCGAATGATTGAGGGAAATGCCCCATTGTTAAGCCTCTTTTGTTTAATCCTTTTTCTAAGTCAGGTCCATAAATACCGCATTCGAAAGTTGCAGTTAAAGAAATAGGGTCAATTTCAAGAACTTTGTTCATTCTTTGCATATTTAATGCGCAAACCCATTTAGCTTTTTTTTCAATAAAAAAACATTCTGTAACATTAGTACCGCCACTAAAAGTAATTACAGAAATATTATTAGAACTTGACATTTCTAATATATGAATTATGTCATTTTCAGATTCAGGATATAATACAAAGTCGGGGAGTGTTATATCTTTTTTAGTGAGTATGTATAAAGCATCTTGATATCCTTTACCAAATCCATATTTTAATCTATCAATTTTTGAATTTGTGTACTTTGATTCATCTAATTTGGGGAATATTTTTTTGCAATCATCGTTACTGAACTTAGAATCATTAATGATTTGATTGTAATCTGGTAAGATTAGATCATCCTCAATTGGTTTATCCCATTTATTTTCTAAAAAAAGTTTGAGTTTTGGAAAATCTGATAAATGATATGATTTATCCCCAAAGCCCCATTTCCACCATGCCTTATCATTTTTTAAGTCATCAATCATTTTTTTTATCTTTTAATTGATCTATTAAACTAACGTTTGTATTACCTTCTTTTTCTGGGACTTGTTCCATGGCATATTCACTTAATGCTGTTATTGTAAGACTAGGGTTAACACCCAGGTTACATGGTATGATTGACCCATCAAGTATGTACATGTTAGGATACCCAAAAACTTCAAATTTTTCATTTACAACACCTTCCTCTTTAGTAGCTCCCATAGGACAGCCACCAATTATATGAGCCGTTGAAGACATATTAAACAGAATTTCAGTTACAGCATTAAGTGATGTTCCATCAACTTTGTTTGCGTACGAATACATTGTTTTTTGACCAATATCTATATAGCTAGGGATTTTGTTATTTCCTTTGTTTGAAATAGATAGGTGGGAAAATGGAAATCTTTTATAGATCATTTTCATAGAGTTATCTAATGATTGCATAACCAATAATATAACAGTCTTTTTGGCCCATTTAAATTCAAAAATGAATCTTAGAAATTTTATTGGTTGTGTTATAATGTTACCTATAAGCTTTATGATTCTTACAACTGGTGGACCGGGTCCCGCAGCAATTGTAGAAAATCCTTTTATTAGGCCAGATCCATCTGGGTATTTAACTACTTCTATGTGAGTGTGGTCATCTGGCTCAAAGACAGAAGTAATTGCAATTCCATGATTTAATTTTTCTTTTTTGCTAGTAATCGCACATAAGGATTCAGAATTGGTTCTTAAATTAAGACCTAATTGATCTGATAGGTTTTCTAAAGTTTTATACTTGTACTTTTGCTTTAGCAATAATTTTAATGAACCTAATACACCGCCAGAAACAATAAGACCTTTACTTTTAAATACTTTCTTATTAGTCTTAAACCAAGAAGTACTTGAATGGGTATGAACTGTGTACTCACCCTCATTGAATTCTACCTTTTCAACATTACATTCAGCTATTAATTCAGCTCCAAATTTTCGAGCAAAATAAAGATAGTTTTTATCTAAAGAGTTTTTTGCATTATGCTGACACCCAACAAGACATCCGGCACATTCTTGACATCCCTTTCTTGCAGGTCCTAAGCCCTTAAAATAAGGATCTACCTCTTTATCTTGATCACCAAAGTAGACTCCAACATCAACCGTGTCAAAAGAGTCTTCTTTTCCCATTTCAATAGCGACTTGTTTTAATATTTCATCAGCTTTATTAAGCGAAGTGTTTTTAGTAGTGCCAAGCATAAAGCGCGCAAGCTTATAATATGGCAATAAGGTTTTTTTCCAATTTTTAAAAGATGCCCATGTTTTATTATTAAAAAATTCATCTGGAGGTATTACATGAGTATTGGCATAAACAAGGCTACCACCTCCAACGCCAACTCCACTTATAACGACAACTTTCTTAAAAAAAGTCATTCTGAAAATACCAAAACATTTAACAAATGGAGCCCAGAAATATTTTCTTATGTTATAGTTTGATTTTGGAAAGTCCTTTGCGTTGTAATTCTTTCCTTTTTCTATAATTAGAACAGAGTAGCCTTTTTCAGCTAATCGCATTGCTGATACAGACCCGCCAAAACCAGACCCAATAACTATATAGTCATAAATTTTACTCAATTATTTTAGTAATTAAAACTTAAAAACTAGAAATAGATTTATTATCTGTTTTAAAGATAAGAATTAGTTACAATAATATATAATATGTGGTCAAGTATTAAGTGCATTAGATGTCGATTTTTAGTAATTGACTTTTGGAGTACTTTATAGTAATTAATTAACTACCTGTTTATAAAAGAATTTCTTTATGCTGATCAATACATCTTCATATTTGCTGTAATTTGAGATAAACCAATTTAGCAGCTTCATTTTACTGATTTATCAAAGCTATCCATATGATTCTAATCATAATATAACAAGCTATCAAGACTTAATTTTGATTAATAATTCATAAAAATCAAGTTATGTCAGTAAATATTGAACACTGGGATGTAGAAGACGATAGTTTTTGGAAGTCTACAGGTAAAAAGATCGCTAATAAAAATCTTTGGTTATCCATACCTGCTCTATTTCTTTCTTTTGCTACTTGGGCTATGTGGGGAGTGATAATTAAGTATATGAAGGATTTTGGCTATAACTTTGGTTTAACTGAAGGATTGTCGCTTGGGACTGAAGAATATAAAGCTGCCTTATCAGAAGTAAATAGCTTGTATTATTCACTTCCGGCTATAGCTGGATTAGCAGGAGCAACGCTTCGAATTCCTAATTCTTTTTTAATATCCTTAGGTGGTGGACGTAATGTTATCTTTTTTTCTGCCATATTAATGTTAATACCTGCAATTGGCACTGGATGGGCATTGTCGGATATAAATTCATCTTATATTATGTTTGCTTCAATGGCTTTACTTTCTGGATTTGGTGGAGGTAATTTTGCCTCTTCAATGAGCAATATTAGTTTTTTCTATCCTAAAAAGATGCAGGGATATGCACTGGGTATGAATGCTGGAATTGGAAACTTAGGCGTTGGAGCAATGCAGAAAATTATTCCATTGGTTGTTGGTCTTTCACTTTTTGGAGCTATAGGTTCTGAAGCAATTGTTAAAGGTGTTCCTTTTGAAGGTTTACAAAATTCTGGTTGGATATGGGTGCCTTTGTTAATTTTATCTGTTATAGGAGCTTTCTTTGGAATGAATAATGTTTCAACAGGGACTCCAAGTCTTCCTGGAACCTTACAAGGGGTATCAAAAACCGCATATATGATTGCTTTAGGATTGATCTCAGCTGTGATTGGCGCATTTCTTCTTATTGGATTGCCATGGGAAAGTTGGGGGTTAAAAAATGCTTCCATATGGATTGTAGTTTTCGTTGTAGCCTTCACCACTGTGCTACTTATGAAGTATATTACTCCAAGTGAAATTAGAGGCAACCTTAATAAGCAATTTGAAATATTCAGAAATAAGCATAACTGGATAATGACAATTATTTACACAATGACATTTGGTTCATTTATTGGATTTTCCTTTGCTTTTCCTAAGCTGTGTCAAGATATATTTGTTTACACTGATAATACTAATCCCAATTTTATGAACCCCAATGCTCCAGACTTTATGTTATGGGTTTTCATAGGTCCAGTAATTGGTGCTTTAGTTAGACCTGTGGGTGGAATTTTAGCTGATAAAATAAATTCTGGTGCAAAAGTAACTATGTGGAGTACAATATTCCAAATTGTTGCTGCATTAGCTGTAGCTTATTATGTTATTCAAGCAAAACAAAGTGACACACCTGAGGATTATCGGTGGCCTTTCTTCTCATTTTTTATGATTTTATTTTTAGCTACCGGTATTGGTAATGGTTCTACTTTTCGAAGTGTTCCCTATATTTTTAGTAAGGAACAGGCTGGGCCTGTTTTAGGTTGGACATCAGCGATAGCAGCTTATGGGGCTTTTATAATTCCAAAGGTCTTTGGTCAACAGATAGAAAATGGAACTGCAGAATATGCTTTATATGGTTTTGCTGCCTATTATGTGATTTGTCTTGTGCTTAATTGGTGGTACTATCAAGGACCTAAGAGAGAGTTTGATAATCCTTAATTTGATTAAATGTTATATTAAACACTTATCATAATTTATGAAAAACAAAATGAAAAGTTTATTATTTGTAGTATTTGTAGCTATGTCCTATTCTTCATTTTGCCAGTTTACCTTTTCTGGAGAATTTAGACCAAGAACTGAATACCGACATGGATTTAAGTCAGTTGCTGATTCAAATCAACAGCATGCTGTTTTTACAGATCAGCGTACAAGATTAAATTTAGCTTATAAAGCTGAAGGATATCAGGTAAAACTGGTATTACAGGATATAAGAGTTTGGGGAAGCCAGAAACAGCTTGTTAGCACTATGGTGAATTCAAATCAAGCAGGTGCTTTAACAGGTATCCACGAGGCTTGGGGTGAAGCTTTTTTAAATGATAATTGGTCATTGAAATTTGGACGACAAGAAATTAGTTATGATGATCAAAGAATTTTTGGATCTGTCGGTTGGGCTCAGCAGGCAAGAAGTCATGATGCATTAATGTTTAAGTTTAAAAAAGACGGAATGTTGATAGATGTAGCTGGGGCATACAATCAGGATGCAGCTGGTTTAATTGGAACTTCAGCTTTACAGGGTTCATATAAAGCATTTCAATCTGTATGGCTTCATAAGGATATAAGTGATAATCTACAATCAAGCCTATTGTTTTTAAACAATGGGAAACAAGTTAATTATAATCTAGACACTCTTGGGAATCCTCAATCATTTCATGATAATTACACTCAGACTATAGGTACGCATACTAAATTAAAAAAAGATAAATTAAATATTATTTTTAATGGTTACTATCAGATGGGATCTATAAATACATTGCCGGCAAAAAGCTTAAGTGCATATTTAGTAGGATTAGATATATTATATAAAATAAGTGACAACTTTACTGCTTTAGCAGGTTTTGAAATGCAGTCTGGAAACAGCCAAACAGATACTACTACATCATATACAGGTGTGGAGCATGCTTTTTCTCCATTTTATGGAACCAATCATAAATTTAATGGATTAATGGATTATTTCTATGTTGGTAACTGGAGTTCAACAGTAGGTCTACAGGATATTTACTTTAAGCTTAAGTATAAAAAAGAAAAAACTTTTGTTGGAGCTGATGTGCATTTTTTCTCTGCTGCTTCTGATGTGTTAAATACTTTAGATGTAGATTCTTTGGGTGGTTATAATTATTCAACTCTTTCTAAGGGATTAGGAACTGAGATTGATTTATCTTTTGGTGCTGAAATATCTAAGGGTGTTACTTTAAAGGCAGGTTATTCACATATGCTGCCTTCAGCAACCTTAGCTTCATTAAAGGGAGCTGTTTATAACGCTGGAGATGATTTGGGTATGGGTAGAGTCGATCAGATTAGCAATTGGGCTTATGTAATGATAATTATAAAGCCAACTTTTTTTACAACTAAAAAAGAAAATAAGGAGTAGTATAATAAGTTAATTCTAGAATTAAATCTTTTCT
>PVBE010507444.1_pt1 | contig 19779 bp, 18 predicted proteins | sample 1631181 | NCBI WGS metagenome assembly PVBE01 (sample SAMN08397723, study PRJNA350692) | Marine metagenome, whole genome shotgun sequencing project. | isolation source: water | place: Pacific Ocean | collected 2012-04 | reverse complement strand
GACCTCCACCCCGCGCCCGGTCAGTGCGGCCTCGTCCGGTAGGCCAAGCCGTCGCGGACGCGTGCCGGTGCAGAGGAGGACGCGCGCGAACGTGGCCGACACGTCGCCACCTGGCCCGCTCAAGTCGCAGACCACTCCTCCCGCACCCGGCCGGAGGCTGCTCAAGCGGCTGTCGGGCTCGGGGGCCACGCCGACGCCGTCGGCGCTCTCGGCGAAGCGTCGTGCGAGCGTCGGTCCGTCCATCGGCGGCAGCCCGGGATACTCGTCGATCGTGTTGCCGACCCGGCGCAGCGTCCCGCCCAACGACGAGGTCGCTTCCAACCAGCGGAACGTGACCTCCTGGCTCTGCAGCCACATCGCGGCGGCGATCCCGGCGGGACCGGCCCCGACGACGAGGACCCGCGTCGGCGTCGCGCCCATCAGCCGAGCAGGCTGGCGGCGATCTCCCAAGCGCGCTCGCCGGCGAAGCGCCCGCGGCCCGCGATCGCCGTGGTCGTGCAACCCGGCGGCGTGCCGGTCAACTCCATGCACATCTGACGCGCCGTCGACGTGACGACGATCCCGGCGGGTTCCAGCTGATCGACCATCGCGTCGGCGACCTGCGCGACCAGTCGCTCCTGGATCTGCGGACGGCGAGCGATGGCCTGGACCACGCGATTGATGCCGCCGAAGCCCGCGATCCATCGGTCGGGCAGATAGGCGATGTCGATCGACCCGAAGAACGGCGTCATGTGATGGGCGCACAGGCTGTGGAAGCCCAGATCGGAGACGATGACGAGATCCTCGCTGCCGTCGGCTACGGGCATCCGCGACAGCTCCGGGACGTCGGCGTCGGTGCGAAAACGCTCGCGCAGCATCTCGGTCACGCGACGCGGGGTCTCGCGTAGCTCGGGATCTCGCGTCTCGTCGGCACCGATCGCCCGGAGGTAGGCCGAGAGCAGGGCTTCGGGGTCGGTGGTCACGACGGCTTGCCGGGGTCCGGTTCGAGGAGTCCGGGGATCGTCGGGGTCGTGCGTCCCGGCACGCGACCGAGATGCTCGAATGCCCGCGGCGTCGCTACCCGACCGCGCGGCGTGCGCTGGATGAACCCGCCCATGATCATGAACGGTTCGAGGACGTCCTCGACCGTGTGGGCCGCTTCGCCCATCGCTGCGGCGATGGTGTCGAGCCCGACCGGGCCGCCGTCGAACTTGAGGACGACGGCCTCGAGATACCGTCGGTCCATTCGGTCGAACCCGAGCGCGTCGATCTCGAGCTGCTCGAGGGCGTGGGAGGCGAGCTCGCAGTCGACGAACTCCATGCCTTCGACGTCCATGTAGTCTCGGACCCGTCGCAGGATGCGATTGGCGATCCGCGGCGTACCACGACTACGACGGGACATCTCGTTCGCGGCCTCGTCGTCGACGGTCATTCCGAGGAGTCGAGCCGAGCGCAGGATGATCTTCGCGAGGTCAGCCGGCTCGTAGTACTCGAGATTCTCGACGATGCCGAACCGCCCAAGCAGAGGCGAGGTCAGCAACCCCGTTCGGGTCGTCGCGCCGACGAGCGTGAACCGCGGGAGTGCGAGTTTCAGGCTCCGCGCGTGGGCCCCGTCGCCGATCATGATGTCGATGTGGAAGTCCTCCATCGCCGGGTAGAGGTTCTCCTCGACGACCGACGCGAGTCGGTGGATCTCGTCGATGAAGAGTACGTCGCCCGGCTCGAGGGCGGTCAGTACTCCGGCGAGGTCCCCCTTCTTCTCGACCGCGGGGCCGCTCGTCGTGTGCATCTGCACGTCGAGCTCCTGGGCGAGGATTCCGGCGAGGGTGGTCTTTCCGAGGCCGGGAGGCCCGCTGAGCAGCACGTGGTCGAGGGGCTCGCCGCGCATCTTCGCCGCCCGGACGGCGACGCGCAGGCGCTCTTTCGCCCGTGTCTGGCCGGTGTAGTCGTCGAAGGTCCGCGGCCGCAGCGCCGGATCGAGCCGGTCGTCCGCTTCTTCGGACTCCGGATTCAACACTGGGCTGTCGAGCGGCATCGGCGACGAGGCTCTCGTGGGCGGCGAACCGGTAAACACCTGTTCAGGACCTTAGCAGAGCCAACGCTTCCTTGAGAAGAGCTTCGATGGACGCTCCGTCCGCCGCGGATGGCTCCAACGCCGTGATGACCGTGTCCGATTGCTTCTGCGTGAAGCCCAGGTCCTGCAAGGCGCCGCGCAGGTCTGTCAGGGTGGCCGACGCGTGGGGCGTCGTCGGTCCACCGCCCAGGTCGAGGTCGCCGAGTTTGTCGCCGAGCTCCAGGGCCACACGCTGGGCGGTCTTCTTGCCCACCCCCGCGATGCGGGTCAGTCGCGGCACATCGGCCGTCGTAATCGCCGACTGCAGCTCCGCGGCCGTGTAGACGCTGAGCGCGTTCAACGCGAGCTTCGGGCCGAGACCGCTCACCCCGATCAGGCGGCGAAAGAGCCGCTTCGCGCCGTGGGTCTGGAAGCCTTAGAGGACGATTGCATCTTCGCGCACGTGCGTGTGCACGTGTACCTCGGCCGGCTCCGCCACCGGGGGCAACGCCTGGAGGGCACGCAAGGACACGCGCACTTCGTAGCCGACCCCCCCGACGTCGATGACGACCGAGTCGATGCCCTTGTCTGCGATGAGACCCTTGAGCCGAGCGATCAACGTGGGTTCCTCGTGAGCTGTGGGTTGCGGTGCATGTGGCAGATCGCGATGGCGAGGGCGTCCGTCTCGTCGTGGCTGCCACTTGCTGTGACGCCGAGGAGCATCTCCACCATCGACCGCACCTGCAGCTTGTCCGCCCGACCGCGCCCGGTGACGGCCTTCTTGACCACCGTCGGGGCGTAGTCGGAGATCTCGAGTCCGGCGTGGGCGAGCGCGAGCATAGCAGCGCCGCGGGCATGGCCGAGCTTCAGCGCGCTCTGGGCGTTCTTCTGATGGAAGATGGCCTCGATCGCACCCTCGGTCGGTTCGTGTTCGCGGCACATCGCGGCGATGGTGCCGTAGATCAGCACCAGGCGCTCCCCGAGCGGCCGATCGCCGCACGCGATCGTCCCAGACGCCACGCGTCGCAGTCGCGACCCATCTCCGTCGACGATGCCGTAGCCCGCCCGAACGCTGCCGGGGTCGATCCCGATCACGCGGCGAATTCGCCGGGAGGACTCAGTCATCGAGCGCCGCGGCCGCCTCGTCCGAGAGCTCGAGGTTCGAGTAGACGCTCTGGACGTCGTCGTGGTCCTCGAAGAGTTCGATCAGGCGCACGTTGCGCACCGCGTCGGCGACTTCGGGTGTCACCAGCGTGTCGGCGATCTTCGTCACCTCGTCGGTGGCGAACTCGCTGTAGTCCGCAGCCAGCAGCGCCTCGCGCACCGCGAGATAGTCGGCCGGAGCGGTGGTGATCGTGTAGACGCCGTCTGAGAATTCGAAGTCCTCGGCGCCGCCGTCGAGGGCCACCTCCATCAGCGCATCGGCGTCCGGGGCGTGCTCGTCGTCGACGGCGATGACGCCGCGCGCTTGGAACATCCAGCCCACGCAGCCGCTCTCGCCGAGGCTCCCGCCCGCTTTGCCGAAGGCGTGTCGGACCTCGGCGACGGTCCGGTTCTTGTTGTCGGTCGCTCCCTCGACCTGGATGGCCACGCCGCCGGGACCGTAGCCTTCGTACGAGAAGTCCTCGTAGGTTACGCCTTCGAGCTGCCCGGTCGCCTTGAGGATGGCGCGCTCGATGTTGTCGAACGGCATGTTCACCGCTCGGGCCTTGTCGACCATCAGCCGGAGTTCGGGATTCGCGTCCGGGTCACCTCCTCCGCGTCGCGCCGCCGAGCTGATCTTCTTGATCAGCTTAGAGAACACCTTGCCGCGCTTGGCGTCCTGGGCCGCCTTCCGGTGCTTGATATTCGCCCACTTGCTGTGTCCGGCCATCGCTCTGAATTCGTTCGGTGGGTCTGTCGGATCGGCGACGCCGAACCGCGTCGTCATCCCGATCGGCGTCAATAACACACGTGGAAGAAGCGGGGAACGCGATGCAAAACGTGCGCGCATCGCGTCACTACCCCGCAATCTTTGCGTAGTTCGACAGCGAGAATCGGCGCCGACGAGGTGTGTCGGGGTACGGAACCCTCCGATGATGCCCGACAGCGGGGCATGTCCACGGTCTACGGCGCTGGGTGTCGTGTCGGCGCAGACATGTGGTCTCGCACGGATCGGTTCGTGCCGCGACACCGATGTCGCGGTCCGCGGTATTGCTGGGACTTCAGCCCGTTGGGGCCACCGGGTGGTCAGCGCCCGAGTTCTCGCACGGGGCGCCGTCGACATGGGGCGATCCGAGTCCGAGTGCCAAATTGGCACGACGATTGCTCACTGTGTGGATTCGGCGTCTTCGTCATCGATCCCCGAGGCCGCGAGTGCCTCCGACCTCGAGCGCCCGTCCCGTCGACCTTCCCTGGCGGCAGAGCATGGAACCCCCGACCAACCAACGGCGTCGACCGCGGACCATCACGACCCCGACCTCGGCAGACTCTACCTACGCTGACGAGACGTTCGACCCGGTCAAGATGTATCTGCAGCGCATTGGCTCCGTCTCCCTGTTGTCCCGGGAAGACGAAGTCGAGATCGCGAAGCGGATCGAAGACGGTCGCAACCGGCTTTTCGCGGCGATGTTCTCGTGCCCCGCCGGCCTCTATTGCCTGATCGACGTGGAGCGGCAGGTCGACGAGGGATTGGTGCGTGCGAAGCACTACCTGCCTGCCGTGGACATTCCGTCCGACCTCGACCCCGAGGTGCTGCGGGCGAACTTGGGGGCACGTGTCGGCCAGATTCGCGAGGCCTACGACCAGCTGGTCGCCGCGATGGACGGAGTCGGGGACATCGAAGAGGCGCGGGCCGCAGCGCGGGCGGTGGTCGCAGCGCACGACCTCGACCCGGGCATCGTCCTCGAGTTCGCCCAGAATCTCCGCGACACTCTCGCGACCATCCAACGCTGCGAGCGGCGCATCGAAGACTGTGAACAGCAACTGGGACGCTCGGCCGACGAGATCGAGGGCTTCCTTCGCGAAATGCGCGAGAGCGAAGGCTCCGATCTCGACGACTGCCGTCTGCTCGAGTTCGAGAATCGCTTCGCGTCGGCTCGGAACATGCTCCGCACGTTGGGCGAGCGTTACGCGATGTCCGCCGCAGAGCTCCGCGAGGTGATCGAGGGCGTCGACGCTGGCGAGAACATGGCCGAGCAGGCCAAGAACGAGATGATCCAGTCCAACCTGCGGTTGGTCGTCTCGATCGCCAAGAAGTACGTCAACCGCGGCATGCACTTCCTCGACCTGGTCCAGGAAGGCAACATCGGCCTCATGCGGGCCGTCGAGAAGTTCGAGTATCAACGCGGCCACAAGTTCTCCACGTACGCCACCTGGTGGATCCGCCAGGCGATCACCCGCGCGATCGCCGACCAGGCCCGCACGATCCGGGTGCCCGTGCACCTGACCGAGACCATCAACCGCATCTTGCGCACCAAGCGCTACCTGGAGCAGGACCTCGGCCGCGAGCCGAACCCCGAGGAAGTCGCCGAGAAGCTCGACATCGCCGTCGAGCAGGTCCGCAAAGCGCTCAAGATCTCCCGCTCTCCCGTCTCCCTGGAGACGCCGATCGGCGAGGACGATACGCAGCTGCAGGATTTCATCCCCGACGAGAACGCAGAGTCGCCCGTCGACTCCGCGACCGATTCGGAGCTCAGCCGACACACCAAGAGACTGCTGTCGACGCTCAGTGCGCGCGAAGAGAAGATTCTCCGCATGCGCTTCGGAATCGGGGAGAAGAGCGACCACACGCTCGAAGAGGTCGGCAAGGACTTCTCGCTGACGCGTGAACGCATCCGGCAGATCGAGGCCAAGGCGCTGTCCAAGCTCCGCACCCCGGCGCGAAGCGACTTCCTGCGCTCCTTCCTCGACTCGTAATTCCGGCGCCAGCGTTGGCCACGCAGCCGTCCCCCGCCGCGCGGGGGACCGCGTAGCGCAGCGGAGCAGGGTGGGAGCCTGAGTCTACCGATCACGTGTGAGCTTGGGCCGCCCCCGCCCCGACGTCAGCGTTGGACCGCGTAGCGCAGCGGAGCAGAGCAGGGGGGGAGCCTCAGTCTACCGCTGCCGTCCCCAAAAACGACCGACGCCGGGCTCAGGGCCCGGCGCCGTCGTCTCTCTCCGCAGCTCAGATCTCGCAGCGACCCTCGGTGCAGGACATCCCGCTCGGGCAGTCGCAGTCTGACGAGCAGGCGTCTGGCGTCGGCTGCATCTCGCAGATGCCGGTGTCCGGCGCGCAGGTCAGACCGTCGGGGCAGTTGCAGCTCGCCCGGCAGGTGAAGAAGCACGAGCCCTCGACGCAGCGCTGGTCGGCGGCGCACTCCAGGTCTTCGCGGCACTCGACGTCCGGGTCGTCCGCGCAGTAGCCGCTGCGGCACAGGTAGCCGAACCCGCAGTCGCGGTCGCTGGCGCAGGCGTCTCGGCACTGGCCGTCGACGCAGACGAAGCCGCTGTCTCCGCAGTCGGCGCCCGTGCGGCACTCCGGCTCGGGTCGCGGGGCACAGATGCCGCCACGGCACACCTCATCGCCGGCGCATTGGTCGTCGTCGGCACACGCCGCGCGGCACAAGCCGTCGATGCACAGGGCGTCATCGCCGCAATCCGACGAGAAGTCACAATCCTCGCGACTGATCGGCTCGATGCACGCGTCGTCGGCGCAGACCTCGCCCTCGGCGCAGTCACGGTCCGATCGGCACCCGGCTTCGGGCGCGACGCACGACCCGTCGCGGCAGGTCTCGCCTTCGGTGCAGTCGCGGTCGTGTTCGCAGCCGGTAGACGCGGCGCCGCAGGTGCCGTCCTCGCACGTCTCGCCTTCCGGGCAGTCGCGGTCGCTGGCGCAAGACCCCAGCATCTCGCAGCTACCTTCGACACAGAGCTCGGGGGCGGGGCAGTCGCGGTCGGTCTCGCACTCGGCGGTCGGCGCCTCGACACACTCACCCTCGCTGCAGACCTCACCGCCGCCGCAGTCGGCATGGCGGTCGCACGCCTGTACCGGGACCCGGTCGTCGCAGCTGCGCTCTGCCGGGACGCACTGGTGTCCACCACCGGCGGCGAGGCAATCGTATCCGCCGGGGCAGTCGCGGTCGTCATCACACGCCCGGCCGCAGAATCCGGTGGCCGCGGAGCCGTCGAGCTCGAGGCACAATGCTCCGGCCTCGTTGCAGTCAGAGTGACCCATGCACGGCTCACAGAGGCTCGCGCGCGGGGTGCTCGGCTCGGGGACGCATCGTCCGCCGGCGTCGCAGTAGTAGCCGCCGCCGCACTCGGCGTCGCGGACGCAGGAGCGATCGTCGACGACGACGACGGTGGCCGGCGCCGGCGCGTACGAGATGCACGTATCGTCACACTCCGTCCAGCACTCCTCCCAGCAACCCCACGGGTCGCAGTAGAGGTCGCAGACATCCCAGCACTCGGTGATGACCGAGTCGCACTCCTCGTCGTCGAAGAAGAAACAGCCGCCGAGCGTCGCCGCCGCGACGCTACACAGGGCCAGGACCTTGAGGGAATGTTGGGTCTGCATGATGACTCTCCGCGGTGCTTCCTGCCGAACGGGCGAATTGCGGGGGGTCAGACGCCGGGTGGGCCGAGCTATTCACGCACTTTTTCGCGCGGCACGATCCCCCTCGGTTTCGGCTGGCGTGAGTCGCGCGACGAGCCGTCGGAGATCAGCCGTCTTCGGCCTCGACAGCGGGCTCCTCGATCTCGTTCCACGCGTGTCCGATCCCGCCGCGCACCAACGCGGCGAACGCCAGGGTGACGATGACGATCAGCACGAGGATCGCGGCGAACGAGATCGTCGGACCCGAAGGTAGGAAGCGGGGCACGTCGATCGTCTCGTCGGCCTGCGGCGTTCGGCGGACGACCTCGGATGCGGGCACCTCACCCGGTGTACGGAGCACCGTGGGTCGCGCCGGTCGCGGCTGTGCGGAAGACGTACGAGCCTGTTCTTCGGCCGTGGCGGCGTAGCGCGTGGCTGGATCACCGTAGAGGACGTACGAACCCCATGGCGTCGTCCCGTCTCCGTAGCGTGCGGCGAGGGCGCGGCGGGAGTCTCGGATGGCGTCTCCGACGGGCGCGCCGGAAGCGAGCGCCTGGTAGAAATGGCGCGCGAACGCGCCGCCGAGGCGATCGGGCAGGTCGAAGAGGGGGCCGACGTAATGACGCACACCGCTGGCCAGCCACCCGTGCAGCATCGATCGGTCCCAGTCGTCGATCCGAGTCGCTCCACATCCGTTGGCGAAGACCAACGCCGGGAGCGGGGCTCCGCCCGTGAGGCGCTCCAAGGCGTCGGCGTCGAAGCGGGACTCGCTCATGCGCCACCCATCGAGGTCGATGTGGCCGGCGTAGTGGAGCACGTCGAACTCGCGCGCGTGGTGCCGCACGAACGCGGCATCGACATCGCCGGCTCGGAAGGTGACCCGGGCCGGCATCGTCTGCTTGAGTTGCTCCCGCAGGACCATGCCCTCGTCGTAGCAGTGGTGCAGCTCGCCGTCGGGGTCGGCGATGACGAGCACGGACCGCTCGTCGGCGCCGTCGAGCGGCCGGGCGGATCCCGGTTCGACGGCATGCTGGACGAGGCGACCCATCGACCAGCGCAGGCAGAGGTGGCTGGCTCCGTCGTGGAGCAGTTCCCAGGGCAGGTTCAGGAGCTCGGGAGCCAGGTTCAGGCTCAGCGCGCCGGGCTCGGCGCGCAGCCACCGCTTGACGTCGAAGGGCACCAGCTCGTCGAAGAGGTAGGTCGACCGCAGCCGCAGCTCGCCGAGGGAAGCGACGGCGAACTCCCCGGCCTCCGCGGCGTGATGCACCAGAGAGCGGATCGCGTCGGCGGCCCCGTGGACTTCGGTCCAGTCGGGAGTGAACACGCCGACGGGGCGCAGGTGCTCCAACGTGCCGTCCGGCGAGCCGAGCACGTGCAGGGTCTCGCCGAACGGAATGTAGGCCAGGTAGACGCGATTCACGGGCTCTCCATGCGCAGCCAGGCGGAACCGAGGATGCGATCGGGTCCGCACACGTCGATCCGCAGGTCTCGTCGACGGAGGCTGCCGAGGAGGGCACCCCTGCCGGAGAACTCGGTCTCCGCGACGATGCGGCCATCGGTGAATGCGCGTGCCGAGAGACGTTCGCCATGCTCGGCGAGCCAGCGGACCAGCAGCGAAACGCGACGGGGGTTGGCGCCGGAGAGCAGGGAGATCTCCAGCCGTGGGCTCTCCCGTCGGTCGCGGAGGCTCACGGTTCGCACACCGGCATCGGCGCGCAGCGCCAGTGCGCCTTGGACCCGGGCAGCCCCCGTGCATTCGACGATCTCGACATCGCCGTCCGGGTGGGTGACGAGGGAAGCGAAGAGGAGCGCCCGCTCCGGGTCGATCACCGGCAGGGACCCGTCGTTGTCGCGGGCGGGGAAAGGGATGACGCCGAGGACGTCTTCGAGGATCGCGCCCCGTTCGGCGCACGCCGCGCACCGCAGGAGATGCGCGAGCGCGGGCACGGGCGGGGCGTCTTCGAGCATGGCCGCGAACCCCTCGTCGTCGAGGTGGCCGCCGAGTGGACCTCGGAGCGCGGCAACGAGCCGGAGGGCCCGGTCGGGGTCGGCAGCGATCTCGAGCAGGTGGTGGTCGAGGGGGGGCACGTTGGGCTCCGTTCGGTCTTCTCTATCCAGACGCTCGACCGCCGCGATCCTGACGATCGTCGAACCAGCCGGCGGCTTCGGCACAGGCGGTCAGCTTGAGTCGGATGCGGTTCTTGCGGGCATAGAGCGCGCCCGGCGACGCGCCGGTTCGGTGGGCTATCTCGTCGAACGAGAGTTCCTGCACGAAGAAGAGCTCGACGAAGTCCCGGTCGGCTTCTGGAAGACCGTCCCAGAACGCGCGGAGTTGCTCGAGCAGCTGGGCCTTCTCGAGGGCGACGTCGGCCGTGGACAGCCCGTCGCTGAGCTCCAACCCGGGGTGTGCGTCGAGCGAGGTCGCCGGTCGCCGGCGGCGGAGATGATCGATAGCCCGATTTGCCGCCATGACCCGGAGCCAGCCGGCGAGAGAAGCGTCGCCGCGGTACTGGCGCAGACGTCGTGCCCCGTCGACCATCAGGCCGAGGAAGAGGGCACTCTCGAGGTCCTCGACGGTGGCATCGTCGGCGCGTCGTCCGTACGCGCAGAGCGTGCGGATGATCGCAAAGCGAACGGTGTCGTGATGGGTCTGGACGAGGGTCTCCCACGCGGGTCGGGAGCCGCGGATGCAGGCGTCGGCGAGCGCGCGATCTCGTCGTCGTCGTTCTTTGGGCGGGGTCATGGCGGAATCCCATCGATGTGGTGGACGATGCGGTTGAGACAACCGGCGTCGCGCGCGGTTCCCAGAGGTCCCATCAGTGTATCGCAACGCCGGCGTGGGCACAGATCGCGCGGGTAGCACGATCGAACGGGGCGGAAACCCGCATAACAGCCGGGTTTTCGTGGTTGACCGAACCCGAGGGATCACCTAACTTGTCGCCGGTCCGTAACCACCCGTCCTCGTTCGGACCTCGAGGCAAGAGGCCGGAAGGCCAGCAACCCTGGGAACTTCGTGATGATGACCCTCCTGAATCGATCGGTGATCCTCCCGGCCCTGATCGCGTGCCTCGCCCTCGCGGCGTCGGCATGCGGTGAAGACTCCGTCCAGGAGGCGGCCACGGCGAAGCTGAGCATCTCGCCCGAGAGGCTCCTCTTCGAAGGCGTGGCGATCGGTAACACCGACCTGCAAAGCTTCACCGTGAGGAACTCCGGAGAGGCGGCGCTGTTCATTCTGGACGCCCAGGTCAACGGGCCGAATGGCGTATTCGTGATCGAGGACGGCTACACGCCGGAGATGGAGATCCCGTCTCAGGGTAGCGCCGAATTCTTCGTCTCGTATACGCCGGTGCAGGAAGCCCCATCGACGGGCTCCATCCGCCTGGTGACCAACGCTGGCGACGGGGTGGTAGACTTGGAGGTTCGCGCCAGCGACGGCCGTGTCTTCGTCAATCCGGATCCGGTCAACTTCGGCCGCGTCCCGGCGGGCGAGGTCGCGACGATCCGGACGGCGATCACCAACATCGGTGGTGCTCAACTCGTTGTCGACGACTTCTTCCTGGTCAGCGGATCGGCCGCATTCCACGTGCCCGAGGACCAGCTCCCGGTCGAGCCGATCGAGCTCGCCCCGGATCAGCGCTACGAGTTCGACGTCATGTACACGCCCGTCGACGACAGCCGCGACTCCGGCGTCCTGATCGTCCGCTCCGACGATCCGGCCAACGAGGAATTCAACGTCGACGTCCTGGCCAACGGCGCCGAGCCGTGCATCGAGGTCAGCCACGAGCATGACGGCTACGACTTCGGCGAGCGTGTCATCGAGGTCACCCATGCCGAGGCGTTCACGGTCCGCAACTGCTCGGACCTCGAGTTCGGCGAGAACCTGATCGTCGACTCGATCTCGCTTCTGAACGACGCCGACTACCAGTCGAGCGACGCCTATGCACTCGCCGTGCTCCCCCAGTTCCCCCTCGACCTGGCGCCCGGCGCGGAGCACGCCTTCCTGGTCGAGTTCACGCCGACGGTCGACCGGCAGATCGAAGAGGCCGTGCTCCTGGTCGCGTCGAACGACCGCTACCAGCCGGTTGCCCGCGTCGAGATGCGCGGCAGTGGAACGGACGACGTGTGTCCCGTTCCCATCGTCGGCTGCACGGTCGCGGACAGCGGAGAAGCGCCGACGGACGAGCTCGTCGTGGCGCCGCTCGATACCGTGCTCTGCTCGGCATACGGGTCCACCGATGGAGATGGCGAGGTCGTGGGGTATCGCTGGGCGTTGCTCGACCGTCCGGAGGGCTCCGCGGCCGAAATGGATCGCGCCGTCGGAGTCGAGACGTCGTTCTTCGTCGATATCGCCGGCCAGTACGTCGTCTCTCTCGAGGTCGCAGACGACGACGGATGTTGGTCGCCGGAGCCCGCAACCGCGGTGATCACGACCGGCTGCGCCTGCGTGATGCACGTCCAGCTCGTCTGGACGACGCCCGGCGATCCCGACGAGCTCGACACCGGGGAGGGAGCCGGCGCCGATATCGACCTGCACATGCGACGCGACGACGGGTGCTGGGGCGACCTCGAGCTGGACTGCTACGCGGACAACCCGGCGCCCGACTGGGGCGTCGTCGGTGACCCCACCGACGATCCCCGTCTCGATGTCGATGACGAAGATGGCGCCGGCCCGGAGAACGTGAACCTCGACGAGGTCGAGAACGGCCGGACGTATTCCGTGGCGGTTCACTACGACGATGACCACGGCTTCGGCGAGAGCTTCGCCACCGTGCGCATCTGGCTCTTCGGGGAACTCGTCTACGAAGCGCGCGACCAATTGTTGCCCGCCTTGGGTTCGTGGTGGGAGGTGGCGAGCGTGGCGTGGCCGTCGTCGACCGTTACGCCGGTCGACCTCGTCCACGACGGTCGCCCGTCCTGCGACTGACCCGGCCCTGCTGAGGCAGCTCGTGCTGGTCCGACCATGGGGCGCAGCTGCACGAGGGGCGCCGCCCTCGACTCTCCAAGAGGGAATCGCGTGCGATTCCCGCTGGGGGTTCGAAGGGGGCGGAGTCCCCTTCGCGGAGCTCGAGGCAGCGCCTCGACCCGATCGGCCCTCCCCCTCCCCCCGCTCCCTTGCCAACGGCGCGCTGAGCTGCGATTGGCTTCGGACTGCTCGCACCCAGGAGAGAGCGATGTCCGAGCGCGTGTTGATCCGCCTTCGCATGTCCGAGCACGACGCCCACTACGCGGGCGGGCTGGTCGACGGAGCCCGCATGCTGAATCTCTTCGGCGACGTGGCGACCGAGTTGCTGATCCGCCACGACGGAGACGAGGGGTTGTTCCGGGCCTACGACGCGGTGGAGTTCCTCGCACCGGTCTATGCCGGCGACTACATCGAGGCGACCGGGGAGATCACCCACGTGGGACGCACGTCGCGGAAGATGACCTTCGAGGCGCGCAAGGTAATCCGGCCGGCACCGGAGCTCGGAGCGGACTCGGCGGCCGAGCTGCTCGACGAGCCGATCGTCGTCTGCCGAGCGAGCGGGACCTGCGTGGTGCCTGCGGACAAGCAGCGCTTCGCTGGGGAGTAGGGCGATGGACACGGTCATGATCACCGCCGCGATCAACGGGGCGGAGACGATGCGCGAGCACAACCCGTCGCTGCCGCTGCTGCCGGACGAGGTCGGGGAAGAGGCCCGCGCCTGCGCGGAAGCGGGGGCGTGCATCGTCCACCTGCACGGCCGTCGTCCGGACGGCAGCCCGACCCAGGATCTCGACACGTTCAGGGGCTACTTCGCCGCGATCCGCGAGCGCACGGACATCATCGTTCAGTTCTCCACCGGCGGTGCGGTCGGCATGGACCCCGAGGAGCGCATCGAGGCACTGGCGCTGCGGCCGGAGATGGCGACGCTGACGACGGGCACGTGCAACTTCGGCGACGATGTCTTCGCCAACCCGCTGCAGACCGTACGCCTCATCGCCGAGCGCATCCGCCAGTTCGACATCCGACCCGAGATCGAGGTGTTCGAGGCCGGAATGCTCGACACGGCGATTCGACTCCACGACGAGGGGCTCCTCTCCGGACCACAACACGTCGACTTCGTGCTCGGCGTCCCCGGCGCGATGAACGGAGACGAGGATCACCTCGACTACCTCGTGTCGAGGCTCCCCGAGGGGTGGACTTGGTGCGTCGCCGGGATCGGACGGCACGAGCTCCGCCTGGCGCGGCATGCCCTGGAGCAGGGTGGAAATGTCCGCGTCGGGCTGGAGGACAACATCTTCCTCGCCAAAGGGATCCTCGCCGACGGCACGCACTCACTTGTCGCGAAAGTGGCCGAGTTTGCTCGGGAAATTGGTCGCGAGCCCTGCCCGGTCGCGGCCGCGAGACAATGCTTCCGGGTCTCCGAGGTACGATTCCCCGTCGGATGACGCGGAAAGCCGCGCACGGCGCGGTTGCGCGCCCGATTCGCATGCGCTATGGCTCCAACGACGCGCTTTTGGGCAGACGCGGACTCCGAAACCCGCTGAAACCCGCATAAACGCTGAATCAGAACGCTTGACAACTCAAAATCGGCCGCTGTAGACTCTGCGGCACCGTTTTAGAATAATCGAGTGTTTTTAAACAGTTAGGGTAATTGTACCCTAATGCAACGCCCGGGAGGCAACACGATGACGAAGGCAGATCTGATCGATTCGGTTCACGGCAAGGCGGATGGGCTCTCCAAGAAGGCGGTCGGCGAGCTCGTCGACGCGACGTTCGACGCCCTCGGCGCCGCGATCCGCGGTGGCCGTTTCTCGTACCCCGGCTTCGGTACGTTCACGGTGAAGGAGAACAAGGCGCGCGAGGGTCGTAACCCGCAGACCGGCGCCAAGATCCGCATCCCGAAGAGCAAGACCGTGCGCTTCAAGCCCGCCCCGAAGTTCAAGGACAGCCTGTAGGTCCTCGATTTTCGACGACGGCGCCGGCCCTCGGGCCGGCGTTGGTCGTTTTGGGCCCACCAATCCGCGGGGCTCCCCGCTCCCGTTGTTCGTTGCGCTCCCCGTTGCTCTCAGCTGCGCTTGCGGACTCGCGCGAGGCGGTTGCGGACCGCGGTCGAGGCGGGGCCCGGAAGGTTGAGGAGGATTGGCAGGCTGACGACCCCGAAGATGACTCCGAGCGCCAGGAACGCGGGAAGCGCGGGCCATCGGGTCGCCGCTACCGGGGAGCCGCCGAGGAAGGCCAACAGACCGATGCACACGGCGCCCGCGGGCACTGCCGCGAGAAGGCCGTCGAGCAGTCCGCGCACGAACGCGCGCCCCGGGCCGCGGCCGAATCGGGCGTGGAAGAGGACGACCTGACCGACCGTTGCGGTACTCACGGCGATGACAGTGGCCCATGACAAGCCCACGACGCCGCCGCGGCGCGCCAGCCAGGCGTAGAGGGGGACGGCCGCGAGGAAGATCGCTGTCGACAGGACGGTCGGGGCCCACATCGACTCCCGCGCGTAGAAACCGCGGAGCACGACCGCGTGTACGGCCCATGCAGCGACGGCGCCCGCCTGGATCGCCAGCAGAAGCGCGGTCTGAGCGGCGTCGGCGTCGGTGTAGGCCCCGCGCGCGTAGACGATCGTCGTGATCGGGTGGGCGGCGATGGCAAGGGCCGCCGACGCGACCACGGCCAGGGTCGCCGTGGCGCGCACCGACTCCCGGAACGTGTCGTGGAACTCGTCGTCCCGCCCTTCGGCCCGAAGCCGTGAGAGGAAGGGCAACGCAGCCTGGCCGATGGCCTGCCCGACCAGGGCGATCGGGACCATCATCAAGCGCCGTGCGTTGTTGAGCCAGGTGATCGCGCCCTCTTCCAACCACGAGGCGTACCGACGCCCGAGCCACTCGTCGAAGAAGAGGATCGAGGCGCCGATCATCATTGGCAAGCTGAGCCAGAAGTAGCGTCGAAGGCCCGGGTCGCCGAGGTCTACCGTCGGGCGGTAGTCCAGGACGTCGCGGGAGAAGAGCAACGGGACGAAGAAGGGGCCGAGGACCATCCCGGCGAGGGCGCCCCAGGAGAAACCGGCGGCGCCAATCGTCGGGGAGAGCGCCAGCCCGCCGACGATGATGCCGAGGTTGTAGACGAGCGGGGCTAGCGCGGCTGCGAGGAATCGCTCGCGGGCCTGCTCGGTGCCATTGAGCAGCGTGCCGACGACGAAGAAGAGCGGTCCAGGGAGCACGATCCGTGTCAGCCGCGTCGTGAGCGCGACCTGGGCCTCGTCGAAGCCGGGGTACATCGCGGCCACGGCCGCCGGCGCGGCGACGTATGCGATCGCGATGGCGACCACCATCACGACGCCGAGCACGGTCGCCACGTTGGAGAGCAGCCGCCACCCGCCGGGCTCGTCGTCCGCGACCAATCGCTTCGAGAAGAGCGGGATGAAGACCGCGCTCACGGTCCCCCCGGCCAGGAAGTAGTTGATCAGGTCCGGCAGGAAGAACGCCGCGAAGTAGGCATCGGTCTCCCGGCTCGCGCCAAGGGTCGCCGCGATGACGGCATCGCGGATGAAACCGAGGAGCCGGCTCGCGACGATGGACGCCGAGAGCAGCACTGCCGCACGCGACAGATTCTGGGATGTGGTGCGGGACAAGGGCGAGATGCCAAGGGGGGTTGCGGCGGGGCGGGGCGCGTTGACACCCCTCAGGCCGCATGCTTAACCTCCCGCGGCTCAACGTGCGAGAATCCCCGCGCAATTCCCGAAGAGGACCGCGTGTTCCCAGCGAGCGTCCATCCACGGCAATTCCTTGTGCGCCTCGACGAGGGACGCGAGCTCGCCGAAGCCGTCGAGTCTGTGTGTCGGGACGCCGGGATCGGCGCGGGCTGGGTACGGGCCTTCGGCACGTTGAGGGGCGCGCGGCTCGCTTCAGGCGCAGACGCGTCGACAGTCGCGGAGATCGACGGCGTTGCGGAGCTCGTTTCTTTCGACGGAAGCATCGCGATGGTCGGTGACCGCCCGATCCTTCGCGGCGCGGCGGTCGTGGCGTTTTCGGCGGCCGGTATCCCCACGACCCGTGGCGGAACGCTGGTGGAAGCCCGCTGCGACGACGTCGAGGCGGTTGTCGTCGCGTTCGACGGCATCGAGGCGCGGCGAGAGCCGACGCAGGACGGGTCGTTTCGCCTGGTGGTCGCGGGATCCACCGATGAGCGCCCGGGCGACGAGCCCGCGGCGGCCGTTCTCGAGCCCGCGGCGGCCGTTCTCGAGCCCGCGGCGGCCGAACCGAAGCGGGTCGACGCAGCGCGGCCGGTCGAGCGGAAGCGATCGCGTCCGCCGACCGCGGGCCGCGGCAGCGAAGCCGCGACTCGGCGTGCCGCATCGGCGGCCCCGACGGCCGGAACCACCCACCCCCCGAAATCTGCGAAGCCAGCGCCAGCGTCGGCCTGGGCCAAAGTGGCCGCGGCAAGCAAGTCGGTACAGGACGGCATCCTAGACGACGACGGCGAGATCGATGTCGACGAGCTGGAGCGGGGCGATACGATCCTGCACCCCAGCTTGGACAAGTGCAGTGTCGTCGCGGTGATCAACGACGACGCGATCAAGGTCCGGCTTCCCAACGGCTCCGTGCGAAAGCTGATGATGCGCAGCTTCCGATTGATCGCGGAACCGGGAGAGGAGCGCACATTCAAGATCGTTCGCAAGTGAGCGCTGGCGCCGAGCGCCGCGTGAATGAGCCGTTCGGCGCCTGGTTCGATCGTCGGGTCGCCGCCGTGGTGTCCCGGGAGCCCGTCCGGATCGACCGGTCGGTCGCGCCGCCCGACTTCCGCGACGCCGGAGTGCTGATTCCCTACTGGCACGACGGTGAGTCCGTGCAGATGCTGTTCACGCTGCGGACCAGCCATCTGCCGTCGCACAGCGGTCAGATCTCGTTTCCGGGCGGTGCCCACGAAGACGGGGACCCGGGGTTGATGGCCACCGCGCTGCGCGAAACGGAGGAGGAGCTCGGGATTCCCGAGGCGGATTTCGACATCGTGGGGCGCCTCGACGATGCGTGGAGCATCCACCACTACGTGGTTCAGTGCTACCTCGGCCGACTTCCAGGCCCGCCGACCCTGCGGCCGGATCCGTACGAGGTCGAACGGGTCATCATCGTCGACGTGGAGCGTCTCCTCGACCCATCGATCTACCGTGTGCGCGACTTCGAGCATGGGGGGCACCGCTTTCCGCTGCACTACTTCGACTACGACGGCGACGTGATCTGGGGGTTGACCGGCGGCATCCTCTACGGTCTGTTGCGCCTGTTGCGCGGCCAGGAGCTCGATCCGCGCGCGACCGGACTGGCGACATTCCAGCGGTTCCTCGCCTCGGAGAATCGATGAGCATGCTCCGCGACAAGCGCGTTCTCCTCGGTGTCAGCGGTGGCATCGCCGCCTACAAGGCAGCCGAGTTGGTGCGTGCCCTCGACAAGGCAGGCGCCGAGGTCCGGGTCGTCATGACCCGGGGCGCGCGGGAGTTCGTGACGCCGCTCACCTTCGAGGTGTTGAGCGGGCGTCCCGTGGGTACGGAGTTGTTCGAGCCCGGCGCGGAGTCGGACATCGGACACATCGAACTCGCCCGCTGGCCGGATGTCGTCGTCATCGCCCCGGCGACGGCGAATCTGATCGCCCGGGCGCGGTGCGGAATGGCAGACGACCTGCTGACTACGTTGCTCCTCGCGACGACCGCGCCGCTGCTGTTCTGCCCTTCGATGAACACCCGGATGCTCGAACATCCGGCGGTTCGGGAGAACATCGGGGTGCTGGCGGCGCGGCATCGGACCCACGTGCTCGACCCCGACCACGGCGAGCTGGCCTGCAAGGAAGTGGGCACGGGCAGGCTCCCGGACGCCGAGGTGATCCTGGCGTCGCTCGAGAGTCTCGTGACTGGCGGACGCCTCGCGGGGCGGCGGGTGGTCGTCACCGCCGGTCCGACGCGCGAGCACTTCGACCCCGTGCGTTTCCTGTCGAACCCGTCGAGCGGAAAGATGGGCTACGCGCTCGCGGCGGCGGCTCGCGGGGCAGGGGCCGACATCGTGCTCGTCACCGGGCCGACCTCGCTGCCCGATCCGCTCGGTTGCGAGATCGTGCGGGTGACGACGGCGGCGGAGATGGCGGCCGCGATCCACGCGACGCCCGGCGACGTGCTCCTGATGGCGGCCGCGGTCGCGGATTGGACGCCCGCCGAGGTCGCGCCACAGAAACGGAAGAAGGGCGCGGGGCCCTGGTCGCCATCGTTGCAGCGCACCGAGGACGTGTTGGCCTCGGTCTCTGCCTCGCCGAACAGGCCGTCACTCGTCGTGGGTTTCGCCGCCGAGACCGAGGACATCGAGGCCAACGCGCGCGAGAAGTTGGCGCGGAAGAATCTCGACGCGATCGTCGCCAACGACGTGTCTGGGGCCGACGGGGCTTTCGGGAACGACACCAATCGTGTCCTTTTGATCCCGCGCGAGGGCGACGCGGTCGCTATCGGGCCGACGTCCAAACGTGATGTCGCCGACGCGATCGTGGCGTGGGTCGCGGAGAGGCTCGGCGACGATGACTGACACCGATCGCAACACCCTGCGCGCACTGGCCGGATCCCTGGCCGAGACCCTGCGCGCGCAGGGTCGACTGGGCGTGGACGGCGTTCCGACGCTGGTCGCTGATCGGCTGCTCGCGGCGTGGGACGCGGTGTCCGAGGCCGATCGACGGGCGCGCGAGACGGAGGCCGCCGACGCGCACGCGAAGATGCGACAGGCCCTCGATGTCCCGCCGCCCGGCGCCCGTCCGGCCCCGGCGAAGCGCAGTGCGGACGATGCCGGTTCGCGGCCGACGAGGGACGAGACCGTGTCGGATGATCCGCCCGTCGTGGTCGAGCGGGCACGGCCTGCCGACGTCTCCAGCGAGTCACTCCCCTGGGTCCCGCAGCCGACGGGAGCGGACAAGGGGGTCGGCTCGGACGCGTTGCGAGCGGTGCGCGAGGAGCTCGGCGATTGCCAGCGCTGCAAGCTCGCCGGCCGCCGGGCGAACATCGTGTTCGGCGTCGGCAACCCGGACGCCCGATTGATGTTCATCGGCGAAGCGCCGGGCGCCGACGAAGACCGTCAGGGAGAGCCCTTCGTCGGCAAAGCCGGCCAGCTGCTGACGAAGATGATCGGTGCGATGGGGCTCAGCCGCGACGACGTCTACATCGCGAACGTGGTCAAGTGCCGCCCCCCCGGAAACCGGGACCCCGAG
>PVBE011566833.1_pt1 | contig 19780 bp, 14 predicted proteins | sample 1631181 | NCBI WGS metagenome assembly PVBE01 (sample SAMN08397723, study PRJNA350692) | Marine metagenome, whole genome shotgun sequencing project. | isolation source: water | place: Pacific Ocean | collected 2012-04 | reverse complement strand
ATCTTTGATCCAAAAGAAATGGAAAACATAGAGATAAATTATGGAAGGCTCTCTAAGAAACCTAAGGTACTATTTCCATTCGCTATGCTTATGCAACTAGAGTCTCTTTAGACGCAGCCAAAATAGATAACTGCGTCTTGTGTGACCATTATTTCTATTCCCGCGGCCATTGCGCAGACCATGGAACATGTGGTGCAAATCCCGGGTGATTATTTGCCGGGGGCGGGTGCGGATGTGGCAAATGTGATCGTGTGTACGCCCATATGGTTGGTCGTGTTGACGTTGCTGTTGCGCCAGGTTCGACGGCCGGTGGTGTAGGTGCACTCCGTAGTTGATGCTTCGTACGACCGCTAGACTTTAGTCCTGAGGGGACCGGAGTTATACATGCGCATCGCCACCGGCAACATTGGACACGAATCCAGCACCTTTACACCCATTGCAACGCCGTATGAGGCGTTTACGGAATCGTCCCGCGGCTTCCATCGCGGTTCTGAAGTTCTGGATGCGATGCGTGGCACTAACACCGGTTGTGGAGGGTTCATCGATGGCGCGATAGCACACGGGTTTGACCTGGCACCGTTGTTGTGGACATTCGCGGAGCCATCCGGACCTGTTCAGGTGGATGCGTGGAAACGCTTGAATGCAGAGTTTCTCGAGCGACTTGAGGCTGTAATGCCTGTTGATGGTGTGCTGCTGGATCTGCACGGTGCCATGGTTGTCGAAGGCATTGACGATGGGGAGGGGGATCTATTGGCTGGAGTCCGATCGATCATGGGTCCCGAGCGACCCGTGTTCGTCACGCTAGATCATCACGCCAATATCAGTGATGCAATGGTTGAGCTATCGGATGTGATCATTCCCTGTGATACGTACCCTCACGTAGATCTGGGAGACCGTGGACGCGAGGCGGCGGATCTGATTGTTCGGACTGTGCGCGACGAAATACGGCCCACCATGGCCCTCCAACGACTGCCACTCCTTTGGACTGCGAGCAATGCGACCGGTAATGATTCCTTCGATTCAATCATGGCGCGCACTTTCGCTATGGAGTCCACGCCAAGAATTCTGACCACATCGGTTGCGCCAGGGTTTGCTTGGGCTGATATCCGCGATGCCGGCACGACTGTGGTAGTGGTGACAGATGGCGACAGAGAGCATGCTGTTCGTGAGGCCACGGCATATGCCGACTGGATCTTCGGTCAACGCGAGCAATTCACTCCCGATTTGTGGTTGTTTGATGATGCATGGGAAGCGGCAAAGACGGCTGATCAGTGGCCAACGGTGATTGCTGATGCGCAGGACAATCCGGGCGGTGGGCTCCGGGTGATTCGACCGGCGTGCTGCGTGCTTTCACGGAACACGAACTTGAGGATGCTCTGATTCTGACGATCTGTGATCCGGAGACTGTTGTCCGTGCCCAGGCGGCCGGTCACGACCATGAATTTGAAGCGGAGATTGGAGGCAAATCGGATCCGGCTCAGGGCCCGCCTGTGCGTGTTCGTGCGACCGTCGAGCGCTTGCTCAATCTCGAATTTGTGATTCGAGGTCCGATGTACACGGGGATGACGCAGAAATTTGGTCTAACGGCGCTCCTGCGGATTGGTGGGGTCCGGGTTGCTGTCACGACCAATCGGCTGCAGATTTTTAGTCTTGAGTGTGCTCGTTCGCTGGGTATCGAACCAACAGCCCAACGATGGATTGCATTAAAGTCATCGAACCACTTTATGGCGGCATACGGACCTGTGGCGGGACAGGTGTTCCGGGTCAAATTTCCTTCGGTCCAGCCCCACGATCCACTCGAACTTACGTACCGAAACCTGCGTCGCCCGATCTACCCGTTGGACTCAATCTAGGTTTGCCTCCGCGGTCTGCGGCCGTCAAGTCAAGGTTCGAACTGTTGGAGTGGAACATGGCGGAGGCAAGGTGTTAACAGCTCTCGCGACAATGCTCGACTAGGTGACGGCATGTCTCAAATAGTGGGCCGGAAAGTTAGGTGCGTGTTCTTAGAACGGTAGAAATGCTCGTCCCCCACCATCGATCGTAATGGCGCTGCCAGACACGTAGCGGCACTCGTCGCTGGCTAGATATACAGCGGCGGCTGCTACATCATCCGGAGTTCCATGGGGTCCGAGCGGGATCACGCGCTCGCGTCGTGCTCGGATTTCTGGATCACTGTTTCGTTGTATGGAACGTTCGACCACAATAGGTCCGGGCGCGATGAGGTTGACGGCGATCTGGTGCGGTGCCAAGTCAACGGCCATTGAGCGCGTCAGCAACCATAGCCCGCCTTTGCTGGCAGCATACGGTGCGACGTTGGCCTCGGCAGCAAACGAGTCAACGGACCCCATGTTGACGATTCGGCCCTCGATTCCGTTCTTGACCATAGCGCGTGCGACAGTCTGTGCAACTACGAAGGCGCCGGTAAGGTTTGTATCGATATAGTTTTGCCAGTCCTCGAGCGTGACATCGAGAAAGGATCCTGCCCGACCTGTGCGTCCGGCGTTGTTGATGAGAATGTCGAGCATGCCGACCGATTCCAGAGCGGCGTTCGCGATTTGAGCGGCACCGTCTGGAGTTGAGACGTCGCCGGTGATTGCTATAGCTTCGGCTCCAGTGGATGAAATCTCGTCGACCGTGGCATTGAGAGCGTTGGAGTCTCGTTGTGAGAGAACGACTTGTGCGCCCTCGGCAGCGAACCGCCGTGCGATCCCCTTACCGATGCCGCGTCCACCACCCTTGATAAGTGCACGTTTGCCATCTAATCGTCCCATTCGTGATCTCCTTACGGCCCGCTTAATGCGTGAGATGAATGTGAGTTACGGAAGGCCAGCCCCGTGTGCAGTACTGTGAGTGCCATGCGACGTATTCTGACTATGCTAACGATTGTTGGTGTTGTGCTGTCTGGTTGTGACGTGGTTGCGGAGCGGGTTCAACGCGCGACTGGTTCGGTTGATGGGTTGGATGTGCGGACTGCCGTTTCGACACCCGAGACTCTTGGAAGCATCGATGTAGTTGCAAGGAAGATCGACGCGCCAAGTCCAGCAGTGACGATGGTTGCGTTAACTACGGCATCGTCGGGTCCAGCCCTGCGTGAAACGAGGCCAACCGAATCTGAAACCCATGCTGCGGTAGCGACGCCTGAACCTTATGTGGCCGGAGTGAGGGGGATCGAAACGGAATTGCTAGCTGCGGGATTGGATCAGCCGGTGTTCATCGGACACGCCGAAGATTCCAGTGGCCGCCTGTTCGTTGTAGAAAAACGTGGTGTGATTCGGGTGATAAAGGATGATCAATTGCTTGCGCAACCGTTTCTTGATATTACGGATCGTGTCGGGTCTAGTGCGAACGAGCAGGGGCTATTCAGCTTCGCATTCCATCCGTCGTATGCCACGAATGGTCGATTTTTTATCGATTACACGGACCAGAATGGTTCGACGGTAATTTCAGAATTTGGGTCCTACCCATTGGGTGCTGTTGCTGACCGCGATTCTGAACGGGTCGTACTGAAAATGCTGCAGCCATTTCGCAATCACAACGGTGGCATGTTGGCGTTTAGTCCTATCGATGGATTCCTATACATATCGGTTGGAGATGGTGGATCAAGTGGCGATCCTCACGGTAATGGGCAAAACGCAGCCACGCTTCTGGGGTCCATCCTTCGGATCAACGTGGACACTGACGCGAATTATGGTATTCCCGTCGATAACCCCTTCGTCAACGATCCAGGCAGTCGTTCCGAAATATTCGTGTTAGGACTTCGGAATCCGTGGCGTTTTTCATTCGACCGGTTAACGGGCGATCTTTGGATTGGTGATGTGGGCCAACGCGCTCTTGAGGAAATCAATCTAGCGATGGCGCCACTGCGTGGTGGAATCAACTATGGATGGAATGCGATGGAGGGAAGCCAGTGTTTCCCACCCGTACGTCGCGAACTCGCTTCTTGCACATCCGCGAACTTTCAGGGCCCGGTCGCGGAGTACGGGCGTGGTAAGGGATGTTCGGTGACTGGTGGATATGTCTATCGTGGTCGGCGTTTCCCCACTCTTGCTGGAGCCTATGTGTTTGGTGATTACTGCAGTGGCCGAATATGGACTTTAGCGCTCGGTACGGATGGAGATTGGCGTATGGTTGAGCGCACCAAAATTAATGCTCGAATCTCATCCTTCGGTGAGGGGGGTGACGGAGAGATATATTTGGTGGATCACTCGGGTGGTCGTGTTCTGCGATTGCTGGTTGGTGGCGAGCGCCCAGCGGGCTAGTCGCAATAGGTGGATCACGGATGGGTTGCGATCGAGATGTTGATTGGTTCACTTGCTGATTGGTGTGTTGATGGTTGCGCCGACCTCGTCTGAGACGGTGTCTGGGAATCGATCGCCACGCACGTGGGTGAGCCACTTTACACTAGCCGAACTTTCAATCGTACGATCGACGATTGCAGTGGAGGGCATGTAGTGCGTAGCGTAGCCGCGACGTCGTGTATCAGTCTCGTTTGGTCCACTGGCGTAAAAGGTCAGGCTGTGATGGAAGCTTACACTGCCCGATTGGAGCGGAACCGGTATGATCGCGTATTCATGGCCGAACTGGGCCTCAATTGTCGGTCGGGAGGATGGTGGAATGATTGCCCAGCGATGACTTCCGGGAACCATCTACTAGAGGCACCCATTTTCGATCGTGGCGTCGTCAATGGCCACCCAGGCTGAAACAATGTTCATGGGGAAGATGTTTTTGAACGACGCTGAGTCCTGATGCCATTCCTTCGCTGACCCGTGGTGCGGTGGTTTCATGAACAATTGATCGCCGTAGAGCGTAATGTCATCGGAGTCAAAGAGGTCGGCAATGACATCCACGATCTTCGTGTTGCGGGAATGGGCTCGCAGGACTTCATCTTCCGGGACGATGTGGGCGAGCTTACGCGTGGACATGACCAGGTCCTCGATGGCGGTGTTGCCGTCTTGGAACGGCTTCTCGAGCTGAACAATCCCTGTGACGACGTGTTCTGCCTTGCCAGAGGCGATCAGGTCGGCACGGTCTGCAAGTACAGCAACCTCATCGGTGGTCAGCAGGTTTTCGACGACCACAAAGCCGTCATGCATGAACTGATCGACTTGGGATTGAGTAAGGATTCGAAGACTGGTAACCGCCACGCTTGACTCTCTTAGCTTTGGGCAGTAGACGAACGTGTTGGATTGTGAGTAATGCGGTGAGACTTTGTGCCTGTGTCTGCACTACTTTATTTCGGGCAACCTTCGGCCATCTTGCTTCTGTGGTTTGATTGAAACTATCGACCAACCTGTTATCAGGAATCACACGAGCGTACGGCAGCGGGTCGATCAGGATGGGCCGCGATTTTGCACCCGGACGGGATGCGGATACACACAACGCATGCCGCGTCGTTCTGGTTCGCTAAGGAGATTAGTTTTTCCGCAGCTCGGTAATAACAGTGTCTATGACTCGGATGGCGTTCAGTGGTATGGGTTCACCAGCTTTGATAGGACGGGTGAGCGGTGTCCCATAGGCCAGTCCGAGTGGTAGCAGGCGCTCGTGTGCAACGATTTCGGCACGTTCGATCGCTCCGCTGACGTTACGTCCGCCTGATCCATCGAGCACGTCCCCGGGTCCGAGATTTCGCTTGGCGATCGCGATCACCTCGGAGGTTGGCTCGTCATTGGACGTCCCGGTCGACATGCCCGAGAGCACAGCTTGGGCGATGGTTCCAGGTGTCTCAATCCCACAGAGATGGAACGGTCGATGCAAGACGGCACGTTGGCCAGATGGGTCTGTTGGAAGGCCATAGAACGCTAGGTCATCTTGTACAAGTGGTTGCTCAGATCTGACGACGGCCCAAACTCCGGTTTCGATATTGTTCGGCAACACAGTCGTTCCGTCGGACGCAACCGCGTTGGCCAGATCTACGACGCCGTCCCGAACGAGTATCCCTCCCTGCGGTCTTGGTCCAAACAGGACTGGCAAGTCATTGATTGAGGCGGAGGGTTGATGCATGCCGCGTATATCGGGCGGAAGCCCCGTCATGTTGGATACAGCACACATCTCAATCTGCGCCTTTGTCCCATCACGGAACGAGTTGTACATCTGTGGGTTGAGTCGCCGACGCTTGACGAGGTTGTTGTCGTACCCGTAGCGCTGGAAGGCATCGTCCGGATCACCAGCGGCATCGTATGGGTAGAAGCGGGTGCCACGGCCTGTAGCCACCACATGCAGTCCAATCAATCTGGACCATTCAAGCAGCTCCATGATTGCTCCCGGTTGGTCTCCTGCTGTTAGCGAATAGACAACGCCTTGCGATCGCGCTTCGCGTGCGAGTGCCCAACCGCACGTTACGTCAGCTTCGACCGTGACCATGACCACGTGACGTCCGAGGCGTATGGCCTGAAGAGCTGACCGTGCCCCGATTGTTGGATGGCCAGTGGCTTCAACAACAACATCGATCTGAATGGTATCGAGCGCCTCAAAGTCTGGGACGAGTACGGCTCGGCCAGCACGTGCAATTGAAGCGGCTGTATGGTTGGAATCTGTGCGTTCCCACTGGTCAGGTGACCACCCGGCGGCCTCAAGGGCTCCTGCCCCGTTAGCTTCGTTTGGGTCGGCGACAGCGACGAGCGTCATTCCAGGAATTTGCGATGTTTGTGCCGCTACGCTGGTTCCGAATCTCCCGGCACCGACAAGCGCTACGCGCACCGGTGATCCAGCGGCGGCACGTTGTTCCAATTGTTGTCGGATTAGTCTGTGGATGGCGCTAAATCCCCCGTTGTAGAAGGGCTGTGCGAAGAACGATTATCGAATCGCATAAGCTAGGGAGCTATGGGTGACAACGCTATCGTAATTCGCGGTGCCCGCGAGCATAACCTTAAAGACATCGATCTCGAGATTCCCCGCGACAAGCTTGTGGTGATTGCTGGGATTTCCGGTTCGGGTAAGTCAAGCCTCGCGTTCGATACCTTGTACGCGGAGGGCCAGCGTCGCTATGTCGAATCGCTATCGGCCTATGCGCGGCAATTCTTGGGTCAACTTGAAAAACCCGATGTGGATCAGATCGAAGGTCTTTCGCCGGCTATCTCGATCGACCAGAAAGCTACCTCGCACAACCCACGGTCAACAGTCGGGACGGTCACGGAAATCTACGATTACATGCGGTTGTTGTGGGCACGTATTGGGCAGCCGCATTGCCACACGTGCGGTGAAATGCTTTCGGTGCAGACGATCCAAGAAATGGTTGACCAGATCTTGGCTTGGGACGAATCCACCCGATTTCTAGTGCTGGCCCCGGTGATTGTTCATCGCAAAGGTGAGCACAAAGGTGTCTTCGAAGATACACGACGGGCTGGATTTATTCGTGTACGAGTGGATGGCGAGGTCACCTCTATCGATGAAGTTCCAGAGCTGGATCGCAAGCTCTGGCATGACATCGATGTTGTAGTGGATCGGTTATCGGTGTCGACGGATAACGGAGCGCGACTCGCAGATTCTTTGGAGACCGCGCTAAAACTTGGCAAGGGCATCGTCACAATCCAGATTGTGGATGGCGACGCCATCACCCTAAGCGAGCGGCTGGCGTGTAAGAACGGTCACGTGAGTGTGGCTGATTTGGAGCCCCGGCTTTTTTCGTTCAATACGCCGCACGGCGCGTGTCCGGAGTGCAACGGCCTGGGCTCAAAGCTGGAGCTTGATCCGATGCTGATCATTCCGAATCAAATGCTCGCGATTTCGCAGGGTGCGATTGCTCCATGGGCCAAATCCCATACGAGAGAGTCTTCTATGACACGGCATGTAATCGATGCTCTTGCAAATCGATATGAGTTCAGGATTGACACTCCTGTCGAAAAATTGGATCCGGCGATTCTTGACGTCCTCCTTTACGGTGCGCCCAGTCAGGCGCTCATCGTCGAGCGTACTAACGCGGATGGCCGTAGGCGTGTTTTCGAATTTGAGTACGAGGGCGTGATTCCGAACCTTCGACGTCGTTACCAGGCTACGGAGTCTGACTACATGCGTGGCGAGATTGAGCGCTACATGACGCGTCACACCTGTCTGGCGTGCGAAGGGGCCAGACTGCGGCCGGAGGCACTGGCGGTTACGGTGGGAGAGAAGCCAATTCGGGAGATCACAGAGCTCACAATTCAGGCCGCGATGCGTTTCTTTGGGGAATTGAAGCTACAGACGCGTGATGCGGCGATAGCCATACAAGTGCTTAAGGAAATCAATGCGCGACTTGGGTTTCTCGAAGCAGTTGGACTCGAATACCTCACTCTCGACCGTGCTGCTGAAACATTGTCGGGTGGTGAAGCACAACGAATCCGTTTGGCGACACAGATTGGTTCGAGCCTGGTCGGTGTGCTCTACATTTTGGACGAGCCAAGTATCGGCTTGCATCAGCGTGACAATGCGCGCTTGGTTCGTACGCTTGAGGGACTGCGAGATCTCGGAAACACCGTGATTGTGGTGGAGCATGACGAGGAGACCATCTGGTCAGCAGATTGGGTGATTGATATTGGGCCTGGTGCTGGAGAGCATGGAGGAACGGTGGTTGCAGAGGGAACTCCGGCTGCTATTGCCAGCAATCAGGATTCGTTAACGGGCGCATTCATGTCTGGCAGGGAATCGATTGCTGTTCCGAGTTCGCGTCGTGAAGGGAGTGGGGTAAAGCTTGTAGTTGAGGGAGCACGGGCGAACAACTTGAAGGCGCTGAACGTTGAGTTTCCCTTGGGGCGGTTCGTTTGTGTTACAGGTGTGTCTGGTTCCGGAAAGAGCACGCTCGTGGCTGATGTCTTGTACCGAGCATTGGCACAGCGCATATGGGGTGCTAGGGATCTGGCAGGTGAATACCATCGTATTCATGGCTTTGAGCACGTCGACAAGGCGATCGAAATTGATCAATCGCCTATTGGTCGAACGCCACGGTCAAACCCAGCTACCTATACCGGTGCGTTTACGCCAATCCGCGAACTTTTTGCGGCAGTGCCCGAGGCACGAGCGCGAGGTTACCGGCCTGGTCGATTCTCGTTCAACGTCAAAGGTGGCCGGTGTGAGGCGTGCGAGGGGCAGGGTCTAAATAAGATCGAGATGCAATTTCTGCCCGATGTTTATGTGGCCTGTGAGGTCTGTCAGGGCGCGCGATACAACCGTGAAGCGTTGGAGATCCAGTACAAGGGTAAGACGATAGCTGATGTGCTGGACATGACCGTTCAGGAGGCATTTGAATTTTTTCGAAATATCCCGACGATTGCCCGGAAGCTGGGCACGATGGTTGATGTGGGACTTGGGTATATACGGCTCGGTCAGCCAGCAACGACGCTCTCTGGTGGCGAAGCTCAGCGCATCAAGCTTTCATCGGAGTTGTCGAAGCGTGCGACGGGTCGGACGGTTTATATTCTTGACGAGCCAACGACGGGCTTGCACTTTGCCGACGTGCGTCGCCTAATCGACGTGTTGCAGCGTCTTGCTGATGGCGGGAATACGGTGATCGTGATTGAACACAATCTGGATGTGATTAAGTGTTCAGATTGGGTGATTGATCTTGGTCCGGAGGGCGGTGATGCTGGGGGCGAGTTGGTCGCTGTCGGTACACCAGAAGAGGTTGCAGTTCAACCTAAGAGTTATACCGGTCAGTATCTAGGACGTGTTCTCGACGCCAGCGGTAAGATCCGCGTACGTTCTGAGGTCAGTGATTTGAGCAATGGAAAGACCAAACGACGGTCTAAGCGCCCGAAGTCTTCGATGGCAGCAACACGCCGTCGCCGTGATTTGACCGTCTAAGTTATGCGGGCTGGCACACGACGCTTCGGCGAACAGGTTGCGATCGTCACCGGTGGTGCGCAGGGAATAGGTGCGGCAATCGCTTCACGGCTTGCTTCGGAAGGTGCTTCTGTCTTGATTGCCGACCTAAATGTTTCGGGAGCGAGGAAGCAGGCCAATTCCATTGAAGTTGATGGGGGAACGGCTGCGGCTTCTCAGACTGATGTGGGTGATCCCTCCCAGGTTGACGCAATGGTCGCCGAAGCCATTAAGCGCTGGGGTCGTCTGGACTTGCTGGTTAACAATGCGTTTCCAGCACTGGAAGCTGTCACGGGTGGTGCGGAGGACGTGAAGCCTGAAGACTATGACAAAGCGATGGCTGTATTGGTGAAGGCTTCTTATCTCGGCGCCCGATTTGGTGTTGGGCATATGCGAAGAGCCGGTGGGGGTAGTATTGTCAACATCTCATCAGTCCATGGGCTATTGGCGGCGAGCGGAGCCTTAGTTTATGAGACTGGCAAGGCTGCGTTGATTGCAGCTACTCGTCAGATGGCGATCGAATACGGCCGGGACGGTATTCGAGTGAATGCTGTTGCGCCTGGACATATAGTGACTGAAGCGATCCAGAAGGTGATGTGGGATGCGAATCCGTCCGGACGCGATTTCTTTGCGGCCCAGTATCCGGTGGGTCGAGTAGGCAGACCTGAGGATATTGCTTCGGCCGTAGCATTTCTATGTTCGGACGATGCTTCATTTATCACAGGCCATACGCTGGTTGTGGATGGAGGACTCTCTGTCCAGTTGCAAGAGAATTTCGGCGTTGAACAAGCCCATTATGTGAGAGCCAACCCTGACTTCGAACTACCGTACTGAGAAGCTGATCTCGACACGGGCGTAAGCGTCTTGACTACGCGCTGGCAGTCGCTGACTTTCGTTGCTCAATCAGCACGGTGATGTGGGCCGTCTTGCCAACCGAACTAAGGGGAAAGTATCGCAATCTTGTCCCAAGGGGGTTGCGCGAATTCCTCTAAGCGTTCCGCTCAGCAAAGCGGGCGTTCGAGTAAACGGTATACAGGCGTGGCTCCGACACCAGGATGTCCACGTAAACGATTAGAATTGCCGATGTGGTACGCAGTTGTCGTGTCTTCTCGCGTCCAAGGTGCTCCTGTTAGTGGGTTCCCGGCGACGACGACGGCATCGGGAGCGACTCTATGAAAATTACGGACATTACGCTCACTCCTCTATCGATCGGAAAGTCGCTTCTGCGTGTCAGGACCGATGCTGGATCGGAGGGTTGGGCGGAGGCTCCCGGCCACAACCCGGCTATCCCCGGCCGCAACAGCGCTGTTTTTGAGGCCTACCTTGAATTTGTGATCAAGCCGGTGTTGGTTGGCGAAGATCCGCTACAGATCGACCGACACTGGGAGACTCTTGCTGCTGGGAAGGCCGACCACATATACAGGCTTCCCGCAAATGTGGTTGGGGTGATCGACGTCGCCCTCTGGGATCTGTTCGGGAAAGAGACGGGACTACCCGTCTACACACTAATGGGAGGGGCCGCGCGCACCACCATTCCTTTGTATTGGAGTGTTGGATCCGGATGGAAACTGACGCCTGAGGAGATGCTGGAAAAGGTTAAGTTGGGATGCGATCTGGGATTTCGAGCGTTCAAGATCCGGATGGATTGGAAGGCATGGCGGCAGGATGTGGATCCAGAAAAGGATTACCAAATGTTTAAGCTTGTACGCGAGTTCCTATCGGATGGCCAGTACCTCGGATTTGATGCCAACAACGGCTATTCGGTATCGACAGCTATTCAACAGGGCCGCAGGTTTGAAGAGTTGGGTATCGACCATTTCGAAGAGCCGCTCGCTAGCTGGAATTTGACGGGCCTCAAACAGGTTGCAGATGCGTTGGATGTCGCGGTTTCGGCCGGTGAACAGGACGCCTATCGTTGGTGGTTCCACCAGCTGGTTCTTCTCGGCAACCCGGACATTCTCCAGCCTGACATCCTGAATGCGGGTGGACCTTCGGAGGTCAAGCGCATATACGAGATGGCGACCACTTTGGATAAGCCAATCATGCCGCATAGTCCTCAAGCGGGAATTAATTCGATGGCTTCGCTCCACACGTACGCTTCGGTGCAGAATGCGATCCGTCCACATGAATTTTCGACGGAGTTCTCGGGTCCGCTTGAAGATTTGGTCGACCTCTATGGAGTGGATGTTGCGCCGGTCGAGGGCTTAATGCTTCTCTCGGACAAGCCTGGACTTGGCATAGAACTTAATGAAACAGCGGTGGATCGCCTAGCTGTTTGAGTCGGATCAACGGTCCAAGATTGCCAGTTCAGCCCCTATTGAGTTAACGCTGCTGGATCTGTATGTCTAGACGAGGGATTGGAACCGGGCTTGGCCGGCGCGGAATAGTTCCGCGACCGCGTCTCGCTGCTGGTCGGACGCGTACCGGCCCTGATGGTTAATCCAGCCGAGCGATTGGTCAATCGATCGAACGAACCGGCTGGCAGCTTGGGCTTGATGTGAGCCTGGGATTCCTGTGTCGATGTATACCGGGCTGGTATGGGTGAACTGAGCTTGGTTGAAGCTATCGCGGGTTCGGCCTGACAATCGGGCAGCAAGCCAACCGTTGGTTGTGACCTCGATGTCGGAGGTCCACGAACCGTTCGTACTTCCCTCGGGGAATTTCTTGTCCGCTACCAGTTCCCCATTCATGATCAGTTCAACTACGTGCACTGGAGTATGCGCGCTCCAGCGGACATTACACGACAACGGCCCATCGTCCGGCTCACGCTCAAGGACTGAGCCGGGCCCTGCGTCATTGATATTGAGGAACAGTTCGGCGCCGTTTGTGATAAAAGTTCGTCCTAGGTGTAGACCCTGTATCCAAGCTTCGTAACTAAACGGTCCGTTGGTCTGACAATAAACGCGGTTATTGGAACAAACGAACCAATCTGTGCCGGTGCTGGCAGGCAGGTGTAAGCCAGTATTCAGAAGAGCGTAATAAATGCTGTACTCCGGATCTTGCCACCACGGATCGAACAGATTAAACGCATGGATCTTTCCCAACACGGCAGCGACTGGTGCTTCCATTCCGCGTCCGTTATGACACCAAATCACTGTCCCATCCTGTTCACGTGCGTCGTCGCACGCCCAGCACAATGGCGGGAAATCTGGATCAAAATCTGAAACGAGTGTTCCACGGCTAACGGGCTCGACGAGGTTCCGGATGCTAATAAACATCACGTGGCCGTATCCAAAGCTTCCATAGTCCATGTCTCGCGTGGATATGTTGTGTCGTGATTCCTCGCCGACGTCGACGATGTGATGCGCCGTGCATAGGTCTGTAAACAAGCCAATGGGATATCGATTCGAGGCATACGGGAGATCCCGTCTCTGCAGGATGCTGACGGCGGTAACACCGTAGCCCTCAATCATGGAATCAAACCGTAGTCGCTCGTCTGGTCGCATCTCGTGCTGGTCGTAGTGCAAATGCGTGTTACCCGGATGCCAACCTTGATCTGGAAGGTTCGTCCAGCGGTCCAGGATGATTTCAATATCGGTAACGCCTTCGGTTGAAACCGTAAATTCGCGGCGCCACGGTCGAAACTCGGTTCCGCGCTCGACGAGAACATCGACTTGGCCCACCGGAACCTCAACCTCAAAGGATCCATCAGCGTAGAAGAACTCGAGTCCCGGACCGCATTTAAGGATGCTGTTTTCGGGTGCTAGAAATTTTCCGTTGGACGACAAGATGTGAACCTTTGCTTCGACGGATGCTTCGCTGGTGGCGTCGACGATTGTTCCATGTAAAAGGGCCATCGGTTGTCCTAGCTCCAGTTAAAGAGAATTTTGCCTGCCGTTGCGGTGTTCGCGAGTCTGAATGCCTCGGCGGCGTCTTCGGGTTTGAATCTATGGGTGATGAGTCTTTTGATCGGTATTTGGTGTCGGCGAACGAAATCAACAAGACTTTCCCATTCATATTGCTTGTACAGCCAGGATCCTCGGAGTGTGATCTCTTTAAATAGGATTTGTTCTGATGGGGAAATTGAGGCGTCCTGCCCCACGCCGACTTCGACGTACGTTCCATGGACACGCAGGGCGTCTACCGCAGATCGCCGAGCATTCGGTTGGCCACTTGTATCGATTGTGGCGTGCAGTCCCTCTCCGTCGCTCCAGGTTCGAAGCGTATCGATGAGATCGGATGCGGAACTGTCGAAGGCTTCCACCGCTCCGAGATCGACGGCTAGGCGGCGGCGTTCGGATGATGGATCGACGCCGATCACGGAAGTTCCACGTGCTTTTCCAAGTAGCACACATGCCAGTCCGACAGGCCCAAGGCCGAAGACGGCGAGTGTTCGGTCACCCGAGGTTTCTGATTTACGTAGTGCCCCATAAGCTGTCCCAACGTTGCAGGAAAGCAATGCGCCCATCTCGAAATCGAAGTCATCGGGCAGGGGAAGCGCAGTTCTAGCTGGCGCTACAAGATAGGCGGCGTCTGACCCGTGTTGGTGGCGACTGAAATGTTGTCCTTGTTTACAGAACATCGACTCACCACGACGACAATGGCTGCACTGTCCACACCCGATTAGTCCGAATACGACCACGCGATCGCCTTCGGAGGGATAGTGCACGGCAGGCCCCACGGCATCCACGATTCCGCTGCTTTCGTGTCCGAGTGCGTATTGGTTCCAGCCTCGTTCAGCCCGTACGGTTTGGGGTGTTCTGTAGTGATGGAGGTCGCTACCACAGATTGCAGAGGTTTTGGTTCGGATCCGCATTTCACCGGGCCCAGGATCCAAGATTGCTGTCTTGGCAACTTCGATCTGGTGGTCACCAGGACAAAACACACAGGTCATTTCAGAAGGTGTATTCATCGAAACTCGGTATCCGTCTACTGTGCGCCTCTATCATGCGTGTTTGCGGCTTTGATAAACAGTGGTGTGTGCTGTGGTCCCGAAAGGACAACCGTGTGTTTCGCCTAATTGCTCATCGTGGTGCTTCTGCGGAAGCACCTGAGAATACACGTGCCGCCTTTAAGATTGCTGCTGGGCATGGGGCGGCCGAGGTCGAGACCGACGTTCGACTTACTCATGATGGACAAGTTGTTCTCTTCCACGATGCGGATTTACAGGCGAAGCTCTACCGTTCTGGATCTACCGAGGACTTTGACCTGGTCGATCTAGAAGCTATGGATGTTGGTATGTGGTTTGACCTTGAAGGCAGTCGGGCTATCAACCTGCCGGAATTGGGGTGGGCGGAGCGACCAGAGACGGTCTTTTCCCCTGAATATGTACTGGGCTTTGAATCATATTTAGATATTTTCGGCGCTGAATTTCACCATCACATCGAAATCAAAGGTTCGATGCCGGGCCTTGCCGAGGCGGTTCTACGGGCCGTAAAAACACGTGACATGTGTTCGGCATGTACATTTACCTCGTTCAATCTCACCCAACTCGAACGTGTTCGAGCGCTCAATAGTACCGTTGCGATCGGATGGCTATGCTCTCAGCCAAGTGGTGCGCGACTAACACTGGTCGACGCTGTCCAAACGTGCGTTGATCGGGGTTTTCAGCAGTGCAATTTCCGGGTTGAATCGCTCACTTCGTCACACGTCCGGGCGGTTCATAACGCTGGGCTTGAGCTTCGGGTGTTTGGTGTCAATCGACCGGAGCAGCTGCGACATGCGATTGAACTTGGAGCTGATGGTGCAACGGTCAACTGGTTTCGATCTGGGCTCCGGGTTGTGATTGAAACTCTGGGAGAATTGGACACGAGGTCCACGGTACCGGTCTGAGTGACTGCAATGCCCCCAAGAAAATATCTCCCCGTTGCACTCAACATGGATTCGAGGTCTGCTGTTGTGGTTGGTGGTGGAGAACCGGCCTTCTTCAAGGCCGTTCTACTCGTGGACTTTGGGGTCTCAACTACCGTTCTTGTTGAACCCACCACCGACGTTGATACGAGGCTCCAAGAACTGGCGGAGGCAGAGGCGATCACATTGCACGATCGTGGTTATAACCCCAAAGATCTCGAAGGTCACTACCTTGCTGTAGTTGCTACGGGCGACAGGGTCACCGATTACAGAGTCGAGAGCGACGCGCGTGCCCGGGGTTTGCTCGTCAATGTTGTGGACGATCCAGCTCATTGCGATTTCTTCGCCTCTGCCTATGTGCGCCATGGTCCAATCTCGATCGCTGTGAATTCTGGCGGCGCTAGTCCTGGATTTACTGCAGCACTAAAGGATGATGTGGCTACGCACTATGGCCCGGAAATTGAAGAACATCTCAGCCACTACCTCAAGTGGCGAAAGATGGTGCGAGATCTCGTGGATACGTTCCATGAGCGAGAACAAATCTGGCGCGATCTTCGGGCTGCAGGTCTCTATGATCTCTTACGTGAGCAGGGTCCAGACGCGGCTCTGAAGTTGATCGAGTCACGATTGGATGAGCGTTCGAGTTCATCGTGATCGATTTGTGGTCTCTGAGGCTCTCCGCATGGTTATATGGTGGCAGCGTCGCTTGTTGTTGCGGGCATCATCACTGACATGGGCGATCCATGGATCACTTTGCTCGATGCTGGAACTACCGTGACGAGCACTCCGCTCAAGCACGCTTTTTCGTCCTGAACCGTGTAGTAGGGACAAATTCGTGCCCGGCCTTCGAATGGCTTGATGGTACTTGTTTCGAAGTCGAAATAGCGTGCACCCACTCGTCGACTCTGGTGATAGTGTTGGATGACGTAGGGCGTTTGTCCAAAGCTGGTGAGTGCTTGCTTTACAGCTGCATCCCATGCTTCGTTTGTTACATCGTGTCCGATTGTGACACCTCGGCTACCCCAGGAGAGTTCCGAGAATCCTGATGGTTTCATGACGAGGTGTCGTCGTCGTTGGGAGAGCCCGTACAGGTCAGGCCAATGACGAATTCGGTGTTCGCCAACGGCCAGTTCAGGGTCGATCGCGGCAGTAGGGGGGATGGGGCGAGAGTCAATCAACCAAGTTGGAGGCAAGGTCTGACACAGGCGTGCCCAAGCGTTATCTCCAAGCTCTGTATGCCAGAAATCGCATAGCTCTGGATGATGAAAAAGGGCGAAAAGCAGTTTTTCTTCAAGGTGGGCTTTGAAGGGAGCCGTGATTATGGCCAGACGGTGTTTTACCGCATATATCAAGAGGTCAATTTTTTGGATGTTGGGCAGGTCATGAAGTTCAAAGAACCTATATACGACATTCACCGGTCGCTGCCCATCGATTGTGGTCATTTCAAGCTTGTCATCTTGCAGTCGTAGCGCGCTGGGATGTATCTGGTGCGCTTGAAGGCCGACGTCTCGGAGTGCAGTGGCAATCCAATCCATTTCGGCACGATAGTCTTCCGACTCGTCGGAGACTACGATCGCAACGGAAGGGTCATCGTCTCCAGCAACGCTGCGTAGTGTGTTTGCGAGTCCTGTGATGATGCCGTTTTTGCCTCCTACAATGTCGAATTCCAGGTCGTTGTACACGTGGCTCAAACTCGCAAGAGTCCCAAACCCTCCTGGAACGGAGTCGAGTTCGGTTGCAACGAAGCTGCCATTCTCCAAGGCCAGCAGGTCTGGACGGATTAACATGGGTACTGAAGACCGATAACGGCGGATTCGGCCAAGCTCACGTACGCGCTCCGTCTTGCCTTGGTCTAGGAATTCCAACACCCATCCAGGTGCATGGCCTCGTACCGCAGTGTTGTAGAGCCGGTTAGCCGCTTGATAGAAGGCTAGGAGATCGTGGCCTAGCTGCTCGAGTTGAGCTACGGCTGAAGGTGATAGCGGGAATGGTTCCGGAGATATACGCCAGGGAGGCTCATCCGGTCTATGCACCTCGTCCGCGCATAGGGAGGGTTTGGGTACGGATGAGGCGATCCGTTCGGCAATTACTCGCGCTTCGATGGTAGAGACCTTGTTGAAAATTTCAGCGATGTGGTTCGTCAAGCAGATTGCTTAAGCTGCTTCGGCAGCGGGGAAAGTTTAGCAGTAGTTTGATATTCCACGTCACAGGATTGACTATTTTTTGTCGACGAACTCAACAATCCTCGTGCGTTTGCCTAATGGGGTTACAGGGTTGGGTTGAATGAATGGGCTGCCGAGGATCTTTCGATCTATTGATAATTGATATCTTGTGTGTGGAAGAATGAGCCGTGCACTGGGGTTTTCTCTATACACGGCAGCCGTGTCGTTTAATCTAATCGCGTGTAGGCCTTCTTGGGCTAGGGTGGCGTAATTCTGAACCGATTTATCTGGAAGATTCGAGCTATCGGCATCCGCAGCCTTGTCTTCATTCTCGTGCTTATCTTGGCAACTGCGTGCGAAGCTTTTGTACGAACAGTCGAGCCGACTCCGACGCTTGTCACGCGTAATGAGTCTGTCCGCCAGCGACCAATGAGTGCAGTTGTACGTGGCCAAGTGGTTGAGGGAATTCGCACCACAGCTCGGGTCGAGGCTGTTGAACGGACGGAGCTGTTCTTCAAGACTGACGGGCGAATTCAAGGCATTCATGTGACGCAAGGCGATGTGGTGGAGAAGGATCAAATCCTGGCTGAGCTCGAGACGGGCCGTCTTGAATCCGACATCGAGAGCGCGCAGGAGGCGCTCAAGAACACGGAACTGCAACTGGAATCGGCTCGTACACGAGCTCAGGATGAGCGTGCGTCAGCTCAACGTGCTGTCGCTAGTGCTGAGCTCACCTTCGAGAACACCCGGACCACTCTCACACGACTTCTCCGTCGCGCGTCGGTAGATCAAATCGGCACGTTGAAGATTGACGTGGCATCGCGTGAAGATGATGGCTCGGTCGATGTGCAGGTGGCGGAGGCTGAGGCGACCCTGTTCCGGATGAGAAATACGTTGCGAAACGCTGAGCGGGGACTGGCAGAGATTAGCGCTGCCGGCACAATCTCACGTGCGCAAGCCATGGTTGAGGCGCGGGTCGACCTGAGCATCCTGCGTAACGACCGATTGGTTGCAAACGAAAGCTTGCGTGCGCTTGAGTTGGGATCGTCATCAACACAGGCATCGCCCCGCGACAGTGCCCGTACGCGCGTGGATGCTGCAGTAGCGGCGGTCTCCGCAGCCAGAGCGCTCCTGGCTCAGTCTGAACAGGTGCACGACCTGGCTCAGGCTGCACTCGCCAACGTTGATGCATCGGCTCGGGCTCGGGCAGTTGACGAGTTGGAGCAACTGAAAATCCCCATCGTGTCTAAGCAGATGATGCTGGCCGAACTTGAGAAGACGTTAGATGAGACGGTCAACAAGCCCACGCCACTTGAGGTGCTGGAAGCCGACCAGACTGAAAAGACCATCGAGAAGGCTCGGGCGACGCTGGCCAAGCTCGAGCAGACGCTTGATGAGACGGTTAACAAGCCCCTACCGCTTGAGGTGGTGGCGGCCGAAGAAACCCTTGAAAAGGCCAAGTTGACCCGTGATGACATCATGCGTTCGGGATCAAAGGCGAGCACCGCGGCTAGATATAAGGCCGACCTTGATTATCAGGCAGCACAGCGCGTGTTCAATGAAGCGACTCGACCCGCGACCGCAGTCGAGATCGCTGCTGACCGGGCCGATGTCAGTCTTGCCAAGTCGGATCTGGCTCTGCTCGAAAACAAGCTCGTTGACCTGCGGGCTGGTAGCTCCGAGGCCGAGATCGTGGCTGCGCGTGCTGACGTGGACTTGGCCAAATCGGAGCTCGCTCTGCTTGAAAACCAACTGGTTGAGATGATGGATGGGCAATCAGAAACTGCGGCTATCGACCGCATATCGCAGAACTTCAAGGCTGAGGTCGAGGTGGAGGCGGTCAAAGCTGCAGCTGACCGCGACACGGATCGGCAGAAGTTGCAAGACGCACAGATCACCTTAGATGCAATGGTTGGCGAGGGTACAGTCGATGAGGCCGTGGACCGTGTGGCGGCGGCGATTGAGGTTGATCAAGCGAGCACGCTGGCAACTGCTCGGGCACGTGTTGAGGCTGCCAGTGCCAAGGTTGACCAGTATCT
>PVBE011931157.1_pt1 | contig 19782 bp, 19 predicted proteins | sample 1631181 | NCBI WGS metagenome assembly PVBE01 (sample SAMN08397723, study PRJNA350692) | Marine metagenome, whole genome shotgun sequencing project. | isolation source: water | place: Pacific Ocean | collected 2012-04 | reverse complement strand
GGGCGCGCAGCGCACCTGTACCGGTGTCGGCTCGGGCGGGTCTATGGCGCTGGCCCTCTGCACCACGTTATCGCCAAAGCGCTGCTGCAGGCTATGTAAAGCCTGCTGGCGCTGCGCCGCCGTGCGCTCGCTGCGCTGCTGTAAGAGGTTCATCTGGCGCGCGCCCTGCTGCCACTGGCGCAGTGGATAGGCTGTCAGTTGCAGCACGGCGATGAGCGTCGACGGCTTCAATTGATTCAGCAAGTGTGCGGCCATGCGTTGGAGGCGCGCGCGTGCAGCCGAGGGGGGTTTGAGGGCTGCCCCCCGGTGGTGGGCGCGGCCGCTCTCATCGGTCGCCGCCAGCGCCAGCGCGGTGGCGTGGTACCCGGCTCGCTCCAGGCGCTGTGCCAACCGCGCTGCCAGCTGCTGCAGCCGGTTTTGTAATGTCTGAAACTCAGCCAGCGGCTCGGGCAGTGTTAGGGTGCAGACTATCGCAGGCGGCGGTGCGTAGGGCTGCAGCGGACTCGTATCACGTCCGCGCGCCAGATCGTGGAAGTGCACCAACTCCGAGCCGAATTGACGCACCACGGCCGCGTGCGGCAATCGCGCAAATTCGCCGAGAGTGTTGATGCCAAATAGATGCAGGCGACGCAACAGTTCCGGCGGTGGGCGAGGGAGCGCGGTCAGTGGGAGGGCAGCCAGAAAGGCAGTCTGCTTCCCGTCCGGTATGCTGCAGGCGGGACGCGCCTGCAGCGCGGCGCGGGCGGCTGTGAATTTATCTCCGGCGATTGCGGCTGTGACCGGCAACTGCGTCTCGGAGCGCACCTGTTGTACCACCGCTGTGGCCAGAGCGTTCTCGGAGCAAAAGGTGCGCGCCAGCGCGGTCACGGCGATGAAAAACTTTCCCAGACCGTCGCTCTCGATGCGGGTGCCGAACGCGCTCAACGCGTTTTCGAGATGCTGGTGCGCCTGTTGATAACGCGCTTCGGCAGCGGGCAGAAAGCGCGCTTGCGGACAGCGCTGTTCCACGCTCCGACGTGAATCTCCGGGCCGGACTCCGGCTGCGCGCAGCCGGCGCGCAGCCGCCAGCACGCGCTGGTCCCAGGAGCGGAGCAACGCTAGCGGTTCCCCGGCCAAATGCGGATCACGCTGGATTTCGACCTGAAGAGGGAGCTGTGCGAGCAGCAAACAGAGAATGCGCATCGGGCAATCGAAAATAAGAAATAGAACAAGAGTTCTATTAATAACACGACAGTGGCGCTTCTGTCAAGAGTAAATTGGCTGATGTTGTGCGCTATAATGCGAGCAGGGAAATGTGCGGACGTTTTACGCTTACTATTGGTTCAACCAGGTTGCAGGCCGCTTTCCCGGGTCTACTGCTGCCGGAGGATGGCCCACCCCTCGCGCCGCGTTATAATATCGTGCCCACGCAACCTGTCGCCACGATACTCAACGGCGAGACTCCGTGCCTGCGGCACTTGCGCTGGGGTCTGATTCCCTTCTGGGTGCGAGATGTGGAAACTGGGGCACGGCTAATAAACGCGCGCGCGGAGACTATAGCCGAAAAGCCCTCCTTCCACACCGCCTTCCGCCGTCGGCGTTGCCTGATTCCGGCGGATGGTTTTTACGAGTGGCAGCGCCTGAGCAGTGGCCGCAGACAACCTGTCTATGTGCGTCTGCAGTCGCACGGGGTGTTTGCTTTCGCGGGCCTGTGGGAACGCTGGTCTCCCCCTGAGGGCGGAGAAACGAACGCGTTGTATAGCTGTGCGATTATCACGACAGCGCCGAATGAATTGCTTGAGTCCATCCATAACCGCATGCCGGTCATCCTTCCCCCGAGCGCATACCAAGCATGGTTAGCGCCCGGCGATGTTTCCGCGGCCGCCCTGCAGTCGCTCCTGCGCCCTTATCCGGCCGCCGAGATGAACGCTTACCCCGTGGCCTGCACGGTGAACAATCCACGCAACGATAGCCCAGATTGCGTGCGGTCGGTGGAGAGAAGATGACTCTCGACGTGAATGAGCGCGGCTCGCGAGTGGTCGTGGTGCTGCCGGCGTATAACGCGGCGAAAACACTGGCTGATACCGTCGGAGAGATTGACCCCTCTGTGGCGGACGAAATCATCCTGATTGATGATGCCAGTCAGGACGGCACAGCGGCGCTGGCGGCGCGCATGGGGCTGGTCACGTTGCGACATGCGCGTAACATGGGTTATGGGCGGAAATCAGAAGACGTGCTACCGGGCTGCTCTTGCCGCTAACGCCGACATCATCGTTATGTTGCATCCTGATCATCGGTACACACTGAAGTTGCTACCGACGATGGTAGCGCTGATATAATCCGGGTTGTACGATATCGCGCTTGGTTCCCGTATTCTCGGCAAGAGTGCTCTTCGGGGAGGGGTGCCTTTGTACAGATACTTGGCGAATCGGCTGCTCACCTTCTTCCAGAACGTGTTACTGCGAGAGAAATTATCCGAATTCGACACCGGATATCGGGCATTTTCGCGCCCGGTGCTTGCTGAGTTGCCGCTGGCAGAAAACTTGGACGATTTTCTCCTCGACAATCAGATTATGGCGCAGGCGATATATTTCGGTTTTCGCATTGGCGAGGTAACCTGTCCCACACGCTACGAACCACGCTCATCATCAATCAATGTCTGACGGTCGATGAAATATGGCCTAGGGGTGATCTGGACTTCGATGCTGGTTCTGCTTGCCAAATGTGAGGTTGTTCGTCCAGCTATAATTTCGCCCGGATGCCGGCAGCCCATCTGAGCGTCTGCGGTTCTGCACCGCTCTTGCTGGAATTGTTACGATCGGCAAAACGCGATAGAATCAATGGTGGCACGGACCGAAAGTAAAAGGAGGAAGAGGTTGACGAAATACACATGTTCCGACTGTGGAATGGAAGTTGAAAACATGCGCTGTGGCAAGTGCGGCGCTGAGCTTCAGCACGCCAGGATCACACTCGATGACGGCAGTGCGGTGGGAGTCTCGGAGTGCCCCAACGGTTGTGGGAAGATCAAATCGCCCGCCTGCTGCGGCGCCGACATGACCCCGGACGGATAACCTTACACAACTGACGCGGGTTCCAGGGGCCATGAGTAGCGCGGTGAAACCAGAATTAATCGGCAGCTGTGCCGCCTATTGGGTTGTTACGCTGCTGCGTACGCGATCCGTGTCGAGGGTGCCGAGGGAGCGCCATTGCTCAATCCCGTTAGCATCGAAGAAGATGAATGTCGGGGTGAAGCGAAAATCGAAACGATCACCAAGTTGGCGCCCTACCGGATCATGAACGTTTAACCGGATTATCTGCAGCCCCTCTCCCATTTCTGTTTCTAGCCTGTTCACGACAGGCCGAACCACAATGCAAGCCAGTCAATATTCCGATTGAAACTCCAGTAGTGTCGGCTTCCTGGCAGCCAGCCTTACCTCGACAGCATCCACTTCCGTTAATGTACTTGGACCCGGGCGAAGCAACAGCCAAGAGAGACTCAAGGCGCTGGCCATTGCAGCGAGTGCGACCACATCCAAAATTCGGACGCCATCTCGCAAAAGTATGACGGCGACAACGGCGTAAACCATGAGGGTGCTGAGCGTGAACGAATGCTGATTGAAGTAACTCATTTGCTGGGTTTCTCGAAACGCACCTTTCCTTATCGTCCGCCTTCAGAGTGCTCCACCCGTGAGAGGAACGGCGAAGAGCATCATCAGTCCACCACCATCGGGCCGGTTATCATGGCGGCGTCAGGAAAATCGGCGCCCGCTGCTCGAGGCAGCCGCCGGCTGCCTTCCAGCTGGTAAAACCCAATCAGCAGCAGGGTTGGTCCAGGGATTGTTCCTTCTGGGATCGGGAATTCATGTTCATCTACAATAATCTCATTCGCGCCCCAGAATGTGGTGGGGTAATTCCCATCCTGAGGAAGTCCGTCATCTTGGGTAATCATTTGCCCATCTGCATTCAGCAGGTGGGCAAAGATGGTATACGATGTATCGAGTGGTCCGGACGCTTCCCATGCCACCGCTGCGGAAACAGTCTCGCCGGGGCGCGTTATTGTCGCGGACCAGCTATAACCGGTTAGCAAGACGCCCTTCTGAAAGCGAGCCTCGGTGCGGTATTGCTGCTCAGTAACCGGCGCGGGTGATGTGGGCATCAGTTTGACTCTTCCCACGACCACGTGTTGTGATGGGATGCCGTCGAGTGTGCGGGCGGGCAGCTGCTGTCTGGTGTCATAATCGTAGAAACCTGTTGAAACGTCCACCACCACCGGCCGTGAAAGTTCTTTGGAGACTGGTACAAGGTAGGTGTCACAGAACATGTTGCCGGGTTTCCAAGAGGAGGTGGGAAAGGTACCGAGTCCCGTGTAAGTGTCTCGTTGGCCCAGGGAGTTTAAACTATGGTCGAGTAGGTGAACGTAAAAAACGTAATCTGTGGTCATCTCAGCGTTAGAGCGCCAACACGCCCTCAGGTTGACGTTTTCCCCCTGACGGACCGGCCGGTTTGACACTGCCGTCCCCATCAACGCAATCCCATCGCCCCAAACGATGTCTGCGGGGGTTTCAATCTGCGCCGCTACTAACGCTTCAGTCAGTAATCGCGGCTTTGCATAGGTCCAGGGCAGAAACAGGCCGATGGAAAATAAGGCAACACCGAGCATGAAGGCTACTATGCCTTTGTGTACGACCCGGCGCCATTGGGAAAACCATGTAAATATTCCGTGCACGAGCAGGGGAGACAGCGCCGAGAGCGCTGGAAAGATGTACCGGGCGTTTGCCCCGGTAGGATTGTTGACCATATAGAATGCCGCCGCGGCAGCAAAGGTGACCAGTGTGGTTAGAAACACTATCCAGACTGGCCAGCGAGTTTGCGCCCAACGTCTGTACTGCGTCACTCGGACAAAGCTCTTGATGAGTCCCCCAGTCGAGACGACTGATAGCGTCAGACAGAACCAGTAAATTATTCGCGGTAGCGGAACCTGGCCATACGCGAAACGCCCCCACAGAGTGGTCCAGCTATAGACGAGGTCATGCCATGTCCAGGTCGTCCCTAGCTGCTCGCGTGAAACCCAATCACCCAGCACCGGTAGCACGAAAAGTTCTCCATACAACAGGAGATTGCGGACGAACCACCAGCCCGACAAAGCCAGCGCTATCCCGACCACGGCCGCGAAACGGGATATGAACAAGAGGACATCGCGGTGTTGTCGTGCTGTCAACACCAAAGCAACGCCCCAAGGTACAGCCAGGATTAACCCGGTTAACTTGGACAGTAATGCCAATCCCCAGGTCAGGCCGATGAACACCGTCGTTTTCCAGGCAAAGCCATCTCTCAGTGCGCACACGCTCAGCCAGAGGATTAGGGTTCCAAACAGTATTATCAGGTGATCGTTGTTTACTGCTCCCGCGAGGTACAGAAACATCGGGTTCAGGACGGCGATGGACAGCATGGCAGCCATCCTGGTGAGGTCGTCGGGCCACAGGGTGCGCCCCAGCAGCCACATTACCGTTACCGTGCAAAGGGCTAGGGCGATAGACCAGAGCCGCAGCAGGTGAACCGTCAGGGCGGTGCCGTTATAGGGGAAAGTCTGTGAATCTGTGTTAAGGAACTGCTGCTTGTTGTCTCGGCTCACCTGTTCGGGCATGTAAGCCCAAAAAGGGTTTCCCGCTGGAATTTCTTCTGGGTCGTCAATCTGGGCAACCAGCAGCGCACCGATGATATAGTACAACGGCGGTCGGTTCAAACCACTCGGCGTACTGTCGAACAACCGTCGGGTTTGTGAGGCTTCCTTATTCAATTCCGCCACCGGTAGTTTTCTTTCTTCGACTAGGTAACGAACGAACTGATAATGTTGCAGCTCGTCCGGTGGCTCGAAGAGCGGATTTGTCGCGCTGCTGAACAGCGACAGCGCAGCGACTAATGCTAGTGCGACCCACAGCACGTGGCGCTGTCGGTTGATTCTGTCTATAGCTCGCAGTGCGGACAAGCCTTCCATCTCAGAGCACTCCGCCGGCAAGCAGCGCAGCGAAGAGCAGCATCAGAGCGCCCATTGCGCTGTGCACGATGTGTGCTCGGGCTTGCAGCGTCCGAATTGCTCCGGTGCCCGAAAGCACGGCCGCCACTGTGATGTACCAGCTCGCGTCGATGCACGTGGCCAGCAGGCTCATCGCGAGCGAGGTGCGCGTGGGCGCGCCCGCTTTGATGAACGGGGCGTAAATTGCCAGCATCCAGGCTAAAATCTTCGGGTTAAAAAGTGCTACTAGAAAACCCTGTATGAATCCGATGCGCCCTAACGGGGCGTGCTGTTCCAATTCACCTTGGTGCACCTGATCGGATGCTGCCTGCTTGACAAAGGTGAAACCAAGCCATAGTAGAAGCGCGGTTCCACCCCAGCGCAGCAGCGCTTCGATTGAGGGGTGGGTGGCTAGTGCGAGGGCCAGCCCGGCGGCGGTGGTGAAGGCATATAAGCCAAAACCGATGCCGTGGCCGAGCCCGGTGAGCATGCCGTGCCGCCGTCCACCGCTCATGGTGTTTCGCAGCACCAGCGCTAGCGAAGGCCCGGGCGACATCGCGCCGAGCATCAGCACTAGAGTGAGCGCCGCCCAGTTTTCAGGCGTCATGGGCAGCGTCCGTGGGCATTAGGATGCTCCGGTGTGGTCGGGGAATGCACGTCATTGCGAGGGCGAGTTGGTTGGTTGCGTTCGTCTTTCACTTGAGCAGCTGGCGTAGCCGCGGCAGCAGGTAACGGTAGTAGCGCCAGGCATATGGATGATCGCGCGGGACAATCTGACAACCGCCATCGCCATGGTAGTAATACGACAGCCATTCATAGGGCACTTGACCGGCGTCGGTATAGCTGGCGGGCGGAACTACCGATGGGTTGCGCGGAACCCAGATCGCCAACTCGGGCTTTTCAGGATCTGGCGTGCGTGCAATTTCCCAGAGCTGCCGCGTCGAGGGGAAAAAAGCCTCCTCCATCGCACGTAACCGGCTGGATAGTATCGGATGCGGTAACGCACGGTAATCGTATTCAACAATGTCGGCGGCGGCCAGCGCCTGCGCGACTGGGCGGGTGTCCGCCGACGTGCGTGCCTCGACCACGACCACCGCCGCGGGCGTATGCAGCGGCACGGTGTTGAAATCGCTCGCGTTTGCCAGCGTTTCTACATTGTGCTTCACTCCGAAAAACAGGGCCGCATACGGCTGCCCAAAATAACGCACCGGTATCGAAAGGGATTTTGCCTGCAGGAAGGCCCGCTCTAGTTCCGGATATGCGCTGCCTGAAATGCGTCGTGCACTGGCGAAACCGGACACCGCCGGCACGAGCAGTAGAGTGGCCAACAGGGCACGCGCCGGCGGCCGGGGTGACCAACGGCGTGCAGGAATGGCGTGCGCTACCCCGGTCATTGCGGTGATTGCCAGCAGAGGTTTGACCCCGAGAAGAAGGCGCATGTTGAAGCCGGCCACGCCCGCTCCGGTGCGCACGGCGTAGAAAGCGAATACCGTCAGTGCGGTCGCGAAGACCGGATCGCCCGGCGAGCGCCCGTGGCGGCGCACGGTGGCGAGAAAGGCCGCGATTCCAATCAGGCAGAGTGTGGCGTGCAGCCCGCCGTTTGCGAGCCAGAACGCTTCCAGTACATGTGACCACCGGGTGCCACCACCCGTGCCACTGTACGCGCGCACGTCTGTCAACTGACCTTGCCACCATCCGAATGTCTCGCCAGTATATGCGTAGCGCAGCGCCTCTAGCAGCAGCAGGGTCAGCGCGCTGCCGGCCACCCGCATTAGCATTCGTTTGAGGCTGCGCTGCTGTGAGAGCGCGGCGGCGGCCGCCAGCCATGCTAGCGCGGGTAGCGCCAGGCCAGGATGCGCCAGTATTCCCAGCGCTAGCAGCGCGCCGCTGAGAAAATCGTGCCCGCGCGTGCCCGCGGCTAGACCGGCCAAAAAAAGCGCCAGGGGGTAGCCGAGATGAATGCGCGTGTAATAAAGTGTGGTCGGCCAGGCGAAATACCAGAGCGTAGCGGCCAGCGCCCAGCCGCGTCCCGGCAACGCTGTGCGCGCTACAAGGAATAGCGACGCGGCGGCCAGTCCGGCGGCCAGCACCAGCAGCGCGCTTTCCAGCAACGGGCTGGCGTCAAAAAGGCCATACATCAGCGCGAGCACGAACATTATCAGTGGCTTGCCGGCGTCGTAACCCCAGCACCCGCGCAGAAAGTCGAGCGCGGCCACATGTTGCGAGGCCACATCCCAGTGCAGAAAATAGGAGCCGCGTTGAAGCGAAGCCGCGCTGAACGCGCAAGCCGTCGCAAAGACCGCCCAGAAAAGGAGCGCATCGCTTGGGCGTGGGCGCCAGAACCGCTCCCGGAGGTGGCGTATGTTTCCTTTTTCCTGTGGCGATGATGAATTCAAACTGTGGCTCGGTGCTTAGGGCTTGGCACGGCCTCTCTCGACCGTGGCCATGATTATACTGCCCTGGCCACCATCATGTCATTCCCTTGCCTTCGGCCTGTCATCACCGCAAGTGAGGGAATGACATATTGGGTGCGGCGGGCAACTCGCGGTCCGGTACCCGCAGGGGTAGTTGATGTGTCGGTCTAGCTAGGACAAGACGAATGATGGGAGACGCAGGCATAATCAACAAAGCCAGAATAAAATAGACCGGCGTCAGTGTTTTGTGAGGCTTGTTGGCACTGAGTATGAGTTGCTTGAGCTTGGGATGCTTTGTCGAGTGGCACACTGCGCACAGGGTAACAAGATTTCTCTCTTTGTCCATCCCGCCGTGGGGTCTTGGCCGCTTGTGGTGCACCTGCAGGCGGAGACGTTTACCGCAGTGCTTGGAGCGGTGCTGATCGCGGATGAGATGGGGGCGGTACACTCATTCTAGTCGGGGCGATAGGTATGTGACGCGTTGTACTCAAGGTGTCAAAACCCGGGAGTGAATCAGTCTCAACTCAGAAAGTTTGAAATTACGAGGATTCACTGAGAGAAGAGGCCTTCTGAGAGATATTTCAAACCTGTGTCACAAGCGATGGCTACTACTGTCTTCTCTGGGCCGAGCTCCTTCGCAAGGTCGATGGCTCCGGCTACATTCATTCCTGATGACGTCCCGACGAAAATACCCTCTTCTCGGGCCAGTCTGAGCGCGGTTCGCCGTGCTTCGGGCTCACCGATCGTTCTCGCCTCATCATGGAATTCTGCGTCGAGTAGTTCCGGGACAAAACCGAGCCCTATACCCTCGACATTGTGTCCGCCCGTGGTCCCTGCAGTGAGAATGGGAGACGACGACGGCTCGAGGGCGATGACAAGTGTGTCTTGGCCTGCCGCCCGCAAAGCTCGAGATACTCCCATTAGCGATCCGGCTGTGCCGATGGAGTCGCAGAATCCATCTATTGGACCCGCGATCTGCTCGATTATCTCATTCCCCATCTTCTCGAAACCGCAGATGATGTCGGGATTGCTCAGTTGATTGGTGAAGAATGTGTCCGGCTCACTCGCTATCTCTGCCGCGCGGTGGATCATTCGATTGATGAGTTCCGGAGTTATTTTCCCGTCCTGGCTCTGAATGACCTCCAGATCAGCTCCGAGTGCGCGCATCGTGTCGAGCTTCTCGCGTCCGAATGCATCTGAAGAGACAACGTGGAACCTGTATCCCTTCACGGCACAGACGAACGCTAGTCCGGATCCGGTGCTACCGCCAGTGTATTCGACTACCGTCATCCCCGGACGAAGTTTCCGTCTCTTCTCCGCACCCTCTATCATGGCAAGGGCCATCCTGTCCTTCTTCGACCCAGTGGGATTGTATGATTCGAGTTTTACATAGACATTAGCGCAGCCATCCGGGACGATTTTTTGGAGTTTGACAATCGGGGTATTCCCGATAGCATCTAGCGCTGAGGCGTATTTCGCGTGGGTCGCTTTCAATTACGGTTCCTTTGTGGAAAAGTGCTTATTCACATTGTACCCTACGAAGGGAGAACGAACTGGCCGTGACTCGCACCACGTTTGTGGCTGAGACTGACACCTAGGCTCACCAGGAAGGGCGACCGTACGTCAGTCAGATTCTCGATGCCTGCGGTCGCCACGGCACGATTCATGATGCTCAGGGTCAGTCGCTGGTGCCGGGAAACGACCTGTTTGACATGAGGGGCGACGAGATTTATTTTCTCGGGAGCCCGGAGACCTGGCTGCACAGCATCCGCAGGTACCAAGTGGCAGCTGGGGTCAACCAGTTAAAACTGCGCGTCAGCATGGGCAATATGCCGTCAGACATGGCTGAACGGACCGTCACCCTGTTGGGCGAGCGGGTCTTGCCGCATTTTCTCTGGCTTCTAATTCCAGACCTGCTCCGGCAGTGGCAGACCGGCGAAATCAGCATCGCACAGCGGGCCGTCCGGCTCGATGCCGTGGTCCCGCAGCAGCAGCATAAGCTCCCGCACATGCTGGGCCGGATGCCAGGTGTGCCGCTCCAGCACGTTGTGCAGGGGCTGTAAGCCGTAGTAGGTGTCGATCTCCCGGGCACAGTCCTTGTCCTCGAAACCGGCCCACCAGTGGCGTAACCGTTGCTGCACCTGGCAGCCGTAGGCGACCAGATCGGCAGTGGCGCGGATATGCGGCGGGATGGGCGGTGCCAGCATGGCATGGGTCATGTGGATGCCCTCTTCTACCACCTCCATCAACGCTTCTTCCAACCGGAAGATGTGGTAGCAGAGGTTGCGGATCGGCCGCTTGCGATCCCGCATGTCCTCATCTAGCTTGGCTTCCGGAATTTGTGCCACATAGCGCTGTGCCGCGGACATCACCATGTCGAGCTTGTCGATCAGTTCATGGGGTGACAGGACGGGCTTGGGGTCGAAAGCCACATCGAGAAATGCGGCCACATCCTTGAGCATCTGGCCGAAGACCCATTCCTTGCCGTACGACACGATAGGCACCGACTGCGCGCCTAGCGCGTGCAATTGTTCCAGACCGTGCGGATGGCTCTGAATGTCGATCGATTCAAACGGGATGTCGTGGGACGAAAGAAACTCTTTCGTGCGCAGACAGCTGGGTCAGCCTGGACGCCAAAACACCTTATATGTATCGCTCATGGGTATTCCTTGGGATAATAAAATGTGGAAGTTATGGGTGCTTACATGCTACTCAACATGAACAGTGCCATGCTCCATCAAGCAAAAAGTGGACAACGAAATCGCATGTTTGGACAATGAGAGTGAACAATGAGGGGCAAACAGGGGAATAGCTCTCCCACAGATTGCTACTATCTCTGCCTGATTATCGCCCAAGCGTGTACAGAAGGCATGATAATCTGTATGAACCAGCATGTTAACCCACAGATCATTGAAACACAGACCCACACCCCATTTTTATATGCCAATTATACGGGTATCTCCATAAAGCGGGACACCACGGGGGGAAGCACTTGTACGCAACACTTGCGGTAACAATAATGTGGGACAAAGCAAGAAAGGGTTAACCTGTTTTTTTCTGACCGATCGCCAATTCATGCCACGTGTGACTGTCACCAGCATGGGGTGGGGTGTAGGTCCCACCATCTGGATCACAAGACTATATCATAGTCTGCGGTGGTTGTGCGGCAACTCCGGCTTGGAGATGAGGTTCTGGGCCAAGACAGCGGTTCTTTTTGCAGCAAGTGGGGATGTGGGCTTGGATCACACCCTAGCCTACTTGTACAGCCGCTGAATCCAGTCCATTTCAACCAAATGGCACCAAACCGCGCCATTTTGTGCGGATTGCGGCGTCTCGGCTCGTCCATCAATCACGTCTGGCGTAGAGCCAGTGCCCATCGCAACTTTTCCATTACTCCCCATCTCCACGGTCACAGTATTGGGCCCACTGAGCGAGGCAAGGTGTTGATGCCTGGTATCCAGTCGCACTCTCGTCCTCAGGGACGCTTTGCCCCTTTATTTCCCTGAACAGTGACTGGAGCGCGTCGAAGGTTGCCAGTCGATCACGATGGCTTGTTGGCCTTGCTTCGGTGCTTTTCCCCGTTGCGATCTCGATGATCTCTGCCACAGCACGTGACCACGCACCTACAGCCTGAGCGGCCATCTGGGCCTTAGTCTCGGCCAGTTCGTTCTCCATCTTTCGTAGAACCGACCATGACCAACGCTGGTAGGTACGCTTGGCGGAGCCCGATTCTTTACAGCTTCAGTGAGGCTCATACCTGCGGATCTGAAAATAGCCTTCCAAGTTTCCCTCAGCAACGCGATTGCCCATTGACTTCACAAATGTATTATGTTATATTGGATATTGGATATTGGATAATAAGATGAGCATCATATATCCTTTTTGCTTGATTTGGTAGTTGGTACATGCTTTTCCGGAGGCTTGGCGAAACTTGTTGGTCAAGAGTTCCTCGAATTCCAGAATAATGAAAATGCGATGAAAGAGAGATTTCCCGAGCTACTCAGAGTGGTTCAGCAAAGATATGAGGCTGCTGGATTAGATCCGGACCAGTCGCTGGTAATTCTTTGCAGCACAGATAATTATAAGCCTCTGGTGGATGCATACTATAGCGCCGCTATGGCAATGGGTGCTGATCCGATTCTTGTTACCTATCCAGCGCGGCCCCCAATGAGTAGCGGCCCGCCAGAATTAATTGTGGAGATGGTCTCTATGGCCGCTCAAGTAGTCGACCTAAGTTTCAAGACGATGGCCTACACTCCAGCCCTGACCAGGTTTCGCACTCTTCTTAAAGAAAGAGGTGGACGAAAAGTCGATGGGCAAACCTACGGCTGGAAGAAGGATATACACAACATCATCAACGGCCCTCCCAGCGACGAGCTAGGGAAGCGGATTAGTAAGGGACAGGAGATGATCGACAATGCTAGGGAGATTAGCATTACGTCGGACTTGGGGACGGATTTATCTGTAGCTAGAGGGGATCCCAAGGAGCGACCATCTTTTGTAGGCACCTTTCCCGGCCATGTAGGTTTTCCTCCTCCCGAAGATAGTGCAGATGGAATAATCTTTTTTACTGGTGCTTTTCTTATCCAGAGTCCCACTCACCAGGTGCGGATGGTCCACGAGCCTGTGAGGATGGAATTTGAGAAGGGGCAATTAGTGAACATTCATCGGGACAATGAAGTAGGAATTATGCTTGATGACTGGTTCAAGGCTCAGAATGATCCGAATTCTTATCAACTCGCGCATGTCAATCTAGGGTTTGACCATCGCTTGGTGTTTCACCACCTGGACAATGCAGCCATTCATTATTATTACGGTGGCATCTGCATAGGCATTGGATCTAACTGGGACCCCCTTCTTTGGGGTGGTGCGGTACGTGCTAAGAGTCATATCGAGATTACTCTATTAGGAAATGACTATTTGGTTGATGGAGAGTCGATCCTGATCGGAGGAGAATTTACCATCGAATCTGGATTGCGGGCCTCTGGAAGAGATTGAGGTCAGCATGGAGAACGGCTCCTACCAATTAACGCTAAGGGAAGTCTGAGAAAACACTTTCATGGCTAATATCCAGGAAACCAACGCCGATCAGTTACAATCGGTAAACCGCCAAACTACTTCCCAGCTGGTATACGAGCATCTGCGGGAAGCCTTACATCAAGGTAAATTCGAGCCCGGCCAACGCCTTGACCAAAAACTAATTGCAGATCAACTCGGAACAAGCCGTATGCCAGTCCGAGAGGCATTGAATCGACTAGAAACAGAAGGGTTCATCAAAATCACCCCTTATCAAGGCGCCGAAGTTGTTAGGCTATCTGACGATGAGCTGGAGGAGCTCTATCAGGTGAGAGTCTATCTCGAGGGGCTGGCAATGAAGTTTGCCGCAGCGAGCCTTGATCCGAAGCAACTCGGCAGTCTGCGCGAAATCGTGAAAAAAATGGAAGGCTGCTTAGCAACCGACAACTATGTTGAGTATCGAATTCTTAACAGGCAGTTCCATTGTGAAATGTACGAAGCGGCAAACTCGAAACTCCTCCTAAAAATGGTAATGGATTTATGGGATAAAGCTGAGCTATATAGGCATGCATTCCTTTCTATGCCGGAGAGAGCGGCTTACATCCAAAAGGAACACAGGGAAATAATGGACGCGCTAGAAGTTGGTGACGGTGCCCTAGCGGAAAAAGCTATGCGAGACCATTTAATGGTCGCAAAAACAGCTCTGCTCAGGCATCTCAAATCTGAAAGTTAGCTGTGTTTCGCTAACCTTGATTCTTAGCCGAATATGTTGACCGAATGACAGGTATGAAAATGGATATAGATGCACTTCGGAAAGACTTCCCTTTTGTATCATCATTATGCTATCTAGATAGTGCCTCGGTTTCGCCTAGTCCCCAACCAGCAGTTGATGTGATGAAAGATTATTACACTCACCAGCCGTTCAATTTCGGGGTAGGTGTATCTCGTGCAGCTTCAGAAGTTATTTCGCTTGTCAACCAAGCCAGAGAGCGCTTGGCGACATTTATTTGTGCAAGATCAGCTTCGGAGATCATTTTTACAAAGAATACAACGGAAGCGATCAATCTAGTGGCGAGTGGTATCCAGTGGAAGCCTGGCAACGAGATCATTATTTCCTGCTTGGAACACCAGTCCAATGTTATTCCTTGGATGCGCCTGGCAGAAGAGCGGGGCATACGATTGACGGTTCTACCTGTTGGACCAGAGAGGGTCTTGGATACGGAAGTGGTCGAACAGCATTTATCAGAAAACACACGTTTGTTAGCTGTGACCCACGTCTCAAATGTGTTTGGGAGTATCCAGCCGGTCGCTGAAATTGGTGCTCTAGCCCGAAGTCGAGATATTCTCTTCTTGGTTGATGCGGCGCAATCTGCGGGACGTGTTCCAATTGATGTAAACGAGATTCAATGCGATTTTATTGCCTTTTGTGGCCGAAAATCTCTTTTGGGTCCTCAGGGTACCGGCTTCTTATATTCAAAGGAAGTACATATGGAACATCTGCGACCACTCGTGGTTGGAAGCCGAGCAGGTAATGTCATTGATGAAAATTCCTTTGAATTCGTCGCTGGTCCCCATAAGTTTGAGGCGGGAGTGTTAAATACTGGAGGTGTCCTGGGATTGGCGGCTGCAGTTGAATATATTGAGGATATCGGTCTGTCTGCGATTCAGTCACGACTGAAAACCCTTTCGAAGTTGCTTGTCTCCGAGTTGCAAATGATTCCTGAACTGGATTTGTACGGGGCTGCAGAGCTTGATGTTCAGGCAGGAATAGTTGCTTGGAATCTGCTTGAAATGGATCCAAACCAAGTAGCCAGGGAGTTAGATCAGATGGCGAATATCATTGTTGCTTCCGGAGGGCAAGGATCCAGACTGGCGATGCGACACCTAGGTGTTGAAGAAATTGTGCGATCCTCGGTCCATTTCTACAACTCAGAAGAAGAGATCCATAAATTGATAAAAGCTATCAAGGACCTTGTACAAAGGCATAAGAGTAAGGTCGTCCTTAGCAATAATGTCGACCTGGATAATATTTCAAATTGACAACGGAGGTGCTTCGTGCCACTAGATTTCTATCGTGATGTAGTAGGTCGGTCCAGAAATGGGCCAATAATGCGTGAGAATGACTTCGAAATGAATATTCTTGCGCCCAAGATTCGGGAAGTCCAGGAAAAGTACAAGATTAAATTGGACCCCAATACACCGGTGCCATTCGACGACTCTCTCGCTGATGCGGTGTATCAGGCAGCACTGGAATTTTATGCAGAAGTTGGGACTTACTGCATCGATACTAATCGAGTCATCAAGTTCACGAAGGATGAGATTGAGGAGGCTGTATGGGCCAGCCCAAGAGAGGCTCAATTTGGAGAAGGCCTTGACGCACGGATCATCTCTCATCGAGACGTCGAAGACCCACGGCGCCCACCATTGTGGATCACAGCTAATGCATCTACGGTCACTCAAGACCGGTTCTTTCCAATCGTGCAGACGTTCTTGCAGGAGCCTCTGTGTGATCTCTACAATTGCCCCCATGTGCAGTGGATTGATGGGATCGAACTTGGAGGGAATGATCCGACAGAATATTTTGGTGCAAGTCGGTTGGCTGCTATGTATGATGAGGCTAGGCGCCGCGCGGGAAGACCTGGCATAGCCGTCATGAATGCGGGAGTCGCAGGCCCCACTGCGATGGGAGCGTTGGCTGCGGCACGTCCTGGAACCGGACTGACGAGACGCGAAGGATGGACAGGCGGCCCCATCTCAGAATTCAAAGTGGATAACCACAGACTAGCAAAAGCGGCTTTCTTTATTGACTGGAATGCGAATCGAAAATGGACCGTCTCGCCTATTCTGGGTGGTTACCTGGGTGGCCCAGAGGGAGTTGCTATCGGCAATGTAGCTTACCACATGCAGGGTGCGACACTGAGCAAGATCACCTACTGCACATCGTTACCATTGCATTTCGTAATGTCCAACAATACACACCGCATGATGTTGTGGGCGATTAATGTTAGTCATCAGGCTATTGCCCGCAATACACCTATGATTAGTTTTGCGCAATTGGTAACTCGTTTTGGGCCTGGAACTGAAACAATTGCGTATGAAGGCGCGGCTTGGGCACTTGGAGCCATGGCTTCTGGGGGAAATCCTTCAGCAATTGGTTTCTCTGGGGGTGGGAAAGCCAACAGGGTGAGCCCAATAGACGCAAAGTTGGTCGCGGAGATTTGTCTAGCTGTTACTGGCATGTCCCGAGAGGAAGCGAACGGACTCGCTGATAGCTTCATTAAGATGTATGAAGACAAACTCTCCGAACCAGATTTGGGTTATTTGTACGATGATCTATATGATCCGGAAACACTTAAACCGAGAGATGAGACTTTAGAGCGATATCATCGACAGAAGATTGAGCTCGAGAAGCTTGGAATCCCGTTTGGAAGGATAAAGTCATGACCGAGAATATTCTAACTCTTATCAAGGACGGCGTTGTGAATGGTGATCCGGAGCAGGTCCGGAAGTATGTGACGGAAGCCGTTGAAAGTGGGATGGAGCCGCAAGATATCCTAGAGGGAGGGCTTACTGCCGGCTTGGAAGTTATGGGTGAAAGGTGGAATCGTTTAGAAGTGTTCTTGCCCGAGGTGATGAAGTCGGCAAAAGCCATGAAGGTCGGCTTCGAGATTGTCAAACCACAGCTCGGAAGCAAAGACAGTGACTTTAGGATGGGAACTGTGGTGATAGGTACAGTAAAAGGCGATGTGCATGACATTGGAAAGACGGTCGTCGCCACTATGTTAATCGGGGCAGGCTTTGAGGTATTTGATCTAGGGGTTGACCAAGCTCCATCTATGTTCGTGGATACCGCGATTGAAAAGGATGCGGACATTATTGGCCTGTCGTCTCTGCTGACCACGTCTATGGCTATTCAGCGTGACGTTATAGATTTATTGGACACCCTGGAACTTCGGGATCGATTTCAGGTGATGGTCGGTGGAGCGCCTACAAACCAGGAGTGGGCTGATACTATCGGAGCGCAGGGCTGGGCAGCAGACGCCCATGCCGCGGTCGCGAAGGCTAAAGAACTGATGGAAACAAAGAAGGCAAGTTAGGAATCAGTCGCCTAGTTGAAACTCTGTTGCCATATTTGTCTCGAAAAGGATAATGACTATGTATAAAGAATTGACTCAGCGCGTGATGAAGGCAGCGAATCTTGAGTGGACTCCGGTGGCACTCCAGTTTTCAACATTTCCGCCACCAGAAGTAAAGAAATATGAGGGTCCTCTGCTTAAGGCATGTGAAATGATTGACCTTGCTCGGTTCGAAGGTGAAGCTGTCCATACCACAGTGGAAGATCATGACTGTGCAAATGGGCTATATTATCTGGGTATGACTACTCCTAAAGAAGGGCTACTAGATGGCCGATGGTCCGCGGGTCAATATCCGAACAAAGGCAGAGGTTTGTACAAGAGCCCTGTTTGTCGAAGAAGGCACCTGCCCTATTATTCAATTATCGAGCCGCCAGGTTCGATTAAGTATTATTCTGTTGCTCCAATGGACAAGATGCCATTTCATCCCGAAGTCGGTGGAGTAGTAGTAGTCTTCATTTGCAACGCCAAGCAGGCTCTGTATTTGTCTAGATCGTTGACATACGAGGATGGGATTCCTGTTGATGGAATGACCGGACCCGCGACTTGTTCGACGATTTTTGTGAGCCCTTACCTAACTGGAAAAGCCTGTGTCTCCCTAGGCTGTTTCGGGATGCGGACCTTTGTGAAAGTGAAACCGGAAGAGGTCTTTCTAGGAGTGCCACTCGAGCTCTTTCCACAAATGGTTGAAAACCTGGAGTCTCTCTTGGAAGGACGTCCTGACCTTGACAGCATGTTGCAGGAACCTGTGGGGACCTTTCACTCTGCCTCCGAGGACGAACGAGAGGCACAACGAATTAAGTGACCACGTTCGTAATGAACTCCTTCCTGAAGGAAGCGACAGGCTTCTAAGATATCAAGTTACCCTACAACCCACACTTCAATTAGAGGAGGTAAATTATGTTCTTTGCTGAGATAGTGTTAACACCTCCGGAGTCAAAGGTCTTAATTGCCAAAGCAATAGCACAGCTGCAGACGGTTAAAAACGCAGTAGAGAATGGCTTAGTAGTTACTCATCCAAGTAGTACAGCGACCGCGATTGTGGAGGAGATCACTGGTCAACCGCCGGGGGGAATCTGGTTGGCTGGTGCAGTGAGACCTAAGGGACTATGTGTTGGCTATGAACGTCAGGTAGAAGCGAAAAATGGATCCACTCCTTCTGGTATAGAGCCTCGTAAGAATACTTCCACGTGGGTGATAGAGAAGGGCGTTTTGAAGAAAGGTTTGGAATTGGGTGAAGTCATGCAGAGGATGACCCCCGAGGATGTTTACGTGAAGGGATGCAATGCGGTTGATCCATCAGGAAATGCGGGAGTCTTATTTGGAAAGCGAGGAGGTGGCACTATCGGGTTTGTGCTTGCAACGCGCAAAAAGAAGGATTTTCATCTTATTCTCGCCGCCGGATTAGAAAAGTCCATTCCTGTTCCGATTGCTGAAGCTGCACGGGCAATCCCCTTCTCCAGAGTGGGGTGGTCTATGGGGTTGACAGCTGGACTAATTCCCGTCGGAGGCAACACAATTACCGAAGTCAAAGCGATAGAAATTCTTTACGGACTTCGAGCAACCCCAATTGCGGCTGGAGGGTTGGGGGGAGCTGGGGGTTGTGTGGTTCTGTCAATTCAGGGAGAGGAGAGAAGTGTACGCAAGGCACTGGTAAACATTTTGGATGAAATCAAGGGACGCAAAGGACCATCAGTCCTAGATGTGGACTGCTTAGATTGTCCTTGGGAAGAATGTAACTCTGAACTGGTCTACCGTGAAACGGCTGCGCTAATTGATTAATGTATATGATTTCCGTTGGAGCTCACGATGGTAACCGGCAATGTGAATGCAACCACAAGATTAGCTGATTTCGCTGCAAAGACGCATTTTGACCAAATCCCGACAGCGGCCGCTGATCGCGCCAAAGATTGCATCCTCGATTACTTAGGAGTGACCGTAGCAGGATCATCAACTCCAGCATCCAATATTGTCTATAAAAGTGTTTCGCCATCAGCCGAATTCGACGGAAGCAAAACAGTTGTTATTGGTCACGGAGGAGCAGCAGCCCCTCTCGACGCCGCTTTAGTGAACAGTACGAGCGCACACGCCGTCGAGCTAGATGATTTTCATAGAAAAGGGAGTGTGCACCCCGGAGTGTCAGTGATACCTGCGGCTCTTGCTATGGCACAGCAATGCAAAAGTACAGGGGAAGAGATCATATCGGCCGTGGTGGTTGGCTATGAAG
>PVBE011151873.1_pt1 | contig 19782 bp, 19 predicted proteins | sample 1631181 | NCBI WGS metagenome assembly PVBE01 (sample SAMN08397723, study PRJNA350692) | Marine metagenome, whole genome shotgun sequencing project. | isolation source: water | place: Pacific Ocean | collected 2012-04 | reverse complement strand
CCGTCTTCCAGTTCATCGAAGGATGGTACAATCCGCGCCGGCGGCATTCCGCCCTCGGCTATCTCTCACCCATCAACTACGAAAGGAGCCACCCCCCCTTCGCGCCAATCCATAACAGTCCATGAAAGCGGGGCAACTCCAAACTGCCGAAGACGCCGGAACTGTCTCACAAACTTTTTTCGGACGTTCCCGTATCTTGGATACGGCTCACCCGTCTCAAGCTTCCTCCAATTGAAGACAAGGCGGTCGTTCTGAATCTGGACGAGTTCCGTTTGCTTGGTGCTCATGAACCAGCACCTCATCGGTGGCGCCTCTGACATGACCTGATACCCGATTTGGGGCGGTGAAGGCCTATCAAAAGACTCCGTTACTCGGCCAAGGGTCTGCTTGCCCTCAGTTAGCGGGAACTCCCTCTGGAATTTCGGCCAGAGCATACCAAAGTGCGCGAGGCCAAATTCCTTTAGCGGTTCGAACTGGACAGAGAGCACGACTTCGATGACCGGCGGGTCTTTGTAAGAGGGCCGGGGCGTGTCGGGGTCTGGCATTTCCTCTCCTGCCGGCGCCTCTTCGAATCGACACCGATCATGAATCACAGGTGGGTATGTTGTAAAGGCTGAGCAAGGGGTAGTCGTTGCGATAGATCAGAGCGTTGCCTTGCCGTGATGGCGAGCCTGCCGCCGTCAACTGGTACGGGCGGAGCCGAGCACCGCGATCCAGGCGTCAAGCACCGGCCAGCGGCGACAGTTCTTCCGGCGCGAAGTCGTCGACTTCGATGACCGCTCGGGTGGCCTCGTCGGCCTCGTCCAGGCGCTCGGCCTCGGCCGCTGTCACCACGCCCGCCGCGACGGCCTCGGCCGCATCCCCGACCTCGGCGCGGCGCAGCTTGCGGCGCAAGGGTTCGACCTCGATCACCAGATCGAAGGCCCGCTCCAACAGCGCCACGCCGTCCTCGCCGTGGCCCAGGAACAGGTTGGCGGTCAACCGGTCCCGGCAGGCCGATGGCGACAGCAGCAATTCGGCGCATTGCAGTACCAGCTTATCCGAGGGCCCGCGCCGGGTCGGACCCAGCGGCTGCGCCAACAGCTTCGCCAACCAGGCCGCCGGCCGGCTCGGCAAATTGTCCAGGACTTCGGCGAAGCGGGCCTCGATGGTGGCGTAGCCCGCCTCCAGGCAATAGTCGACCAAGGGCCGGTCGTCCCGCGGCCGGCCCTCGTCCTCGAACCGTTTCAGGGCCGCGGACAGCAGATAAAGCTCGGAGAGGATGTCGCCGAGCCGGGCCGAGATCAGCTCCTTCCGTTTCAAGGCGCCGCCGAGGGTCAGCAGCGCCAAGTCGGCCAGCAGCGCGAAGGCGGCGGCGTAGCGCGAGAGCTGCCGGTAATGCCGCGCCACCGGGCCGACGCCCCTGGCACCCGGTGACAGCATGCCGCCGGACCAGTTCCGGAGCCAGGCCCGGCCCGCGGTCCGGGCGCTGTGACCGAGATGGGCCCAGAAGACCTCGTCGAAGCGGTCGAGGCCGCGTTCGGGGTCCGCTTCCTCCAGCGACAGCATCTCCTCCAGCAGGTAGGGATGGCAACGGATCGCGCCCTGCCCGAAGATGATCAGGTTCCGGGTCAGGATGTTGGCGCCCTCGACGGTGATGCCGACCGGCACCGCCCGATACAGATTGCCGAGATAGTTGAGGGGCCCGTCGATGATTGCCTTGCCGGCATGCACGTCCATGGCGTCGTCGACCGCTTCCCGCATCCGGTTGGTGGCGTGCGCCTTCATGATCGCCGAAATCACGGCGAGCTTGCGGCCCTGGTCGAGGCCGGCGCAGGTGAGCCGCCTGGCCGCGTCGAGCTGGTAGGCGGTCGCCGCGATCCGGGCCAGGCGGCGCTGCACGCCCTCGAATCGGCCGATCGGAATGCCGAACTGCTGGCGGACGCGGGCATAGGCGCCGGTGGTGCGGGCGCTGAAGGCGGCGCCCGCGGCCGAGAGCGAGGGCAGCGAGACGCCGCGGCCGGCGGAGAGCGCGCTCATCAGCATGTTCCAGCCTTGGCCGACCCGATCCTGCCCACCGATCACCCAGTCCATCGGCGCGAAGACCCCGCGGCCCCAGTTGGGCCCGTTCTGGAAGGTCTGATAGGAGGGCAGGTGCCGGCGGCCGATCTCCACGCCGGGTGTGTCGGTGGGGATCAGGGCGACGGTGATGCCGAGCTCTTCCTTCTCGCCCAACAGGTGCTCGGGGTCGTATAGCTTGAAGGCGAGGCCGAGCACGCTCGCCACCGGTCCAAGCGTGATATAGCGCTTGTGCCAGTCGAGGCGGATGCCGAGCACCTCTTCGCCTTCGTGCTCGGCTCGGCAGACGACGCCCTTGTCTTCCATCGCGGCGGCGTCGGAGCCGGCCTCAGGACTGGTCAGGCCGAAACAAGGGATCTCGCGACCGTCGGCGAGCCGCGGCAGCCAATGTTGCTTCTGCGCCTCGGTGCCGAACTGGTGCAACAACTCGCCCGGGCCGAGCGAGTTCGGCACCATCACGGTGACTGCGGTGGCGAGGCTGCGCGAGGAGACCTTGCGCACCACCTCGGAATGGGCGAAGGCGGAGAAGCCGAGGCCGCCGTAATCCTGGGCGATGATCATCCCGAAGAACCGCTGCTCCTTCAGAAAGGCCCAGACCTCCGGCGGCAAGTCGCGCCATTCCCAGTTGATCCGCCAGTCGTCGAGCATGCGGCAGAGCTCGTCCACCGGGCCGTCGAGGAAGGCCTGCTCCGACTCGCTCAAGCTGGCCGGCGGTACCGCCAGAAGCTGGCGCCAGTCGGGCGAGCCGGTGAAGAGTTCCGCGTCCCACCAGACGTCACCGGCCTCCAGCGCCTCGCGCTCGGTCTCCGACATCGCCGGCAGTACGCCCTTGGCCCATTTGAAGATCGGCCGGCTCAAGCGTTCTCTTCTGAACGAGGCGAAGCTCATGGGGGCACCTCTCGCCATTTGGTTTCGGTAGGGCTCACGTCTATCGAAAGATACGACGATCTGTGAAAATCGCTAAGATATCGACTACGGCGAGACGGCGAGGGTGCGAGGCGATGGACCTGACATGGACGGCGGAGCAGCATCAGATCAGGGAGAGCGTGCTTCAGCTTTGTAGCCGCTTCGACGATTCTTACTGGCTCGAGCGGGATACCGACGGCCGCTTTCCCGAGGATTTCTGCCAGGCCATCGCCGATGGCGGTTGGATGGGGATCGCCATGCCGGAAGAATACGGCGGCAGCGGCCTCGGCATCACCGAGGCGGCGATCATGATGCAGGCGATCTCGGAATCGGGTGCCGCCAATGGCGGTGTCTCTTCGGTGGCGCTCGGAATTTTCGGCCTCAACCCTATCGTCGTCAACGGCTCGGAAGAGCAGAAGCAGCGCTGGCTGCCGCCGATCATCCGCCGCGACGAGGCGGCCTGCTTCGCCGTTACCGAGCCGAACACGGGCCTCGACACAACCCGGCTCCGGACCCGGGCGGTCCGGGATGGCGACCATTATCTGGTGCACGGCGAGAAGATCTGGATCTAGGCCGCGCAGTCGGCCCACAAGGTGCTGCTGATCGCCCGGACCACGGCGGAGGAGGAGACGGCGCGGCCGATCGACGGCCTGACGCTTTTTTACACCGACCTCGACCGGGCCCATGTCGAGATCCGCGAGATCGAGAAGATGGGGCGGAAATGCGTCGACTCGAACCAGCTCTTCATCGACGGCCTGCCGGTCCCGGTGGAAGACCGGATCGGCGAGGAGGGCCGGGGTTTCCGCTATCTGCTGCACGGCCTCAATCCGGAGCGGATCCTGATCGCGGCGGGCCTGGTCGGGCTCGGCCGGGTGGCCTTGAAGCGAGCCACCGACTATGCCCGCGAGCGCATCGTCTTCGACCGCCCGATCGGCATGAACCAGGGTATTCAGCACCCCTTGGCGGCGAGCTGGGCCGAGTTGGAGGCGGCCAACCTGATGGCCTTCAAGGCGGCCTCCCTCTATGACGCCGGCGAGGAATGCGGCGCCGAGGCCAACGCCGCCAAATATCTCGCCGGCGAGGCTGTCTTCCGGGCCTGCGAGACCGCGATCCTGACCCACGGCGGCATGGGCTACGCCAAGGAGTATCACGTCGAGCGCTATTTCCGGGAGGCGCTGATCCACCGCCTGGCCCCGATCAGCCCGCAGCTGATCCTCTGCTATCTGGCGGAACGGGTGCTGGGGCTGCCAAAGTCTTACTGATGCCGGGGCGCCCGAGAGCATGACCGAAGCAAGCTTGATCCAGGAGTTGCCGGAAGCCCAGGCGACCGGCGAGTTGGCGGCGATCTACGCCGAGGTCCGCCGCTATACGGGCGTGCCCTACGTCTCCTCGTTGCAGCGCCAGCTGGCGACCCTGCCGGGCGCCCTGCCCTGGGCCTGGGGCAGCATCCGGGCGGCGATGATCTCGGGCTTGCTGCCGACGACGGCTTGGGGAAGCGTCGCCGAGTTGCCGCTGCCGCCGTTGGCGCCGATCCCGCGCCCGGCGCTTCGCCTGTTCGGTGTCGAGGCGGCCGACGAGGCCTCCCTGGTCGCGATTTGCGCCAGCTTCCGCCGTGCCAGCCCGGTCAATTTGCTGCTGGGTGCCTGCCTGCGCCGGCTGCTGGCGGGCGAGGACACGGGTGGCGGGACTGCCGCCGAAGAACCCTGGACGCCGCCGGCGCCGACGCCACCATTGCCGGCGATGCTCGATCGGGCGGCGCTGTCGGATGAAGCCAGTGCCACGCTCGCCTGCTTCCGGCGTGGCGAGGGCGGGCAAGCCTTCATTCCCGGCAACTATCGCATGTTCGCCTGCTGGCCCGGTTTTCTGGCCCATCTGGCCGTGGTCCTGCCGGCTTTGCTGGCGGCGCCGGAGACGGCGCGGGTCCTGCACGGCTTGGCGGAGGCGATGGATCGCATCGCCCCCGATATCCTGGCCGCCCTGCCGGCCGAGCTGCCGCCGCTGCCGCCGCCGGAGGTGCGCGAGACGATCCTCGCCGCACTGGCGAAATACCACACCACCAGCCCCGAGATGGTCGTCGTCCACCACCTCCTCGCCAAGGCCCTGCCGGATGGGAAGGAGTCGACCTCATGAAAAAAATGGACTCCGACACCATTCAATGTGCCGGTGCACTTGCGAGCTGAATTTGCGGACTTCCCTCCCCCACGTGCGGGGGAGGGGGCCTTCGCCTTGGAACCTAGAGCGGAACCATCATGAACGCCGAGCTTAGTGTTCCGAGCTTGTTCGCCTGCGCGACCAGCGCCTGGAACGCCTCGGACGTCCCCACCGCATCCACCGCTTCGCCGAAGTGATCGACGGAGCGGAATTGGTACGACACGGCCATGGCGCTCAAGTTCTCGCCGGTGACCGGAGTAAGCGCGACGACGTTGACGTCTTCCTTGGCCATCAGCTTCGAGACCTTGGGCAGGATCTTGAGCGCTTCGGGGATCTTGTCCCGCGTGATATCGTACTGGCGAATGAGCGATACCGGGTGGGTATCCCACTGCCCCTCGCCAAAGATGCTCCTGACGATGTCTCGCGCAACCACAACATCGGCAGCGGGGTTCGCTTCCCGCTCCCGCCAGAACTCGACATGCGCCGGGTCGTTGTTGATCGCCTGAAACGCCGTTGACGCGGTGCGGAAATCCGCGTACCCGCGCAGTATCGCGATGCATCCGGTGTTTGGGCCGGAGGCCACGTTAGCGATCTTAACTGCGGCTCCGTGCCTCGCGTAGATGCCACCGAGCTGGCGGGTCCGGTTCTCCGCCGTCGGGCGCTTGCCCAGTTGTGGCCTGGCCAGTGTGTATGCGATGACTGCCATAGCTTCCTCCTGTTCGTATTGTCGACTTGGGTGGAAACGAAAGCAGACGACGGTCTCCTCCCCGAGCGGAAACAGCGCGCTTTACCCCCCGGTTCGCCATGCGCCGTTGCTGATAACCGACATTCCCCAATTTTCTATCGGCTTCGGGCACTAGCGTAGCGTGTCCAATTCCCGACGACAAATTAGAGAAACCTTGAGTCCGAGTCTGGCTACTCCCGGACCTGAATAGAATGACCCGGGGAGGTCGGCTATACACCCAGCTTCAGAAATTTCGGCGGTAGCGCCGGCTCTTGCGCTGATAGCGCTTCTGGGTGGGAGCCCCCGTCATTTGAAGCGGATACACCCGGCCACGCCACGCTCTCACCTATCGATGGAAAACGGCGGCAATATAACCATACCCTCTCGCACGAGGGGAGGCGGCTTTTCCGTACGCGCCGCGTCCCTAAACCGCGTTCTGGTAGCGTTGCTTGATCACTTCGACGACCTCGTCCGGATCGCGGCGCCACCAGTCGCGGGCGGAGAAGATCTCGACCTCGCGGTGGCCGTCGTAGCCCGTCGCCTCGACCATCGCGCGGATCGTCGGAATATCGATCACGCCGTCTCCCATCATGCCCCGGTCGAGGCGGAGGTCCTGGGTGTCGGCGAGCCAGTCGTTGACGTGGAAGGCGACGATCCGTTTGCCGGCGCGGGTGATCTCGGAGGCCAGGTTCGGGTCCCACCAGAGGTGATAGACGTCGATGGCGATGCCGAGTTCGGGGCCGTCGCCCAACGCATCGCACCAGTCGTTCGCCTCGGCCAGCGTCACCAGCACCGAGCGGGCGGCGCACATCATCGGATGCAGCGGCTCCAACGCCAGGGTGACGCCGGCGGCGCGGGCCTCGGGCAGCAGCGCCTCCAGTCCCTCGAGACAACGGGCCCGGGCGCCGGCGATATCTTTGTCGCCGTCCTCCAGGCCGCCGGCAACGAAGACGATGCATCTGGCGCCGATCTCCGCTGCCTCCTCGATGGCGCGGCGATTGTCGTCGAGACGGGCCTGGACGAGCGACGAATCCGCCGGCGTCAACAGGCCGCCGATACAGAGGCCGGTCACCGTCATCTGGTGCTGGCGCAGCATCCGGGCGCCCTCGGCCAAACCCAGTTCGGCAAGCTTGTCGCGCCAGACCGCGATGCCGTGGACGCCGTGGCGGGCATAGCCCTCGATCGCCTCGGCCAGCGACCACTGCTCGCGGAGCGTCACCTGATTGATCGAGAGCAGCGCCAGGTCCAGCGCCTCGCTATCCCCGGCCATCAGAGTTCCAACACCAGCTTGGAAATGATGTTGCGCTGGATCTCGTTCGAGCCGCCGTAGATCGTGGCGGCGCGGCGCAACAGGCGCTCGTTCATCAGGCCGTTGCCATACTCCGGCCCGACCGGTGGCTCGTTCCAATCGTCGCGGACGGCGCCGGCCTGGTACGGCGCGGCGTAGTAGCCGAGCGACTCGATCAAAAGCTCGTTCAGGTCCTGCTCGATCTCGGTGCCGCGGATCTTCAGCATCGAGGCCTCCGGCCCGACCGAGCCGCCGGCCTGATCGCGGGCGAGAATTCGGAGATTGGTGATCTCCAGCGCCGCGAGGCGGGTCTCGACGGCCGCTAGCCGGGCCTTGAAGTCGGCGCCTTCCCCGAGCGCCTGGCCGCCGTCCCGTTCGATGCCCGCGATCTCCCGCAATCGTTCCACCTTGCGCTTCGACTTCGCGACCCCGGCGATCCCGGTGCGCTCGTTGCCGAGCAGGTATTTGGCGTAGGTCCAGCCCTTGTTCTCCTCGCCGATCCGGTTTTCCGCCGGCACCTGGACATCGTCGATGAAGACCTCGTTCAGGTAATGGTTGCCGTCGAGGGCGACGATCGGCCGGATGGTGATGCCCGGGCTCGCCATGTCGATCAGCAGGAAGGAGATCCCCGCCTGCGCCTTCACCTCGAGATCGGTCTTGACGAGGCAGAACATCATGTCGGCGTGATGCGCGTGGCTGGTCCAGATCTTGGAGCCGTTGACGACGTAGTCGTCACCGTCCCGGACCGCATGGGTCCTGAGCGAAGCCAGATCGGAGCCGGCACCGGGCTCGGAATAGCCCTGACACCAGAGCTCGTCGCTCGACAGGATCTTCGGCAGATAGCGTTCCTTCTGCGCCTCGTTGCCGAAGGTGTAGAGGACCGGCCCGACCAGCGAGATCCCGAAGGGGCTGACGCGGGGGGCGTCGGCGGCCTGGTATTCCTCGTCGAAGAGGTGGCGGCGCACCACATCCCAGCCGGGGCCGCCATATTCCTTCGGCCAGGCGGGCGCGATCCAGCCCTTGGCATGCAGGATCTTCTGCCATCGGACCATGTATTCCTTCGAGACGTAGGAGGGCGCCTTTCGGGCCGCGCGGCGGATCTCATCGGGCAGGCTGTCGCGGAAGAAGGCGCGGACCTCGTCGCGAAAGGCCAGCTCCTCGGCGCTGAATTGCAGGTCCATGTTGCTACCTCGCGGGTTTAAGGGCGCCACCGGCTTGAACAGCGGCAGCGAGACGCCGCCCTCGGTCTCCTTGAAGACGACGGTCACTTCCTGATCGATCGCCACCGAATCGGGATCGCAGTCGACGATATTGCTCATGATCGTGACCCCTTCCGGCAGGGTGACGTATGCGATCACGTAGGGCACTTCGGACCGGCGCATCACCGAATAGCTGTAGATCCGCCCCTTGCCGGCGGAGGCGAACCATTCGGTATCGCCGCCGAGGCAAAACGGGCAGATGGCGCGCGGGTAATAGTGCGTCTCGCCGCAGTCCCGGCAGCGTTTCAGCAACAATTCGCCCTCTCCCGCCGCCTCCCAGAAGCGTTCGGTCTCCAGGTTCTGGGACGGATCGGGATAGCTGCGCGTGCTCTCGCTCATGCGTCGTTCCTCCCCAGGATTACGGTGGCGCTGCCCATCCGGGTGCCGATCGAGCCGCCGGTGCCATGTGCCAGCGCGATTTCGCAGTCGGGCACCTGGACCTTCGGATGCGCTTCGCCGCGCAACTGGCGCACCGCCTCGATGACCTTGGTCATGCCGCCGCGGTTCATCGGGTGATTGTTGCAAAGGCCGCCGCCGTCGGTGTTGAAGGGCAGCTTGCCGACGCCGGAGATCAAATTGCCGTCGGCGACAAACGGGCCGCCCTTGCCCTTCTCGCAGAAGCCCAAGTCCTCCAACCTCATCAGCACGGTGATGGTGAAGGAATCGTAGATCGAGACGTAGTCGACGTCGGCCGGTGTCAGCTTCGCGTCCGCGAAGGCCCGGGGCCCCGACCAGGCCCCGCCTGTGTAGGTGAGGTCGACCCGGCCGGCCCGCAGGTGCTTGATCGCCTCGCCGTGGCCCAGCACTTTAGCCGGGCGGTTGCCCAGGCTTTTCGCGACCTCGGGGCTGACGATCACCAGGGCACCGCCGCCGTCGGAGATGACGCAGCAGTCGAGCCGGTGCAGCGGGTCGGCGATGATCGGCGAATTCACCACATCCTCGACCGTGACGACGTTTTGCAGCACCGCATGTTCGTTGTGCTGGGCGTGCTCGGAGGCGGCGACCTTGATCCAGGCCAGCTGCTCGGAGGTGGTGCCGAATTCGTGCATGTGGCGCATCGCCGCCATGCCGTAGGTATTCACCACGGTCGGCCCGTAGGGATGCTCGAAGCCGCCGTCGGGCACCGTGTCGCCGTAGGAGCGCGGCGCCGTCCCGGTCGCCATGCCCTCGGCCCGGGGCCGGCCGGCCAGCGTTACCAGCGCCACCGAGCAGAGCCCGGCCGCGATCGCCTCGACCGCATGGCCGACATGGATCACGTAGGACGAGCCGCCGGTCTCGGTGGTGTCGATGTGTTTCAGCTCGAGGCCCATGTATTCGGCCATCGACAGACCGCCGAGGCCCGGCGCGTCGCCGGAGCAAAAGTAGGCGTCGACGTCGTCCTTGGTGAGACCGGCGTCGGCCAGCGCGCCCGCCGCCACCTCGGCGTGCAGTTGCGCCACAGTCTTGTCGACGGCGCGCCTGGTCGGATGCTCGAAGACGCCCGCGATATACGCTTTACTGGGACGGCTCATGCACTGGTTCCTCCCTCTCCCGTTGCTGCGACGCTACCTGGACCGCGCTTCGGCGATCAGGTTGCGCGAGATGATGTTGCGTTGGATCTGGTTGGTGCCCTCGACGATCTGCAGCACCTTGGCGTCGCGGAAATAGCGGTTTATCGGGAATTCGTTCGAGATTCCGGCGGCGCCGAACAGTTGCACCGCGTCCTCCGCCACCCGCATCGCGGTATCGGTGGCGTGGCATTTGGCGATCGCGGCCATGCTCGCCAATTCCTTGCCCCGGACGCCGGCATCGACCGCGGCCGCCGCCTTGTAGACGAGGCCGCGCGCCGCCTCGATCTGGATCGCCATGTCGGCGAGCATCCAGCGGACACCTTGGAAATCGACGATCGGCTGGCCGAAAGCCTCACGCTGGCCGAGGAAATCGAGCGCCAGGTCCATCGCCCCCTGGGCCAGGCCGACGCCACGGACCGCGATGATCGGCCGCGACTGGTTGAAGGCGTCCATGACGATGGCGAAGCCCTTGCCTTCGGGACCGAGCCGGTTTTCCTCGGGCACCAGGGCATCGTCGAAGAAAAGCGGGCAGGACGGCAGCCCCCGGGCGCCCATCTTGTCCTCCTTCGGCCCGATCTCGAAACCGGGGGTATCGTGGGGCACGATGAAGAAGTTGATGGCGCCTCGGGTATCTTCCTCGCCGGTCTTGGCGGCGACGATGATGAAGTCGGCGACGGCCGAGTTGGTGCACCAGATCTTGGCGCCGTTGATCCGGTAGCCGCCGTCGACGCGCCGCGCCCGGGTCCGGATGCCGGCGACGTCGGAGCCGCTTTGCGCCTCGGTGGTGGAGAAGGCGCCGCGCAGCTCGCCCGAGGCCAAGCCCGGCAGATAGCGTTGTTTCTGTTCCTCCGTGCCGCCGGCCAGAATGGCGCCGAAGGGCACCCATTGCACGACCAGCAGGTAGGCGGTGTTGTAGCAGACCCGGCCCAGCTCCTCGATCGCGAGGCAGGCCGACACCATGTTGCCACTGCCGCCGTATTGCTCGGGAAACGGCAGCGTGAAGAGGCCGAGTTCCCGCAGCAGGTCGAACATGTCCTGGGGATATTCGGCGCTGGCGTCGATCTCCGCCGCGCGCGGCGCCACCCGCTCGGCCGCGACCCGGCGCACCAGGTCCCGTACTTGGATTTGCTCGTCGCTCAGCTGCAAAGTTCGGAATCCTCTTCGTTCGATGTGCCGCCGGCCACGGCTGCCTCCATCTCACCCTATCCGGCGGCGCCTGTCACCCTCCGACGCCGATCTTGCCCCGACGGCGCCCGAGGACCTATCGTGCGCCGAGTATTCGCGTCTTGGGAGGACCGTGATGAAATTCGGATTGCGCTATTGCAACACCGGTCGCTATGTCGATCCGGCGCTGGCCGTCGAGCTGGTGCAGGCCGGCGAGGAAGCCGGTTTCGAGTCCGCTTGGACGGTCGAGCACACAGTGGTGCCGGCGGGGTATGAATCCGAATATCCCTATTCGGCCGACGGCAAGATGGCCGGCGGCGTCGAGGATCTGGCGCTGCCCGACCCGCTGATCTGGCTCGCCTACGTCGCCGCCGCCACCAGCCGGATCAAGCTGGCGACCGGGATCATGATCCTGCCCCAGCACAACCCCGTCGTCGCCGCGAAGCAGATCGCCAGCCTGGATCACCTGTCGGGTGGACGGGTGCTGCTGGGGATCGGCGTCGGCTGGTTGCGCGAGGAGTTCGAGGCACTGGGCGTGCCCTTCGAGGACAGGGGCCGGCGCGCCGACGAGTATATCGCCGCGATGCGGGAGTTGTGGCGGGCCGAGCGGCCCAGCTTCGCGGGCGAGTTCGTCCGCTTCGAGGGCGCCTATTGCCGGCCGCGGCCGGTGGCTGGCACCGTGCCGATCATCGTCGGCGGCGATTCCAAACCGGCGGCGCGGCGCGCCGGCCGGCTCGGCGACGGCTATTTTCCGGCCCGGAGCGCGCCGCTGGAGCTGATCGAGCTGGCCCGACGGACCGCCGCCGAGCAGGGCCGCGACCCGGCGGCGCTGGAGATCACCACCAGCCTGCCGAACGATCTGGCGATGCTGCCGGAACTGGCGGCGGCCGGCGTTTCCCGGGTGCTGGTCCCGGTCTCGAACATGGCCGGCCTCGACGTCGTCATCGACGGCCCCGAGGATGCGCTTCGCTGGCGCGACAGGATCGAGGAATACGCCGACCTATAAATATCGTGTGCTGCCCTCAGCGGCCCTGGAAGTTCGGGACCCGGCGTTCCGACATCGCGGCGACGCCTTCCTTGAAGTCGTCGGTGGCGCGCAGCCGGTCCTGGATCTCCAGCTCGTGGTCGGTCGCCGCCTTGACCCGGTCGGCCAAGCCGCCGCGCATGGTGGCGCGGGTCTCGACGACGCCCAAGGGCGAGCATTCGGCGATCTCCCGGGCCAGTGCTATCGCCGCCTCGCGGACCTCGGCCAACGGCACCAGAACGTCGGCGAGACCCATGGCGAGGGCCTCCTCCCCCTTGATCCGCCGGCTGGTATAGAACATCAGCGTCGCGTTGTTCTGGCCGATCACTTCGGGCAGCGTGGCGGTCAGGCCGAAGCCCGGGTGGAAGCCGAGCCGGGTGAAGTTGGCGGCGAAGCGCGATTCTGGGCAAGCGACGCGAAAGTCGGCGACCAGCGCCAGCCCGAGGCCGCCACCGATTGCGGCTCCCTGCACCGCCGCCGCCACCGGCTTGGCGCAGCGAAAAAGCCGCACCGCCTCCTGGTAGAGATGGCCGGAGCGGCGGTCGGTGTTCAACCGGTCGCCCGAGCCGTCGCCGAAGTTGGCGCCGGCACAGAACGACTTGCCCTGGGCGCAGAGGACGATGGCGCGGCAATCGTCACGGCTGTCCAGGGCCTCGAACGTGGTCGCCAGATTGCCGATCAGGTCGAAGTCGAAGAAATTGTGCGGCGGGCGGGCGATCTCCACCACGGCGACGAAGTCCTCGATGTCGACATTCAGGTCGGTAAGTTCGGGCAAGGCTGTCATCGGTTTTTCCTCTTCCTCGATTGCTGTTAGTGCGATTCCGGCGCGGCCCCGGCGTGCTCGGTAATGAACTCGGCAACGACGGCGTTGAAGGTTTCGGCGGCCTGGATGTTGATGCCGTGTCCAGCCTCGGCGTCGACCACCCGGGTCATCGGCATCGAGGCGTCGACGAAGTCGCGGACCGGCCGAAAGCGGCTCTCGCGCTGGCCGTAAATCAACAGCGTCGGCACCCGGTTGTCGGTCACCCGCTCGCGAACCGACAGCAGCGGCGAGGTGTGTTGAAAGGTCTGGGCGAAGGCCTCGGGCTTGTGTTGGGCGGCATCGGCCAGCAGCGCCGCCTTCACCTCTTCCGGAATCCGCCGGGCATGGACGGGGTGGACCGGGATCTTCTCCAGCCCCGCCAGCCCCTCCGTCAGAACCAGATCGGCCCGCGCTTGCGCGTTCTTCCGGTAATTCGCCATCGTCTCCCGGTCCGCCAGAGCCGAGTTCGAGTTGGTGAAGACCTGGGCGATGATGCGATTCGGATGCATCAGCGCATAACGCAGCGTCAGGCCGGCGCCGAAGGATTGGCCACAGACGAACCAGCGCTCGACGCCGAGGCTTTCGCGAATCCGCTCGAAGATCGCGACGTAGGCATCGGGGTGGTAGGCGGCGGGGTCCCTTGGCGCCGGCGAGCGGGCATGGCCCCAAAGCTCGACCAAGACCGGCCGCGCCACGGCCGCCAGCGCCTCGGTGTTGTGCATCCACTGCGCCCGGCTCGACAGCATGCCGTGCACCATCAACAAGTACGGCCCCTTGCCGTCCAGGACCTCGTAATGCGGTAGCAGGGTCATGGCCGCCCGTTCAGCGGAAATCGAAGCCGAGTTCCGCCAGCTCGCGGCGCAGGTTGTCGCGGAGTTGGGGGTGGAACTTGGCATCCATGTCGTGGCTCCAGGAATCGGGGGTGGTCGCCTTGCCGACCTCGGGGTAGTGCCGGGCCAGCGCCGCGTCATAGGCCCGGACGGCGCCGGCGACGTCGTTGCCGCCCCGCTGCTCGCCATGGCGTTCGTAGTGCACGATGTGGTCGTAGTCCATGCGGGACTTCTGCACCGGTGCCTCCGCTGGCCAGCCGAGGCACATGCCGAAGACGCAGTAGGCGCGGTGCGGCAGGCCCAGAATTCGTGCCGATTCCACCGCGTCGTTGCGGACGGCGCCGATCAGCACGCCACGCAAGCCCAGCGATTCCGCCGCCAGATAGGCCGACATGCCGACCAATGCCGCATCGATGCTGGAGACCAAGCCGACCTCGAGGTTGTTGTCGTCTATTGCATGGCCCCGTTCGACCAGGGTGTGTTCGATCCGTGTCAGATCAGTGCAGAAGGCCAAAAAGACCGGTGCTGCCGCCACATGGGGCTGGCCGCCGGCCACCACCGAGAGTCGGCGAAGCGTCTCGGGATCGCGGACCACGACGACGCTATAGGACTGAATGTTCGACGACGTGGGGGCCCGGAAGGCGGCGCCCAGCACCGCCTCGACCAGCGCCTCGTCGACCGGCTCGTCGCGGTACTGGCGAACGCTGACACGGTTCCGCAGCAGCTCGATGGTCTCGCTGCTCGGCGCCGGGCCGGCGTTCTCGGATATGGCTTCGCTCATGCTGTGGTCCCCGGTGGTCGATGAAGGCGGCCGGATCATCGCGAAAACCAACGCGAAACACAACATACGCCCTCTGATTCGCTCCTTCCCCAGCCCGAATCCACGGCGCGGCTTGTCCACCGGCGCGGTTGCGGGCAGCATGGCGGCGAGGGCGAGCGCCGCCCCCGAAGGCGGCGCCGGAACCAACGAGGGCAAGCGCATGGACTTCGACTACATCATCGTCGGCGGCGGCTCCGCCGGATCGGTGCTGGCGAACCGCCTTTCGGCCAGAAGCACCAACAAGGTGCTGGTCTGCGAGGCCGGGCAGGACACACCGCACGGCAAGGTGCCGGCGGAGATCCTCGACAGCTATCCCGGCACCGCCTATCTCGACACCCGCTTCCACTGGACCGAGCTCAAGGTCACGACGCAAGTGATCTCGCACAACAACCCGGAGGAAGACCGCCCGCCCTTGCGCAAATACGAGCAAGCCCGGGTTCTGGGCGGCGGTTCGTCGATCAATGGTCAACTGGCCAATCGCGGCGCCCCCACCGATTTCGCCGATTGGGAGGCGCGCGGCGCCGACGGCTGGGGCTGGGACGCGGTGCTGCCCTACTACAAGAAGGTCGAGCGCGATATGGACTTCGACGGCCCCTATCACGGCGATAGCGGCCGCATTCCGGTGCGCCGGATCATGCCCGACCTCTGGAACGAGCACGCCAAGGCGGCGGGCCAGGCCTTCGCCGAGGCCGGCTGGGAGTATCTGCCCGACCAGAACGGCGAATTCCGCGACGGCTGGTTCCCGATCACCATGTCGAACGCCTACGAGCGCCGGGTATCGGCGGCGATCGGCTATCTCGATCCCGGCACCAGGCTGCGCGAAAATCTGACCATCTCGACCGACACCCAGGTCCGGGAGTTGCTGTTCGAGGACAACCGCTGCGTCGGCGTCAAGGCGCTGGTCGGCGGCGCCGAGCAGAAATTCCGCAGCAAGGAGATCATCCTTTCCTCCGGCGCCATCCACTCGCCGGCGCAGCTGCTGCGCGCCGGCATCGGCCCGGCGATGGCGCTCGGCGAACTCGGCATCGAGGTCCGCGCCAACCTGGCCGGTGTCGGCCAGCGGCTGATGGACCATCCCTCGGTCGCGGTCGCCTCGTTCCTGAAGCCCCACGCCCGCATGAACGACTTCACGCGGCGCCATCTGCTGGTCGGGCTGCGCTATTCCTCGAAGTTGGACGGCGTCCCCGCCGGCGACATGTTCGTCGCCGTCGCCAGCAAGTCCTCCTGGCACGCGATCGGCGAGCAGATCGCCTCGATGATCGTCTTCGTCAACAAGACCTATTCCGAGACCGGCCAGGTCAAGTTGGAATCGCGCGATTGGCGGGCCGAGCCGACGGTGGAATTCAACCTGTTGTCCGACGAACGCGACCTGGAGCGGCTGATGGAAGGGGTCCGGCAGATGGCGGTAATGCACGCCTCGCCGACCTTGCAGGCGGTGGCGAGCGATCCGTTCCCCGCCAGCTATTCCGACAAGGTCCGCCAGGTCGGGCTGGTCAACCGGAAGAACAAGCTGATGACCGGGTTGATGGCGAAGCTGCTGGACGGCCCGGACTTTCTGCGTCGGACCCTGATCCGCAACCTGATCATGGAAGGCTTCACCCTTGAAGGTTTGATGCAAGACGACGAGCAACTGGAAACTTTCGTGCGCCAGGCCGCGGTCGGTGTCTGGCACGCGTCCTGCAGTTGCCGGATGGGTGCCGACGACGACCCGATGGCGGTCACCGACAACGCCGGCCGGGTCCGCGGGGTCCAGGGTTTGCGCGTCGTCGACGCCTCGATCTTCCCCGTCGTCCCCTGCGCCAACACCAACTTCCCGACCCTGATGGTGGCCGAGAAAATCGCCGACACCATCCTGGACGGCGGCTGAGGGAGTTCCCGGCTACTGCGCCGTCCAGCCGCCGTCGACCATGATGGTGGTGCCGGTGATCAGGGCCGCCGCGGGCGAGGCCAGGAAGACGATGGCGCCGACCACGTCTTCGACCTGGCCGACCCGGCCCATCGGGATCCGCGAGCGCAAGTCGCCACCGGCCACCGGGTCGGCCAAGCGCGCCGCCGTCATCGGCGTCTCGATCGCGGTGGGGCCGACGGCGACGATGCGCACGCCGGTCGTCGCCAGCTCCACGGCGGTCGACTTGGTGAAGCCCTCGATGAAGTGCTTGCTGCCGGAATAGACGCATGTGCCCGGCCGGCCGACCTTGCCGAAGGTCGACGAGAGGTTGATGATCACGCCCGCGCCCTGGCGCACCATGATCCTGGCCGCCGCCCTGGCCGCCAGCACGACGGCGCGGATGTTGACGTTGAGCACGGCATCGAGGTCCGCCTCCTCGATCTCCAGCAGCGGCGCCGGCCGGTTGATGCCGGCGTTGTTGAGCAACACGTCGAGCCGGTCCAGCGCCTCGAATTCGGCGTCGAGCCGGGCCGTGTCGGTGACGTCGCAGACGATGGCGCGGGCCTGCCCGCCCTTGTCCCGGATCTCCGCCGCGACCGAGGCGACCTCGGCCTCGGTCCGGCTCATCGCGATCACCTCGGCACCCGCCTCGGCCAGCGCCAGTGCCGAGGCGCGGCCGATGCCGCGTCCCGCCCCGGTGACCAGGGCGACCCGACCGTCCAGCCGCATCGACGGCAATATCCGCTTTTCCTCCGCCATTTGGCGCCTCCCTCGGTTTTGTTCTCGGGCTCATTCTTGCCGCCCATGCGATCGGAAGCAAACGGGTCGGCGGATCGGCGGTTTCGGGCTAGACTATCCGCCGCCACGAGAGGGAGCTTCCGATGGACGTCAGCTTCAGTGCCGAGGACGCGGTCTTTCGCGAAGAGGTGCGGGCTTTCCTGCGCGAGGCGACACCACCCGAGCTCAAATACAAGGTCGAGAACGGCATCGAGATGCAGCGCGAGGACGTTCTCGGCTGGCATCGGATCCTCTATAGGAAAGGCTGGGTCGCGCCGAATTGGCCGGAGCAATATGGTGGACCCGGCTGGAGCCTGACGCAGAAGTACATTTTCGACGAGGAGCTGGGGCTGGCTGGCGCGCCGCGCCTGGTGGTCTTCGGCATCAACATGTGCGGGCCGGTCCTGATCGGCTTCGGCACCGAGGCGCAGAGAAAACGTTTCCTGCCGCCGATGCTGTCGGGCGAGCACATCTGGTGCCAGGGCTATTCCGAGCCGGAGGCCGGCTCCGACCTCGCCTCGCTTCGGACCAGTGCTGTGCGGGATGGCGACGAATGGGTGATCAACGGCGCCAAGACCTGGACCACCAAGGCGCATTGGGCCGACTGGTGTTTTCTCCTGGTCCGGACCTCGGACGGCGAGAAGAAGCAGCAGGGCATCACCTTCATCCTGGTCGATCTGGCGACACCGGGAATCGAGATCCGGCCGATCTATCTGATCGACGGCTTGCACGAGACCAACCACGTCTTCTTCACCGACGTTCGGGTTCCGGTGGCGAACACCGTCGGCGAGATCGACAAGGGCTGGGACATCGGCAAGTACCTGTTGGCGCACGAGCGGATGTCCGGCGGCTCGCTCGGCACCCAGAAGACGCTCCTTCGCCAGCTGAAGACGATCGCCGCCGAGGACGAGCGGGCGAGCGGCCGGCCACTGGCCCGGGACCCGGCCTTCGCCCGCGAGATTGCCGAGGTCGAACTGGAACTCCGGGTGCTGGAGGCTTTCAACCTACGCGCCGTCGACAAGCTGTCGCGGGATGGCGAGCTGGGCGGCCACGCGCTCGGCGTCGAGGCCAACATCTTCAAGATCCGCAACACCGAGATCCACCAGCGGCTGACCGAGCTGAAGATGCGGGCGGTCGGCTATTACGCCATGCCTTATTTGTTGTCGGCATTGAGCCACGGTTGGAACGAGCCGCCGATCGGCGCCGAATACGCCAACGGCTGCACGCCGGCCTATCTGCATTTCCGAAAAGTCTCGATCTATTCCGGCTCGAACGAGATCCAGCACAACATCATCGCCAAGGCCGAGCTCGGGCTTTAGCAGGCTGGTGAAGAGTGTTTCAGAAGCTTCGAATTCGATACTCAATCGTCATTCCCGCGCACGCGGGAATCTAGAGAAATGTTAAATATCTCGTTATTTTACATGAAGTTACCGGATTCCCGCTTTCGCGGGAATGACGTGGAGAGATGTTGGCGCAGCCTATTAGATTGGATAGTGCGCGTATTTCAGCGGCCTATTCGGCCGCTCGCCGCTCGCCGCTCAGGCGGTGGCGGTGGCGGCCTTGTGGCTCTTCTCGATCTTCATCGCGATGTGTTCGCCGGCGCTGATCGTCGGGTAGCGCGGCTCTTCGCCGGCCTCGAGGCAGGTCGGCAGGCATTCGATCGCGGCATCGTAGTTCGGGTGCATGAAATAGCCGATCGACTGACGCCGGCTCGCCGCCTGGCCCAACTCGGGCGGGTTGACGACCCGGTGCAGGGTCGAGGTCCAGCGGTCGTTGGTCCATCTCTCCATCATGTCGCCCAAGTTGACCACCAGCTCGCCCGGGCCGGTCTGGATCGCCGCCCAATTGCCGTCGGGGAGACGTGCCTCCAGGCCCCCCTACGGCTTCGGTCATGGCGAGAATGGTCATGGCGCCGAAATCGGTATGGGCGCCGGTCCGCAGCTGGCCCGGCAGCGGTGCTTCGGCGAGGACCGGATAGTGGTGGCAGCTCAGGATCGAGAAGTGGCGGTCGATCTTGTCGGCGAAATAGGCCTCGGGCAGATCCAGGGCGGTGGCGAAGATCCGCAACAGGTCGACGGAGAGCCGTTCGAAGGCCCGGTAGAGGGCGACCAGGGCTGAATCGATCCCCGCCGGCTCGGTCGGAATGGTATTCGGCCAATAGGATTCCAGCGCCTCCGGCAGCCCGGCGTAGTGTTCCAGGTGGTTGTCGAGCGGCCCGAGGAACAGGGTCTCACGCAGGTCCGGCGGCATCGCCCGGCCCATCGTATCGGCGAGGCCGCGGGTTGCGAAACCATGATAGCCGCGCTGTTTCGAGGGGCCCGTCGGGTGCCAGCGGTCTTTCGCTGCCTGGGGTAGGTCGGTGAAGGTACGAACCAGTTGCAATGCGCGTTTCAGAATTTCGGCCGGCAGGCCGTGGCCGCTGATCACCAGGACGCCGAACTCGGCGCAGGTTCGGTCGACGGCGGCGGCGACGCGACGCTTGGCCGCCGTATCGCCGTCGAGAATAGGTGAGATGACGATCGCCGGATCACTCTTCCGCGG
>PVBE011002033.1_pt1 | contig 19784 bp, 17 predicted proteins | sample 1631181 | NCBI WGS metagenome assembly PVBE01 (sample SAMN08397723, study PRJNA350692) | Marine metagenome, whole genome shotgun sequencing project. | isolation source: water | place: Pacific Ocean | collected 2012-04 | reverse complement strand
GTAAGGGGGGTAACATCCAGCAACAGGACATCCTGGCGCTCCCCTTTTAACACCCCAGCCTGAATAGCGGCACCAAGGGCTACCGCTTCATCTGGGTTTACGCTCTGATTGGGCTCCTTGTTGAAGAAATCCTTAACCTTTTGCCTGACCAGCGGCATGCGGGTCTGGCCACCCACCAAGAGCACCTCGTCAACTTTATCGGCGCTCAGCCCGGCATCGGTAAGGGCTTGGCGGCACGGGCCAAAGGATTTCTCAACAAGCTCCATGACCAGTTGCTCCAGCTTGGCCCGTGTCAGCGTGTGGACCAGGTGTTTCGGGCCGCTGGCATCTGCGGTGATGAAAGGCAAGTTGATTTCCGTCTGCCCCATGGAGGACAGCTCTACCTTGGCCTTCTCCGCCGCCTCTTTGAGCCGCTGCAAGGCCATACGGTCCTGCAGCAGGTCAATACCCTGGTCCTTCTTGAACTCATTGCCCAACCAGGTCACTATCCGCTGGTCGAAATCATCGCCACCAAGGTGGGTATCGCCGTTGGTTGACTTCACCTGGAAGGTACCCTCGGCTATCTCCAGAATGGAGATATCAAAGGTGCCGCCACCCAAGTCAAAGACGGCCACCACCTCCTCTTTCTTCTTGTCCACGCCGTAGGCCATGCTTGAGGCTGTGGGCTCGTTGATGATGCGCAGCACCTTGAGGTCGGCGATTTCGCCGGCATCTTTAGTGGCCTGGCGCTGGGCATCGTTGAAATAGGCCGGTACGGTTATGACGGCCTCAGTCACCTTGTCCCCCAGATAGGCTTCGGCGTCCGTCTTGAGCTTCTGTAGAATCATGGCGGAAATCTCCGGGGGGCTGTAGTCTTTTTCACCCATCCGGACCTGGGTATCGCCGTTAGGTGCCTGGGAGTTGGCATAAGAGAGCCATTGTCGCTCATATTCCAGGGCGGGATCATTGTGTTTGCGGCCCATGAGCCTCTTGATGCTCGATACGGTGTTTTCCGGGTTGACCACAGCCTGGCGTTTAGCGGTCTGTCCCACCAGACGCTCGCCTGTCTTGGTAACCGCCACCACAGACGGGGTAAGCCGTCCGCCTTCAGCGTTGGCGATGATAACGGGTTCACCACCCTCCATTACAGCTACCACGCTGAGGGTGGTCCCCAGGTCAATTCCTACTGCCCTTGCCATTCTTATCCTCCCTGTGAAGTTGAAGATTCCGGTTTTTCCGAGGTGTTACTGCCACCCCGGCCCACCACCACCATGGTGGGGCGGATTACACGGTCGTTTAATCTGTAGCCCTTCTGGAGCTCTGACAACACTATCCCTTCCTCGCCGTCCTGATGGACTACGGCCTCATGAAGGTTGGGGTCAAAAGGCTCACCTACGGCCTGTATATCGGACAGACCGCTGGCCTCCAGGGAGGCACTAAGTTTGCGATGGATAAGGCGGATGCCGTCCACCCAAGTGAGGCCGGCCAGTTCCGTAGATATGGTGGCGAAGGCCCGCTCCAAGTCGTCCAGGACCGGCAGCATGCTGAGTATAAGCACGGAGTTGGCGAAACGGATCGCCTCCTCCTTGTCCTGTTCGGTGCGCCGCTTCAGGTTCTGGTAATCCGCCTGGGCGCGTTGCCAGCCGGACAAGTATTGCCCCGCCTTGTCCATTTCTTGTGCCAGGGCCTGCTGCAGGGAGTTGACATCGTCAGCTACATCTTGTGGCGCTGGTTGCTGCGCTTCAGGTTCCATAACAGTCCTTTAGGAGTAGATTTCGCTTAGCAGCCGATTTAGCTGCTCCGAAACGAATTTCACGGCCGAGATGGCCCTGCCATAGTGCATGCGAGTGGGACCCACCACACCTATAAAGCCCTTCACCTGGGGTAGAATTCCATAGCTGGCAATGACCAAGCTCATGGGGTACAGTGCGGCCTCCCGTGACTCTTCTCCGATTATTACCCTTAGCCCTTCCGTGGGGAGCAAAGATACGGGAAGCCCTCGCTCCTCTAGGGCCTCTACGGTCTCCCGAGCGGTAGTACCGACCATCTCGGGTTGGGCCAACATGTAGCCCCAGCCGTGGAAACGGATTTGAGCCGTCTCACGCTGATTCGCCCGCCGCATAAGGGTCACCACCGCACGGCTGACGGCCTCATCCAGGGGATAGGTCAAACCCCCTGTCATGTCCTCTATGCCCATTGCGTCCAGTCCGCTGTAGGCGACGTTGAGCCTGGCGGCAGTCGCATCCAGGGCCTGCTGGGACATCGGCTCCTCCAGGGGTAGCAGCTGGTGGCGAAGCCTGGCCTCCTGCAATACCAGTACGAGCATAGCCAAGAACCGGTGCAGTGATACCAGCCCCAAGTGCCTGAACTGGCTTTCCTCCGCCTGGGGCCAGGTTACTAGGGATGCACACCGCGTGAGCCGCCCCAGCAAAGACGTGGCCAGCCCCACCCACTCCTCGGTATCCCGTTCCACCTGGTGAAACAGGTGGGATACCATATGCTGCTCCCAGGCTGGCAGTTCCTGGGGGGCATCCATGGTCTCTATAAACTGGCGGTACCCCCTATCTGACGGTACTGCCCCCGCCGAGGTATGAGGCCGCAGGATGTAGCCCTCCTGTTCCAACAGCATCACATCGTTGCGGATGGTGGCGGAGCTCACCTTCTGGCTGTAGTTGCGAGCAATCACGTCCGAACTGACCGGCACCCCGGTGGTTATGAACTCCCTACTTATTATCCTGAGCACCTGTGATTGCCTACTGCTCAGCATGTGACCTCCGGCGTTAGCACTCTCCTCATTAGAGTGCTAATTATATCTAATGTAACACCGGAGGTTATTGTTTGTCAAGGGTAACCAAAGAGGTGCTCCACGCTTTTATTACAGAAAGTGCGGGGGCATTAGTGGAGTCCGCTGGCCTCTGTAGCTTTAGACCTGTTAGCTTAGGGCAGGAAAAAACTCAAAGCGGTTCGGGGGCCGCTACAGGTCTCATCCCATGGCTATGGCGGCCCGAGTTACATCCCCCCTGTCAGCCTGATCAAAGGCAGCATTGATGTTATCCAGCGTGAATTTGTGGGACAGGATGTGGTCAAAGGGGTATTTCCCCTTGGTACGTTTGAGGAAGTCCAGGGCCTTCTGCAGTGCCCAGGACTCGTAGGTGGCCACACCTACCACCCGGCGGTTGGCGTTTACGAGAAGCGAGGGGTCAAACTCCAGCGTCTTGCCCCGGTTGATATTGCCCACCCAGAGGTAACTGCCCCCCTGGCGTACCATGGGGATGCCCTCTGCCACCGCCTGGGGATTGCCAGTGACCTCCACCACCACATCCGCCCCCCAGCCACTGGTCAGCTCCCGCACCCGGCTAATCCTCTCCTTGGAGCTCGGCAGTTCATCCAGATTTATAAGGTGGTCGGCACCGCACTGGGAGGCAAGCCTCAGCCGCTCCTCAAACTTGTCAATCACAATCACTTGGTCAGCGCCCATGTCCTTGGTGATTGCTGCTGCGTAGACCCCCAGGCCCCCAGCCCCCTGGATGACCACGCTATCCCCCCACTTTACTCCCACCTGGTGTAAGCTGTATACCATCTGGGAGAGGGCACAGTTAAGGGGGGCCACCATATCATCCGATAGCTCATCCGGGATTTTGAACACTGCCTGTCCTGGGGCCAGGTAGTAATATTCCCCGTAGGCCCCGTTGAAGTGAGGGTGGGTTCCGGCGGAGAGCCACCATGACGGGAAGCGGTTGGGGCAGGCGGCAGTATGCCCGTGGAGGCAGTTATAGCATCGCATGCAGGGGAGGTAATAGCTGTAGACCACCCTGTCACCCTCGTCCAGAGGCTGGCCGGCGGAGTCGGATTCCACACCGGCGCCTACGGCGAATACCCGGCCCACCATTTCGTGGCCCAGCACCCACGGGCCTGGGGTGGCTATCTTCATGTCGCCGCGCCACATGTGCAGGTCTGAGCCACAGATGTTGGATAGGGTGATTTTGACCAGGATGGCCCCAGGCTTCAGCGGGGGCAGCTGTCGTTCTTGAATCTCAAAGGGCTTGCCCGGCTCATGAAATACGGCCAGTCTTCCGTTCATGGTACCTCCAAATTTGTTACTATGGCCCCAGCTCCCCTACCTCGTAGAGGGCGGCTGTGGCCGCTACCAGACCGGCGGTCTCTGCCCGCAGTATGCGGGGGCCCAGGGAAACGGGGGTAATGCCCTGGCTGCGGGCGAAGTCTACCTCCTGGTCCTCAAAGCCCCCCTCGGGGCCGATGAACAGGTTTAATAGGCCGTCTACCTTGTTACTGCGCAGCACCTCCTTCAGTCCGGTGACACCTTCCCCTTCATATGGTATCAGGGACAGCCCTTCCACGACCTCACAGGCATCGGTGAACAGCACCGCCTCTGAGAGGAAGGGCAGGCGTCCCCGGCCGGACTGCTCTGCGGCCTCGGTGAGGACCCGCTCCCAGCGCTCCTGTTTGTTGGGCCGCACTTCGGTTACCACCGAGCGCAGGGAGAAGACAGGGTGAAAGGCGCTGACGCCCACCTCGGTGCCCTTCTGGAGGACGAGCTCAAACCTGTCCCCCTTGAGTATAGACTGGTAGAGGTGCACCTGGGTGTTGGGCTCACCGCGGGCGGGCCGGCTCTCCTTCACCGTGGCCTCTCCGCCGTCCTTGCCCACCCAGGAGATCTCCACCTCATACTCATAGCCGGTGTTATCCAGCAGGATGACCCTAGTGCCCTGGCGGGCACGCAGCACATCGCGTAGTTGGTGGGCCACACGGTGCTCCAGGGAGACCTTGTTACCGTGCATGGAGTCTTCAGAGACGAAGAAACGGTGCACCGTCTATATCCTGCCAACCACCAGGGTGCGCCACTCGTCACTGGTGAGGACATCCATAGGCTGCCAGCCCGCCTCTCCCAGAGCATGCTCTACGGCGCTCAGGCTATTAGCGAGAAAGCCGCTGGCGGCCAGCACCGCACCGGGCCGGGCGGCATGGGCCAGGGGGTGGGCAACCTCTATGACTGTCTGGCTGCTGATATTGGCTAGGAGCAAGTCAAAGGCCTTCAACCTGCCATTGAGACTGCCGGTGAGCATCGATACCCGTCCCAACACGCGGTTGGCCCGTGCATTGTCGCGCGCGGCCTTTGTCGCCACCCAGTCCGTGTCCAGTGCCACCACCTTCTCCGCCCCCAAGAGGGCGGCCGCTATGGCCAGTATACCGGAACCGGTGCCTAAGTCTAGCACCCGCATACCCGGCCTCAAATTGCGCTCCATCGCCTCCAGGCACATCTGGGTGGTGGGGTGGTGGCCGGTGCCGAAGGCGGGGCCGGGGTCAATGACCACCGCCACCCGTGCCTCCGGAGGACGACGGTGCTCCCACGGGGGCAATATCAGCAGCCTCTCCCCCACTGGCACGGGGGGGAAGAAGCTCCGCCATCCCTGCATCCACTCCTTCTCCATCAAGGGCCTGTCCAGCGGCCTCAGGTGGGGGAAGCGGTGGGCCAGGGTACTCAGCGCGCCAGCGCCTAGTTCCGGGCTGGCCTCCAGCGGGAAATAGGCCCTGACCACGGTTCCCTCGCGGGTCTCTTCAATAACTGTGCCGCCGGCGGCCTGGGTCTGGAGTATAGCGGCCACTTCAGCGGACTCTGCATCAGATACCCCCACCGATACTTCCCTCCACTGGATCACGGGCCCCTATGACTCCTCGGCAAGAATTTCGGGGCTACCCAGGGTATCCGCCAGCTTTTCCAGCAAGCAGCGCTGCTCTTTGGTCAGGGAGGAAGGGGTGAGCACGGAGACCTGTACCACCAGGTCTCCCTTGCCCCGGCCGTGCAGGTGGGGCACTCCCTTTCCCTTGAAGACAAACTCCCTGCCGGACTGTGTGCCAGGGGGAATTTTCAACTCCTGCTCGCCGTCCAAGGTGGGGACCTTCATCTTGTAGCCTAGGGCTGCCTGAGCGAAGTTCAGGGCCAGTTGGTATATCAGGTCATCCCCCTCACGCTGGAACAGCGGATGGGGCTGGACGGAGAGCAGGATGTACAGATTGCCCGGGGGGCCGTCGTGGCTACCGCTGTGGCCCTCGCCGCTTAGGCGTAGCTGAGTGCCGTCTTCAACACCTGCCGGCACCCCTACGCTAAGCTGCCGGTTTACCTGTTGCTTGCCGGTGCCGTTGCACTGAGAACACGGTTCTACAATGACCTTGCCATCACCACCGCAACGCTCGCAGGTGGAAACGCTAACAAAGCGACCAAACAGGCCCTCCTGTGCTCGGCGCACCTGGCCGGCACCGGAGCATACGGGGCACCGTTCGGGCTGGCTGCCGGGGTGGCTGCCGGAACCAAAACACCGGGGGCAGTTTTCCACCCGCTGCACCTCAATATCTCGTTCCACGCCTAGGGCGGCCTCTTCAAAAGTGACGGTGATGTGTGCCTGGATATCCGCCCCCCTCTGGGCGGCCCGGCGGGTGGTGGAGGTAGTGCCGCTGAAGAACGCATCAAACAGATCTCCCAGGCCGCCGAAGCCGACGCCCTCAAACCCACGGCCCCAGCCCTCATCAGTCTGACCCCAGCGGTCATATTTGGACCTTTTCTCGGGGTCGGAAAGGACCTCATAAGCCTGGTTGATCTCCTTGAAGCGATCGGATGCACTGGGCTCCTTATTGAGGTCAGGGTGGAACTTGAAGGCCAGCTTATGGTAGGCCTTCTTTATCTCTTCCCCGCCTGCCCCCCGGGGGACGCCCAGCACGGCGTAGTAGTCTTGTTTCTCTTGGCGCAATGGCTTCCTTTTGCCTATAAGCATTCAGGCTACCTAAGTATAAACTACCTTGCCCCTGCCCCTCAAGAAGGTATCTAGGACTGGCAGTGTCAGGTAATATGGTTTCTATTATGGGAGCGATTCTGCTATAATCTACGGTTCGTATTACAATATGGCCTTTTGAGGTCAGTTGGAAAGGGGTTCAGACCATGGCAGCGCTGGATAAGTTCCAGGGTGTGGTAGAGGACCGCCACCGGTATGCAGCGGAGTGGAAAGCGGCCACCGGACGTAAGGTGATGGGCTACTTGTGCACCTATCTGCCCGATGAGCTGATTTACGCCGCCGGTAACCTGCCGGTGCGTATCCTGGGCAGCCACGAGCCCCAGGATGTGAGTGAGCGCCACATATACAGCAAGTGGTGTCCCTGCTCCCGCGATTTCCTGGCGCAGGGGTTGCTGGGCCGCTATGACTATTTGGACGGTATTCTACAGGGACACTGCTGCATTCATATGAAGCAGACCTATGTGAGTTGGTGCCGCCATCTGGATCCGGGCTACTGCTATGACCTGTATGTCCCACCCTCCCTCCACACCCCCATGGCCCGCACTAACATGGTCCGAGGAATGGAGGAGCTACGCCGTTCCCTGGAGGAGGAGTCCGGCACCGCCATCACCCAAGAGGTTATCCGTAACGCCCTGGATGTCTATGACACCAACCGCCGCCTGCTACGGGACATCTATGATCTCAGGAAGCAGGACACCCCGCCCATCACTGGCGCCGAGGCCATGGAGGTAATCCTAGCCACCATGGTGATGGACAAGAAGGAGGCCAACATATGGCTGGAGGAGCTGCTGGCCGAGCTTAAAGGTAAGCTCCCTAATAACAAAGACAACGGTGACGGCAAATTGCGCCTGATGCTGATAGGCAGCGGCAGTGACGACATCGGCTTTCTGCGCCTGCTAGACTCCATGGGCATGGAGGTTGTGGTTGATGAGCACTGCATAGGTACCCGCTATTTCTGGAATATAACCCCCGATGGGGCCGACCCCTTAGCGGCCATCGCCGACCGCCTAATCGCCAAGCCCCCCTGCCCCAATAAAGACCTGGAGGAGAAGCGGCGCATGGCTTTCTTGGAGGAGCTAACCCGGGACTTCCGGGTGCAAGGCGTTATCGTGATGCAGCAGAAATTCTGCGACCCTCACCAGTGGGATGCCCCTGATATCAAGGCGCTTATGGACAGGGCCGGCATACCTACCTTGTTCTTGGAATCGGATATCGTGGTGCCGGTGGGCCAGTTCCGCACCCGGGTGGAGGCCTTTGCCGAGATGATGGAGATAGGGGCGTGACCGCCCCAGCGGTCAGCGGTGCCGCCGCCGCCACTCCTGCCTGGTGCCGGATAGGGAGACCGCCAGCCCCAGCGCCCCGATGACGGCGAAGAGGAACACGGTATCCCGAAAGGCTAGGTCAAAGGCTGTTCCAGATGGAAGTGCCTCGTAAGCCCCTCTCCGTAGTGAAAATACTGCGCTGGAGAGGGCGACGGCGGTGATGGTGCCCAGGGTGGTGGACATGCCCAGCATGGAAGTCGCCGTAGCCATCTTCTCCGGCGGGACGCTGTTCATTAGTGAGCTATAGTTGGGGGCCTGGTATAGTCCAAACCCCAGGCCCATGAGGGCCAGTGCAGCTATCACCGGCAGTATTGCATCTCCCCCTTGGAACCCCCCCAGCAGCCACACCGCTGCCGTCGCCACCAGCAGCCCGATGTTGACGGGCCACCAGGTTCCCACCCGGTCTGAGGCCCAGCCGCTCAGAGGGGAGACAACCGTGGCCACAAATGGGGGCACGGTAAGCGTCACACCCATCATGGCCGCCGGTAGCAGCAGCCTCTCCTCCATGAAGAAGGGGAAAAGGAACCAGACGATGAATATGGCGGTATGCCCCAGATAACCGCGGGCGACCGCTACCATGAAGGTTTGGTGCCTCAATATGGAAACAGGGATGAGGGGGGAGGAGGAGCGGGCCTCCACTGCCACGAAGCTCCCTAGCAGTCCCAGACCCCCTATTATCATGAAGAGGGGCAGCGCGTAGCCCACACCCTGGCCGAGCAAGGAGAGGGCTATGGTGAGCAACCCCAGACCCCCGGCTAGGATGGCGGCACCGGCTATGTCGTAGTGCCTGCTAGGCTCTGGGTGGGATCTGGTGCCGCCGCGTACCGCTATCAGGGCCACCGCTATCAACATGATGCCTATGGGGACTCGGAACCAGAATATTGCGGGCCACCCCCACCACTCCAGCACCAAGCCTCCCAGCAGGGGACCGCCTATCAGCCCTGCCGAGCCTCCGGCGGTCATCACTCCCAGCGCCCGGCCCCTCTCGCCTATGGGGAAGGCCCGGCCCACTAGGGCCGGGGCAGCGGCCCAGAGCATTGCGGTGCCCACGGCCTGAAAGCCTCTAAGGGCCGCCATCTGTGGGATACTCCCAGATAGGCCCACCACTGCCACCCCCAAGGTGTACAATAGGAGTCCCGTGATGAAGACCGGTCTGAGTCCCAGGCTGTCCCCCACATTGCCCAGCGTGGGTAGCAGGGCTACTCTTACCAACTGGTAGATGATGATTATCCAAAGAATACCCTGTATGCTGCTGTCCAGACCCTGGGAGATAGCGGGCAAAGCTACATTTACCGCAGAATCCAAAAAAACCAGGAACATGCCTAGTGTAGCCGCGAGGAGTACCAGACCCCGGCGACGGGCCAAGGCGGCTATTGTGCCGTCATTGTGGTCAAGGGACTCTGTGTCCTGGCTCATTCGGCACCATCGTAGCAGAGCACTGTCCGGTGGGCAAATCCAGGCAGCGGCAACCCGTCGGTGGTGTCAGGTGCTATAATGTAGGTGAAAACCGAGGTTTAGCGAGGTAAGAGGATGAGTGTGGCCGTATTGACGGTCTTTCTGATAGCGGCTTTCCTTCTGGGGGCGGTGCCCTGGGCTTATATTTGGTCCAGAGTGATGGCTGGGGTGGACATCCGTATGGTCGGAGACGGCAATGTAGGTGCCCGAAACACCTTCAAGCAGATTGGGCGCCGGTCCGGGTTAGTGGTAGGGGTGCTGGACTTTGCCAAGGGGACTGCCGTAGTCCTTTTAGCCCGCCAGCTTGGTCTGGGCGAGGTATGGGCGCTGGCGGCTGGTATGGCCGTGGTGGCCGGGCACGATTGGTCTCCCTTCCTGCGTTTTAGGGGAGGCCAAGGGTTTGCCCCCACGGGGGGGGTGCTGCTGGGCCTTATGCCGCTGGAGACACTGGCCGGAGCCGGTGTGGCCGGCGTGGTGCTGGCAGTAAGCCACCACTGGAACTTCTCTCAAATGGCGGGCTTGGCCCTTCTGCCCGTTGCCGCTCTGTGGAGCGGTAGCCCCATCCTCATGATGGCATATATGGTGGCCCTGTTTGCTGTGGTGAGTGTAAAGAAGTTCGTGGACTTGCCCCTAGCCCGGCGCAACGCCGCCCGCCGGCAGGCATTATTGGATGCCTCCCGGGCTCTGGACCTGGAACCGGAGGTGACCGCACCCGGCGCAGAGTCGGGTTAGAAGCGCAGTCCCGACGGCAGGGCTAAATCTGGGGTATGGGGCCTCTCACAATGGCGTCCGCCATATGGCATACCCGCGCCACGGGGGCCACATCGTGCACCCGGACGATATCCGCCCCGGCGGCTATGCCTAGGGCCACCGTAGCAGCAGTCCCTTCCACCCGTTCTTCTCGGGGCAAGCCCAGCACTAGCCCTATCATGGACTTGCGGGATGTGCCCAGCAGCACCGGATGCCCCAAGGAGCGCAACTCCCCCAGCCTGCGTATAAGCACTAGGTTGTGCTCCAGGTTCTTGCCGAAGCCTATGCCAGGGTCCACAATCAGGTCAGCTTCAGGCACTCCGGCTTCCGCCGCCCTGTCTAGGCTCCAGCGCAGGCTGGCCACCACCTCGGCCAGCAGGTCCACATAGCAGGTGCCACGCTGGTTGTGCATCACCACCAGCGGCAGGCCCCTATCCGCCGCCACCTGCGCCAGGGCTGGGTCCCGCTTTAGGCCCCAGACATCGTTGATTAGTGCGGCGCCGGCGTCTACCGCCCGGCGCGCCACCTCCGCTTTGTAGGTATCTATGCTCATGGGCACCTTCACCGAGGACACCACCTTCTTCAACACCGGCAGCACCCGGCGCAACTCCTCCTTAACGGGGACCGGTGCAGCCCCGGGGCGGGTGGACTCCCCGCCGATATCCAGGATGTCTGCGCCCTCGGCCTCCATCCGCTGCGCCTGGGATACCGCCGCCCCAACATCGTAGGCCAAGCCGTCCCCGGAGAAGGAGTCTGGAGTCACATTGATGATGCCCATAATGAAAGTGCGCTCCCCCCAACGGAACTCACGGCCGCCGATATTGGTGGAGGAACGGGGGTTCAAGTGGCGGTCTCGCTGCGGGCGGTCTCCCTGCGCACCGCATCTTTGTAGGCAGCCATCAAGCTCTTGGTGATGCGTCCTGGCCCGCCGCCGCCAACCGGACGGCCATTCGCCTGGGTGAGCGGCATCACCTCCAGGACGGAGTTGGTGAGGAAGGCCTCATCGGCTGCTGCCAACTCAGAGGGGTCTATCGGCCGCTCCTCAACCACCACCCCCAGTACCCATGCCAGTTCCAGCACGGCCCCTCTGGTGATGCCGGGCAATGGGCCACTGGCCAGGTCGGAAGTTATCAGGGTGCCGTCTTTGACCAGGAAGAGGTTGGTAAAAGACCCTTCGGTCAGGTGGCCCTTCTCATTGAGCAGCAGGGACTCCTGCACCCCAGCCCCACGCGCCCGGTGCCGGGCGAGCAGGAAGCCGGTGTAGCTGCAGGACTTCACCCCGCACAGCGGGGAGGCGGTGTTGGTGAGAGGCCCGCCGATGACGGCGGAATACCCTTTCTGGTAGGCGGAATCGGCGATGGGGGTGAGGGGGCGGGCGGTGATTAGCACCGTGGGGGTGGTGGGGAGAGGCTCCGGGGCGGCCTCCCCCTCCCCCGCGGAGACGGTGAGGCGCACACGGGCCTCCTCCAGCCCGTTGGCCCGTATCGTCTCGTAAAGGGCGTCCTGTATCCCTTCGGCATTCAGAGGGCAGGTAAGCCCCAATATGTCCAGGGAAGCGAAGAGCCGCCCCAGGTGCGCATTGAGGCGGAAGAAACGGCCCCCGTAGGTGCGCAGTGTATCGAAAACACCGTAGCCGTAAAGGAAACCGTGGTCAAAGGGGGAGATGGCGACACTTGAGCGGGGCACCAGCTCGCCGCTAAGGTAGACGACCTCTTCCTTTCGGCTCATGAAACGCCCATCGGGGTCGCCACCCTGGGCCTACAGAGGAGCGAGTGGCATACTCTGCCAGGCTCATCACTCCACCTATGTTTAGATATGTACGGCATGGCATCTTTTTTCAAATAAATCACGGCGTGGCCACCCCCAGAGCCTGCATCAGGGCCTTTGCCTTGTCCAGGGTCTCCTGGTACTCGGCCCGGGGGCTGGAGTCGTACACTACCGCCCCCCCTACCTGGAAATAGACCCTGCCGTCCTTGATAACAAAGGTGCGGATGGCTATGTTTAGCTCCATATCGCCGTCAAAGCCTATGTAGCCTATGGCCCCGGTGTACGGCCCGCGGCGGGTGGGCTCTAACTCATCTATAATCTCCATAGCCCTCACCTTGGGTGCTCCGGTGACGGAGCCGCCGGGGAAGGCGGCCCGGAGGAGGTCCACCGCCCTCAACCCTTCCCGGAGCCTCCCCTCCACCGTGGATGTAAGCTGGAAAACGGTGGCGTACTTTTCTAAAGTGAATAGCTCACGCACCTTTACGCTGCCTAAACGGCAAACGCGGCCGATATCGTTGCGCTCCAGGTCCACAATCATTACATTCTCGGCCCGGTCTTTAACACTGGAGACCAGTTCCCCGGCCTGGGCCTCATCCTCCTCAGGGGTAGCGCCCCGGGGCCGGGTGCCTTTCATGGGGCGGGTCTTCACCCGGTCTCCCCGCAGCTTCAGAAAAAGCTCGGGCGAGGCGCTGGCTACGATAGCATCCTTAAAGTTGAGATAGGCGGCGAACGGGGCCGGATTTAGCTCCCGTAGCTTCAGATATAGCTCCCACGGGGGAATACGCAACGGTGCCTCATAGCGCTGGGACAGGTTCACCTGGAAGATATCCCCGGCGGCGATGTACTCCCTGGCGGTTTCAACGGCCTGCTCATATCCCTGGCGGGTGAAGTTGCTGCTCAGCTCTCCTGCGGTACAGGGGCCGCAGCCGGGGTAACGGGGTGGTGGTGGGGTGCTGAGGAGCTCCCGAAGGCTGGAGAGGCGCTCCCTGGCCCGCTCCCGCCGGGGGGTGGGGTCAAGCTCGGGGTAGCCCGTGGATACCAGGTGGCACCGTCCGGTGCGATGGTCAAACACAGCTATGGTATCGTAGAACCCCAGATAGGCCTCGGGCAGCCCCAGGTCGTCCTTGGCCCGGCTGGGGAGCCGTTCTAAGTTGCGGCCCAGGTCGTATCCTAAGTAGCCTACGGCACCACCGGGGAAAGGCTCCGGCCACAGGCCCGGCCCCACCCGGTAGCGGGCCAGCAGCCCTCCCAAAACAGTGAGAGGGTCGCCGGTCACCTTCTCTACATTGCCTGAGGCATCCTCCACCCACACCTCCCGGCCACGGCTGCGCAGCACCGTAAAGGGTTGACAGCCTACGAAGGAGAAGCGCCCCAGGCCGTGCCCGTCCATGCCGCTGTCCAGCAGGAAGCCCATGGGTTGCTCCCGTAGGGCTTCAAAGGCCTGGACTGGGGATGGGGGAGCGGTGAGTTCATCTATCAGCGGCTCGGGGTGAAGGTCTACCTGTGGTGACTTGCTGTGTGGCATCGGCTCAACCTGAATTATACCGCCCGGCAGGCGAGGGTCACAACCTTGGGGGCTTGGCCCCCCAGCGGGCCGGAGCACGCCCTGCCTTTCTGTGCCCATTCCGCCCTGTTATAATGGGCATAATCCGGTAGGGGAGGGTGGCAATGTCTTTCGTGGACTACGAGCGCCGGGGTAAGGTGGCACTCATCACCCTGAACCGCCCCAAGCGGCTGAACGCCTTTGGGGTTGGGCTGGCCGATGGGGTGCGGGAGTGTTTCGTCCGGTTCCATGCGGATGACAAGGTCAATGCCGCCGTCCTCCGTGGGGTGGGGCGCGCCTTCTGTGCCGGTGTGGATGCCAAGGAGATTGCCGAAACGGGCCACATATTTCTTGATGACCCCCTCCGCCACCTTTATCCCTTCGGCAGCCAGGACCTTGCCAAGCCGGTGGTGGCCGCCATCCACGGCCCCTGTCTGGGCGCCGGCTTCAACATGCTGGCCATGCGGACGGATATCCGCATCGCCGCCGATAACGCCGTTTTCGGCCTGCCGGAGCTGGACCGGGGTATATACTGCCTTAACACCATGTTCTACCAGCAGCTCCCCCGCAATATCGTCATGGAACTGGCATTGCTGTGTAGCAACATCAACGCCCAGCGGGCTTACGAGTTGGGGGTGGTGAACCGGGTGGTCCCCGAGAGGGAGCTGATGGACGCTGCCATGGAAATGGCGGACAAGCTATCCTCTCTCTCACCCCAGGCCGTCAGGCTCACCAAACAGGGGATACTGAGAATGAGCCAGGTATCCGAGGATGCCACAGCCGAGGAGACGACGAATTTCCAGCGCTCCACCACCTCTGAGGATATGATAGAGGGGATGAGGGCCTGGGCCGAAAAGCGACAGCCACAGTGGAAGGGGAGATAGCATGACCTTAGCCGAGAGGATACTGGCCGCACACGCCGGAAAGCAGTCGGTCAGCCCGGGGGAGTTCATCACCGCCAAGGTGGACTTTATCATGACCAATGATGTCAGCGCACCCCTGGCCATTCAGGAGTTCCGCCGCCTGGGCGTGAAGAAAGTGTTTGACCCCGACAAAATCGTGCTCCTGGCTGACCACTTCACTCCCAATAAAGATCTCCAGGCTGCGGAGCAGGCCAAGCTGATGCGGGAGTTTGCCCAGGAGCAGGGAGTAATCTGGTTTGAGTCCGGTCGGCTGGGCATAGAGCATGTGCTGCTGCCGGAGCAGGGCCTGGTGCTGCCCGGGGACCTGATGCTGGGTGGGGACTCCCATACTACCACCTACGGGGCCGTGGGGGCCTTCGCCACCGGCATGGGCTCCACGGACATAGCCTGCGCCATGGCCACAGGGGAGACCTGGCTCAAGGTGCCGCCCAGCCTCAAGCTCATCTACCACGGGGAGCTACCCCGATGGGTGGGAGGGAAGGACCTCATCCTCTACACCATCGGCCAGATAGGGGTGGACGGGGCAAGATACGCCGCCATGGAGTTCGCTGGGGACGCCATCGCCGGCCTCTCCATGGACGGCCGCTTCACCATGGCCAACATGGCCGTGGAGGCTGGGGCCAAGGCGGGGCTTTTTTATGTAGACGACAAGACTCTATCCTATGTGAAGCCAAGGGCTAAACGAGAGTACAAGGTGGTCCACCCCGACTTCGACGCCCAGTATACCCAGACCTTTGATTGGGATGTCTCCGCACTGGAGCCCCAGGTGGCCTTCCCGCACCTGCCTAGCAACACCCGGCCCGTAAGCGAGGCGGCCTCGGTAAATGTTGACCAGGCCGTGGTGGGGAGTTGCACCAACGGCCGTATGGAAGACCTGCGCCTGGCGGCCGGAATACTGGCGGGCAAGCAGGTACACCCCCGGGTGCGCCTAGTGGTTATACCCGGCACCCAGGAGGTTTACTTGGAGGCCATGAAGGAGGGGCTGCTGGAGGCCTTTGTGCGGGCGGGGGGTTCGGTAAGTCCGCCCACCTGCGGCCCGTGCATCGGGGGCTTCATGGGTATCCTGGCGGCAGGAGAGAGGTGTGTGGCTACCACCAACCGGAACTTCATAGGCCGCATGGGCAGCACCGATAGCGAGATATACTTGGCTAACCCGGCGGTGGTGGCCGCCAGCGCCATCACCGGCCGCATCACCCACCCTCAGGAAGTGGGCTGAAGATATTCCAGGCAGAGATGGCAAAGGGTAACTACCGCTTCTCACCACATGCCCGAAGATAGCTGCCGAAGAGGGGAATTAGCGTAGAGGAAGTAGAGCAATCCATAGTCACAGGTAAATAGATGGAAGTCAGCCTCAACCCCATTACCTTTTTTTACAGGGAGGAAAAATGAGAATAAAGGGCAAGGTCCACAAGTATGGCGATAACATAGACACGGACGTAATTCTCCCCGGCAAGTACCTCTCCCTGTCCGACGCCGGCGAGTTGGCCCGGCACTGCATGGAGGGGATTGATCCTGATTTTTCCAGCCGGGTGAAATCGGGGGATATCATAGTCGCCGGGCCTAACTTCGGCAGTGGCTCCTCCCGGGAGCACGCCCCAGTGGCCATCAAGGCTGCCGGGGTGGGCGCTATCATCGCCCCCAGCTTCGCCCGCATCTTCTTCCGCAACGCCATCAACATCGGGCTGCCAGTAATGGAGACCGATGAGGCCGACGAGGTGGAGGCCGGTGACCTGCTGGAGGTGGATCTGGAGAAGGGCTCCATCATCAACCCGTCCCGGAACCGGGTCTACCAGGCGGCCCCCTATCCCCATGCCATGCTGGATATCATATTCGCCGGGGGTTTGGTGGAGTACACCCAGCAAAGGCTGGGCAAGTGATGAAGCTTGATATAGCCGTTCTCCCCGGGGACGGTATCGGCCCAGAGGTCATAGGCGAATCGGTAAAGCTGCTGGAAGCATTGGGCCAGCGCTGCGGACACCGGATTGTCTTCAATTACGCCGATTTCGGTGGCATTTCCATAGATAAACACGGGGAGGCCCTTACCGATGCCGCCTTGGAGATGTGCCGCGGCTGCGGTGCTGTGCTCATGGGGGCGGTGGGCGGCCCCAAATGGGACGACCCCAAAGCCTCCGCCCGCCCGGAGGACGGCCTGTTGAAAATCCGCAAGAGCCTAGGCCTGTACGCCAACTTGCGCCCAGTAAAGGTCTTCCCTATGCTGCTGGGCGCCTCCCCCCTGCGCCGCGAGCTTCTGGAGGGGGTGGACTTCGTGGTGGTGCGGGAGCTTACCGGCGGCCTCTACTTCGGTCGTCCCAAGCGCCGCTGGCAGACGGCCAGGGGATGGCGGGGGGTGGACACCCTACTATATACCGAGAAGGAGATTGAGCGCATACTACGGGTGGGCTTCGAGCTAGCCCGGCAGCGAGGTAAGAGGCTGACCTCGGTGGATAAGGCCAACATCCTGGAGTCTTCCCGGCTGTGGCGGCAGATGGCCGCCGATATGGCACCGCAATACCCCGATGTGGAGCTGAGGCACATCCTGGTGGATGCTTGTGCCATGCGCCTCATCCAGCGCCCCGCCGAGTTCGATGTCATAGTGACCGAGAACATGTTCGGAGACATCCTAACAGACGAGGCCTCGGTGCTCACCGGCTCCATGGGCATGCTGCCCTCGGCCAGCCTCTCGGGTGTGCCCCAGGAGGGGAGCACCGCCTTCGGCCTCTACGAGCCCATCCACGGCTCGGCGCCGGATATCGCTGGGCAAGGCGTCGCCAACCCCCTAGCTACCATTTTGAGTGTCGCCATGATGTTGCGCCACTCCTTCGGCCTGGGGGAAGAGGCCGTGGCCACAGAGGCCGCCGTCATGCGGGTGCTGGAGTCCGGGTACCGCACCCGTGACATAACGTCCCCCGGCCAGAAAGAGTTGAGCACCAGAGAGATGGGGGCTGCGGTGGTTGGGGCCATTTAGCGGCTAGAGTCCAGCCCAGATGGTCTCGGTGATGTTGGATATAGTCTCCTCCATCCCTCTTGGGGGCTTGGGAGGCGAAGCCCCCCAACAAATAATCCTTGGGTGGGTGGAATAAAATGTCAGTCGGGCTGTGTCCCCGCATCACGGACGATGTAGTATAATCAGACGTTGGGCCTTTTTGATTGAGTTGAAACCGATGACCACCGTATATCTATATGACACAACCCTCAGGGATGGGGTGCAGCGGGAGGGGTTGTCCTTCTCCGCGGAGGACAAGCTTAAAATACTCCTCAAGCTGGACGAGCTTGGTGTGCATTTCGTGGAGGGGGGCTGGCCCGGCTCCAACCCCCGGGACAAGGAGTTCTTCCAGAAAGCCAGCCGGCTCAAGCTGAAAAACACCACTCTGGCCAGCTTCGGGGCGACACGACGCCCCAACTCACTGGCGGATGATGACCCCAACCTGCTGGCCCTGGTCAATGCGAGGGCACCGGTGGCCACCCTGGTGGGCAAGAGTTGGGACATTCACGCCACGCAGGTGCTGGAGACCACCCCTGAGGAGAACCTCTCTATGATTGCCGATTCCGTGGCCTTCCTCAAAAGCCGGGGACTGCGGGTCTTCTTTGATGCGGAGCACTTTTTTGACGGCTTCAAGGCCAACCCGGTCTATGCCTTGAAGACCCTGGAGGCCGCCGCCGTGGCCGGGGCGGAGTGGGTGGTATTATGCGATACCAACGGCGGCAGCATGCCTGGAGAGATATTGGAGGGTGTGGACAGGGCCTTGAAGACGCTCTCCATCCCCGTGGGCATCCATACCCATAACGATGCCGAGTTGGCGGTAGCCAACACCCTGGCGGCGGTAAACGCCGGGGCCAGCCAAGTGCAGGGCACCATCAACGGCTATGGGGAACGCTGCGGCAACGCCAACTTGTGCGCTATCATCCCCAATCTGAAGCTTAAGATGGGGATTGACTGCGTGGGGTGGGACCAGCTTGGTAGCCTGACCGAGGTCTCTCGCTTTGTGAGCGAGTTGGCCAACGTCGTGCCCGATGCCCACATGCCCTATGTGGGGGCCTCGGCCTTCGCCCACAAGGCAGGGCTGCATGTCTTCGGCCTTATGAAGCTGGAGGAGAGCTATCAGCACCTGGATCCCTCGTTGGTCGGCAACCAGAAGCGGGTGCTGGTCTCTGAGCTATCCGGTAAGAGTAACATCGTCTACAAGCTCCGGGAGAAGGGGCTGGAGTTGCCCCAGGGCCGGCGGGCGCAGGATGTGTTACAGCGCATAAAAACCCTGGAGAACATGGGTTTCCAGTTTGACGGCGCTGAGGCCTCCTTTGAGTTGCTGGTGCACCGGGCGCACGCCGGATACAAACCTCCGTTTGAACTGGTGGACTTTATGGTGGTGGTAGAGCACCGCCGTCGGCCCTCACAGAGAGGGCGCGGCGAGCTACTGGCCGAGGCTATGGTCAAGGTGAAGGTGGGTAGGGATATGGTGCACACTGCCGCCGAGGGCAACGGCCCGGTTAACGCCTTGGACCAGGCCCTGCGCAAGGCCTTGGTGCCCGCCTACCCGCTGTTGGCTAGCATAAAGCTGGTGGACTATAAGGTGCGCATCTTGGATGAGAGCTCCGGCACCGCCTCCTCCATCCGAGTGCTTATTGAGTCCAGCGATGGGCCTGACCAGTGGCGCACTGTGGGCAGCTCCACCAACATCATAGATGCAAGCTGGTTGGCCCTGGCAGACAGCCTGGAGTACCGTTTGTGGATAAAGCAGGTGCCCAGGGCTTAGCACCGGGCACCCGCTTTATCCTATTTTTGGCTACCGACTCGCTCAACAGTCCGGATCGGTTTCAGAGGTTTCAGTTCTCGAACCCACCCTCAAATCTGAAGAGGGGCCTGGGTACTGGATGTTGAGGGTGGCCCCCTTGTATTCTCGGCGGGAAGAGTGCCCGCACCTCACCGTCCACTGTGGCCACTATTAGCTTCTGTCCTTCCTCAAGCCTTTCTAGCAATTGGTGGCCCCTGACATTATCGGTGACGGCGAAGGTCTCGTCACCACCCTCGTTGATTAGCAGAGTAAGGGTGGCTCCGGTGACGGAGACGACCGCTCCGGGGATGAGCCGAAGGGAGTGCGGCCCGCCGTCGATATCGGTGACCCGCAGCTCAACGCTCATGATATGTGAGAAGCGTTCCCCTTTGGGAATGCCCTCCATCTCGTGACTAAGCAGCCCTAGTGGCAAGGAGAGGCGGTGATGCTTAGGCTTGTGCTGGGGATGG
>PVBE012715939.1_pt1 | contig 19786 bp, 15 predicted proteins | sample 1631181 | NCBI WGS metagenome assembly PVBE01 (sample SAMN08397723, study PRJNA350692) | Marine metagenome, whole genome shotgun sequencing project. | isolation source: water | place: Pacific Ocean | collected 2012-04 | reverse complement strand
TCGACATCGTTCCGTCCTTCAATCGTAACCCACACAGCGAATCACGAATGGTGGCCGGATTCAATTTCTTCACAAGCTCGAAAGCGGGAATGACGGTTGGGGGCTTTGAGCGATTCGCTGATGGCTAGAGAGATCGGCCACGAAAAAGGGGAGCGGACCCGAGCCCGCTCCCCAAATTACCGTCGGCCGGTGCCGAACTAGAACCCGATGCTGGTCGCCAGGATGAACACAGTGGCGTCGTTTTCCTGGTTCTGGCCGGTATTGGTCGGGCGGGAATCGTCGAGGTCGATGAACTGCACCCCAGCGCCCATGGTGATGCCGGGGCCAAAGGCGTACTTGGCGCCCAGCTCGATGGCGCTCAGTTCGTCGTTGCCCGCCACCAGACCGGTGCCCCTTTCGAATTTTCCGTACTCCAGACCCATGGTCCAGGGGCCGAGGGCATAGGACGCGCCCAGGCCGAAGTAGGTGTAGTCGGAATTGTTCACTGATGAACCCATGTCGTCGTGGACGTAGGTGGCGCTGACGCCGACGCCGGAAACGCCCAGGCGGCCGCCGATACTCCAGGCGTCGCGATCCTCTGTATTGGCTGCCGTGGCGCCGGCTGCCGTCGCTTCGGCGTTGGCGGCTGCCCAACCGCCGGAGAGGCCGACGTCCAGGGAGCCTACTTTGCGCGTGTAGTTGGCGCCGATCTCAACCACTTCGGACTGCTGGCCGGAGCCGTGGTCGCTCTGGAAGCCGGCATATGTGCCGCCGCAGGCCGCGATGCCGCCGCCGTTCTCTTCGCAGTTGTCGGGGATGTAGAAAACGCCGAGCTGGAGGCCTGAAAGGCGCGGTGTGAAGTAGGTCAGCTTTTCCGAATCCGAGGTGAAACTGACCAGGCCCAAGCCGGCCGCACCATTGGTGCCGGCACCGGCGACGCCATTGCCGATGTTGAAATGGCGGAAGGTGGGGTCGCCGAAACCAAGACCGGGAAGGGTGCCGCCCGGCCTGATCATCATCAGGTAGGCCGCCGAATTCTCGGACCCTATGACGAAGCGGCCGAAGCTGCCCGAGAACCAGATGAAACTTTCGTCGATCTGGTCGCCGCAGGTCTCGGCTTCGAGCTGCACCTGGGCGCCGACCTGGATGCCGCTGTCGAGCGTGGTCGAGCCGCTGAAGTGGATTTCGCCCTCGCGCGCGACTTTGTGCGTGCGCCGGTTGGCACCGGGTTCGTCGTCGACCGTACCCGAGGTCAGATCGACTCCCGTGCCGTCGTCCTGGCTGGCGAAAATGAGTTGGGCGTGGAAATAGCCGCCAACCCCCAGCTTGACTTTGTCGGCGGCGGCGGCGCTGCCGGCCAAGATGCCGGCGGCCACCAGGGCCGTGGTACCCATGAGGATTTTGTTCATATTTCCACTCTTTCCAGGTACATCTAAAGGTTGGATCCCACTCCTATTGCCGCCACTCTACTGGTGGCCTTGGCAAAACCAATGCGCCAAATTGCCGCAGGCCGTGATCCGGCGAGAAATCCGGACCCGGCCATTTGCACTTTACGAAGGATACCTGAGATGAGTGTTCGTCACGGCCGCGAGTTTCTCGCCATACCCGGTCCCACCAACATCCCCGACGCTGTTCTCGGCGCCATGCACCATCCCGCCGTCGACATCTACACGGGCTCGCTAGTGGGCATCACGGAAAGCTGTTTCGCCGATCTGGGAACGGTCTTCCGCACCAAAGGCCGCATCTACGTCTATGCCGCCAACGGGCACGGTGCCTGGGAGGCGGCCCTGATCAACGTGCTGTCGCCGGGCGATCAGGTGCTGGTCCTGGAAAGCGGCATGTTCGCCAGCCGTTGGGGCGAGATGGCGAAAACGCTGGGGCTGGAGGCCGAAGTGCTGCCGGGCGTTCCCCGCGGGGCGGTGGATGCGGCGGCGCTGGAGGCCCGATTGCGCCAGGATACCGAAGGCCGCATCAAGGCGCTGCTGGTGGTACAGGTCGACACGGCCTCGGGCGTGGTCAACGACATCCCCGCCCTTGCCGCCGCCCGCACGGCGGCCGGACACGAGGCACTGTTGCTGGTCGACGCTATCGCCTCGCTGGCCACCATGCCCTTCGAGATGGACGAATGGGGCGTCGACGTGGCCATCACCGGTTCGCAAAAGGGCCTGATGACGCCACCGGGGCTGAGCTTCGTGGCGGCCGGCGAGCGCGCCCAGGCGGCCCATGCCGTGGCTGGGTTGAGCAGCATGTACTTCGACTGGACCCGGCGCGAGGGGCCCAAACATTATGACAAATACTGCGGCACACCGCCCGAACACCTGATGTTCGGCCTGCGCAAGGCCCTGGATTTGCTGTTGGACGAAGGCCTGGAGGCGGCCTTCGAGCGCCACCGCCTGCTGGCCCGGGCGGTGCGCAACGCCGTCACCGTCTGGGGCGAGGGAGGCGGCGTCGAGTTCAATATTACCGAGCCCAGCCAGCGCGCCGATTCCGTCACCACAGTCCTGCTAACCGAAGGCCAGGACGTGCAGCCCTTGCTGGACTACTGCCGCGAACGCTGTGGCGTCATACTCGGTCTCGGCCTTGGCGATTTGGGCGGTCGAGGCTTCCGCATCGCCCATATGGGCCATGTCAACGCGCCGATGATCTTGGGCACCTTGGCGGTGGTGGAAACCGCCCTGGCGGCACTCGACATCCCCCACGGCCGCGGCGGCGTCCAGGCCGCCATCGACGGCCTCGCGGAAGCGGTCAAACCTTAGAACGCAAGCGTCATCCCCGCGAAAGCGGGGACCCAGGTTTGTTTGGTTTTGTTGCGGTGGCAGCTGCGGATCGAAAGCCAAAAAAAAAGGCACAAAACCTGGGTTCCCGCTTGCGCGGGAATGACACAATAAAATCGCCCTATCCCGCTTCCGCCTCGATCCAGCCCTGGGCCAGGGCGGCGTCGTGGCGGCAGCGTTCGGAGCCGCCCATGATCTGGCGGTTGAAGCTGATGCGCTTGAACCAGTAGTGCAGTCCCAGCAAATCAGTGAATCCCATGCCGCCGTGGATCTCGGTGGCGGTGCGGGAAACCTCGCGGCCGACCTCGGCGAGATGGGCCTTGGCGTGGCTGGCCACGCTTAGACGATCGTCCGCGTCGATGTCCTGGGCGTAGGCGGCGTACCAGACCAGCGCCCGGCAGGGCTCGAGCATAGTCACCATTTCGGCGCAGAGGTGCTTGACGGCCTGGAAGCTGGCGATGGTGCGGCCGAATTGAACGCGTTCACCGGCATAGGCGACTGCATCGTCGAGCATCTTCTGGGCGGCTCCCAGGGTGTCGGCGGCCAGCATCACGCGACCGGCGGCGATTACGGATTTGGCCGCCTCGAGGGGTTGGTTGGCGGCATCCAGGATCTCCACCGGCGTGTTCGTGAGTTCGAGATCGACCAACGGACGCGTGCGGTCGAGGCTGGGGCGCAAGCTGGTGGCCACGCCATGGGCCTGACAATCCAGCAGGACGGCGCGGCCGTCCGGCAGATAGATCAGCACCTGACTGGCCCGGGCGGCATCGAGCACACCATCCATGCGTCCCGACAGATGCTCGCCGTCCAACTTCAGGTCGTCGGCCGCCGTGCTGCCGGTGAGGCCGGCGAAGGCCATGGCCATGCGCGCCTCGCCGCTGGCTATTCTGGGCAGCCAAGCCTGCTGCTGGGCTTCGCTGGCGCTCTCGGCCAGGGCCCGCGGCGCCATCACGGCGCTGGCCAGGTAGGGTGTGGGTGTTGCAGCAAAGCCCAGCGCCTCGGCCGCCACGGCGGCGTCGAGCAGGCCGAAGCCGGCGCCGCCCAGAGCTTCGGGTATCAAGAGGCCGGGCAGGCCCAGCTCGGCCAGGCTTTGTCCGAGGTCGTCGTTGCCGCCCTGACCCGCCTCGGCGATTTCGCGCAACGTGTCCAACGGCAGGCGGTCGGCCAGCAGGGCGCGCAGGCTGTCATCGAGCAGGCGCTGTTGTTCTCCCAGTCCGAATTCCATGATTCAGCTCCCGCGCCCGGTCGGGGCTGCCGGGTTTGCCGCTTTCGGCTCTCGCGGCATGCCCAGGCCGCGCTCGCTGATGATGTTCTTCTGGATCTGCGATGTGCCGCCGCCGATCAGCAGGCCGACGTCGTACATGTAATCGATATGCCAGGTCGTAGCATTGTCGTCCTCGACGTCTTCGCCGCGGGGCTCGTAGTTGAGGCCGGCGGCGCCCAGCACGTCGACCGCCAGGGCCGACAAGCGGTGGCCGAGCTGGGTGCCGGCGAGCTTGACGATTTGCCGGCCGATTCCTGAATCGTCACCCCTGGCCTGGTCGCTAAGCAGCCGCAGGCCGTGGTATTTGGCGGCCAGAACCTCACCCTGCAGCCGCAGCAATCTGTCACGGTATTCCGGCCATTCGATCAGCCGCCGCCCGTCGACCCGCGTTTCCTCCATCAACTCGCGGATGCGCAGCAGGCGGTTCATGGCCTTGCCGGGATCGCCGATCATGGTGCGTTCGTACTTGAGCGTGACGTTGGCCACTTTCCAACCGTCGCCACGCTGCATGACGATTTGATCGCCGGGCACGCGCACGTCGCTGAAGAAGACCTCGTTGAATTCGGCCCGTCCGGTCATGGTGCGCAGTGGTCTGACCTCGAGGCCCGGCGACGTCATGGGCAGCAGCAGGTACGAAAGCCCGGCGTGCTTGGGCTGGTCGGGTTCGGTGCGGGCCAGCAGGAACATCATGTCGGCGAAGTGGGCCGATGAGGTCCAGATCTTCTGGCCGTTGACGATGAACTCGCCGTCCACCATCTCGGCCCGGGTCTGGGCCGCGGCCAGATCGGAGCCGGCATTGGGCTCGGAATAGCCCTGGCACCAGATGATGTCGCCGCGGATGGTGGGCTCGATCCAGCGCTGGCGTTGCTCTTCTGTGCCGACCTCCAGCAGCGTCGGCACCAGCATGGAGATGCCTTGGTTCATGAGGCCGGGCGAGAGGCCGGCCTGGTTGAATTCCTCGGCGATGATGGCGGAATCCAGAACGTCGGGTTCGGCCCCGAAACCGCCGTATTGGGGCGGAATGGAACGGCCGACGTAGCCCTTTGCCAATAGCAGACGCTGCCACTCCAAGACCTGGTGGTCAGGCCGCTTGCGGCCGCCACCGGTCTTGGGCGATTGCTGTCCGTGCTCGGCGATGAAGCGCCCGACCTCTTGTTGCAACGTCTTGTGTTTGTCCGAGTATTCGAGATCCATGATGGCTGCTCCTTGCCTCGGGGCTACCAGTATTTCGCCTCTCCGGACGGCGGGCAAGAGGCTCACTTGTGTGGGCACCTGTCCGCCCCATATCATGCCCCACGCGTTGTCTTTGCCAAGGGTTCGGAATCCGCCATGAACGACCAGGCCGAAAAAACCTTCAAGTGGGTGGGCAGCCGCCCGGTGCGTCCCGATGGGGTCGACAAGGTCACGGGTGCCGCCCGTTTCGCTGCCGATTTTTCCCTGCCCGGCATGCTTTATGGTCGCATTCTGCGCAGCCCCCACGCCCATGCCCGCATCCGGGGCATCGACACTTCCAAGGCCGAGGCACTGCCCGGCGTCAAGGCCGTGGCGACGGCGGCCGATTTTCCCGAAATGCCGTCGGTCTATGCCGGGCCCTTCCGGTTGGAAGCGAATTTCGCCCACATCAGCCGCAACATCATGGCGCGGGAAAAGGCGCTTTATGAAGGTCATACCGTGGCCGCCGTGGCGGCCAGCAGCGCCAAGCTGGCGGCCCAGGCGCTGGAGCTCATCGAGGTCGACTACGAGGTTCTGCCTCATGTCATCGACGTGGTCGAGGCCATGCAGCCCGGGGCGCCCTTGTTGCACGAGGACTTGATCACCCGGGGCATCGAGCCGGCGCCCACTGAACCTTCCAACGTCGCCAAGTACGTTGAGTTCGGCGTCGGCGACGTGGCGCAAGGCTTTGCCCAGGCCGACCAGATCGTCGAGATGGAATTCACCACCAAACCGGTGCATCAGGGCTACATCGAGCCCCATGCCTGTCTGGCGAGCTATGATCAGGACGGTCAAGCCCGGATCTGGTGTTCGAGCCAGGGCCACTTCACGGTGCGAGCCGCGACCGCCAAGCTGGTGGGCATGAAGCAGGCCGACCTGACGGTGACCGAGGCCGAAGTGGGCGGCGCCTTCGGCGGCAAGACCGTGGTCTACCTCGAGCCGGTGGCACTGGTGCTGGCGCGCAAGAGCGGCCGGCCGGTCAAGCTCGCTATGAATCGCCAGGAGGTCTTCAGGGCCTCGGGCCCGACTTCGGGCAGCGCCATGAAAGTCAAGCTGGGCGCCAGCGCCGACGGCACCATCACGGCCGCCGAGGCCAGCTTCATGTTCCAGGCCGGCGCCTTTCCCGGCTCGCCGATGGTCAACGCCTGCATGGTTGCCTTTACACGTTACGACCTGGCCAACACCAAATCCTGGGGCTACGACGTCGTTGTCAACCGGCCCAAGGCCGCAGCTTATCGCGCGCCGGGCTCGCCCATTGCCACCTATGCCGTGGAAAGCACGCTCGACGAACTGGCCCGAAAGCTCGAAATCGATCCGCTCGAGTTGCGCCTCAAGAACGCCGCCCGCAACGGCAGCACCACGGTTTTCGATCTGACGTTTACCAACATTGGATATGCCGAAACCGTCGAGGCGATGATCGCCCATCCGGATTACCAGGCGCCGTTGGCCGAGAATCAGGGGCGCGGTGTGGCCTCGGGCTACTGGTTCAATGCCGGCGGCGAATCCTCGGCCACGATGCACGTCAACGACGACGGCACCGTGGTGGTGGCCACCGGCAGTCCCGATCTTAGTGGTACCCGTACCTCGCTGGCCATGATGGCGGCCGAGACTCTGGGCATCGACTACCACGACGTACGCATCACGGTGGCCGACACCGCCAACGTGGGGTTCACTTTCCTTTCGGGCGGCAGCCGCGTGACCCTGGCCACCGGGCTGGCGGTGGTCAATACCGCTAACGAGGTCATTGCCGAGCTCTGCCGGCGGGCCGCCCTGATGTGGGACGTCGACCCCGACGGCGTCACCTGGGAGGACGGCCAGGCCAAGCCGGCCGGCAGCAACGTCGGCGACTTCGAGCCGCTCACGCTGGCCCAAATCGCCGCCGCCAAGGCTACCACCGGTGGGCCCATCGGCGGGCGCGCCTCGGTCAATGCGGATTGTTCGGGCCCCGGCGTGGCGACGGTGATGTGCGACGTCGAGGTCGATCCGGAAACCGGCAAAGTGACGATCTTGCGTGCCATTGCGGCCCAGGACGTGGGCCGGGCCATCCATCCCGGCTACGTCGAGGGGCAGATCCATGGCGGCGTGGTCCAGGGCATTGGCTGGGCGCTCAACGAGGAATACGTCTACGACGCCGAGGGTCACTTGGAAAACCCCTCGTTCCTCGATTATCGCATGCCGGTAGCCTCGGATTTGCCGATGATCGAGGCGGTGTTGGTGGAGGTGACCAATCCCTTGCACCCCTATGGCGTCAAGGGTGTCGGCGAGGCCAATATCGTGCCCACCATGGCCGCCGTGGCCAACGCCGTACGCGATGCCACCGGGGCGCGCCTGACAGACTTACCGATGTCACCGCCGCGTGTCCTGGCGGCTCTGGAGGCGGCGCCGCAGCGATAGATGCGCCGCCCCTCAGGTCAGGATGGCGCGGACCTTGGTGGCCAGTTCGGCGATATGGAAGGGTTTTCTCAGCAGGTTCACGCCGTCATCGAGCGTGCCGTGGTGCGTGATAGCGCCCTTGGCGTAGCCTGTCATGAAGAGGACCTTGATGTCAGGCCGCGATTCGGTCGCTTTGGCGGCGATTTCCGGACCACTCAGGCCACCCGGCAGAATGACGTCGGTGAGCAAGAGATCAAACCCAACCCCGTTTTCCAGGACGCGCAGTGCTGATGGGCCGTCCATCGCTTCCAGCACATTGTAACCCAGGGTGTCGAGCAGCGTGACAGTCAGTTCGCGAACGTCGCTGTCGTCTTCGACCACCAGAATAGTTTCGCCCTCTGATTCGGGGAGGACCGTGGGATCCGTGCTCACTATGGCTTCGCCGTTCATCGCTGTTCGGGGCAAAAAGACCTTCACCGTGGTGCCCCTTTCCGGCGCGCTACAAATATCCACGTGCCCACCCGATTGTTTGGCGAAGCCCAAGACCATACTGAGCCCGAGCCCGGTGCCCTTTTCCGTCTCTTTGGTGGTGAAAAATGGCTCGAACGCTTTTTCGCGGGTCTCGGCGGACATGCCGCAGCCGTTGTCGCTAACTGCCAGCATGACGTAAGAGCCGGGCATCAAATCGGTTTCTCCGGCCACGTCGGTTTTCTCGATCGTTATGTTATTCGCCTCAATGGTTAATTTGCCACCTGACGGCATGGCGTCGCGGGCGTTGATGGCGAGATTGAGAATCGCGTTGTCGAGTTGCCCAGGGTCGGTACTGCAATCCCACAATTCGGCGGTCGCGAACGTTTCGAGTTCGATAGCCTCGCCCAGTGTCCGTTGCAGCAAGCTGTGGATGCCGGTTAGCCAGCTGCCCAGGTCGATGGCCTGGCGCTCGAGTAGCTGTTTTCGGGAAAAGCCCAGAAGTCTTTTGGTCAGCTCTTCACCACGTTTGGCCGCCCGCAGGATATCGCCTATGGCTTTTTCTCGCTTAACGCTGCCGGACTCGGCGGCGCCGCTCAGAACTTCGGCATTCCCCATGATCACTGCGAGGAGGTTATTGAAGTCATGCGCTACCCCGCCGGTGAGTTGCCCTACAACCTGCATCTTCTCGGCGTGGTGCAGCCGCTCCTCTAAATGTAAGCGCTCCGTAATGTCCAGGAAGCTCCCCAGGACGGCCGCTTCGTTTTCGTAGGTCAAAGTTCGCAGGGAATGGACGGTCGAGATGCGCTCGCCGTCCGCCCGGCGCATTTGCAGGGCCGTCTCGGCAATGAAGCCGTTTTCGTAGAGGGGACCAAAGGACTTTAGTAGATCTTTGGGGTTCCAGCAAAAATCCCGAACTTGGCGACCGATAACATCCTCTGCAGGCAGACCAAGAACGGCACCCGCCTTTGGGTTGGCGAAAAGGATAACGCCGTCCCGGCGGCGGTTGATCCACAAGGGAATTGGCGATCCTTCGACAATTGTGCGGAAGCGCGATTCGCTCTCCAGTAAGGCTAATTCCGCCCGCTTTCTTTCCGCAATATCGCGCAGAGCGACGAAGCGCACCGGACGACCGTCTTCCAATTGCGACCGCACGGACACCTCAACGGGGATCCGAACCCCGTCCTTGCGCACGGCGATCGATTCATATGTTCCTTCGTAACCCTCTTTCGCCATTTGCTTGGCGTAATCCCGGACCTCGGCCGCCATACAATCGACGATGTCCATGTCCAGCAACTCGTCCCTGCTGTAGCCCAGGATCTCTGCCAGCCGCTGGTTGGCGTCCAGCGTCTAGCCCCGGGCGTGAAGGAAAACGCCCTCGAAGGACGCCTCGGTGAGGCGGCGCAGGCGGCCCTCGCTTGCAACGAGCGCCTCATTGGCGCGCTTGCGTTCGTGGATATCGGAGGCCGTCACCTGGGTTGCCGGCCGGCCCTGCCAGGTCACGACTTGGGTCAGTTGCTCGACCCAAATCCGACTGCCGTCCTTGTGTAGGGCGAGATGCTCGTAGCTTTTCGGGCATCCTTCGCCACGCATCAGTTTGCGGTGGTGTTCATTGACCATATCGTGGTGTTCGGATGCCACGAATTCGTTGGCGGCAAAGCCAATGACCTCATCAACCTGGTAGCCCAGCAGCTGGGCCATGGACGGATTAATGAAAACAAATCGGCTGTCCTGAATGATGCCGATGCCCATGATCGAACCCGCGGCGAGCTGGCGGTAGCGCTCCTCGCTCGCCTGCAGCGCCGTCTCGGCCAACTTGAGTTCGTCGAGCCCGATGGAGTGGCCGTTGTTCGGTTGTTGCTCGACTCGAGTTTGGTGACATGCGGTGCGATTCACGCCCCGAGTACGCTGGCCGCTGGTCGCCGGAAGCGCGTGCCGGATAGTTTCATTGTGGCTGGATACCTGGGCCTCGTTGTCGGACACCACGAAAGCATCGGATATCGACTCCAAAGCCTCCTGGAGCAAAGAAATCTCTGCCAGGAGTTCGGCGCGTGTCTTCCCCCCATGGTCCGAACGAAACACCATCAACAAACCTCAACAAAATCGGTCCAAGGTTCTGAATGCTGTCGGCAATCTTTTGATTGTATTATTAATCAACAGCCATCGCGATGCTAGCTGGGAGATACCCTAACCCAGCCGGAATACCTCCAGCGCCTCGCTGCGGCCGCGCAGGCGGTGTTCGCCGAGCGGGCTGAGGCGGTCGCGCAATTCCGGGCTCAGGTGGTTGACGCTGCCGGCGCTGACCAGGATGACCACCTGTTCGTCGTCGAGCAGCATCTCCCGGCCCAGCTCTTCGACACGCTGGCCGATGTTCACGGTATCGCCGATGACGGTGTAGTTGACGTGATCGGATGAGCCGATGTTGCCGACCACGGCGGGTCCGCTGTGCAAACCGATGCGCACGGTCAGCGGCGGATCGTCATCATACCCTGCCAGGCGCACGATCTCGGCGATTGCCAGGGCCGCCCGACAGGCCCGTTCGGCGTGGTCGGTATGGCCCTCGGGGGCGCCCCAGAAGGCCATGACGCCGTCGCCCGTGAACTTGTCGACGCTGCCGCCCTCAGCCCGCACGCAAGCCGTGACGGCATCGAAATGGCGGTTCAACAGTGCCGCCGTTTCGTTGGGCGTGAGGTTTTCTGAAATGGCGGTGAAGCCGGCGATGTCGGTGAACATGACGCTGACTTCGCGCTGCTCCGCCGCCAGCCCCTCATGGCCCTGGCGCAGCAGCCGGTGCATCAAGTCCTTGGAGACAAAGGATTCGAACCAGCTCAATCCCACCAGCATGGCGTTGAAAGAACGGGCTGCGTCGTCGAGTTCGCTGAGCCGCGAAGGCGGCAAACGTTCGGTCTCGGCCAGGCGCAGTTCGCGAACGCGGCGCGACGCCTCGGCCAGAACGCCCAGCGGCTGGGCGATATGGCGGCCCAGCAGCAGCGCCAGCGCAAACACGGCCAAACCTGCGATGGCCGCCGGCAGGTAGTGCCTGAATGAGCCGGCAATCCCGGCAGCGGGGAAATGCAGGCCCACGATCCGGGGCCGTTCGCCAAAACCGGCGTGCTTGCGGGTATGGAAGAAATGGGCTTTGCCGCCGATCACGGCGGTGCGGATCAGGGAGTCGTCCGCGCCCAACTCTTCTTTCTCCCAGATGGTTTTCAGCACGGCATCGTCAAGTGCAGCAACTCGGGGCAACGGGTTTTCTTCCGAAAGTCCGGCCAGCGGCCTCTGCATCAGCGCATGCGCCAACACGTGATCGCGGCCGTAGAGCACGAATCCGGTAGCTGCCAGCTCGCCGCCGTTCTCTGCGACCTGGCGCGACAGTGACGCCAGCGAGATCCAGGCCAGCAGCAAGCCCTGCAGACGCTCGCCCCGCCGCACCGGTTGATGCAGTTCCAGCGCGGTCCGCAATTTTGGACCGCGCCATATCGGTTCACCCCAGTGGGCTTGCCGGCTCTGACGGGCGCGCTCCAGGCTGGTGGCTACGCTGGGGTCGTGGCGGCCGTCGCGCTGCGTGGGTTCAATACCGTCCAGCCGCCGGCTGACCGTCAACAGGTTCCGATCGGTATCTATGAAAATCAGGGCTGAGGCCTCCGGCATGGTCGCCAGGGCGCCGCCCAAGAGATCGCCAAGTCGCCGCCGGTCCAGGGAATAATCACCCTCGGCGATGCGCCCGGCGAGAATTGCCAGGCGATCGGCTGCCTGGTCGAAATCACGTCGGCTGTCTGTGATGATTCGATCGACTACCTGACGAGCCATCCGCAGCTTGATCTGCTGGCCGCTCTGGTGGCCCGACCACCAGCCCAGCCCCAGCACCACCAGCACCGCTATCCCCACCAGGCCGCCCAGGACGCAGACCAGATCTGTTGAGACGCCGAGGCGAAGCCGGGTGCGGGCCACCGGCGGCCTCAGATCACTTTGCCCGGGTTCATGATGCCCTGGGGGTCCAGAGCCTGCTTGAGGCTGCGCATGAGGTCGAGCTCGACCGCTGTTGCGTAGTGCCCCAGGTCATCGCGTTTGAGGCGGCCGATGCCGTGCTCGGCGCTGATGGAGCCGCCCAGCTCGACGGCGATGTCGTGGACCAGGCGGCTGATGGTGGGCCACTGCTCGAGGAATTCCTCGGGCCGGGCGCTCGGCGGCTGCATGACGTTGTAGTGGACGTTGCCGTCACCCAGGTGGCCGAAAGCCAGCGATCTCGAGCCGGGCACCGCCTGGGCGGTGGCGGCCTCGGCCCGGGCGATGAAATCGGGAATGCGCGCCAGCGGCAGCGAGACGTCGTGCTTGATGCTGGCGCCGGCCGGTTTCTGCGCCTCGGGCAGGCTCTCGCGCAGCGCCCACAGCGCCCGGCGCTGGGCCTCGCTGCTGGCAATCGCGGCGTCGGCCACCAAACCGTCCTCGGTGGCCTGGGCCAAAACGCCGGTCAACAGATCCTGGCTCAGACCGGCATCGCCGCCGGCTTCGAATTCCGCCAGCACGTACCAGTCGTGGATCTCGGTCAGGGGGTCGCGGTGGCCATGGCCGTGTTGGAGGACGATGTCGAGACAATCCCGGGGCAGCACTTCGAAGGCGTTGACGGCGTCTCCGGTGGCGGCGCGCACCCGGGCCAGCAGCTCCAGCCCGGCCGCCACGTCGGTTACTGCGATGAAGGCTGTGACCCAGGACCGGGGCAGCGGATAAAGCTTGCAGACGGCGGCCGTGATGATGCCCAGCGTGCCCTCGGCGCCGATGAAGAGCTGTTTCAGGTCGTAGCCCGTGTTGTCCTTGCGCAATCCCCGCATGCCGTCCCAGATGCGGCCGTCCGGCAGAACCACCTCGAGGCCCAGGGTGAGGTCTCGGGTGTTGCCGTACTTGAGTACGGCGACGCCGCCGGCGTTGGTCGAAAGGTTGCCGCCGATGCGGCAGCTTCCTTCGGCTGCCAGGCTGAGCGGAAACAGGCGATCGGCCTCGACGGCGGCGGCCTGGATGTCGGCCAGAATGCAGCCGGCTTCGACGCTGATGGTGTTGCCCACGGTGTCAATTTCGCGGATACGGTCGAGGCGACGCAGGCTGATCAGAACTTCGCTGCCGTCGTCGTGGGGCACGGAGCCGCCCACCAGGCCGGTATTGCCGCCCTGGGGCACGATGGGCGTGCCGCTTTCCGCACAAATCGTCACCAGGGCCGATACCTCGGCCGTATTGGCCGGCTTCAGCAAGAGCGGCGTTGCGCCCTCGAAAAGCCGGCGTTCGTCGATGACGTGGGCGGCCAGCTCATCGGCATCGTCACTCCAGCCGCCGGGGCCGACGGCCTCTTTGAGGCGGGCCAGAACTTCGTCCGGTACGATGCCGGGAAGCGCAGCGTCGGTCTGATCGTTCATGGCATCGGTGTAGTCCAGCGCCGGCTCGCCGACAAGATTATTCCCGAGGCGCCGCAGCCCGGCGCAGGCGGTCGTTAAGGGCGGCGCCCAGGCCGCGCCGGGGAATGGTCATGACGGCGATGGCGTTGAGCTCTGGGCGGTCGAGCTGATGCAGCATGATGAAGAGGTTGGCGGCAGCTTCCTCGAGGTCGCCGTTGTGACTCAGGTTGCATGTCACCGCTGCGCCCTCGGGAACCTCCGGGCCGAAAGCCAGCAAGGCCTCGTCGGCGCCCGCTGCGGCAGCTTCCAGGCGCAATGGCAGGCTGGGTGCGTAATGGCTGGGCAATTGCCCCGGCGATTTCTGGGCACCGCCCGCCTCGACCTGGGGCGGCGTCGGCTCGGCGAAGTTGCCGATTTCGGCCACGATGGCCTCGCGGGTCAGGCCGCCGGGCCGCAGCAGGCGCACCTCGTCGTCGACCGCCAACACCGTCGATTCGATACCCAGCGGGCAGCGCCCGCCGTCCAGCACCATGGCCACGCCGTCGTCGAGGCCTGCGACGACGTGATCGGCGCAAGTTGGGCTGATACGGCCCGAGCGGTTGGCACTGGGCGCCGCCAGGGGTTTTGCCGTCTCCTGCAGCAAGTCGAGCGCCAGGGGGTGGTTGGGCACCCTGAGTGCGATGGTCGCAAGCCCGGCCGAGACCAGCGGCGAGGCCGGGCAGTCCTCGAGCCGTTCCAGCACCAGGGTCAGTGGCCCCGGCCAGAAAGCCTCTGCCAGCCGCTCGGCCAACGGGTTGAAGCGGGCCAGGCGATGGGCTGCCTCCAGGTTCGGCACGTGCACGATCAGCGGATTGATGGCAGGTCTCCGCTTGACTGCAAAGATCTGCTGTACCGCCTGGTGGTTGGTGGCATCGGCACCCAGGCCATAGACGGTCTCGGTGGGAAAGGCGACCAGCAGTCCCTGGCGCAGGCAACGCGCCGCCATGGCCACGGTCTCGGCCGTTGCCCGCACTGCTCGGTTGTCGGGCACCTTAATCCGAAGCGTCCCCGAAGAGCGCTTTCATGTAGGCGTGCTGAAGGTCGGCAAAGTGCCGCTGTACGTCGGCCATGTCCTGGCCGATGCGTTCCGCCATCTCCAGGCCGTCATCGATGAAACGGTCCGTGGGTTCGGCCCAGCGCTGGGTCAAGTGCATCAGGGCACGGTAGGCGGCTCGTTCGTGCGGTTTGTCGCCATCGCCGAGCTTTTCGACTTGGTTGAGAATGAACTCTAGGCTTTCCTCGGCCGTCAGCATGGTATCCTACCGGCGATTCGCGGACCCTGTTGACTGACACGGTACACAGGGCCTAGGAGAGGCGCAACCGACCCGACCCAACCCGACCCGAGCTAGTCCGAATTAGGAAGAGAACCATGAGCGAGTACACGCCGCCGCTGCGCGATCTGCGCTTCGTGCTTAACGAGATCATCGACATCGAGGGATTGAGCCGCCTGGAGCCCCTGTCAGAAGCCACGCCCGATCTGGTCGATGCCGTGCTGGAGGAGGCCGGGCGCTTCAGCCGCGAAGTGATAGCGCCGCTCAACCAGGTCGGCGACAGCGAGGGCAGCCGCCTCGAAAACGGTGTCGTCATTACGGCGCCCGGTTTCAAGGAAGCCTACCGCCAGTTTGGCGAAGGCGGCTGGCAGGGCATGTCCTTCGATCCCGAGTACGGTGGCCAGGGCCTGCCCTTCACGGTGGCCACGGCGGTGGAGGAGATGATCGGCTCAGCCAGCCTTGCGTTCAGCCTCTGCCCCATGCTGTCGCGCGGCGCCATCGAGTTGATCTCGCAGCACGGCACCGAGATCCAGAAGGAGACCTTCCTGCGCAAGATGATTGCCGGCGAATGGAGCGGCACCATGAACCTGACCGAGCCGCAGGCCGGCTCCGACGTCGGTGCGGTGCGCTCTAAGGCGGTGCCGGAGGGGGAGCACTATCGCATCAGCGGCACCAAGATCTTCATCACCTACGGCGAACACGACATGGCCGAGAACATCGTCCACATGGTGCTGGCCCGGTTGCCCGACGCGCCTCCCGGTACCAGAGGCATCTCGTGCTTCATCGTGCCCAAGTTCCTGGTCAATGCCGATGGTTCGCTGGGCGTGCGCAATGACCTGCGCTGCGTCTCGTTGGAGCACAAGCTGGGCATTCACGCCAGCCCCACGGCGGTGATGTCGTTCGGCGACAACGAAGGCGCCATCGGATATTTGGTGGGATCCGAAAACGGTGGCATGCGCTGCATGTTCACGATGATGAACGCCGCCCGTATGGCTGTCGGGCAGGAGGGCCTGAGCGTCGGTGAGAGGGCCTACCAGCAGGCCTTGAGCTATGCTTGCGAGCGTATCCAGGGCCGGCCGCTGGGGGCCGACGAGGGCGCCGCCATCGTCGAACACCCGGACGTGCGCCGCCAGCTCATGACCATCAAATGCCAGCTCGAGGCGGCTCGGGCGCTGCAACTCTTCGCCGCCCAATCAGTGGATCTGGCGCGCCACCACCCCGAGGCCGAGGCGCGTGAACAGAACGCCGCCCTGGTCGATCTGCTGACGCCGGTGGTCAAGGGATGGGTTTCCGACATGGGCGTGGAAGTGACTTCCATGGCGCTGCAGGTACACGGCGGCATGGGCTTCATCGAAGAGACCGGCGCCGCCCAGCACTACCGCGACGCCCGCATCGCACCGATCTACGAGGGCACAAACGGCATCCAGGCCCTGGACCTGATCGGCCGTAAATTACCTTTGGCGGGCGGGCAGGTGGTGCGCGACTTCCTTGAAGATGTGCGCCGGCTGGATGACGAACTGGCGGGTACCGGCGACGAACTCAAGTCGCTGCGCCAAAGCCTCGCAGACGGTGTCGCGGCCCTAGGCAAGGCCACCGAGTGGATGCTGACGGCCGGCGACGATCCCCGCGATGCGGCGGCAGGGGCGACGCCGTATTTGCGCCTCTTCGGCATCGTTGCCGGCGGCTACATGATGGCCCTGGCCGCCTTGGCAGCGCAGAAACGTCTGGTGACCGGCGACGACGAGACCTTCTATCGCGCCAAGATCGCCACCGCGCGCTTTTACGCGGAGCAGATCTTGCCTCAGGCTCCGGGCCTGCTGGGCCCCGCCACTCGCGGTGCCGGCACGCTGTTCGAGATCGACGCCGAAACGCTCAATTCTTGATGAAGGCAGCGGCGAATTCGGCCCGCGGCTCAAGCTATGGAGCGGTCCCTGCCAAAGCTGGAAACGTGGCCACGGCATCTTTGATGCGTAAGGCCAACGTTAGCGGTTCTGCAGGAAGAGGATCGAAACCGACGCTCTGCCAGAAAGCAGCCGCCTGCTGATCCTTGGCTTGGACGACAACGGCGGCCATTCCCGCATGCCTTGACGCTAGCAACGCCTTTCTGATGGCATCCTGCGCCATGCTCCTGGCCAAGCCCTTGCCTTGGTGTCCGAGATCAACGGCTAGCCTGCCGATAATCGCCACCGGGATCGGGTCAGGCATATTGCGTTGAAGGTTGGTCGCGGCCGTATCACGCGCTATGCCGCCAACGGTGATGCCAAAGAAACCGGCCACACTGTTTGTTCCTCTCTGGCAAACGACGAAAGTGCGGGTGGCACCACGGGCCTCGTTCTGCAGAGCCTTTTTGCCGAGCCATTCATTGAGCGCATCGTTGCCACAGTTGAACTCGGTGAAGTCGTGGGTCGAATCGATCGCCACGGGAGCGTCATACACTGCCTTTCCTCGCTATTTCTCCCAGACGGGATCGATCTGGAAGAAATCCCGTAGCCTTTCATTAGGCCGCCCGGGCGCATCCAAGTATTCGGTGAATTTGCTGTATGCGTCATCGTCGAAGACGAAAACCCGTTGGTCGACCAGCACGTCTTCGGCCGCGCGCACCGAACTGTCGACCATGAACTCAGTGCGGGTTTTGCCTGACGCATTCGCCGCCCTATCGATCACTAAACGCTGCGCAACCGGAATGCGCAGCTGAGTGGGAACAGTCGCCGGGGTTTTCGGAGCAGTTGCGGCAGACATATCTTGCTTTCCTTGCTTCAGGTCGGGTGCTTGGTTGCCTTGTCAGGCTGTATACACATCATGTATACAGCCTAACCCAAAGTGTCAAGTGGCGCTCAACCCCTATCGAAAGCGGCGGCGATTTCGACCCGCGGCGACCATAGGAACTGATCGACCGGCACCACGCGGCGGAGTTCGTAACCGCCGTCGACCAGCAGCCGGGCGTCGCGGGCGAAGCTGCCCGGGTGGCACGAGACGTAGGCGATGCGCGGCACCGCCGATCCGGCCAGCGCCGCCGCTTGGGCTTGGGCGCCGGCCGCCGGTGGATCCAGGATGACGGCCTCGAAGCCATCCAGATTGTGATCCGATAGCGGCCGCCGGGCCAGATCGCGCACCTCGACCCGCACATCGAGGCGGCCGGCCTGGGCGTCGACCGCCGCCTGCAAGGCGGCGGCCGCGCGGGCTTCCCCTTCCACGGCCAGCACCGACGCCTGTGCGCGCAGCGTGAAGGTACCCAGGCCGGCATAAAGATCGGCGATGCGGCGGCTTGGGCCGATGGCTTCACCCACTTCGGCGGCCAGAGCGGACTCAGCCTCGGCGCTGGCCTGCAAGAAGGCTTCGGGCGGCAGCACTACCGGGATTTCGCCGAAATGAACCAGCGGCAGGCGCTGCTGCACCACCGTCTCCGCCGCCTCGCCGAGCGGTGCCCAGCTAAGCCGCGCCAGATCGTGTTGCAGGGCGAAAGCCACCAGGGTCTGGCGGGCCTCGAGATCCAATGCGCCGCCCTTCAGCAACACGTCGACGCCGTTGTCGGCGGCCGTCAGGGCGATTTCGATATCCCGGCCGAGCGTGCCGAGATCGCCGAGCAGCGCGCGCAAGGGTGCCAGCAAGGCAGCCAGATCCGCTGTCAGCAACGGACAGGCATCGATCGCTACGATCTGTCTGCTGGCCCGGCCATGGTAGCCCAGCACCATCCCGGCGCCGCCGCGCCGTGCCGTCAGCCGAGTGCGGCGGCGTTGCGCCGGTCTTCCGGGGACGGTGGGCTCGGGCCGACAGTCAAGACCGCGGCTCGCCAGGGCCTGGATCACCAGTTCGCGCTTCCAGTCGTTCACCGCCTGGTCCTGCCAGTGCTGCAGGGCGCAGCCGCCGCAGCTTTCGAAATGGCCACACGCCGGCGGCTGGCGTTGGGCTGAAGGTGATGTCACCTCCAGCAGCTCTGCCGCCCAGGCCTCGCCGCGCTTTTGCCTGAGGCGCACCCGGACCTCTTCGCCGGGCAGGGTGTAGGCCACAAAAACGCGACCCATGGGCGACGAAGCGAGGCCGTCACCGCGGCCGCCGACGGTTTCGATTTCGACGTTCAGTTCGACGCCGGCCGGCGCCGGCTTTTTCCGCCTACGCTTGCCCATATCGGGCCGCGATGAGGAATTCCCGGTTACCTTTGGGGCCGAGCAGGGGACTCGCCTCGATTCCCAGGACTTGCCAACCAGGCAAAGTTCCCAGCCACTCGGCGAGGCTTGCGCAAACCTCATCATGCAGCGCCGCGTCGCGCACCACGCCGCCCTTGCCGACGCGGTCGCGGCCGACTTCGAACTGCGGTTTGATCAGGGCCACCAGCGCCGCCCCCGGTGCGGCCAGGCCGAGCGGTGCGGGCAGCACGGTCTGGAGACCGATGAAGCTGGCGTCGCAGACTATCAGATCGATCGGTTCGGGCACCTGCTCGTCGCTCAGGTGGCGGGCGTTGGTGCGCTCCAGCACCACCACGCGCGGGTCCTGGCGCAGCTTCCAGTCGAGCTGGCCGTGACCGACGTCGACGGCATAAACCCGAGCGGCACCTCGGCTCAGCAGCACATCGCAAAAACCGCCGGTCGAGGTGCCCACGTCCAGCGCCACCAACCCCGCCGGGTCGATGCTGAAATGGTCCAGGCCATGGGCCAGCTTGACACCGCCGCGGCTGACCCAGGGATGGTCGGGGGCGCTGACCTCGAGCGCCGCATCGGCCGCCAGCATCTGCCCCGCCTTGTCGAGCCGGCGCCCCTCGCTGAACACCTTGCCCGCCATCACCAGCGCCTGCGCGCGCTGCCGGCTTTCCGCCAGACCGCGGGCCACGAGCAATTTGTCGAGGCGCTGTTTGGGCGGGCGGCTCATGCCCCCCCCACCCCAACCCTCCCCCACAAGGGGGGAGGGAGCGTGAGCCCATTTGTCCCTAGTTTGTTTCCCTCCCCCTTGATGGGGGAGGGCAGGGAGGGGGTGCTTGTTCTTGTGGTCAAGAGACCTCGACCGCGCCTCGTGATTCGGGCTACGCCC